>Ga0228698_1000372_pt1 | contig 37850 bp, 21 predicted proteins | sample McNCre117_Aug_MG_FD_178015 | JGI IMG/M metagenome (GOLD analysis project Ga0228698, IMG submission 178015) | Freshwater microbial communities from McNutts Creek, Athens, Georgia, United States - 1-17_Aug_MG | ecosystem: Environmental > Aquatic > Freshwater > Creek | place: USA: Georgia... | reverse complement strand
ATAGCCTGGCGTTGGTGCTGGTGCTGGCCCTGGTTTTGGCGGGGGGTGGGGTTCTGGGGGGGCTTTGGCTATGGAATATCGACCACACCAGCGCCACCTACCGCCAGAGCATCGCTGCCCAGGAGCGCGATATGCAGGGCTTGCGTGCCACGCTCGAAGCAGCGCGTACCAAAGCTGCGCCCGCCGACCCGCTGCTGCGCCAACAGCTCGATGGCATGCGGGCCGAACTGGCGCGCCGGCAGATTCTGCTGGCGTCGGTGCGCGACGGTGTTGCGCGCCCCGGGTTTGCCCATTCCGACCGCCTGCAACTGGTGGCCGAGAGCATCCCGGTGCCGGTTTGGGTTACCGGTTTGCAAGCAAATACCGATCGCCTGGAAATCAGCGGTTACACGCTGGAGCCATCGGCTTTGAACGACTGGGTGGTCCGCTTGGCCAAGAGTCCTTTATTGCAAGGATCGCAGTTGGCAACCGTTCGGGTTGACAACGTGCCAGCGCCGGATGTGGCCTCGGGGCGTCCGCTGTGGTCGTTCAATCTGGTAGCAGCAGGAGCCCGCCCATGAAAGCCTGGTGGACCCGTGTTTCCGCGCGCATTAACGCGCTCAGTGAGCGCGAGCGCATCTTTTTGTTATTGTCGATTGTGGTATCCCTGATTGCCCTTGCCGACACCCTTTGGCTGACGCCAGCGCAACGCACACAAAAAGAACTACTGCAAAAATTTTCCAGCCAGGCGGCCGATCTGGACCGCTTGCGCATCGAGGTGGTGCAGAGTGTGCAGGGCGCTAATCCTGGACAGCAGGTACAAAACGATGTCGCTGGGATGCAGGCCCAGTTGGATGCCGCACGCCAGGAAATTAATCAACTCTTGCCATCTGCGCCAAGTGGCCCGGCGCTGGAGCGCGTTCTGGTTGAATTTTTACGCAAACAAGAAGGCCTGACCTTGCTGGCCGCAGGAACCCTGAAAGATGACACCGCAGCAGGGTCCGCGGCGAAGCCCGCCGCCGACGCTGCGCCGGTTGTCGCAAATGCCACTGCGACCCCTGCTGCGGCAGCGCCTGCCGCACCGATGGCCATGGATTTGACGCGCCGTGGCATGGAATTGCGGGTGGCGGGGCCTTATCCGTCCCTGATTCGTTACGTAAAGTCATTGGAGACGGCATTGCCCCAACTGCGCTGGGGTGAGATGCAACTCAAGGCCAACAAGATGCCGCCTGAATTGACGCTGACGGTGTACGTTTTGGGGGTGCGCCAATGAAGCAGCGGTCTGTGCCATTGCGTGGCTGGGCGTACCGGCTTTGTGTGGTGTTGCCCGGCTTTGCAGCAATACCCGGTGCTGCGGCCGAGTTGCGTGATCCGACCCAGCCCCCCTTGGTGATGCGGGCGGCGCCAGCGGCGAATAACAGCGGCACGTCCAACCCGGAGGCGCAGGCCCTGAGTGACATGGGTTTGGCCGTGATGGTGCGCGATGGCACGCCGTATGTGGCTTCGGGGACGCGTTTGTACGCGGTTGGGCAGCGTGTCGGCACATACCAAATTGAGCGCATTTCAGAAACCGAAGTCTGGCTGCGTGTTGGCAAAGAATTGAAAAAAATACCCCGGTTTGCTGGCATCGTCCGCCGTGCGGCTGCCTCCGAAAGGTCTACTCCATGAATGCATTCTCTCCTGAGCGCGCCGGCGCATCCCGTGTCAGTTTGCGGTATTCCACGTTGGTGATGGTGTTGTGCAGTGCAGGCTTGCTGACGGCATGTGGTTCGCGCTTGGTTTTGCGCAGCCCAGACGTCAGCGCGGCGGCGCGCGCCGAGTTGCCGGTTGGTGCGCCCCGCCCTGCCGCCGAAGTGCCAGCCCAGGTGAGTGAGGCGCTGGCCGAACCGGCGGCGCCGGTCAAGCCGGTACCGGAACCGCGGATTGATTTGCTGGTGAACAATGCACCGGCCCGCGATGTCTTCCTGGCGATGGTGGCGGATTCTCGCTACAGCATGTTGATGCATCCCGATGTTGCGGGTACCTTGTCGGTGACATTGCGGGGTGTTACGGTGCCTGAGGCGCTGGATGCCATACGCGAAGTTTATGGCTACGACTACAAAATCAGTGGCCGCCGCATCACGGTTTATGGGCCTTCTTTGCAGACCCGCATCTTCACCATCAACTACCCGAACTCCAAGCGCTCGGGTGAGAGTGAGCTGCGGGTGTCCTCGGGGTCACAGCCGTCGAGCGCCACTGGCAGCAGCACTGCATCCACCGGCGCCACTACCGGGGCCAGTGCGTCCCAGCTGGAAAGCAGCAAAGTTTCCACAAATAGCAAAACCGATTTTTGGGGTGAGCTCGCAGGTGCTGTAAAAGGCATTGTTGGCAGTGCGGAAGGCACCAGTGTGATCAGCAGTCCGCAGGCTGGCATCATGGCTGTGCGCGCTATGCCTGACCAGTTGCGCGAAGTGGAGAAATTCCTGAAGGCGGCCCAGATTTCGGTGGAACGCCAGGTCATGCTGGAGGCCAAACTGGTTGAAGTACAGCTGAGCGATGGCTATCAAAGTGGTGTTAACTGGGGTGCATTCGGTACCAGTTCGGACGGCACCAATGGCATCGCCGCCGGCGTAATTGGCAGCAGCACCACTTCCAGCGCGGCGTCCTTGCTGGGCGGAACCACCATCAGCAGTGTGGTTGCGGCGCCCAGTTTTGCCTCGGGCGGTGGGGTTTTTGGCCTGGCTTTGCAAACCAGTAGTTTTGGCGCGGTGATGGGTTTCCTGGAGACGCAAGGCGATGTGCAGACGCTTTCCAGTCCGCGTGTTGCGACCCTCAACAACCAGAAAGCGGTGCTCAAAGTGGGCACCGATGCCCTGTATGTTACCAATGTGTCGGGCGGCTCCACGCCGACCACAAGCACCAGCACTACGAGTTCCACCACCACGATGCCGACGATCACGTTGACACCGTTTTTCTCCGGTATTTCACTGGATGTAACGCCGCAGATCGACGAAGGCGACAACGTAACCTTGCACATTCATCCGGCCGTGACCAATGTCACGGAGAGCTCCAAGCAAATCGATCTGGGGTCTGCGGGCACCTATAAATTGCCCTTGGCGTCCAGCGCCGTGAATGAAACCGACACCATGGTCCGGATTCAGGACGGTCGCATTGTTGCCGTCGGTGGCCTGATGCAAATGGCTTCGGCGCGCAATGTGTCGGGTGTTCCAGGGACTACCGGTAGTACCTACGCCGCTTTATTTGGAAATAAAACCACGGCCAATACCAAACGTGAAGTGATTGTGCTGATCAAGCCGACCATTATTCGCGGCCCCGCCGATTGGGACGAACTGACCCGCAAAGCACGTGTAGCCTTGGAAGATATGGATGAAACCCGGGCCCGCGTCATTCAAATTGACGGTAACGCCAAATAATGTATTTGGCGCACTTCTCTCTGCGCGAGGCGCCCTTTTCGATCACCCCGGACAGCGACTTTTATTTTCCGGAGGCGGGTGCCCAGGCGGCGCTGAACACCTTGTTGGTGGCCTTGCGCAGCGGCGAGGGGTTTTTAAAAATAGTCGGTGAATTGGGATGTGGCAAAACCGTTTTGTGTCGGCATTTGCTGAAGGCTTTGCAAGGCGAATTCGTTACAGCCTACATTCCCAACCCGGATATGGGGCCCGATGATCTGTTGCTCACGCTGGCTGCTGAGCTTGGCATTGCGGTGGCCCAACCACCCCAGCGGCACCAGATTATGCAAGACCTGGCCGCCTGTCTAATTGCCCATGCGAAGGCCGGGCGTCCGGTATTGGTGTGCATTGACGAAGCCCAGGCGATACCCGTGCGCAGTGTAGAAAGTTTGCGTTTGTTGTCGAATCTGGAAACCGAGAAACGCAAGCTTTTGCAAATTGTGTTGTTTGGCCAGCCGGACCTTGATGACAAACTGGCGCGCCCTGAAATACGCCAGCTGTTGCAACGCATTACGTTCAGTGATTATCTTGGCCCAATGCGTGCGGAAAACGTGCCGGCCTACCTGGCCCACCGCCTGAGCCGTGCGGCCGCCACCGAGCACACGCCGACGGATGTTTTCTCCGCTGAGGCTGCTGCCGCGATTGCCCAGGCCAGCGCGGGCGTGCCCCGCCTGATTAACGTGTTGGCACACAAATGCCTGTTGCTGGCCTATGGCGAAGGTGTTCATGCGGTTGTGCCGGCGCATGTTCGTTTGGCGGTTGCCGATACCGACGGCCTGTATGCCGCACCGCCCTGGTGGCAGCGCCTGTGGCGCCGTCCTCACGCTGGTGCGCTGGTGCAGCGTCCACGTTCCAGGAGCCATTCGTGAGTGTCATAAACAAAGTGCTGCGTGACCTCGACCGGCGCCGTGCGGCCGATGGTGATCCCCATGACCCGCAGGTTGATCCAGTGTTGGCACAACGCGTTGCAGTGCGCAGTGGAACGGTCAGCTTGCCCGAGCGCGCAGCGACGCGATCGGGATTGCCGTCATGGTTGGTGCTGCTAATCGGGGCGCTGTTGGGTTTGGTTTTCTTGTGGGCCTTGGGCCAGGTATCGGGTTGGGGGGCGCACTTGGCGGCGCCTTCGCCTGCCGTTGTTGCCGCCTCCGCTCCTGCTTCCGTTTCTGCTTCGGCGTCCATTCCTGCCGCGCCCTCATCTGCCGCCAGCGTCCCGGCCGTGGCGGCGTCTGCCGCCTCACATCCGGCATCGGGTGTGGTGCCCGGTATGGCGGTGGCGGCTTCGGCCGCGATTGCGGCATCGCACCCGGTGGCGCCGGCATCAACCGCAGCCGTTCCCTCTTCTAATCCTTCCACTCCTTCCCCGCAAGCGGTGGCGTCATCCATTGCCGCTGCGCCGATCGCTGCGACTCCGGCGGCCGCGGCGGCCACCGTGGCCGCGGTATACGCCGACCCTGTGACCAATCCACAGCGCTTGCAGCAGGCTTGGCGTGATGCCCTGACCCAGGCCCAGGCGCTTTGGAATGGTGGGTCGCATGACGGCGCCATTGATTTATTGCAGCAGGCATTGGACATGGCCGAGCACGCCGTTGGCACGGCGCGGGTACCGGTTAGCCCTATGGTGCCGAGCCTGGTACGGGAGTTGGCGCGCATGCAAATGGCCGAGGGACGGGCGCCACAGGCCTATGCCATGCTGGTTCGCCTGGAGCCGCAGTTGGGACAGGACGCCGATATCTGGGCGTTGCGCGCGAATGCTGCCCAAAGGCTGGGCAGCCACCAAGAGTGTATCGATGCCTACGCCAAGGCGCTGCGCTTGCGTCCGCGCGAAGCGCGTTGGTTACTGGGTTCCGCGGTTTCCATGGCAGCAATGGGCGACACCGCAAACGCTGCCCAAATGGCCGAACGGGCCCGGGCCGTGGGCCCGGTTCCCAAAGATATCTGGACCTATTTGCAGCAGGCTGGGGTGAAGCTGCAAGATATGTGAGCTCAGGCACCGGTGCTGGCGTAGTGGCTGCGGTATTGGTTCGGCGTTTGGCCAAATTCGGCTTTGAAGCTGCGAATGAAATAGCTGGTGCCACTGAACCCACAATGCCAGGCAATTTCTTTGATGGCCGCATCGCTTTCCTTTAACAACCGTGATGCCCGGGTTAAGCGACGGCGTTGAATTAATCGTCCCAGGCGTTCTCCCGTCGCATGGCTGTACAGGTGTGAAAGATAGTCTGCGCTGCAACCCAGACTCTGGGCCAGACTGCGCACCGAAAGACCGGGGTCGCCCAGCCGGTTTTGTACCAACACCCGCAATTTCGCGAGCAATACCGGCTCGCGGTTATCGGCGATCGCCGGCAAGTCAATTAATCGCCGCACAGCCGCCAGCACCGTCAAGACCAAGGCACGTTGTTGCTGTTCCCAGGTAGCTGGCGTGTCCCAGGCCGGTGCCATGGCGGCATCGGACAACCAACCTTGTATGCGCGCCGCTTCGGCATGGCGGCACTGCTCCAGATGCAAGATACCGGGTTTGTGCAGCGTTTCCTGGAAGGCCAGATGGCAGGTTACGGTATGCGGGTCGGCATAGATAACGATATTGGCAAACGCTGCGTCAGGGCCATCGCATACCCATTCTTCATGCATTAGTTTGGGCGGCATAACCAGTGCCTGCCCCGCATTCAATGTCCGCTCCCCCTGGGGGAACTGAAAGCGGGTGCTCCCGGCAATTTGCAGAAACAGTTCGGTACCCAAATGAAAGTGTCCGGCGGCTCGCGGCCCATCGGCTGCGCTGCCGGAGGGCGTCAATGCTTTGGCGGTGATTACGGGTATTGCCAAATTGCCGCTGGCAGCCACTTCGATAAAGGCTTGCAGGGCGCTGCGCATAACGTCCCCTAACGCGGCATCGGGGTTGTTTGTAACCGCCGCTATGGAAGACGACTTTTGCAGCATTTTGCACCTCGGTTTTTTGCTATTAATAACGCCTGGTTTGTATATCTTTAAGAGATAAAAGGCGCATGCAACGGTATCTTATGCCACGGAATAGTTTTACTTTACCGACTGCAAATGGAGACCATCGCATGCATTCAAAAATTAACGTGATTGTCTGGAATGAATATGAGCACGAGCGTGAAAACGCGTCGGTTCGCGCTATTTATCCAGACGGCATTCATGCCGCTATTGCACAGGGACTGCGCGCTGTGCCAGGTTTGAATCCGGGTGCGTTACCGTTAGAGGTGACCACTGCCACCCTGGCCGAGCCTGAACATGGCCTCACGGAAGATCGACTGCGTGACTGCCAGGTGCTGGTCTGGTGGGGCCATAAAGCGCACGCTAAAGTGGACGATGCCATTGTCGAACGCGTGCAACGCCGTGTGCTGGAAGGCATGGGCTTGGTGGTTCTGCATTCCGGTCATTATTCGAAAATCTTCCGGCGCATGCTGGGCACCCATTGTTCTCTGAAGTGGCGTGAGGCAGACGAAAAAGAGCGAATTTGGGTGATTGAGCCCTCGCATCCGATTGCCGCGGGGCTCGGCGAATATTTTGAACTGCCCTGCGAAGAAATGTATGGCGAACGTTTCGATGTACCGGCCCCCGATGAAACCGTTTTTATCTCCTGGTTTGAGGGGGGCGAAGTGTTCCGTTCGGGTTTGTGCTGGCAGCGTGGACATGGCAAGATTTTTTACTTTCGCCCTGGACACGAGGCCTACCCTACCTACTTTGACGTGAACGTGCAGCGGGTCTTGGCGAATGCCGTGCAGTGGGCCGCCGAGCGTGTTCGCATTCCCGATGTCTGCCCCAACGTTGCGCCGTTGGAAAAGCTCAGTCCCAAGGCCATGCAATTTTCCAAGGTCGGTATTGTTCAGGGCGCAGGAGATATCGCATGAGTGACTACCAGCGCAATATCCCGGTGGCTGTTGGCGCCGCCGATGGTGCAACCCATCCCACCCGGCCCGTGTTGCGGGTTGGCGTGATCGGTTTGGGCATTGGCAGAATGCATATTGAGGGCTGGCGCCAGCACCCCAACGCACAGGTGGTGGCCATCGCCGATCCCGATGCCGAGCGCCTTGTAGCGGTGGGCGCCCAATTTGGCATTGCGGCGCGCTACACCGATCCCCTGGCCATGCTTGCGGCGCAAGCGCTCGATGTGGTGAGTGTCTGCACGCCAAATAAGTTTCACAAAGAACTCAGCATCGCGGCCTTGCAAGCGGGCTGTCACGTACTGTGTGAAAAGCCGATGGCCTTGAACGCCGCGGAGGGGCGGGCCATGTTGGCTGCAGCGGACCAGGCGGGCAAGCGCCTGATGATTAATTTCTCTTACCGTTTTAGCGCACAGTCCCAGGCACTCAAGGCACAAAAAGACGCGGGTGTCTTTGGTGATATCTACTTTGGGCGCAGCGTGTGGCACCGGCGCCATGGCATGCCTGGGTTTGGCGGCTGGTTTGGCATCAAAGCCTTGTCGGGTGGTGGACCATTGATTGATCTGGGCGTACACCGGTTGGATTTGGCCCTGTGGTTGATGGGCTACCCCCAACCAACCTGGGTGATGGGCAGTACGTACAACCCGATCGCTGGCCCATTGGCAGCGGCCTCCGGAAAACCGTTTGACGTGGAAGACCTGGCTGCTGGATTTATTCAATTTTCCAACGGTGCCACTCTGGCACTGGAAGCCTCGTGGGCAGCCCATATCCAGGAAGCCGACCTCATGGAAACCCGCCTGCTGGGTACCAAAGCCGGGCTGCTTCAAAAAAATCTGAATGAAGGCTACACCTTTAGCGCAGAAATTTTCCAGGAGCTGCATGGTGCCCAGGTGAATCTGCAGGTGAACACGCCCTCGATACCGGCGCGGTCTGCCATGCAGCATTTTGCCAGCGCCATTGTGGACAACACACCACACGATGCAGACGGCACGCAAGGCCTGATTGTGATGGAGATTCTGGATGCCCTGTACGAGAGTGCGCGGTCTGGTCGACCGGTGCAGATTGCGCAATAACACGTAGCGACAAGCCGGTACCGCGGCTTGTGCCATGAATCTGTTGTCAGTTCCACACAATCAAAAATAAATTGCATGTCTACAATGCAAAGCATTTGTACAACAGGTGGGCTTGCTATGAAACGTTACTTTGCACAATGTGCCTCCGCCTTGGGGCTTATGGTCCTCGCCTCCGGCGCATTGGCACAGAATGAGAGCGCCGGCAGCGGTGCCAGTGCGAACGTTTTCTATTTTGGCTTGGGCATGCCGCGCATTGCCTCTGCCCTGCCTTTTTCGATTGGCTATGTCCGTTTGGGCGCCACCGATAAGTGGGTCTGGGGTGGCGACTATGCGGGTGAAGGCAATATGTATGACTCCACCTGGGGGCAAACCAATTCATTGACGCGCGGGACGTCCTATAACCTGTTGTTCGGCAAGAACATTCTGGTCAAGGATGGCTACCGCGTCGATGCCATGGCGCTTGCCGGCGCGCGGTTAACGGCCATGTACTGTGCATCGTCCAATGTGGGCTACCAATGCTACGCAAACCAGTCTCCTTCCTATACCTATGAAGTCAATTACGGCGCCGAAGTGCTGTGGTCGTTTGACAAGTGGTCGCTGGGACTGCGTGCGACGAACGCGAGCGCCCAGGCATTGGTTGGTTTGCGTTTCTGATTTTATAAGTCAGGGCGTACCAACCGCCGGTATTGCATGGCCTCGGTCATATGCCCAGTGCCAATAGATGGCTCTCCGGCCAGATCGGCGATGGTGCGTGCCACTTTCAGAATACTTTGGGTCGACCGCGCAGACCAGCCAAAACGGGCTGCGCTGGCTTGCAGCAGTGCACGTGCTGCGGCGTTGGGGCGACAAAACAGATCGGTGGCATGCCCGCTGAGTTCCCGGTTACTGCATTGCTGGCGTGCATGGGCGAAGGTTCTGGCGCTGGCGCAGCGCTGGCGTATGCTGGCGCTGGTATCGCCGTCGGCAGCCCGCAGCAGTTCGGCGCTGGCCAATGCTGCAACGTCCACATGCAAGTCGATGCGGTCCATCAGTGGGCCACTGAGCCGCCCTTGGTAACGGCTAATTTGCTGGGGCGAGCAGCGGCAGGCTGGCAGGGTATTGCCGAGGTAGCCGCACGGGCATGGATTCATCGCAGCAATTAATTGAAAGCGTGCCGAAAACTCGGCTCTGTGGGTCGCCCGCACGATGCGAATGGTGCCGGTTTCCAGTGGTTCCCGCAGGGCTTCCAGTGCGCTGCGCTGGAATTCAGGAAACTCATCTAGAAACAAAACACCATGGTGGGCCAGCGAAATTTCGCCGGGTCGTGGTGGTACGCCACCGCCAACCAATGCCACTGCACTGGCGGTGTGGTGCGGCATACACGTGGGGCGCTGCCCCCATTGGTTGATATTGAACTGTCCTGCAAGCGAGCGTATAGCAGCGCTTTCAAGGGCTTCCTGGTCGGTCATTTCCGGTAACAGTCCGGCAAAGCGCTGTGCCAACATGGATTTCCCCGATCCGGGTGGGCCGCAGAGCAAGACGCTGTGACCGCCCGCGGCGGCAATTTCGAGGGCCCGCTTGGCGCCGGCCTGGCCTTTCACTTCACGCAGATCGGGCCCGATGTCTGCCGGCGTCCGGGGGCTGCTTTGGAGTCGCGACCACCCTTGGGGCGGCTGATCGGGGTGCGCAGTGCCGCTGTCAGAAGCGGCTTTGGGGGCAAAAAATGCCACCACATCGCGTAAGTGGACAGCCCGGTAAACACAGGCACCGGGCACCAGTGCGGCTTCCTCGGCGTTGCCCGCCGGTAAAACCAGGCGTGCCGGTTGGGCGTCGGCCTGGACTGCCAATGCCATCGCCAAAGCGCCCCGCACCGGACGCAGGGCGCCGGTCAGGGAAAGCTCACCGGCGAACTCGTAGGCGCCGAGCGCAGCCCCATCCAGCTGCCCGCTGGCGGCCAAAATGCCCAGTGCAATGGGCAGGTCGAGTCGCCCGGAGTCTTTGGGTAAGTCGGCCGGTGCCAGGTTGACCGTAATGCGCTGATTCACCGGAAATGCCAGGCCACTGCTCTGGATGGCACAGCGCACCCGCTCCCGTGCTTCTTTTACTTCAATGTCTGCCAGTCCAACCAAGGTGAAACTGGGCAAACCGTTGGCCAAATGGACTTCAACGACCACACGCACGGCGGTTGCCCCGCTCCATGCACGGCTTTGCACCAAAGACAGGCTCACTTCCGAATTCCCCAAAATAGTGCGCAACATTCAGGTGCATTGCGCAATTTCTGCACCAAATAAGATATTTGCATATCCCAAATTGGCAATTAGGGGCCATTTGGGTAAAGACTGAGGGGTTAAATGTCCGATCTGTTCAATTGAATTGGCACGGTCTCTGCTAGATAGGCATTACTCCCAAATCCGGAGACGCAGTAGATACCAGCCTGGTGCCTGCAACCTTTGTAATCAAGTAGAGGTGAATACATGAAACTCGTGACGGCCATCATCAAACCGTTCAAGCTCGACGAGGTCCGCGAAGCCTTGTCGACGATCGGTGTGCAAGGCATTACCGTGACTGAAGTCAAAGGCTTTGGTCGTCAAAAAGGTCACACCGAGCTGTACCGCGGTGCAGAGTACGTTGTGGACTTTCTGCCGAAAGTCAAAATTGAAGCGGCGATCGACGACGCTTTGGTTGAACAAGTGATTGAAGCCATCGAAGGTGCTGCACGCACCGGCAAGATTGGCGACGGCAAAGTTTTCGTGTACGACCTCGAACAGGTTGTGCGGATTCGCACCGGCGAAACGGGCAAAGAAGCGCTGTAAGGCACTCTTACCACTTTAAAAAAAGGAAAGAATGATGAAAAAACTCCTCGCTTCCCTCGCCCTGGGCTTGGGTTTGCTGACTGCCGGTAATTTTGCCGTCGCTCAGTCTGCTGCACCTGCTGCTGCAGCCTCTGAAGTCAAGGCCGATGCCGCCGCCCCGGCCGCCGCTGCGCCTGCGCCGGCTGCTGCTGTTGCCGCTGCCGCACCCGCTGCCGACGCTTCTGCTCCCGCCGCGCCTCCCGCACCCAATAAGGGCGATACGTCCTGGATGCTGGTTTCCACCATCTTGGTGATTTTGATGAGCATCCCTGGCCTGGCCCTGTTCTACGGCGGCCTGGTGCGCAGCAAGAACATGCTGTCGGTGCTGATGCAAGTGTTTGTTACCTTCTCCCTGATCGTTGTTCTGTGGTTCATTTATGGCTACAGCCTGGCGTTCACCGAAGGCAATGCCTACATCGGTGGTCTGGATCGATTGTTCATGAAGGGCATTTGGGACAACGCTGCCGGAACCTTCGCCAACGCTGCAACGTTCAGCAAGGGCGTGCCCATGTACGAAATTGTTTACGCAGTGTTTCAAGCGACCTTCGCAGCCATTACCTGCTGCCTGATCGTGGGTTCTTTTGCCGAACGTATCAAGTTCTCCGCTGTACTGGCCTTCATGGTCATCTGGTTCACTTTCAGCTACTTGCCAATCGCCCACATGGTGTGGTTCTGGGCCGGCCCTGACGCATACACCAGCAAAGAAGTGGTGGACAAGGTTAACGCAACTGCCGGTATGGTCTGGCAATGGGGTGCCCTCGACTTCGCGGGCGGTACCGTGGTGCACATCAATGCCGCTGTGGCCGGTCTGGTGGGTGCTTTCTTTGTTGGCAAGCGCGTCGGTTACGGTAAAGAAGCCATGGCGCCACACAGCCTGACTTTGACCATGGTTGGCGCTTCCCTGCTGTGGGTGGGCTGGTTCGGTTTCAACGCCGGTTCTGCTCTGGAAGCCAACGGTTCTGCTGCACTGGCATTCATCAACACCTTTGGTGCAACTGCTGCGGCTGTGTTGGCCTGGACGGTGGCTGAAGCCCTGCACAAAGGCAAGGCTTCGATGCTGGGTGCTGCTTCCGGTGCCGTTGCAGGTCTGGTTGCGATTACCCCTGCTGCGGGCAACGTCGGTATCGGCGGCGCCTTGATCATCGGTTTCCTGTCTGGCTTTGCTGGCCTGTGGGGTGTCACCGGTCTGAAGAAAATCCTGGGCGCTGACGACACATTGGACGTGTTCGGCGTGCACGGTGTTTGCGGCATCATGGGTGCGATCTTGACCGGTGTGTTCTGCGCACCGTCTTTGGGTGGACCTGGCTACGTTGCCGACTGGGTAACTGGCACCACCATTACCGCTGCCGATTACTCCATCGCTGGCCAAGTCTGGATTCAGACTAAGGCGGTGCTGACCACCATTATCTGGTCGGGCGTGGTGTCTATTGTTGGTTACTTCATCGTTGACAAGACCATTGGTCTGCGTGTGACGGAAGAAGACGAACGCGAAGGTCTGGACATCTCTTCGCACGGCGAAACAGCTTACAACCGCTAAGCACAGGGTGACAGGTCGGTGCAGTGCACCGACTGCCCCAGGGCCCGGAAGAAATCGGTAACTCCGATGTTCCTCCGGGCCCTTTTTTTTGCCGTGGCCCGGTGCACAATGCGCGCTGGATTGGCCACTGGAATTCACATATGACGAGCCCCTTGACCTTGTGCAGCGCTACTGCCCGCTGTGTATTGCTGCCCGACCGCGGTGGCAGTGTTGCTGGTTTGTGGTTGGGCGATTGGCGTGTGTTGCAAGCACCGCAGTCTGGCGCCCCCGCCAGTGGTCTCGACACTGCCAGTTATCCACTGGTGCCCTATTCCAACCGGATCGGCTTGGGTCTTCTTGAGTGGCACGGGATGCGCCAGCAGTTGGCGCCCCTGTTTGCGCCCGAGCCCCACACCATTCATGGCGTGGGCTGGTCCAAAGCATGGCAAGTGGTACTGCAGAGCGAGACCGAGGCGATATTGTGTTATGCCCACCCCGGCGATGCCGGCTGGCCATTCGTATTCGAAGTTCATCAGCATTTCGTGCTCTCAGCGAATGCGCTGTCACTCACCATGACGGTGCGCAATACCGACACCGTCAGTGCGCCGTTCGGTCTGGGCTGGCATCCGTATTTTCCTAAAGATGCTGCGACCCGGATTGAATTTCAGGCCACGGGGCGCTGGGACATGGGGCCAGATCAACTCCCCACGACCCACCGGCCGCATGCTGGTTTACAAACCGATTGCGCCCAACTGCAGGTCGACCATTGTTTTTCCGGTTGGTCCGGACCGGCACAGCTGCATTACCCGGGCCATCGGATTGCCGTCACCTCCGATTTGCAGCATCTGGTGGTGTTCACCCACCCCGGGCGTGACACCATCGCAGTGGAGCCGGTCAGCCATGCCAACAACGCCTTGCAACTGGCCGGGGCGTGCGCCCAGACGCCCGAATCTTTGGGGCTGCGCGTGGTGGCACCCGGTGCACAAACCAGCGCATACATGCGCATTACTTTTGAGGAACAGATATGACAATGCAGGCGCAACCATTGCAAACCCCCGATTGGAGCCAGGTCGGAGCGGGGCATTACGCATTGGGTGAATCGCCGTTTTGGCATCCCACTGAGCACGCCCTGTATTGGGTCGATATCAGTGGTCGCCAATTGCTGCGGGCCAATGTCTATATGGGCACAGTGGACGCCTGGGATATGCCCTCTGAACCTGGGTGTATTGCGCCCGCTGCCGCCGGCGGTTTGGTGATTGCTTTGCGTGATGGTGTTTACCGAGCGCCTGTCTGGGCCGGCCCTTTGCACCGCATTGCCACCTTGCCCTACGATCCCGCAACAGTGCGCGCCAACGATGGCAAGTGCGATGTCTTGGGTCGTTTCTGGATCGGTACCGTAGACGAAACCAAATCCCAGCAGGCAGCGGCTTTGTATTCAGTTGATGCCCGCCCGGCGCTGCTATTGGCCAACGGTGGTGCACCTGTGGTGAAGCAGCATGTCGGCAGCGCCCTGACTGGCAATGGTCTGGCGTGGAGCCCGGACAGCAGCACCCTGTACTGGGCCGATACGCCGCGCCACCACGTGTTGTCGTGGCCCTGGGACGCACAAACCAATCAGCTTGGCGTGCAGCGCACGCACGTGCAATGCGAGCCCAAGCCGGCCGGCTGGCAGCCCGGCGCGCCAGGGTATGCCGGGCGTCCGGATGGCGCCACGGTGGATGCGCTGGGAAATTACTGGGTGGCGATGTATGAGGGGCGGCGTGTATGTCAGTTCGCGCCTGATGGCCGTTTGCTGCAGCAACTGGAAACCCCGGTGCAATGTCCCACGATGCCGTGCTTGGGCGGGGAGGACTACCGCACTTTGTACGTGACGTCGGTGCGCCATGGGCGCAGCGAAGCGGAGTTGGCGCAATTGCCGGCGTCTGGTGGCGTGTTTGCCGTGCGGGTGGAAACACCCGGTTTGCCAGTGCAGTTCTTCCGGGAATAATTGTTTTTTCTGGGCAAAGCCCAATCCCCTAACGGGGCCGCAATCCTTAAGGTCATCCCACGGTTGATAGTCAGCCGATGGGCGGGCTGCAATGGATTCAAGGTTGGGAAAGTTCAGGGCCGCGGCACGCGCAAGCCAGCGGCTCAAAGGACTCAAGGGACTCAAGGGACTCATTAAGCGCCCGCTCTTTCCGGTCCTTCCGCTCATCGTGGTGAAGTGGGTGCGGTGGGCTTCTTACGCCCTCGCCTTCAGCGCCAACGCGCAAATCGTTGCGGACCCCCTGGCTGCGGGCCATCAGCAGCCCCACCTCACCCGAACGGCCAATGGCTTGCCCCAGGTCGACATCCAGACCCCCAGTCCGGCCGGCGTCAGCCGCAATGTCTACCGGCAGTTTGACGTGGGCGCACCGGGCGCCATCCTCAACAACAGTGCGAGCCCCGTGCAAACCCAGCTTGGTGGCTTTGTACCGGGCAATCCTTGGTTAGCCGCAGGCAGCGCCCGCGTCATCCTCAACGAGGTCAACTCCTCCGACCCCAGCCAACTGCGAGGCTTCGTTGAAGTCGCCGGCAAGCGAGCCGAAGTCATTATTGCCAACCCATCAGGGATCGTCGTCGACGGCGGTGGCTTTATCAATGCCACTGGGGTAACGCTCACCACGGGTCGTGTGAGCCCCGCTGCGTCACTGGCGCCAGACGAGCGGACAACGGCCAATGCCCATATCGACTTGGGCCTGGGTTTGTCATACCAAGTGCGCGATGGGCTCATTGTGGTGCGCGGCGCAGGGCTCAACACATTGCTGAGCGACTCCACCACCCTGATGGGGCGGGGCATCGAGATCAACGCTTCCTTGTGGAGTCAATACCTCAAGATTGTGGCCGGCATCAACGCCCTGCCACCGGGTGAACGTCCCCCTATTCCACCCAGGCCGCGTTTTGCGCTGGACATTACCGAGCCCGGTGGGCTCTATGCCGGGCGCATCCTGATTGTCGGTACCGAAGCGGGCCTGGGCGTATCCAATGCGGGTGGCATCCACGCTGACAACGGTGAACTCGTGCTCAGCAGCGACGGCTGGCTCAGCAACACCGGGGTCATGGAGGCGCGCGATGGCGTGCGCATCGACGCCGCCGAAGTACACAACCAGCCGCGCGGGCGCATCTATGGTGACAGCGTGCGCATCGCCACCCAGCTTCTGCGCAACACGGGTGTCATTGTCACCCGTGCAGGTGGCGTGTCGCTCGATGCACGCACGCTGCACAACGAGGACGGCGCGCTCCTTTACAGCACGGGCGACCTGCAGATCAATGCGCAGGAGATCGTGAACCACAGCGCCACCATCGAGTCCCAGGGCGCCATAGACATTCGCACGGGCAGCCTGGAAAACCGCTACGACACGCTGGGCTATCGCATCGTGCTGGATCGGCTGGCCCCCGGCAATGGCACGTGTGGCGAAGACTGCAACACCAGCTACATCGAGCGCCATTACAAGCTGGAAGCGTTGCCCGGACTCCATGGGCCTGGCCGCATTGTCAGTGCCGGCGCCATGCGCATTCACGCCACTGGCATTGTGCGCAATGCGCGCAGCCAGATTCTGGCCGGGGACGTGCTCGATATCCAGGCCGATCGCATTGAAAACTTGGGCATCGATGTACCGCTCAACATCGAGCAGCGGGGCTGGGCGCGCCAGCGCAAAACCAAGAAAGAATGGTGCGGTTCTATCGATAAGCTGGGCTGGCATGAAGTTGAGTACTGGGTTGTCAACCCGTACGCGCGTGACATTCCGGACTTGCAAACGCTGCACCGTGGCGAGACCGCATCTGGTCGGGCATTGCAGCCTCGGGCCGAGCCGGTCATCACCGCGTCGGGCCTCTTTGCCGCCAACCCCGCACCCGATCAGCCCTACCTGATTGCCACCGATGCGCGGTTTGCCGATCGCCAGACCTGGCTGGGCTCCGACTATATGCGCCGTCACCTGGCGCTCGATCCCAACGTCACGCAAAAGCGCTTGGGTGACAACTTTTACGAGAGTCGCCTCATCAACGAGCAAGTGGCCCAGCTTACCGGCAGGCGCTTTCTGGGTCAATTCACCAGCGATGCACAGCAGTACCAAGCCCTGATGGACGCAGGCATCGCCTTTGCCCGCCAATACGCCCTGTGGTTGCTTGCACCCATCCAAAACGGACCGTCTTTGCAGCTGCGCCCGGGCATTGCCCTGAGTGCCCAGCACCTCGCCCTGCTGAGCCAGGACATTGTCTGGCTGGAAGAGACCACGGTTACCTTGGGCGATGGCAGCCACCACACCGTGATCGTGCCGCGTGTCTACCTCGCCGCGGCCAATGTAGTGGTGGACGCGAGCGGTACTTTGCGCAAGCGCACACCTGCGGATGCGCCGATTCAAGAGACCACCCCTAACGCCCACATCTCTGGTACCCAGGTCACTCTCCAGGGCCGCAACCTTGTCAATCGGGGCGGGATGATCGAAGGCGGCCGCGTGGCCCTGTCCAGTGGCGAAGACACGGTCAATGATGGTGGCCATATTGCAGCGCGCGAGCAACTCCAAATCAGCGCTGGGCGTGATTTTGTAGCCCACAGTCGCGCCCGGGAGAGCCGCCATGACGCCGGTGTGGTGCGCACCGCAACCGCTGCCGTCACGCACGGCGCAGGCCTGTCGGTCAGTGGGCCCGGTGGCACCTTGGCAATACAGGCCGGGCGCGATGTCCAGTTGCGTGGTGCGCAGTTGGACAGTGCCGGCACGCTGGAGATCGCTGCCGGACGCGACATTGCGCTGCAAACGGTTGCCACCCACAGTCAGTTTGACGCCACGCTGGACGCTGAGAACTTCAACCGCCAAAGTCGGGGTGCCGAAGTGGGCAGTCACTTGCAGGCTGGCGCCGATCTCGCTCTGCGCGCAGGGCGCGACGTGCAGATCCGTGGGGCGGAAATACAAGCCGGCGGCAGGTTGGCACTGCAGGCCGACCAGCACATCGCAATCGAGGCCAGCCAAGCCTACGCAAGTGATGCCAGTGGCCGAACGGCAGAGGGCCACACCATATTCTCCAGTGGCACAGCCACCGAGCGGCGGCGCCATGCGCAAACCCAGACTGTTGCCAGTCAGCTGGATGGCCAGAGCACCGTGCTGCACAGCGGTGCGGACACCCGCATCAGCGCCAGCAGCGTTGTCGCACAGAAGGACTTGCAGATCGCCGCTGCCGGTCAGGTGCGCATAGAAGCGGGGTACAACACCACGCAGACCGGGCGCTACAGCGCCAAGAGCGAAACCGGACTGACCGCCAACGGCCCCAGCCTGCACCTGGGGCGCACCGACCAAAGCGCCGATCAACGCACCACGCAGACCATGGCGGCGGCATCCACGGTGGGCAGCCTGGACGGGCGTGTGTCGATTACAGCGGGCACCACTTACACGCAAACCGGCAGTGATGTGCTGGCACCACAAGGTGATATCGACACCAGCGCCCAGACCGTGCAGATCGAAGAAGCCCGCCAGACCCAGTACAGCAGCTTGGAGACGCACTTCGCGCAAAGCGGCGTCTCGCTCTCGGTGGGCGGCGGTGTGCTCCAGGGAGCCCAAACCCTGCAGAACCTGACTCAGGCCAGTCAAAACACCCGCGGCGGCCGTATGAAGGCCCTGGCCGCAGTCGCCGCAGCATTGGCAGTCCAGCAAGCGCTGGTCGCCCCGCTGCCCAGCGTCACCGCCAGCATTGGGTCCTCGCAAAGTCACAGCATGAGCGTGCGCGAGGCCGACATGGCCCATGGCAGCAGGCTGATGGCCGGCGGCAATGTGGCCATTCGGGCCACAGGCAGCGATATTACGCTGCAGGGCAGCGACATCACCTCCCAAGGCCGTGTGCAGCTCGATGCCAAGCGCAGCGTGCACCTCCAGGCTGCGCGTAACACGGCTTCGGAGCAGAGCAGTCAGAGCAATCGCAGCAGCGGCGTTGGGCTCTCAGGGGGTGGGCAAAGCGGTGTAACGGTGTCGGCCAGTGTGGGCCAAACCGATGGCAGCGGGCACGACCTCGGCCATACCAACAGCCACATTCAGGGCAAAACGGTACTCATCCAAAGTGGTGCGCACACCACCCTGCGTGGGGCGGTGGTTACTGCGGAGCACGTCAGCGCCAAGGTGGGCGGCGACTTGCACATCGAAAGCCTGCAAGACAGCAGCAACTTCAGCGAGCGCAGCCGCAACGTGGGCGGCTCGATCACGCTCGGACCGTCCCCTGGGGGCGGCCTGCAAGTAGGTGGCAGCGCCATCAACAGCAACTACCTGAGCGTGGTGGAGCAAAGCGGCATCCAGGCCGCAGACGGTGGATTCCAGATCGAAGTCGAGGGCGAGACCTTCCTGGTTGGTGGCGTCATTGCCAGCACCGAGACGGCGGTTCGGGGTGCGCGCAACCAGTTTCGCTCCCAGGGCGGACTCAATAGCAGCGATCTGCAGAACCACGCCCAATACACGGCCGAAGGCCTGCAAGTCAGCGCCGGCATTGGCAGCACCGTCGGTGGCAGTGCCGGCGGCGGCCTGGATTCCGACAGCGCCCACAGTACCACCCATTCGGGTATCTCCGGCCTGGCAGCCGATGCCAGCGTGCGAACGGGCGATGCACCCAGCGGCATAGCACCGATTTTCGATGCCGTCACCGTACGCCAAGAAATCAATGCCCAGGTGGCCATCAACCAGGAGTTCGGCAAACAGGCCTCGAAAGTGGTGGGGGACTATGCGCAGGCTCAGCTGGAGCAGGCCATCAAGGAAGGCGATGTCCAAGGCATTGCAAACTGGCGTGAAGGCGGTGTCAAGCGCATCGCCATGCATGCGGCAGTGGGCGCCTTGGGCGGCGGCGTTGCCGGGGCGATTGGTGCGGTCACCAGCCAGACCGTGGTGCCGTGGGTTGGCGAGCGCCTGACTGAACTCGATTTGCTGGACTTGCCGGACGGGCTCAAGCAAATGCTCACGCAGACGCTTACGCAACTTGTGGGCATTACAGCCGGAACGCTCAGCGGTGGGATTCAGGGTGGCGTGGCAGGACATAACGCCACCGGCAACAACTACCTCCAACATGCGGAGGCCGAGCGGCTGGCGCTGCTCAGGCGCCAACAGCTCTTGGGGCAGTGCGACAGCGTATGCAGCCAAGACATCGGCGCCATAAGTGCACTGGGTAAGGCGCGTGATGCCGCGCTGGCGGAATGCCGGGGTGTCAACAGCTTTGAATGCCATGGTGTGCGCCAAAAAGTGCGCAACGCCGCCGCTGAATACATCCGTCACACCCGTACCACGGGAGGTGTCGCTTGGGGGGCGGGGCCTGACTACCGCGCCAGCAGCGGAGACGCGCGAACCCAAGCCGCCCTAACGCTTACAGACAAAGCGCCAGGCCTTGTCGTGGGCGTAGGCGGCTATTTTTGGGATATCGCCCTGGACGTCGGCCAGCTACTTTGGACTGGGGTGGGGGCCACGTTTGGCGATCCAGAGGCAAATCAGCGACTGCGCGAGGGCGCAGCAGCGAACTGGCGCTATGTGCGCAACCCGGAGAACTGGGCCGGGTTGCTGGGCGCAATGGCGCCCGAGGACGTTGACCGCCTCGCCTTGGCCTATGAAGCCGGGGACGGCTTTGAGGTCGGACGTGTCATGGGCGAGCAAGTTGCTGGCGCCCTACCTATATCGGTGAATTTTGGCAAGGGCGGGAAAACTGGCCGCGAGGGCGTAAGCACGCCCGAGCCGGACCCACCCCACGCCCAGCCCCACGCCAGCCCGAAGACGGTAAGCAAGCCGGAGCCCGAGCCGGAGCCACTCCTACGCCAGAACGACGCCAACCCGATCGATATGGCGCACACCATAGGAGCAGATTTCAAAAAGAAAAGTGGTAAGCCTACCGGCGGCCACTCCTTGTTAAAAGAGGATGTGCGGATACTGAAGCAGGTGTTGGCTCCCGACATAAATGGGGTTTATGGCGCCCATGTTCAAATGCGCAATGCCCAAGGGGAATGGTTGACAAAGACGCATAGCGGAGGCGTCAAGCCACAAAATAACACCATGTTCCCCACGCATTGGGATGAAGCCAAGATTCGCAGCGAGGTCGCTTCGGCTTGGGCGAATCCAAATAAGCAAACTATCCGTGGCAAATGGCAAGCAAAGAGCAGCAGTGGCGTGACCATCGAAGGGTATATCCAGCCCCGGGTCACGGCATATCCGTTACACGAATCCAAGGTGACCCGATGAAAATGCGCTATTACACAATTTGGTACGACGACGAGAAAAAAACGTCAACTCGTTTTCAATCAACATCCCTCGAGCCATTGGATCCGGAGTGGCAAGCGCGTTGGGACGCAGAGTGGAAAAAGGAGATTCCAGATCATGTTGTAACCAGTGAACTGTCGCGAATAGAAGCGCTCACTCAACCGTATGGCCGGTATTTAGGCAATTCGATTGATGAGGACTTATCCGGTAATTACCCTGAAGAAGTTGACTTTGTTTTGGATTACGTTGCCAAGCTAGAGCGCGGTGAAGTAGAGGGGGATACATTTTTCTATCATGATTTTGTCCATTCCCTCTCGCGCACAGCGGTTACTTTCGAGCATGCAATATTTGGCGAGTGCTATGAGTGGCCTTTGTGGTCTTGCAGCCTGGCCGAATACAAAGTGGCGCTAGAGGGCTGGCGTATTTTTATTGCCTTGCCTCCCCATATCGATAACGAAATGATTGTGGAATTGCCAGAGCGCCCCTTGCACATCGAGCACAACGTGATCGGCCCTTACATCTGCATTGTGGACGCCGAGCAGCAGTAGGGAAATGGCCTTGTCCATTGGCCAGTTCATCCTTGACCGAAACAATATGCGCAGTGCCCAAGGGGCGTGGGTGACAAACACCAAGCGCAAATAAGCAAACTATCCGTGGCAAATGGCAAGCAAAGAGCAGCAGTGGCGTGACCATCGAAGGGCATATCCAGCCCCGGGTCACGGCGTACCCATTACACGAATCCAAGGTGACCCGATGAAAATGCGCTATTACACAATTTGGTACGACGACGAGAAAAAAACGTCAACTCGCTTTCAATCAACATCCCTCGAGCCATTGGACCCGGAGATAGAGGTGCGTTGGCAAGCGGAATGGAAAAAGGAGGTTCCAGATCAAGTTGTAGCCAGTGAACTGGCGCGAATACATGCGCTCACCAGACCGTATGCATGTTATTTAGGCAATTCGATTGATGAGGACTTATCCGGTAATTACCCTGAAGAAGTTGACTTTGTTTTGGATTACGTTGCCAAGCTAGAGCGCGGTGAAGTAGAGGGGGATACATTTTTCTATCATGATTTTGTCCATTCCCTCTCGCGCACAGCGGTTACTTTCGAGCATGCAATATTTGGCGAGTGCTATGAGTGGCCTTTGTGGTCTTGCAGCCTGGCCGAATACAAAGTGGCGCTAGAGGGCTGGCGTATTTTTATTGCCTTGCCCCCCCATATCGATAACGAAATGATTGTGGAATTGCCAGAGCGCCCCTTGCATATCGATCACAACGTGATCGGCCCTTACATCTGCATTGTGGACGCCGAGCAGCAGTAGGGAAATGCTTATCGCCACGGCAAATCACAAAATTTAAAGCGATGGGTTCAAAAAATTCACGCCCTGTGGTCATGTTGTAACGCCCGGTGGCGCGTAATATCCGCGCCATGCAAAGCTTAGACATCGCCATCAGCCAGGTCTGCGAACGGGTGCGTGCCGCCCACGCCGATGGCCACTCCCTGCGCATTCGCGGTGGTGGCAGCAAGAATTTTTATACCGGTCTGGCCCAAGCGCCGTTGTCAGCGGGTGCTGCACCGGCACAGTGGCTGGAGACCCGGGCCTTGGCCGGGGTGGTCAGCTACGAACCGAGCGAACTGGTCGTCGTGGTGGGGGCCGGTACGCCGCTGGCGGAGCTGGAGGCGTTGCTGGCAAGCAAGGGGCAGTATCTGCCGTTTGAGCCGCCCCACTTTTCTGCAGAAGCGGAAGTTGGACCGGCAACCGTCGGTGGCATGGTGGCTTGTGGTCTGGCCGGACCGGCGCGCGCCAGTGTCGGCAGCGTGCGTGATTATGTGTTGGGTGTGCGCATGGTCAATGGCCTGGCACAGAGCCTCACGTTTGGCGGCCAGGTGATGAAAAATGTAGCAGGCTACGATGTTTCACGCCTGATGGCTGGGTCCCTCGGCACCTTGGGGTTACTTACAGAAATCTCCCTGAAAGTCTTGCCGCAGCCCGTGGCCCAAGCGACGTTGGCGTTCGATGTCGACCAGACAGCAGCATTGGAGCATTTGCATGCGTGGGGTGGGCGTCCGCTGCCGTTGAATGCCAGTGCGTGGCAGGCCGATGCGCCGGGAGACGGGCGTGGACAGGGGGGGACTTTGCGCCTGCGCCTGCGCTTGCGGGGTGCGGAGGCTGCAGTGGCTGCGGCCTGTCAGCAACTGCTGGCGGAGTTGCCGGGGCGCCGTTTGGAGGAAGCCGAGGCCGATGCTTTCTGGCGGGCCTGCCGGGACCATAGGCTGGAATTTTTTCAACAAGCGCCGTTTGCGGGGGCACAGCTGTGGCGCGTGAGTGTGCCGCAGACGGCGGCGGTGAGCGCACCGGACTTTGCCCATGCCCTGACGGAATGGCATGGCGGTCTGCGTTGGGTATGGGCTGAGCCTGGGCGAGCCGATCATTTGGTGCATCTGGCCCGAACTTTGGGTGGCCATGCGCAGGCAATGTATGCCAGCAGCTATGGCGATGGGGCTGCGCCGCGTTTGGTCAATCCGGACCCGGCCCAGGCCGAAATCGCGCGCCGTTTGAAAAACCGCTTTGACCCCCATGGACTGTTTAACCTCGGGCTGACACCGCATGCAAACTAATCTGGCATCTGTATATCAAGGCACGGCCGACGGTGCGGCGGCCGAAGCCATATTGCGCAAGTGTGTGCACTGTGGATTTTGTACGGCCACCTGTCCCACCTACCAGTTGCTGGGCGATGAGCTGGACAGCCCCCGTGGTCGGATTTATTTGATCAAGCAGGTGCTGGAGGGTCAGGCCCCAACCCAGGCCACACAAACCCATCTGGACCGTTGTCTGACATGCCGCAATTGCGAAAGCACTTGCCCGAGTGGTGTCGATTATGGCCATTTGGTCGACATTGGTCGCAAGCTGGTGGACGCGCAGGTGCCGCGCCCGGTGGGTGACCGGGCGCGCCGCTGGGCGCTGAAAGAGGGTTTGAACTCCCCCTTCTTCGGCCCTGCGATGCGACTCGGACAATGGTTGCGACCGGTTTTGCCGGCCGTGCTCAAAGCCAAGGTGCCAGCGCGCCGCCCAGCCGGTGCGTGGCCCACTGCCCAGCGTCAGCGCCGCGTGTTGATGCTGGCCGGTTGTGTGCAGCCGTCCATGGCACCTTCAATTAACAGTGCAACGGCACGCGTGCTGGATGCTGCCGGAGTACAGGTACTGGTCGCGCCCGAGGCTGGCTGCTGCGGCGCCGTTAAATTCCACCTGAACGACGCCGATGGCGCCCTGGTTCAGGTGCGTGCCAATATTGATGCCTGGTGGCCCTATATTGAAGGCGCACAGGCGGTTGAATCAATAGTGATGAATGCCTCGGGTTGTGGCGTGATGGTGAAAGACTATGGTCACCTGCTGCGCGACGACCCCTTGTATGCAGCCAAAGCGGCGCGCGTCAGCGCCCTGTGCCAGGATGTGTCGGAATTGCTGCCCGACTGGGTGGGGCCACTCAAGGAGCGTCTGGCGCATCGCAGGAAGGCCCAACAGGGACCAGAGGCCGCACTGCCGGCGCTGGTGTTTCACCCGCCTTGCACCCTGCAGCACGGCCAGAAATTGCGCGGCGGCGTAGAGGAGCATATGTCCGCTTTGGGTTTCACAGTGCGCTTGGCACACAGTGAAACGCATCTGTGTTGCGGTTCTGCGGGGACCTACTCGGTACTGAATCCGGGACTTTCGGCAACCTTGCGGGACCGCAAGCTGGGACATCTGAACGCCACGCCGGGTGAAATCATCATCAGCGCGAACATGGGTTGTATTGCCCATTTGCAGAGCGGGACCGATGTTGCGGTGCGGCACTGGATTGAAGTGCTCGACGCCGCCTTGCACGGCGATTAGCCACGCGTCGCGACCATTTGTACTTTGGGTTACAAAAGAGACCGGTTTGTAACGCCGGTTTTGTGTCTCTACACCAACAATTCAGCCTAAACCCCTGACTTTCTTAAGTTTTCTTTACGAAAGCTTGGATATGTTTGGGAGCGTTGCCGTCTGGTTTTTCCAGCGGTAGCTGCACGGCTTTAGCAAAGTTTGGTTAAGAACACATAAACAATGGCAATAGACAAAGTAAAGACCAGCACCGATCAGGCGGTAGAAATGCCGCCTTCGGCGGCATCGGACCGGTCGACCGTCCAGGTTCTGGCGGGCGATACGGTGGTCTATCTATTGCTCATTGTTTTGGTCTGGGGAACGTGGCGCATCAGCCAGCTGGGTTTGTTTTCCGCAGGCGATGACACCGGCTACTGGATGGGTGTGACGGGCGCCGTGATGATGTTGCTATTGCTTTTGTATTCACTGCGCAAACGCTTTCGCTTCACGCGCAGCTGGGGCAACATCCGCGTCTGGTTCTGGTTTCATATGGCGTTGGGGGTGTTAGGGCCCTTGTGCATTCTGTTGCACTCGACGTTTCGTATTGGTTCCCTGAATGCCGGTGTGGCGCTGTACAGCATGGTGATTGTGGCGGTCAGTGGCGTGGTGGGGCGTTTTCTTTACCAGCGTGTCAATCGCGGCCTGGATGGTGAAAAAACCGATCTGGAAACCCTGCAGCGCAAAGCCGGTTTGACGCAGGAAGACAGTCGCTCGCGCCTGGCTTTCGCCCCTTCGGTAGAGAATCGCCTGAAAGGTTTCGAGGCGCATGAAATGGCGCGCAAAGAAACCCTGCTGAACGCTTTTCGCCACGTTTTTTGGCTGCCCATACGCCAGTACCGGGTGTACCGCAAATGTGCGCGTGAGCTGGACGTTGTATTGCCCCGGATGGCGAAAACCCAGCATTGGACGCATGAGGACTTGCAACGGCGGCGCATGCGCAGCAAGAAGATGGTCAGCCGTTACCTGCACTCGGTGGTCCGGGTAACCCAGTATTCGGCGTATTCGAGTTTGTTTGCTTTGTGGCACGTGGCACACATTCCATTTGTGTACCTGATGATCGTGACCGCACTGGTGCATGTTTATGCGGTGCACGCCTATTGATTGGCGACACGACCGGTTTGGCGTCGCAGGGGAGCCGACGCGGTGGCTGCGCGCCCTGCTTCGGACCTTCGCGCCGTTGCTATTGCTATTGCCCTTGCTGCTTCCCGTGGCGGCACGCGCGCAGGGACTGGAGTCCATCATGGCACCTGGCAAACTGATACAGGGGCACGCCAAGTACGAAGACGATTGCAAGCAATGCCACGTCAAGTTGGATCGCAAGGCCCAGGACGGCCTGTGCATGGCGTGTCACAAGGACATTGCTGGCGACGTCAAGTCGCACAAGGGTTTTCATGGTCGGATTGCGCAACCGGTGGTGTGCCGCACATGCCACACCGACCACAAAGGCCGTGACCGTGACACCACGGAATTCGATCACGCGAAGTTTGAGCACACGCTGAAAACCAACTACGCGCTGGCCGGCAAGCACGCCACGGTGGCCTGTGAGAAGTGCCATGTGGCGGGTAAAAAATGGCGTGATGCTCCGCAGGAATGCGTTGCGTGCCATAAGAAAGATGACAAACACAAGGGGTCCTTGGGTGGCAGATGCGCCGATTGCCACGTTGAATCTGCCTGGAAAGACGTCAAGTTCGACCACGACAGCACCAAGTTCCCGTTAACCGGCAAACACAGCGATGTGAAATGTGCGGATTGCCACCGCGATAACGTCTACAAAGACACCCCCAAAACCTGTGTGGCGTGCCACCGCAAAGTGGACGACCAAAAAGGACACAAAGGCTTGTTTGGCGACAAGTGCGAAACCTGTCACACCACCAAGGCCTGGAAACCATCGGTGTTCAATCACGACACCGATACCAAATACCTGCTCAAAGGCAAGCACCGGAGCACCGTTTGCAAAGACTGTCACACCGGCAATTTGTACAAAGACAAACTGCAGCAAGATTGCTATAGCTGCCATAAGAAAGACGATAAACACAAGGAGACGCTGGGTCGCAATTGCGACAGTTGCCACAGCGAAAAGTCGTGGAAGGAGTCGCCCAAGTTTGACCACGCCAAAACCCAGTTTCCGTTGCTCGGCAAGCATGCCAATGCCGAATGCAAGGCCTGTCACAAGAGCACCTTGTTCCGGGAGGCTCCGCAAGATTGCTACAGCTGCCACCAAAAGGATGACAAGCACCGTGGCAATCTGGGCAAAGCCTGCGCCGATTGCCACAGCGCGCAAGAATGGAAGGCCACCGAAGGGCGCTTCGCGCATGACAAGACCCAATTTCCCCTGCGCAACGCCCACGCCAAGTCGTCGCTTCAATGCGTCGCGTGCCACAAAGACTTGCAGAGCATGCGCGGTACGGCGCTGACCTGCATCGCGTGCCACAAAAAGGACGATAGGCACGAAACGCAGTTGGGCGATCGTTGCGAGCGCTGCCACTCCGACCGGGGATGGAGGGAAACCAATTTTGACCACGCACGGTCGCGATTTCCGTTGACCGGTCGCCATCAGATTGTCGAATGCAAAAGTTGCCATAACAGCGCCCGTTATCGGGATGCTCCACGCGACTGTCTGGCATGCCATAAAAAAGATGACAAACACCAGCAGACCTTGGGCGTGCGTTGCGAGAACTGCCATAACACACGGGCTTGGGCGCTGTGGTCTTTTGATCACGACACCCGAACGTCTTACAAGCTGGAAGGCTTGCACACCAAGGTCCGGTGTGATCAATGCCACCAGGCGCCGGCGCCAACGGGCAAAGACGCGGCGCCGTTGGGCAGTACGTGTATTTCCTGCCACCGCGCCAAGGATGTGCATGGGGGTGGCTTTGGACCGCGTTGCGAGATCTGCCATCAGGTGACGGGGTGGAAAAAAGTAAAGAGCCGGGCGGCATTGCCGGCGGATGACGCCAGTGCCGTGTCGGCAAACAAGCCAGGGGGCGAAAAATGAATCGAATGCCATTAATAGGCGCTTGTCTGCGCCAGTGGATGACGGTGCTGGCCTTGCTTCTGTTGCCTTTGTGGCTGGGTGGCAACGTGGCGCAGGCCCAGGTTGGGGCTGAGTTTGACCACAGCACCACGGGCTTCATGATCAGTGGTCCGCACAATCTGGTGCGTTGCGAACAATGCCATGTGAACGGTGTGTTCAAAGGAACGCCGCGCGACTGTGCATCGTGCCACGGCTGGAACAATCCACGGTCAACGGTGGTGAAGTCCACCAGCCATTTGCCGACCACGGCGGCCTGCGAAACCTGCCATTTCCCCTCTGCTTCGCATTTTCAGGATGCCGTATTCACCCACGCGGGTGTGCGCGCCAAGACCTGTACCGATTGTCATGCGGGGCAATATCCGCAAATCAAGGCGGCACCGGCGGACGCAACCCATGCCGCGGCCACCAACCAGGGGCTGTCGTGTGACTCTTGCCACACGGTAGGAAGTTTTGCTGCACCCAAGCCCCCCGTCAACCATATTCCGTTTGCTGCAACCGCCAGCTGCCAGAGTTGCCACGTCGCAGCAGACTATGGCGTAATGCCAGACGTCGGCACCATACACGCCAATGCACAGTCGAAAACAGCCAACTGTGCCCAATGCCATAGCAGCCAGAATGCCGCTTATTACGCCATGCCAACCATGGTTCCGGCGCTGGTGGCACCGCCCGGCAATCACATTGGCATGGGTTCTCAGGGTTGTGAAGCGTGCCACGTTGGCGCACTGACGAGCATCGGCACCACGCCGGTTCCCACCGGCAGTCATTTCAGTGGATCGCGTTTCAGCCACGGCGGCATTGGCAGTGGCTGCGCCGATTGCCATGGCGCAACGGTGGCGCCCAGTTCTTTTTATGGCGTGACCGCAATTGTCCAGATGCCGACCGGCATCGGCCCTTCGACCACAGCGCATATTCCCACCACGGCCGCCTGTGAAACCTGCCATACCAATGCGCCCGGCAATTTGCTGAGTGTGGCGGTGGTTCCGGCCATTGGCGCGACCGGTTTTCGTTCGGGTTTGCCGGGAACGGCGGCTGTCCATACCGGCATAAGCAGCGGGTGTTCGGCCTGCCACGATACCAACGCGGTGTGGCTCGGTATGTCTTTGTATCCGCCGAATTTTGGCACCTACACTGGCTTTCAGTCGCGTCCGCTGATCGGCGGCAGCACCTATGCCGCAGCCGACGCCGGGCACCCTGCCAGCGGTGATTGCTCACAGTGCCACGTGGGTATCTCGTTCAATCCGAATGCGGTACAAAAACCCTCGAACCATATTCCGGTGGCAAGCAATTCGGTCTGCAGCAATTGCCACGTCAGCGATTACTCGGTAATGCCGAGCATTACGCAAATTCACCAGTACGCGCCGTCGGGTGGGGCCAATTGCGTGCAATGCCACAGTACGCAAAATGCGGCTTTGTACGCAATGCCGACCATGAGTCCGGAAATCGTGGCGCCACCCAGCACCCATATTCCGATGGGCAGTCTGGGTTGCGAGGCTTGTCACGTTGGTGCCAATTCGGGCATCCCAGGCAGTGTCGTCAACGGCGCCCGCTTCAGTAATTCTGCCTTCAGTCATACCGGTATCAGCAGTGGCTGCAGCACCTGTCATGGCGCTTCGGCAGGCCCTTTTTATGGCGTTGTGCCAAAGAATATCAACAGCCTGACGCCCGGCCACGTCGCATTTTCCCCGGCAATCGACTGTGTGACGTGCCATACCAATAATGTGCCGAGCACACCGGTTCCGTATACCGGTGCCACTGCGGGGATGACCACGTTTGCGGGTGGGGGCTTCATACATACCGGTATCAGCAGTGCGTGCGCGAGTTGCCACGGTCCGAGTACCGCCCCCAGCGCGTTTTACGGTCTTTCCACTATGGTCGTGATGCCGGCCAGTAGCGATCCGACCACCGGTACATCGCACATTCCATCGGGTACCACCTGTGAGAATTGCCACGTTGCGCCGAGCGGCCTGGTGACGACTTTTGGCACACCTAGCAGCAATGGTTTTGCCAATGTGCCGCCAACTACACAGCAAATTCATGCGGGCATGACGGGCGGTTGTGCCAGTTGCCACGAAAGCGGTTATTTGTGGGTTGGCATGGCGCCGGCGTACACCATTTCGCGCACCGCACCTTTTACCGGTTTCCAAACCCGTCCGGCTGCGACCCAGCTTAGTGCCTTCACCGTAGTGGACGCCGGCCACCCCAGCAGCGGTGACTGCGCCAACTGCCATGGCAGCATCCTGGATTTCACGGGACCAAGCAAGCCTGCCAATCACATTCCCATAGCGGGTGCCGCCGCTTGCACTGCCTGCCACACCAGCAGCGATTACTCGGTGATGCCGACGCTGTATGCGATCCATACCAATACAACGTCGGTCAATAGTGGGTGTGCCAGCTGCCACAGCACGGCCAATGCGGCCATCTACAACCAGCTCTCCAGCATGCAGCCGCAAATTGTTTCGCCGCCGGCAAACCATATTGATATGGGTTCGTTGGGTTGCGAGAGTTGCCATGTGGGTTCGAATAGCAGCATGACGTTGCCGGTGCAGGCGTCTTCAAAATTCAGCAATTCGGCGTTCTTGCACAGTGGCATGGCCAAGGCGTGCGCAGATTGTCACGGCGCCAGTGTGACGCCCAGCACTTTTTATGGTGTTGCACCGCAAACCATTGGCAGTTTGTCGCCTGGCCACGTGCCCACTGCGTTGGCGTGCAGCACCTGCCACGTGAACACCCCAAGCACCTTGGTTCCAGCCACGGGTGGCGGCGGCGCCGCCAACTTTGGCAATGCCAAATTCACCCATACCGGCATCGTCAGCGGCTGTGCCACCTGCCATGACAGTGGGATCTCGGGAAGCACGTTTTACGGCTTGCCCTCGATTGTGGTGATGCCGCCGACCAGTCCCATGGGTGCTTCGTCACACATTCCTACCGGCACTACCTGTGAAAGCTGCCACACGGCCCCGTCTGGTTTTGTGAACACGGTGGTGCCCGCGCCGGGCAGCGGTTTCCGCAGCCCGGCACCAACCACCCAGCAAATCCACAGTGGCATGACCGGTAGCTGCAACGATTGCCACGAAACCAACTACACCTGGATGGGTGTCGCCGCGGTTTATCCGATTAGCACGGTGGCACCCTTCACCGGCTTCCAAACACGCCCACAGGCCAATGCGGGAACGTCCAACGTGTCCGATTCCGGTCACACCGGTGTGGGTGACTGCTCGGCCTGCCATGGCAGTATTTTGGACTTTACGGGGGTCTCCAAACCGTCCAACCATATTCCGGTGTCGGCCAGTTCAAGCTGCACCAATTGCCATACCAATGCGGATTATTCGGTGATGCCAGCGCGCAACCTGATTCACCAATACGCGCCGTCCAGCAGCACCAATTGCGCCCAATGTCACAGCGCTGCGAATGCCGCTGCCTACGCCCTACCGACGCTGGCGATCGTGGCACCCGCCAGCAACCATATCGACATGGGGGGACTGGGTTGTGAGGCGTGTCACATTGCCAGCATTCCGGTCGGTGCCAACAGCACATTTGCCGGCGCTTATTTCAGCCACGCGGGCAGTGGCGTTACCGGCAATTGCGCGGCCTGCCACGATAGCAGCGTGACGACGGGCACATTCCAGGGCAATAACGGTGGTTTCCGTCCCAAGACCAATGACCTGACGCCAGGACACATTCCGATCATGGCGCCCGTTGGTTGCGACACCTGCCATATCAACAGCCTGCCGAGCACGCTGGTTCCCGCCAGCGGCGCCACCGGCAGCATGGCCACTTTTGCCAACGCCAAGTTCACCCACAGTGGCGTGACGTGGGGCTGTGTTAACTGCCATGGCGACGCGGTGGTGGCGAATGGTTCGGCAACCGGAGGTACCTTTTATGGCATTACGGCGATTGTGCGTGCGGGCATGAGCACGACGTCACCCGCAACGCCCGGACCATTGGTTCACTTGCCCACAGCGACCACCTGTGAAAACTGCCATGCCGGCAGTACGCCAAGTGGTTTGATCGGTGCCAACGCGACGAATGCGCCGCAAAGCAGCGGCTTTGCAACGCCGGCGCCAACGTCACCCACGATTCACGCCGGTATTTCCGGTGGCTGCGCCAATTGCCACGAGCAAAACATGGTGTGGATGGGCATGGCTCCGGCTTACAACATCAGCACAGCCGCCCCTTACACGGGGTTCCAGACGCGGCCGCTCACCACCACGTCAGGGCAGTTTTTTGTGATGGATGCGGGGCATCCGGGCCTGGCAAGCGGCGACTGTTCCAAGTGCCACGGCAGCTTTACCGACTTTACGGCACCCTCAAAGCCGTCCAACCATATTCCGGTAGCGACCACGGCCACGTGCACCGCGTGCCACACCAGCTCCGACTACTCGGTGATGCCAACGTTGGTCAACATCCACGCGAATGCGCCCTCTACCAGTACCAATTGCGCACAGTGTCACAGCGCTGCCGCTGCCATTACGTATGCCATGGCCAGTATGAGTCCGGCCTTGGTGGGGGTCCCGAGCGATCACATGCCCATGGGTACTTTGGGTTGTGAAGCCTGCCACGTGGCGACCGGCTCCAACGTCAGCGTGCCAGTGCAAAATGGTGCCAAATTCACCAATTCAGGCTTTAGTCATACCGGCATTACCGGTAGTTGCAGCAACTGCCACGGGAATTTCAGTGCCAGTGGCGTAGCGCTTGCCAGTGCCGGCTTTAATGCCAGTGGCACCACGCCGCGCAGCATCGTTTCTGCAGCCGGTCTAACGCCTGCGCACATTCCGACGACGCTCGATTGCAGCGTGTGCCACACCGGCATTCCCACTGCGCTCATGCCGTTTGCCAACAGCGGAGGATTTAGTTTCGCAGGGGGGCAGTTCAGCCATACGCAGACACCGCTGGCTTGCATTAACTGCCATATTTCGGGGACCGGTTACAACGGCCCGTTCAAAGGGGTGACGGTGGTGCAAGTGGCGATCCCGAGTGCCGGTGGCGCAGCCTCTGCCAGCACCCACTTGCCGACCAGCACGGCATGTGAGTTGTGCCATGCCGCCGCGGTGCCGAGCACCTTGCTTCCGGTATCTACTGTGCCCAGTATGGGCAGCAGCGGGTTCCGCCTGCAACCGCCGGCGTCTACGGCGATTCATGCCAACACCTCGGCAAGCTGCAATAACTGCCACGAAAAATACAATCAGTGGCTGAGCATGGACCTGTATCCGATCAGCAGCACGGCGCCATTTACCGGCTTCCAGACACGCCCGGCTTCACCGGCCTCGACCTCGTTCACAGTGCTGGATGGAGCCCACCCGAGTACCACGGCGGTCCAGTGTTCAGCCTGCCATGGCAGCATGTCGGATTTCTCTGCTACGGCCAAGCCGACCACCCACATCCCGACCGCCAGCAACGCCGCCTGTACCGCCTGCCACACCAGCGTCGACTACACCGTGCCGCCGTTGTGGTCGAATATTCACGCCAATGCGCCGTCGAGCAGCAGCGGCTGTGCCAGTTGCCATGAGGCGGCCAATGCCACCACCTATTCGACAGCGACGGTAACCATCAAGTCCCAGGGCAGTGACCATATGAGCATGGGTACATTGGGTTGTGAAAGTTGCCATACCGCCAGCATTCCGGTGGCGAACAACAGCAGTTTCAAAAATGCCGGCTTTTTGCACAGTGGCATGACGGTGGCCTGCGCGGTCTGCCATGGCGCGGTGGGGGGCAGCGCGCCACAGTACTCGGCCAGCGGCGCCACGCCGTTGACTGCAAAGTCGACGGCAACCCTGTCACCGGTCCACGTCCCGGTGTCGGCATCCATGTCGTGTGCCAATTGCCACACCACGCCAACCATGATCATTCCGTACGGCAGCACCACAACGGCCAGTTTTGCGGCAGGAAAGTTTGATCACAGTGCCAGCACCACGGGCTGCGCAAGCTGCCACGGCAGCGGCGTCAACAGCAGCAGTTTCTTCGGCATCACCAGCATGGTGGTTTTGTCGAACTACAACTTGCCCTCGGGTTCCAGCAACCATATTCCGCTGCTCGGTTCGACGGCGTGCGAGGGCTGTCATTCGCAGAATTTGCCTTCGACGCCGAGCACCGTGCCAGCCACTACGCCGGCCCTGGGTAGCACCAAATTCCTGACGCCAGCGCCGACTACGGGACAAATTCATGCCGGTATCAGTGGCAGTTGTGCCACCTGTCACGAAGGTGGCAAGTCCTGGCTGGACACTTCCCAATATCCACCGTCTTCGTTGTCTTACAGTGCGGGCGGCGTATACACCGGTTTCCTGACGCGTCCAAGCAGCGCCGGTGGCACGGGCACCACCGTCAACGATCCGATTCATCCGCTGTTGGCGACCGGTGATTGCTCCAAATGCCATGGCAGCACGGCAGACTTCAGCATCACGGCCAAACCGTCAAATCACATTCCCTACGTGTCCAGCGCCACCTGCGTGTCATGCCACACGCAGATGGGCAATACGAATGACTTTTCCATCTTCCCTGCATGGACCGATATTCACACCTACGCGCCCACCCCTTCGGGCAATTGTGCGCAGTGCCACAGCGCGGCGAACGCCGCAGCCTATGCCATTCCGTCTGTGAGTTTCACGATCAAGGCGCCGCCGGCCACGCACGTGCCATTGGCCGGTTCGACTGCCTGTGAGACTTGCCACGTAGGAACTGGCAGCAGCCTGGCAACCGCCACGGCTATCAGCAATACGATGTCGTTTGCCAACTCCAAGTACAGCCACACTGGTATCTCTACGGGTTGTGCCAGCTGCCACGGAGCGGGCATCAGCGGATCGTCCTTCGCAGGTATTCCGGCGATTGTTGCGATTCCGGCCAGCAGCAATACAAATGGGGCGAACAACCACATTCCATATGCCACGGCGTGTGAGTCTTGCCACTTGACCAACCTGCCGTCGGGCCAGGCCGCGTTGCCCAGCAGTGTCAGTGTGACCAGCGGCAATACCGGATTCAAACTGACCCTGACGTCGGCCAGCAACGCTGCAGTGCACAGTGGTATGAGCAGTGGTTGCAACACCTGCCACGAGAAAAATTACACGTGGTTGGGTATGTCGCAATCCAGTTACACGCCGAATTCGGTAAGCACCGGTGCCTCAACATATACCGGCTTCCTGACCCGTCCATATGCCAGCCCGAGCTCGCCATTTGCGGTGAACGATGCCGGCCATGCGGTAGGCAGTCTGGCGACGTCGGATTGCGCCCAGTGCCATGGCAGCACGGCGGCGTTTTCTGCTGCCGCCAAACCAAGCGGACACATGCACAATGCCACAGCAGCGTGCAGCACCTGTCACTTGTCTTCGGCTGCGGGCGAATACGGTACGCCGACGTTGACGACGCCCGCCAACTTGCATCCCAACATCACCGCGACCGTTAGCAAGTTGACGGTTTTGCCGGCCGTCGCGGATTTGAGTTGTGTCGCCTGCCATACCACCTGGACTGCAGGCACCTCGAACCGGGCGCCGTTTGCAGGCTGCACCACGGCGCAGGCGGCCTGTGCCAGCCCGGTACCGGTGACCTACCTGCCGATGCAAACCAGCGCCGTGTCGGCCCACGTCCCGATTGCCGCGCTGGATTGCACAGGTTGCCATGGCAGCGTATCAACTTTTGGCAGCACCACCATGGGCTCCACCGGCCACTCAAATGCCAAGTTGGCGGCGATCGCCTGTCAGTCGTGTCACGAGCGGGGCATGGCCTGGACCAATGTGTCGTCGTTCCAGGTTCGGCCGACCAATCACACCGGAAGCAAGGCGGCACCCAACGATTGTGTCAAGTGCCACTCTTACAACGCGGGTGGTTTCCGTGGACTGGTGAAGCCGACCGCCCGCAGCGCCATCGTGAATCCGAATATCAACCGCCTGCGTCCCACCGCTGCCAACAGTTTGACCAGCCGTGGTTTATTGGGCAATAGTTTCAACCACCAAGGCGTTCAGGTCGGGCAATGCAAGACTTGCCACGATGGCCAACGCGCTTCCGGTTTGCCGGCCCGCCACCTGATGGTGACCACGTCCTGCGATACCTGCCATCGGACCAGTGCCTGGACGCCGGCCCAGTTCAGTCACAACGGTGTGCCGGCAAACACCTGTATGGCCTGTCACAACGGGATCAATGCGACCACCAAGTCAAACGGCCACTTTATTACGGCACGCTCTTGCGACAGTTGCCACAAGACTGCGGCCTGGACGCCTGTGACCTACTCCCATTTGGCGGCTGCTTATCAGCCTGGACCGTCATCACTAACCTGCGTCAGTTGCCACATTACCAACAGCGAAGTCATACCGCGCCAGATGCGCGGCTTGGTCCGCAGCAAGCCAACACCGGTGGGGCCGTGAGTTGAAATCAGCTACCTTTTTATATTTGTCCGGTATCCGTATCATGGTCTTTCTGGCCATGCTGTGTTGCGCTGCGGGTGCCACTGCACAGACCATTGAATCCTTGGAGTGGGTCGCTGACCCACAGGGTGCGGGTGACGCGGTGGTCCGGATTGCGTTCGCTGCCAATGTGCGTTATTTGCGGCAAGTGCCAAAGAGCGATGAAGTGACCGACCGCACCCAGCTCAGCTTTCAGTTGGTAGCTGCCGATGAAAGCGTACGCAATCAGGTCATCGAAGAGGGCAAGCGGCTGGCAGGTCGAGACGGTGTGCCGCAGATCGATTTGACCTATGTGCCACTGGCAACCGTGCCCACCAAAGTATTGACATTGCGCTTTGCCAGGCCAGTCCAGGTCAGTGTGCGCCAAGGACCCGGTGCGCGTTGGATTGATCTGGCATTCCAGGCCTTGGCGGCTTCGGGCAAAAGTGCTGACAATCTGCCGCCGATGGCCACCATTGCGTCCGAGCGGCATTTCGGCTTGCTTCTTGCGTCCCGTGATGCCGCCAGCAATGGTTTGGTCCGCATTCCCAAGGCACTCGAGGACTATGCGGTTTTTACCCGGAAATCAGGCGCTACGGAAGACCTGCTGCTGGGCTATTTTCAAACCGAAGCGGATGCCGAGCGGGTGCGTTCGGAGGCCATTAAAAGTTTCCCTGCAGCGCGCACCATCGCCCTGGAGTTGCGTCCCGATAGCGCTGCGCTACCGCTGCCTTCACCGCCACCACCGGCGCCGGTCGATGATGCAGGTGCTGCCGCCAGCAGCGCCGACGTGAATGCCCGTGCGGCCAGCCTGCTGGCAGATGCCCAAAGCGCGCTACAGGCCGGGCATAACAAAGAAGCAGTGGATATTTTCAATACGGCATTGATGTTGCCTCCCAATCCGTCCTCGGAGGCTTTGCAAGCGCAAATTGGCGCGGCGTGGGAAGCGCTGAACCAGCCCGACAAAGCGCGCCTGGAATACCAGCTTTATTTAAAGCTCTATCCAAATGGCGCTGAAGCGCCGGTCATCGGTGCCCGCCTCGCAGCACTGTCCAATGGTGATGCGCCGCCCGGCGCGGCCGCTACAACACCCTCGAATGCACGGGAGAAAAAAGAGCCCAAAAGCCGCTACAGCGCAACCGGCAGCGTTTCACAGTATTACTACGGCGGCAACACCAAGACCGAAACGCTGGTGAATATTGCCTCGGGCATCGACCAGAACACCTTGAATATGACCAATCAGTCGGTGCTGGTGTCCAGCTGGGATGCCACAGGGCGTTACCAGGGCGATGACTCGGAAACCAAATTGGTGATGCGCGGCTCGCACTCAGACAACCTCAGTGACACCTCGACCGCCACCACGGCAACACAGGGACTCATCAGTGCAGCGTATTTGGATTACCGCGATCTGGAGAGCCGCTTGAGTGTGCGCGTGGGGCGGCAATCGGCTATTGGGGGGGCCATGTTTGGCCTTTTCGACGGCGTTTCCATGGCCACGCCTTTTCTCGGTGACTACAAATTGGACGCGATGGCAGGGGTGCCGGCCAATACCCTGGTGTCGGCGCCACAGCA
>Ga0228698_1000371_pt1 | contig 37960 bp, 30 predicted proteins | sample McNCre117_Aug_MG_FD_178015 | JGI IMG/M metagenome (GOLD analysis project Ga0228698, IMG submission 178015) | Freshwater microbial communities from McNutts Creek, Athens, Georgia, United States - 1-17_Aug_MG | ecosystem: Environmental > Aquatic > Freshwater > Creek | place: USA: Georgia... | reverse complement strand
TTCTGCGGGGCCTGTCCGAGCAGGCCAATGCAGGGCCCGACGACCCCCAGGCCCGGCCTCAGGCCCTGCCCGCGCAGTTGTTGCAGGCCTTGGGTCGCCTGGCCGAGCACCGCCCGCTGCTGCTGGTGCTGGACGACTGGCAATGGGCCGATGACGCCAGCCGGCGCCTGCTTGAAGCGGTGCTCAAGCTGAATCTGCCCATCCTGGTGATCCAGGGTGTGCGGTCGGCTGTCGAGCAGATCGAGCACATCGAAGGCGCCGTGGTGATGAATCTGACGGGCTTCTCGGAGGCCGAGACCCGCGCCACCGTGGCCCGGTGGCTGCCCGGGGCCGACCCCTTCATCGCCCGCGAGATTCACCACTACGCCGGTGGTGTGCCCCTGCTGGTTGAAGAGCTGTGCCACGCCTTCCAGGTGCATGGCCAATCGGGCACCTGGGCGCAATTTGCCACGCAGGGTGCACGCGCCGGACGGCTGGTGTGGCTGTCGTCCATCGTTGGCGCACGGCTGGCTCGGCTCACCGAGCGCCAGCAGTCGCTGGTGCGGGTGGCTGCGGTGCTGGGCAATGCGTTTCCGCTGGCCTTGTTCGCCCAACTGGTGTCGCTGGACAGCAGCGCCGATGAACTGCCCGCGCTGGCTGAAGCCGACTTTGTCTTTCCGGCAGAGCGCGGCATGCTGCGCTTCAAGCACGGGCTCACGCGCGACGCGGTGTTCGAGACCGTGGGCCTTCAAGAGCGCACCGCCATCCACCACCAGGTGCTGGCCATCCTGTCGGCCCAGGCCAACCATGCCACCGGCGTGGAGACCTTTGAAGCCCTGGCCTACCACGCCCGCGCCGCCGGCAGCTGGCAGGATGCCGCCCACTGGGGTGAGCTGGCGGGCGACAAGGCCATGCAGTCCTTCGCCTTTGACCGGGCCCGGGCGCTGTACCTGGCGGTTGTCGAGGCGCTGGATCGCAAGCCCAGCCTGGAGCGTGAACCCCTGGTGCGCCGCTGCGCCGTGGTGCACAAGCTGGGCATGACGCTGATCTTCGATCCGCTGGCCCTGCCCGAAGCCCTGCCGATGTTCGAGCGCAACCTGGAGCAGGCCCGGCAAACCGGCGACCAGGGGCTGCAGGCGCGCTCCGAGTACTGGATGGGCTACCTGAGCTACGGCTTCGGCCACCCGCGCCGCGCCATCACGCATTGCCGACAGGCGCTCGCGCTGGCCACTGCCCAGGATGACCTGCGCCTGGTGGCCCAGGTGGCGGCCACGCTGGGCCAGGCCCTGGCGGCGGCCTGCCAGTACGAAGAAGCGCTGGCGCGCATCCAGGCGGCCCTGGGCGTCAAGCGACAGGGTGTGCGCAGCGGCAGCAGCGTGGCGGTGGGCTCCAGTTTCACGCTGGCCACCCGCGCCAGCGTGCTGGCCGACCAGGGCGACTTTGCCGGTGCCCACCGTGATCTGGACGAAGCCTGGGCCCTGCTGGGTGATTCGATGCACCCGGTGGCCAATTCGGTTCGCAACTGGGCCATGGTGGTGCTGGCCTGGCAAGGCCGCTGGGACGATGCCCAGCAGGTGGCCGATGACGCCATGCGCATGGCCGAGCGTTCGCAGGCCCTGCTGCCGCTGGCCATCAGCCGTGCGGTCAGCGGTTATGCGCAATGGAAAAAAACCGGCTCGCCGGTGCACCTGGCCACCATCGCCGAGGCTGTCAACTGGATGGAGCAGCGGCGCTGCACCTTCTTCACGTCGATCTACTACGGCTGGCTGGTGGAAGGGTATGCCGAGCTGCAGCAGCTGCCCGAAGCCCGCCGCCATGCCGCCCGCCTGTTGATGCGGGTGCGGGTGGGTGAAGCGCTGGGCGAGGCTTTCGGCTTCCGCGCGCTGGCCCTGGCCACCACCGATGCCCGGCGCTCGGCGCGTTATCTGGCGCGTGCCGACAACTCGGCCCGCAACCGGGGCTCGCGCCGCGAAGCCGCGCTCAACCTGGCCTGTCGCGCCCAATTGCTGCACCGCCAGGGGCAGGCGCAGCAGGCCGCGGCCCTGGCCACCCAGGCCCGGGACGAGTTGGCGGACATGGACATGCCCTGGTATGCCGAGCTCATGAAGCGCTGGATGGCCTGACGGCCGCCTGGCCTTGAGCCTGCTCAATCACCCGGTCGATCACGGCGGCCAGCTGGCGGAAGCCCGGCACATTGGGGTGCATCTCATTGGCCCAGCTGGCCTGGTAGGTGTCGGCGGTGTTGCCCTGGTCGGTGGTCAGGGTGCCGCGCAGATCCAGGTACTGCACACGCTGTGCGGCAAAGCGCGACACCACCTCGGCCACGGCGTTGTTCAGCCGATCGATCAGCGCCTTCATCACCCAGGCGCCCTGATCGATGGTGTAGCCACGCGCCTCGAAGCAGGCCCAGAGGTCGCCGGGCATGTAGCGGAAGCCCCCCACATTGGTCGGTCGGGGGTAGTCGTAGGCGTGCACGATGATCGGGATGTGGCCATCTGCCGCATCGGCCAGTTCGCGCAGCACCGTGGTCAGGTGGCGGGCCACGCCTTGTAGAAAGGCCTGCAGCTCGGCTTCGTTCATCGTGTCCGCCACCTGCCCGGGGGCCGGCGGTGTGGCCGGGCACTGCAGCACGATGCGCTCCAGAGGCGTCTGCACGTTCGGCATGGGCATGGGTGTCACGTCATTGCCGCCACCGTCAACCAGGATGGCACGGGGCAAGGCGGCCGCATGCTGGCGATGCGCCAGCACCATGGCCCGCACCAGGCTGGGCAGGGCGGTGGGCTGGTCCATCGGCATCGCCGCCATGTCCTGCAAGGTGCGTGTGGGCACGGCAAAGGGCGCCTTGAGCAGGCGGGTGTCGTAGCCGATGTCGCCCAGTGCGGTGGCCAGATCGGTGCTCAGATCGGGCGCGGCCATGGGGTTGCGCAACCACGAATCGCCCCAGCCCAGCAGCACACCCTTGGCAGCAGCGGGCATGGCGGGCAAGGTTGGCGCAGGTTGCTGCGGTGATGGGCTGCCGCCGTGCGTGATGAGGCCGGCGTAGGCCAGCACGCCGGGCGCCGGCGGGGGCAGCATGTTTTCGGCGCGGTCCAGCACGGCGCTGAGCACGCCCACCATCACGCCGATGGCCGCACGCATGCCCGGGCAGGCATGGGTGGGATGGGGCACCGCCTGGCGGTCGCCCCCGAATATGGGCGAGACATCGGGCAGCGCCTGCGGGCCCAGCCGGCCGTGCTCGCTGGACAAGGTTTGCTGCGTGGCCGACACCAGGCCCAGGATCAGCTTGTCGCCAACCTGGATGGGCTCACCGCCCAGCACATGGGCCTGGGTGGCGGTGCGCCAGATCTGCTCGGGCACCGGGCGCAGCTGCATGGCCTGGCGCAGCGGCTTGTGCAGCAGCGCTGCGGCGGCCTCCCAGGTGGCCAGTGCGCCGGGGCTGGTCTTGGCGCGCAGCGTGGCCAGGGTGCCGTCGCGTGTCCAGTCCTGGAAGACGCGACGCAGGCTGCCATCGGTGGTGGGCAGAAAGCCCATCATGGCGCCGATCAGGGTGCGCGCAGCCAGGTCAACATCAGAGCCGCAGGCCTGCAACACCGGGCCGCTGATGCAACCCCCGATGCCATGCTGGGGCTGGCTCAGGGCCTGCACCATGGCCGAGCGCAACGCCTGGCCATGCTGGGCGGCCTTTTGGGCCACCGGCTCGGCAGGCAGGGGCTGGAAGGTGTGCCGCGAGGGCGCGGCGAAGTGCCCGGGGTACAGCGCCGCTTGCCCGGGCCGCCACAGCCAGTCGAAGCCACCGGCCTGGAAGTGCCCGGTGATGGCGTCGGGCAGGGTGGTCACTGGCCGACCATCCGGCCCCTGGGTGGTCTGGCCGCCAAAGAACCAGCTGTCGCACAGGCGTGCCAACACGTGATCGATCACCTCGCGCACATCCAGGCTGGCTTCCCAGCGGCTTTCGCCGAACATCATGTCCTGCGACCGGGTGTCGTTGAAGATGGTGTCCAGGGCCTCGTTGGCCGCCTCGCGGGCGGGTACAAAGCCGTCCGCAAAGTCCAGCTTCATGATGGCCTCGTTGCACACCCTGGACTGCTCGGCATAACCGTCATCCGTCTGCGCGTCCAGGCCCAGGTAGATCGGGCCGATGGTGTGGCGCAGCCTGTCCTGGTAGCCGCTGACGCTGGTGCGCTGTTCGGCATCCAGCAGCACCTGCCCGACCAGATCGGGCGAGGCCACCAGCACGCCATAGGGTATGCGCAGCACGCCGCCGTGGTGGCGGCGTATGGCTTGCCAGATAGAGGCGCTGGCGTAGTGGTCGGCCGCTTCGGGGTCTTCGAGCGCGGCCTTCCAGGCCTGGGCGGCCACCTCGGGTGAGGCCGTGCTTTCGATCTGGCGCAGGCGCCGAATCTGGTGCTCGCCGTCGTCGCTGTTCCAGGGCAGGTGCAGGGCAGCCTGCCGGGCCCGCTCCAGCAGGTAGGCCAGGCCGTTCATCGACGGTGTGAACAGGTACAGGCCCCATTGCAACTTGATCAGGGGCTGGGGATCCGCGCCCAGGTCGTCGCTGCCGTCGAGCTTGACGCTCACCGGCTTGCCATCGTGTTCAAAGCGGAACACGCGGCTCTTGCCGGCTTCGGGTACACCCAGAAACGGGCAGCCCGGGCTGGAATGGCCGCGCGCGCTGTTGCCCTCGGCCAGCCAGCGCTGGATGACTTCGAACTGCTCGCCCAGGCTGGCGCCGTAGGCCATGAACATCAGGCCGCGGTCGGCGTCCAGGGTCTGGTCTGACACCGCAGGGCCGTAGGGCAGGCTGCGCCGCATGATGCGCGGCGGGCGGGCACCGGGTATGGGCGGCGGGCCGTCGTTGGGCACCTGGTCACGCGGGTTGGCGCGTCGGATGTGCGAGCCCAGCGGGCAGGCCCGGCCATCGGGGTCGGTGAGGTAGTTGAAGTTGTTCTGCTGACCTGGCGGCGTGGCGATCAGGGGCAGGCCTTTTTTGGCGCCAGCCTTGGCCGGCCAGCGGCCCATCATCTTGGCCAGCACGGTTTCGGCCGGGATGTGCGGGGTGGCGCTGGCCACGGCGGTATCCAGGGCCTGGCGGTTCTGGCGCAGCTTGCGGATGACCAGGAAGCTGCCCCAGGCCATCAGGCGCTGACGCTCGGCAGACTGGTTGAGCTTCAGGTCATCTGCATGGTCGGCCGCGTTGTCCAGGCCCAGCAGCACCTCGCCCAGGTGGGCGCGGTTGTCATGAAAGCTTTGCTTGCCGGCGGCATGGAACACCGGCTGCGACTGCCCATCGATGAAGCCGAAATGGTCTTGCACCTGCGGGCCGGCCTCGGTGCGGCGCATCCATTCGGTGGCCACCACGGTCAGGCCGGTCACCGGGTTCAGCAGTTTTTGGGCCTCGGCCAGCAGCATGCCCTGGGCTTCATCCAGCGAGCGCTCGCGGTTGCGCGAGTGCGCCAGGCGCAGCTGCAGCACGGCATGCACGCTGTCGAGGTCCACGGTCTGCGGCTCGTGCTTGTCGCTGGCCTCGGCATGGCTTTCACGGGCCAGGCCGTTGCGACGGGGCAGGTTCCAGTGGCGCGGGTGGTTGATGCGCACATCACCCAGCAGGCCGGCGCGGGCCGCCATGCCCTGGCGGAACTCGATGGGAAACCACTCGATCTCCTGCTCTGACAGGCCGCAGGCGCGCAGGCCGGCCAGCGTGAAGGCCAGGTTGCTGACGGCCTGGTCGGCGGCAATCGGCAGGCCTTCTTCGAGCAGGGGGGCTTCGGTGCTGGATGGCTCGGTGGTGGGGCGCACCGCGCGCAGCAGCCCGGCGGCGGCTTCGGGGCCATCGAGCGTGATCAGGCACAGGCAGCCGTCGGTCACGCCGTCAAACGAGCGCACGATGCCGCCTTGCACCAGGTCAGCCGGGACCGCAGGTGTCTGGGTGTCGCCGGTCAGGCCGGGCACCTGACGCACTGCCGGCAAGGGGTCGTCGCTGCCGTCGTCCTGGGGGGCCAGCCACTTCAGCTGCCGCTCAAACCGCACCTTGGCGGCAGCCTGCACCAGGCGCTTGACGTCGGCGCGGTGATCGGGGCTGAGCATGTACAGCAGCTCGGGCAGCAGTTCGCGGGCGGCGCGCAGCAGCACCAAGCCGTCAGGCGTGCCGGGCGGGTACACGTCATTGAGGCGGTAGACGCCGGCCAGCGATTGCAGGCCCTGGCTGATGCCCTGCTTGAGGGCCTGCAGCGTGGACGGATCCTTGACGCCCGGGCCATGGGTGGGATCGGTGGCGTTGCCCACGATCTGCCAGGCGATTTCTTCGGGTGTGGGCGTGGTGATGCGCACCCGCGCCAGGCGATCACGGCTGGCTCGCCGGTCGTGGTCTTCGAGCATGCGCAGGTAGGTCAGATCGGGCATGGTCACGCCGGGCTTGGCGTAGAAGAAAGGCGTTTCAACCTGCACCGAGCGCAGCCAGGCGTTCCAGTCGTCGAAGCTGTGGTCCCAGCCGGTGACGTAATCGACCGTGTTGCAAAAGATCAGGTCAAGCAGGCGGGCAGACTTCTGCCAGATCACGCGCACATAGGCTTCATACGAGCCGTCAAAATTGACCGACAGCAGGATCTTGTCCTGGTCGGAGGTGGCGCCCTCGACCACCAGCACCCGCACGGTGTGGATCACGCCGATGCGTTCCACCGCATCGGACAGGCCCTTGAGCAGGCGTTGCTCGTGCAGACCCTGACGGCCAGCATGCAGGGTCTCCAGCAGGATCTTGGCGCGCGTCTTGTAGGTGACGGCATCCAGGCCGGGCACAAAGCCGGGCTTGATGGGGGCCATCACCAGCAGTTCACTGCCACCTGCCAGATGAGGGGTGTTGACCTGGGTTTCGCGGTACATGGGCACTTCCTGCTGCGTTCGGTGAATCCGGCAGCATACCCATGCGGTCAAGCGAGGGGCAGTGTGGTCAGCCCGCGTTCAAGGGGGGCCTGTGTCCCCGCATCCATCGCGATGGGGACGCGGCTGGGTCAGGCCATCGGGCGCTGCGCCAGCACCAGGTAACCGTCGACGGGCGCACCACGATCCTGCCGCAGGCGTTCAGTGCGCAGGCTCAGCACCAGCAGGCCATGGCGCGCCAGCAGGTCTTCAAGGTAGCTGCGGTGGTGACGGTAGCGGCGGGTGTCGGCCAGGGTGTAGCTGCCAGCCAGCCCGGTGTCGGCCTCGACCGTGAACAACCAATGCCCGCCTGGCCGCAAGGCCGAGGCGGCGGCCCGCGCCACGCCGTCCAGATCGCCAAAATAGTTCAGCACATCGGCCGCCACGGCCAGGTCGAACTGGCCAGGTCGCCGGGCCAGCCAGTCGGTCAGCTCGGCTTCATCCAGCGAGTGATACAGGCCCAGCGCCCGGGCGCGGTCGAGCATCAGTGGCGACAGATCGACGCCAGCCAGGTGTCGGGCCAGGGGCGCCAGATGGGGCCCGCACAGACCGGTGCCGCAGCCGAGGTCGGCGATGTCCAGCGCTGCCCTGCCCTGGGCCAGGCCAGCGGCGGCTTCGCCAACCAGCCGGGGCGCCTGGTAATCGAGCGTGCCGGTCAGGTGGCTGTCAAAGCGGTGGGCGTATTCATCGAACAGGCGGCGCACCATGTCGGGCGGCATGGCTGGCAGGGCTGGTGCGGCGCCCAGGGCCGCCAGCGTGAAGTCGCAGCGCTCGGCATCAAAGCCGCAGGCCCTGGCGCGCAGGATGTGGTCGGCGCCTTCCGACTGGCGGCCGATCTCCAGCAGCAGTTCACCCCGGTTGAACAGGGCGTCGGCCATGTCGGGCATGACATCGAGGGCATGGCCAAAGCTGGCCAGGGCCTCGTCCAGCCGGCCCAGCGTCACCAGCGCCGTGCCCCGGCAGTTCAGTGCGAAGGGGTTCTCCAGGCCCAGGCTCAAGGCCTGCTCGTAACTGGCCAGCGCCTCCACAGGGCGATCCAGCTGCAGCAGCACATTGCCCCGGTTGTTGTGAACCGAGGGCGTGTCGGGCTGGGCGGCGATGGCGCGGTCCAGCCAGACCAGGGCCTTCTGGTGCTCATCGCGTCGGCTGTCGATCACACCCAGCAGCTGCAGGGCACCGAAGTGCTCGGGCGCGTCGTCCAGCAAGGCGCGGCAGCCGCTGTAGCAGGCCATCAACTCGCCCTGGTGGTACAGGTTCAGCAGCGCGTCATAACGCGCCTGATGGGGGTCTGCCGTCATGCCGGTGCCGGGTGTGGGGCAGGCGCCTCAGACGCCCTTGGCCAGGGTGCTGGCCAGGCCGGTGTAGGTGGCCGGTGTCATGGCCAGCAGGCGGGTCTTGTCGGCCTCGGGCAGGTCGAGCCTGGCCACAAAGCCCTGCATCAGCTCGCGCGTCATGGGCTGGCCGCGGGTGAAGGCCTTGAGCTGCTCATAGGGCTCGGGCAGGCCATGGCGGCGCATCACGGTTTGCACGGCTTCGGCCATCACTTCCCAGGCGTTGTCCAGGTCGTCGGCCAGCGCGGCGGTGTTGGTCTCCAGCTTGTCCAGGCCCTTGGCCAGCGAATCCAGGCCCAGCACGGCGTAACCCAGGGCCACGCCCATGTTGCGCAGCACGGTGCTGTCGGTCAGGTCGCGCTGCCAGCGGCTGATGGGCAGCTTCTGGCTCAGGTGGGTGAGCAGGGCGCTGGCCAGGCCAAAGTTGCCTTCGGCGTTTTCAAAGTCGATGGGGTTGACCTTGTGTGGCATGGTGGAGCTGCCCACTTCGCCATCCTTCAGGCGCTGCTTGAAGAAGCCCAGGCTGATGTAGCCCCACACATCGCGGCTCCAGTCGATCAGGATGGTGTTGCAGCGGGTGACGGCGTCAAACAGCTCGGCCATGTAATCGTGCGGCTCGATCTGGATGGTGTACGGGTTGAAGCTCAGGCCCAGGCGGTCTTCGACGACCTGGCGGCTGAAGGCCGGCCAATCGGTGTCGGGGTAGGCAGCCAGGTGGGCGTTGTAGTTGCCCACGGCGCCGTTCATCTTGGCCAGCAGCTTGACGCCGGCAATGCGCTCGCGGGCGGCCAGCAGGCGCGCCACCACATTGGCCACTTCCTTGCCCACGGTGGTGGGGCTGGCCGTCTGGCCGTGGGTGCGGCTGAGCATGGGCAAGTCGGCCAGGGCCACGGCCATGCTGCGCAGCTTGGTGATGATGCGGTCAACAGCCGGCAGCAGCACCTGCTCGCGGGCGGCCTTGAGCATCAGCGCGTGGCTGGTGTTGTTGATGTCTTCGCTGGTGCAGGCAAAGTGCACGAACTCGCCAGCGGCCTCCAGATCGGCGTGGCCCTTGAACTTGGCCTTCAGCCAGTATTCGACGGCCTTGACGTCGTGGTTGGTGGTGCGCTCGATGTCCTTGATCGCCTGGGCATCGGCCTCTGAAAACCGCAGCACCAGCGAGCGCAGGTAACCGCGCGTGGCTTCGGCCAGGGGCTTGAACTCGGCAAAGCCCGCATCCGACAGCGCGATGAACCACTCGACCTCGACCTGCACGCGGCGGTGCATCAGGCCGAACTCGCTCATCAGCGGGCGCAGGCTGGCCATGCGCGAGGCATAGCGGCCATCCAGGGGCGAGAGGGCGGACAGGGTGGAGAGCGTCATGGCGGCGTGCGGGGCAGGCGCGGCGATGCCCGCTCCAGACAGCGGCGGGCTCGTGCAGGGTTGGGGGAACCCCGTATTTTAAGGCCCGGCACAGCCCGGATTGACCGGTGCCCAGGACTTGCGACACTGCCGGGTTCGCCGCGTACCCTCGCGGTGGCTCGCCCTGCCCCTGGCAGACCAGGTCCGGCGGCGTCACCCGCCCCGGCCTGTCTTTCAATCGATCCTCCATCACAAGGATGCTCATGGCTGTTCTTTCCCTCCGGGCCACGGCCCTTCGGTTGCTGCTGGCTGGCCTGGCCACGGCAGCGCTCACCACCTGGGCCCAACCGGCCCCCCAGCCGCCGCAGGCGCCGCGCGACGCGCGTGATGTCAGCGTGCATGGCGACACCCGCATCGACGACTACTTCTGGCTGCGCAACCGGCAGGATCCGCGCGTGCTGGCCCATCTGAAGGCCGAGAACGCCTGGAGCGAGGCCTGGTTCAAGCCGCTTGAGCCCCTTCAGGGCCGCCTGTACGACGAAATGCTGGCACGCATCCAGCAGGACGACGAAGCCGTGCCCTACCGCATGGGGCGCTGGTGGTATTCCACCCGCACCGTGCAAGGTCAGGCCTACCCCATCCACATCCGCCGTGCCGCAGCGGGCGCCGACCGCCACTTTGATGCCCAGGCGCCCGAGCAGGTGATGTTCGATGTCAACGCCATGGCGCAGGGCAAGAAGTACCTGGCGCTGGGCTACCTCACCGTCAGCCCCGATGGCCAGCGGGCCGCCTACGCGCTGGACGAGACGGGCGGCCGCGACTGGGTGCTGCATGTGCGTGATCTGCTCACCGGCCGCGACCTGGATTTCAAGGCCGCCGAGCTCAGCAGCGTGGCCTGGGCCGCCGACGGCCGCACGCTGTTCTACACCACCATGGATGCCACCAAGCGCAGCAGCCGCGCCTGGCGCGTGGTGCCGGGCAGCGGCCAGGCCCCGGTGCTGGTGCACGAAGAACCCGACGCCTTGTTCGACATCGATGTCGACACCACCCGTGATGGCCGTTATCTGGTACTGGCCTCCCACAGCAAGGACGAAAACCTGAACCTGGTGCTCGATGCCCGACACCCCACGGGCCGCTTCCGGGCGGTGCTGCCGCGCCGTGCTGGTGTGATGAGTGAGCTGGAGCACCACAGCGGGCGCTTTTTTCTGCGCATCAACGACACCGGGCCCGACTTTCGCCTGATCAGCCTGGACGCCCGGCGACCCGATCTGGCGCGTGCCACCGAGATCATCCCTGCCCAGCCCGGGCTGATGATCAGCCAGATCGACGCTTTCAGGCACCACCTGGTGATCACCGAGCGTCGCCAGGGCCGCCACACACTGGTGGTGCGCGACCTGCGTCGCCCGCTGCGTGATGCCCAGGCCGAACACCTGGTGCAGTTTGACGAGCCGGCCTACACGGTGGCGGGCCTGCAGAACCGCGAGTTCGACACCGGCAGCTTCCGCTTCCAGTACGAATCCCTGACCACACCGACCCAGGTGTTCGACTACGGCCTGGACAGCCGCCAGCGCACCCTGCGCAAGCAACTGCCGGTCAAGGGTGGTTACGAGCCCGGCCGTTATGTCACCGAGCGCCTGAACGTCACGGCCAGCGATGGCACGGCCGTGCCGGTGTCGCTGGTCTACCGCAAGGATCTTCGGCTCAAGGGCCCGCAGCCCATGCTGCTGTACGGCTACGGCAGTTATGGCTTCGCCACCGACGCGCGCTTTGGCAGCACGCGGCTGTCGCTGCTTGATCGCGGCGTGGTGTTCGCCATCGCCCATGTGCGAGGCGGCGGCGACCTGGGCCGCAGCTGGTACGAGGCCGGCAAGATGGCCCGCAAGGCCAACACCTTCACCGACTTCGTGGCCTGTGCGCAGGCCCTGGTCGATCGCGGCTACACCAGCCCCGCGCAGTTGGCCATCCAGGGCGGCAGTGCCGGGGGCCTGCTGATGGGCGCGGTGGTCAACCTGCGCCCGGACCTGTTCAAGGCCGTGGTGGCCGAAGTGCCCTTTGTCGACATCATCAACTCGATGCTCGACGAAACCCTGCCGCTGACCACCAGCGAGTTCAAGGAATGGGGCAACCCCAAGCTGCCCGATCAATACCGCTGGATGCGTGCCTACAGCCCCTACGACAACCTGAAGGCCGGTGCCTACCCGGCCATGCTGCTGGTCACCAGCCTGAACGACAGCCAGGTGCCGTACTGGGAGCCCGCCAAGTACACCGCCCGGCTGCGCACCCTCAAGACCGACAGCAACCCCTTGCTGCTGACCATCAACCTCGATGCCGGCCACGGCGGCGCGTCAGGCCGGTTTGATGCGCTGAAGGAACGGGCGCAGGTGTACGCCTTCCTGCTGTCGCAATGGGGCCTGGCCGACACCCCCCTGGCACCCTGATGCACCGTTGAGCCAAGCCCCTGCTGGCACCAGGGGTGGCGCCTCAAGTTGCGCCGGGCCGGGCCGAAGTTCCCAGGATGGACCGCCTCAACCTGTTTGCGTTGCCCCCGGGTGGGCAGGCACCCCCGGCTTCGCGCCTGCTGCTCTCCGAGCTGGTGGGCGCGCTCAGCCATGCCCTGGACATCACCGAAGGCCAGCCCAAGGGCCACTGCGTGCGCTGCTGCTGGATCGGCATGCACATTGGCCAGGTGCTGGGCCTGGGTGAGCGCGAACGCTGGGCGCTGTACTACACCCTGCTGCTCAAGGACCTGGGCTGCAGCAGCAATGCGGCGCGCATCTGCGAGCTCTACCTGACCGACGACCTGCACTTCAAGCGCGACTTCAAGACCGTGGGCGACAGCCTGCAGCAGGTGCTGGCCTTCGTGTTCGGCCACACCGGTGTCAACGCCGGACTGGGTGCGCGCCTGAAGGCGGTGCTCAACATCCTGGGCAACGGGCCGCAGATCGCCCACGAGCTGATCCAGACCCGTTGCCAGCGCGGGGCCGACATCGCCCGGCAGCTGCGTTTTCCCGACGAAGTGGCGCAGGGCATCCACAGCCTGGACGAGCACTGGAACGGCCAGGGCAAGCCCGAAGGTCTGCGTGGGCAGGCCATTCCGCTGCATGCCCGCATAGCACTGCTGGCGCAGGTGGTGGATGTGTTCCGCACCGCGGCCGGCCCCGAGGCCGCCGTGCGCGAAGTGCAGGCCCGCTCGGGCAGCTGGTTTGATCCCGAGCTGGTGGCGGCCTTCGAGCAGGCCGCGCGTCAGCCGGCCTTCTGGGCGGTGATGGCCTCGCCCAGGCTGGATCGTGCCGTGCAGGCCCTGGAGCCCGTGGCCTGCCAGGTGCCGCTGGACGACGACTACTTCGACGACATCGCGGCCGCCTTTGGTCAGGTGGTTGATTCAAAGAGCCCGTATACCAGCGGTCACAGCGCTCGGGTGGCCCTGTATGTCGACCGCATGGCCGAGCAGATGGCCATGCCCGAGGCGCGCCGTCGATGGCTCAAGCGCGGCGCGCTGCTGCACGATGTGGGCAAGCTGGGTGTGAGCAACGCCGTGCTCGACAAACCCGGCAAGCTGGACGCCCACGAGTGGGACGCCGTCAAGCGCCACGCCGCGTACACCGAAGCCATCCTGGGGCGCATCCGCCCCTTCGCTGAGCTGGCCCGTGTGGCCGCCGCCCACCACGAGCGGCTGGACGGCGGCGGTTACCCGCGTGGTCTGCGTGGCGATGACATCGCGATGGAGACCCGCATCATCACCACCGCCGACATCTTCGATGCGATCTCGGCCGAGCGCCCCTACCGAGGCGCCGTGCCCGTGCCGCGCACGCTGGAGATGATGGCCGAGAACCTGGGCACGGCCATCGACCCCTTGTGCTTCGAGGCGCTCAAGCAGGTGATTGCCCGCGAGGGCCTGCCCGGCAGCCCGGGCGTGGCGTGACGCGCGATCAGGCGGGCCCGGCCAGGCGCGCGCGCAAGGTGGCCGCCAGCGCGTCAATGCCGGCGTCGTCCAGCACCTTGGTGCTCACCGGCTGGCGCTGTGCCCACTGGTGAAAATGGGTCGACTGTGAGCGGGCGTAGGCCGGGTCATAGTGCAGGCGGGCCAATTCGTCGAACAGGGGCCGCAATTGCCCGGCCACGGCCCAGGCCTGCCAGCGGGCGATGACCTCGTTGCTGTGCAAGGCCCGCAGCGCGGCCAGTCGCTCGGCCAGCGCCGCGCCGTTGTCGCCCAGGTAGGCGTAGTCGCGCAGCAGGAATTCCAGGCGGGCCTCGGGGCTGGCCTGCACCTCGTGGCAGGGGCTGGCACGCAGCCGCTCGACCATGGCATCGGGCAGCGCGACGCGCCCGATCTTGCGGCTCTCGGCCTCGATCCAGACGGGCCGGCTCAGGTCGAAGGCCTGCAGTTGCACGGCCAGCTGGGTTTCAAAGGCCTTTTGGGTGGGCTGCGGTCGGCCCGGCAGATGGCCCAGCAGCGAGCCCTTGTGGCAGGCCAGGCCTTCGAGGTCCAGCACCTGTTCACCCTGGCTGGCCAACGCATGCAGCACCCGCGTCTTGGCGCTGCCGGTGGCCCCGCACACCACTTGCAGGGACAGGCGCGGCGCCAGGCGGTTGATGATCTCGATGACGTGGCGGCGCCAGCGCTTGTAGCCGCCGTTCAGTTGCTGGGCATCCCAGCCCACCAGCCTGAACCAGGCCACCATCGAGCCGCTGCGCAGCCCGCCGCGCCAGCAGTACACCAGGGGCTTCCAGTTGGGCGGCTTGTCGGCAAATTGCTCGCGCAGGTGGCGGGCCAGGTTGGCGGCCACCATGGCGCCGCCGACACGCCGGGCTTCAAAGGCGCCCGTCTGCCTGTAGATGGTGCCCACGATGCGCCGTTCGTCGTCATCGAGCACAGGGCAGTTGATCGCGCCGGGCAGGTGATCCAGCGCGAACTCGGAGGGCGAGCGGGCATCGATCAGCGCATCAAAACGCGACAGGTTGTCGAGCGAGACCGGCTGGGGTGGACTCATGGTGAATGGGCTGCGGCGAAGGGCCGGCAGCGCAGGGGCAAAATGGCTTGGAAACGGGCACAGCGCCTCGAACCGGACAAACAGAACATGGATACCAACAGCATCAACCTGACCCAGTTTTCACACGGCGGCGGCTGCGGGTGCAAGATCGCACCGGGCTTGCTCTCGGAGATTCTGGCACGCGCCCCGGCCGGCATCGTGCCGCCGCAGCTGATGGTGGGCCTGGAGACCGCCGATGACGCTGCGGTGTACCGCCTGAACGACACCCAGGCCCTGGTGGCCACCACCGATTTCTTCACGCCCATCGTCGACGATGCTTTTGACTTTGGCCGCATCGCCGCCACCAATGCCCTGTCCGACATCTACGCCATGGGCGGCACACCCATCCTGGCGCTGGCCCTGGTGGGCATGCCCATCGCCAAGCTGCCCCCCGAGGTGATCGGCCAGGTGCTGGCCGGCGGTGCGGCGGTGTGCCGCGACGCCGGCATCCCGATTGCCGGTGGGCATTCCATCGATCTGCTCGAGCCCATCTACGGCCTGGTGGCCCTGGGCCTGGTGCACCCCGACCGCGTGCGGCGCAATGCCGATGGCCGGGCTGGTGATGTGCTGGTGCTGGGCAAGCCGCTGGGTGTGGGCATCCTGTCGGCTGCGCTCAAGAAAGGCCTGCTGGGCGCGGATGGCTACGCGCAGATGCTGCGCCACACCACCCAGCTCAACCGCGTGGGCACGGCGCTGGCGGCCATCGACGGGGTGCACGCCATGACCGATGTCACCGGTTTCGGCCTGGCCGGCCACCTGCTGGAAGTGTGCCGGGGCAGTGGCCTGGCCGCCCAGGTGCAACTGTCGCAACTGCCCTTGATTGCCGAGGCCCTGGCCTTTGCGCAGCAGGGTGTGGTCACCGGCGCATCGGCCCGCAACTGGGCGGCCTATGGTGCCGAAGTGAGCCTGCCTGCCGATGTGGCGCCGGGCTTGCAGGCCCTGGTGTCCGATCCGCAGACCAGTGGTGGCCTGCTGGTGAGCTGCGCCCCCGAGGCCGTGCCGCAGGTGCTGGCGGCCTTTGCCGCCGATGGCTTTGATCAGGCGGCTGTGGTGGGGCAACTGCAGGCCGCCGCGCCGGCGGATGCTGTGCGCCTGCGCATGGCCTGATCAGTCGGGCGCGCCAAAGTAGCCCGCATCGCGCGCAGCCAGCAGGCGCGCCTGCAGCCAGGCCCACAGCGCCGGGCAGCCGGCCTGCACCTGCGGGCCCACACGCTGCACCACGCGGGCGTGGCTGACGCCGTTCTCGCGCCAGCTCTGCCCCTGGTTGGCCAGGTTCAGCAGCACGGGCATGGCGCGGTCCACCGCATTGGCAAAGCGGGCTTCGGGCGTGGCCTCGGCCTCGAACTCCTGCCACAGCGCCAGGAATGGCGCACCGCGCCCGCCCGGCAGCAGAGCGAAGATGCGTTGCACGGCGGCCAATTCGGCCCGCTTGTGCGCGGCCCAATCCACGTTGGCATACACCAGGGTGTCGCCGGTGTCGATCTCGCCGATGTCGTGCACCAGCAGCATGCCGACCACGCGGTTCACATCCACCGGTTCAGCGGCCAGGTGCGCCATCGATGCGGCCATCATGGCGATCTGCCAACTGTGCTCGGCCGAGTTCTCGGCGCGGTCCAGGCCCAGCGGGCGGGTCTTGCGGGTCACGCCCTTGAGCTTGTCCAGCTCCAGCACAAAATCGATGTGTGCCTGCAGCGAATCGGTGTCGGTCACCATGGCACGCTCAGGCAGGCTTGTCATCGAACACCGGCACGCCCATGCCATCAAACCAGGTGTCCTGATCGGAGACATGGCCGCCGCCCACCGCGTTGTAGTTGATGGTCAGCTCTTCGTCGGCATCGATGTGGCGCACGGCGACGAACTGCAGCACCCTGGCGGCGGCATCGGCCTCGTAGCGCATGTTGGCCGGGTTGGCGTGGTTGTACAGGCTGCCGTAGCCCAGGGCCAGGCAATGGGCGTGGCGCGCGCCGGCCAGCACGCCCCAGTTGAACAGCACCTGGCGCACCGCATCGGGTACCGACGAGAAACTGCCTTCGAAGAGCAGCACCGGGCAGCGTTCGACCACTTCGCCCTCGGCGTGCGCACGCGCCGCAAAGGCGCCCCGGCCCTTGATGGTGCCGGTGTCGCGGATGTAGACGTCAGCGGTGTGAATGGTCATGCCTGCAGTGTGCCGCAGGCGTGATGCGTCGATCAGGCCAGCTGGCAGAAATCGGCGCGGTGCAGTGCGCGGCCCTGGGCATCGCGGCCGGCGTTGGCCATGAACACCGGCAGCACCGGGCCGGCGCTGGCGCGCAGCAACTGCGTGCCAGCGGGCAGAGCCGGTCCGGCGGTCTGCACGAACACCAGCGAGAACTGGTCGGGTGCGTTGTCGGCTTGCAGGCTGTCCAGTTGACGCACCGCCTGCAAGGTCAGCTGGCCACCCTGCGGCAAGCCCTTGACATCAAAGGCCTGGCCCACCAGCGCCTGCCAGCCGGCCATGTCACCAGGTGCGGTGCTGCTTGCGACCGGCGACGAGGGCGCGGCCCAGCTGCCGCCTGTCACCAGGGCGCTGCCACCGGCCATCATGAAATCACGCTTGTTCATCACAGGGCTCCTGCTGGGTCACGGAAAGGTCTTGCCAGACCATGTATTGGTGGATGCCCACCGGCTCGCCTTGTTCAACAAAGCCCAGCCGGTGGTACAGGCGCCGCGCAGGGTTGCCCTGCTCGACGTAAATGCTCATGCCCAGGCCACGGGCGCGGGCCTGTTGCTGCAGGCGCTCCAGGCAGGCCTGGCCCAGGCCCTGGCCTTGACAGTGGGGCAGGATGGCGATGTCCAGCACATGCAGGCTGCCGGGCCGGTCATCCACCCACAGCCGGCCGGCGGCCTGCAAGCCGCCTTCGGTGTGCACCTCGATCACCTGCAGGCGCGCTTGCGGCCAGGTTTGCTCGTAGTGCGTGCGCTGGGCGTTGAACTGCATGGCCACAAAACGCTCGCAGGTGGCCTCGTCCCAGCCCGTGGCAGCCAGCTCGGCCGCACGCGTGCTGGCGTAGATCTGCCGCATCAGGGGCTCATCGGCGGCTTCGGCCGCCCGCACCGACCAGCGCACACCGGGCTTCATGGGCGAGCCGGGTAGATGCCCTGCAAGGCGATGCAGAAGTTGATCACCAGCTCGGGCGGGCGGTTGTCGATGGCGGCGCCGCCGCCGGTGGCCACCACCGAGCCGGCTGCCATCGTCACCGGGTTGGTGGGCGCGTGGTAGGCCGCGCTGCCGTTGGCGGTGTTGGACATCAGGGCGTTGGTGGGCGCAGCCTGCGTGGCCGAGTCCGTGCCCTTCAAGGCGTGGCTGTGCGCCGGCATCTGGGCGGTGGTCAGCGTCACGGTGTTGCTGCCACTGGTCTCGCCCACGAAGTGATCACTCAGGCCCGGGCCCTGGCCCGCACCCAGCACCACCCGGCCGCCCAGATTGGGCAGCGCGAAGGTGCTGCGTCCATCGCCACCGTAATTGACGCCCAGCAGCGAAAACAGTGCGGTGTTCTGGCTGATGGGCATGATCTGCCCATCGCAGGTGGCCCAGCCCGTCGGGGCGAAGTTGAAACCCATCATCCGGATTTCGGCAACAAAAGGATCAGCCATGGGATGTGCCTCAAGCTTGTGAAGGGAAGACGCCGAACAGCGAGATGATGTAGTTCACCGCGATGTAGTCGGGCATGTTGGACTTCGGCTGGTTGCCGCCCACGCTGCCCGTTTGTGCCATGGCGGCGCTGGCCGATCCGGTGCCGAAACGGTTGACACTGCCGGTGGCCAGCAGGTTGCCAGCCGGGCCTGCTGCGGCCGACGCCGCCGCCGTGCTGGCTGCCACGGCATGGGTGTGGCCGGGCAGATGCGCTGCTTGCAAGGTGATCGATTCGGCGCCACCCTTTTCACCCATCACGCGCAAGGACAGACCCCCGCCCTGGCCGCTGGTGTGCACGGGCACCCGACCACGTAGGTCGGGCATGGCGAAGGTCTGCTGGCCATCGCCGCCGTAGGTGGTGCCAATCAAGGCAAACAGCGTGTCGTTTTCGGCGATGGACATCAGCTGGCCTTGGCAAAAGGCCCAGCCGACGGGGGCGAAGGTGCCCGCAAACAGACGGATCTCACCGATATAGGGAGTGGACATGGGGTCTCCTGGGCGCAGGAAGATGAGGGTGGCGGGCTTGGAATCGGCTCAGTTGCGGCTGGGGAAGATGCCGAACAGCGCGATCACGAAGTTCAGCCCCAGGTAGGGCGGCATGTGGCTGTGCGGCAGGTTGCCGCCGGCGGGTGCCAGGCTGCCCGATCCCAGCGTGGTGTCGGGCGTGCCGCTGACATACAGGTTGGCAGAACCCCGGCTGCGTGCGGCTGGCACCGCATTGCCAGGCACGGCTGCGTTGGCCAGGTCGGCACTGGCCGGCAGGCTGTGGCTGTGCAGCGGCATCTGGCTGGCCACCAGCGTGGTCGTCTCGCTGCCTACCTTGCTGCCCATGGGCTGGCTCTGCGTCATGTGCACCGGGGTGCGGCCACGCAGATCAGGCAGCGCAAAGGTGTTGCGCCCATCACCACCGTACTGTGTGCCCAGCAGCGAAAACAGCGCCTGGTTCTGGTTGATGGCCAGCAGTTGGCCATTGCACAAGGCCCAACCTTTCGGAGCGAAGGCGAAGGCCGTGATGCTGATCTGGCCGATGTACGGAGTGGACATGGAAGGCCTCGGGTTGGAGGAAGGATGCCGCCAGGGGTCTGACGTCAGTTGAAGATGGCCTCATAACGCACACGCTGAGCGTCCGCGTCAATCGGCACCATGAACACTTGCAGCTCGCCCAGCTGCAGCGCAGCCGGGTGGTCCGCCAAAGGCTTGAGCTTGAACAGGCCCTGCGCCCAGGTGGACGCGCCGGGCACCTCAAAAACCAGCGAGAACGGCTGGCGGCCGCCGTGCGCCGGGTAGGGCAGGGCCTGCGCCCGGGCCAACTGGGCTGTCCAGGCGGCATCACCCGCATCGCGCAGCTCAAAGCCTGTGCCTTGCAGCGGTGCAAAGTGGTCCAGCGTGATGGCGGGCGGCACGATGGCGGTCACCGCTGGACGCTCACTGGGGGGCCGGGGCCGGGCGGCTCAGCTTGCGCGTCGCACCCAGCGCCAGCAGCGCCACGCCGATCAAGGCCCAGCCTTCGGGCTCGGGCACGTTGTTGGGCGGGGGAGGCGGGGGCGGGGGAGGCGGCGGGGGCGGCGGCGGCGGAGGAGGCGGAGGCGACACGGCAACGGTCAGGTCAATCCGGAACTCGCCAAACGCATTGCCGCTGCCGGTGCCCGGGTCGGCGAAGACCAGGTCGTCCAGGTTGAAGCTCAAGGTGTTGGAGCTGCCCAGCCAGTTGATGCCGCCACCTGACGTCACACCGCTGGCAGCGGCCAGCGTGGCGCCGACGATGCTGCCGCCGCCCACCACTGCCAGGTTGTTGAACTGGTAACGGGCGTGATCCGCACCCAGGCCGAGCAGGCCCGTGGTGAACAGGGTCTGACCCGCCTGGTTCTTGACTTCGGCGCCCGCAGCCACATGCAGGAAGATCGAGTTGCCCGAGAAGTGGATGAACTCGCCAGGCAGCATCCAGGTGCTGCCGATGTTGCTGGCGTCGCCCACATTGATGCCCACTGCTGGATCGACGTTGTCGGTCACCAGAATGGGGGTGGCGTCGCCCACCATGCCGCCCGGTGCGATCAGGTTGGTGCTGACCGTGCTGACCAGGGTGGCATGCGCCACCGGTGTCAGGGTGAAACAGGCGGCTGCCGTGATCAAGGCTGGCAGCGCCCTCAGAAAGTTGGTGTCCATCACCGCTCCATGCAGATACGCTGAATGCGCCGAAGCATGGGATCACAGCGGGCATGGCGCGTCACCCCTGGGTTGGTGCGGGGAGTTGTGGATCAGCCGTGGGGGAATCTGGATCGCCTTCCTCTCAACAGGGGGCACTCGTCAGGAGTGTTACTGAATGTCAAATTGCACGCCCTGCGCCAGCGGCAGTGCACGCGAGTAGTTCACCGTGTTGGTGGCGCGGCGCATGTAGGCCTTCCAGGCGTCCGAGCCCGACTCACGGCCGCCGCCGGTTTCCTTCTCGCCACCAAAGGCCCCGCCGATCTCCGCGCCCGAGGTGCCGATGTTGACGTTGGCGATGCCGCAGTCGCTGCCGGTGGCCGATACGAAGGCTTCGGCCTCACGCAGATCATTGGTGAAGATGGCCGACGACAGGCCCTGGGGCACGGCGTTTTGCAGCGTGATGGCCTCGGCCAGCGTGTCGTAGCGCAAGGTGTACAGGATGGGCGCGAAGGTCTCGCGGGCCACCACCTCGGTCTGACCAGGCATCTGCACCAGGGCCGGGGCAGCGTAAAAAGCTGCAGGCGCACCGCCCACGTCCACGCGCTGCCCACCCGCCACCTGTCCGCCTTGCGCAGCGGCCTGCACCAGGGCGGTTTGCATGGCCAGCCAGGCGGCTTCGTCCACCAGCGGGCCCACCAGCACGCCCGCCTGGCGCGGATCACCCACGCGCAGGCTGGCGCGGGCGTGCTCCAGGCGCGTCACCAGCTCGTCGTGGATGCTGCGGTGCGCGATCACCCGGCGCGTGGTGGTGCAGCGCTGGCCGGCGGTGCCCCAGGCGCCAAACACGATGCCGCGCACGGCCAGATCCAGGTCGGCGCTGGGCGCCACGATGATGGCGTTGTTGCCGCCCAGCTCCAAAAGGCAGCGGCCGAATCGGGCGGCCACGCGGGGGCCCACGGCGCGGCCCATGCGGGTCGAGCCGGTGGCCGACACCAGGGCCACGCGCGCGTCGTCCACCAGGGCCTGGCCCACAGCGGCGCCGCCATTCAGTGTCTGGCACAGGTGCGCCGGAGCGTCGGTGCCAAACAGCGCCGCCGCCTGCTTAAACAGTGCCTGCGTGGCCAGGGCGGTGAGCGGGGTTTTTTCGCTGGGTTTCCACACCACGGCGTCGCCGCACACCAGGGCCAGGGCGGCGTTCCAGGCCCACACCGCCACCGGAAAGTTGAAGGCGCTGATCACGCCCACCACGCCCAGGGGGTGCCACTGCTCCATCATGCGGTGGCCTGGGCGCTCGCTCGCAATGGTCAGGCCGTACAGCTGGCGCGACAGGCCCACGGCAAAGTCGCAGATGTCGATCATCTCCTGCACTTCGCCTTCGCCCTCGCTGACGATCTTGCCGGCTTCCAGCGTGACCAGCGCGGCCAGCGTGGCCTTGTGCTGGCGCAGCACCTGGCCAAACAGGCGCACCAGCTCACCGCGACGCGGGGCAGGCACCTGGCGCCAGGCCTCGAAGGCGGCCTGTGCGCGGCCGATGGCCGCGTGCATCTGGGCACCATCGGCCTCGGGCACGCTGGCGGTGATGTCGCCGGTGATGGGTGATCGCGCCAGCAAGTTGCCGCCTTGATAACGGTCGGGGGGCACACCCAACTGGGTGAGCAGGGCGCGCGCGGCTTCAGCGGTGGTGGCCATGTGCAAGACCTCGTGGTTCAAGGGTGACAGGTGCATCAGCCGATGCTCTCGACCTGGCGCGATTGCTGGTAGGCACGGCCAAAGCGGTTGGCCAGGAAGGCGGGCAACTCTACCTGCTCTTGCCGGATGAAGCCGCGCTGCGGCAGCTGGCCTTCGCGGAACAGATCCACCGCCGCGCAGATGCCGGCAGCCGTGGTGATCTGGATGGCCGACAGCGGGCAGGCCGCTTGCCGGTCAGCAAATATCTTGCGCGCAAACACCTCTTGCACCAGCTGGCCCTGGCGATGGCCGCTGACGGTGACAAACACCAGCACCACGTCCTGCATGGTGCCGGGCACGCTCTTGCGCAGGATGCCCTTGAGCGTGGCCTGGTCGTCCTTGAGCTGCAGGTCTTCCAGCAGCATGCGCATCAGCGCCAGGTGGCCGGGGTAACGCACGCTCTTGTAGTCCAGGGTGCGCACCCGGCCTTCCAGGGTTTCGCACAGCGTGCCCAGGCCGCCCGATGTGTTGAAGGCTTCGTACTCGGTGCCATCCAGGCTGAAGTGCTCCAGGCCTTCGAGGGCCAACACCTCCAGCCGCTGGCCGTCGCGAATGGCCTCGCAGGGGTGGCAGTACTCGTTGATCAGGCCGTCCACGCTCCAGGTCAGGTTGTACTTGAGCGCATTGGTGGGAAAAGCCGGCAAGGCGCCCACGCGCATCTTCACGTCCTGCAGGCTGTCAAAACCCTTGGCCAGGTGGTGGGCCACGATGCCGATGAAGCCCGGCGCCAGCCCGCACTGCGGCATGAAGGCGGTGGCCGCGCCTTCAGCCAGGCGCTTGATCTCGCGGGTGGCGGCCACGTCTTCGGTCAGGTCAAAGTAGTGGCAGCCGGCCTGCGCGGCCACGGCGGCCATGGTGGTGGCCAGGTGGTAGGGCAGGGCGTTGATGACCGCATCGTGCCCGCCATCGGCGGCCAGGGCGGCCAGCAGGGCCGGGCGGTCTTCGGTGTCCACCACGCGGGTATGCACAGCGGGGTGGGCGGGTGCCCCCAGGCGTGCAAGGGCCTGGGGGCTCTGGTCGATCACGGTGACGCGGTAGTCGCCGCTGTCGGCCAGCAGGCGGGCAATGGTCTGGCCAATGTGGCCGGCGCCCAGCAGGGCCACCTTGAACGGGTTGGGCATGGTGTGCCTCCTTCTGGGGTGTAGGTTGCGGCCTGTTGGGCCATGCCCAGAGTTTCGGCAGGTTGGATGACGAATGAAAGCTCAAGTTCGTCGATATCGATTCTTGTTTCGTCGTATCGTCTTTATAATTCGACGAATCGAACAAAAGAGCCGCCCATGCCCAAGGACGCCACTGACCGCCACCTGATCACCCTGCTGCAGGCCAATGCCCGCGAAAGCACCGCCAACCTCGCCCGCAAACTGGGCATCGCCCGCACCACGGTGGTGGCCCGGCTGGCCAGGCTGGAGCGTGATGGCGTCATCGTGGGCTACACCGCCCGCCTGGGCGTCGACGAGCGCGCACCCCAGGTGCGGGCGCATGTGGGCATCACCGTGCAGCCCCGCAGCGGGCGCGACGTGATCGCGCGGCTCAAGTCCATCCCTGAGCTGCTGCAACTGGTCAGCGTCAGCGGCGAGTTCGACTACATCGCCCTGCTGCGGGCCGACTCCACCGCCCGGCTCGATGCCTTGCTCGATCAGATCGGCGAAATGGATGGCGTGCTCAAGACCACGACCTCGGTGGTGCTGGCCGTGCGCATCGATCGTGGCTGAGTAATGCGCCCGCTCTTGGGGATCAGTGCCTGAATCTGGCTGCATCTGCACTGCAATGGGACGGGATTGTTGCGACCAGACGACTATTCAGCCGCTGTGTCTAGTGCTGTCACATGTGGCATGAAAAATGAAAGTTACTTGAGGTTTCACCCTTGTTTCCTTTCATTTCGGAGTGCCTTTTGATGAATCACACCCTGCCCTTCCGCCTGGCCCGCACCGCGCGCGCCGTGGCCATCGTGCTGGCTGGCGCCAGCAGCGCTGCCGCCTTCGCCCAAGCCGCCGCTGACACCATCAACGACCCCCGCGCCAAGGATGACGCGGTGCGCATCGGCACCATCGTGATCACCGGCCAGGGCGACCGTCTGGGTGCAGGCCAGATCCTCAAGGAAGACGCCACCAAGGCCCGCAGCACCGTCACCCGCGCCGCCACCGAAAAAGACCGCGCCACCGGCAACAGCTTCCAGGCCATGGCCCTGCTGCCCAGCGTCAACACCTTCAGCCACGACGCCACGGGCCTCTATGGTGGTTCGATCTCGGTGCGCGGCTTCACGGCCGACCAACTGGGTGTGACCATCAACGGCGTGCCGGTCAATGACTCGGGCAGCTACTCGGTGTTTCCGCAAGAGTATTCAGACCAGGAAAACCTGTGCATCCAGTCGCTGGCCCCGGGCGCGCCGGACGTTGAATCGCCGCACATCGGCGCCAGCGGCGGCAGCATCAGCATGGTCACCTGCGACCCCGAAGACAAGCGCCGCTTCCGGGTGTCCCAAACCCTGGGTGGCCTGAACACCAAGCGCACCTTTGTGCGGGCCGACAGCGGCCGCTTTGCCAACGACATGGCCAAGGTGTTTCTGAGCTATTCGCACTCCGAAGGCGACAAGTGGAAGGGTGCCGGCAAGGCCAAGCGTGACCACATCGACATGGGCTTTGCGCTTGACGCCAGCGCCGATTTGCGCGTGGTGGGCTCGGTGCTCTACAACAAGGCCATCAACAACAACTTCCTGGCTGTCACCCTGTCCCAATTGAACAGCGGCGGGTATTACTTCGACTACTCCAAGACCTTCCCCGGCCATGCCGCCGCTCGCCCGGGGCTGGCCGACGTCGACACCGCGCCAAACCCGGTGTACTACGGTCTGTCGCTGGGCCCCTTCGAGAACGTCATCGCCTCGGTGTCGGCATCGTGGCGCGTCACCGAGAACACGCTGATCAAGGTGCAGCCCTACTACTGGTACGGCTACGGCACGGGCAGCACGCAGCAGCGTCTGCAGGCTGAAAACAAGTTCTATGTGCCCGCCACCAAGACCTACAACGGCACCATCGATCTGAATGGCGATGGCGACACGCTGGATTCGGTGATCGTGGCCAACAGCAGCATCACGCGCACCCAGCGCCCGGGCATCACCGGCGAGATCAGCTACAACTGGGGCGCACACCTGTTGAAGGCAGGCGTCTGGTACGAGCACACCGTGCATCGGCAAACCGGCCCGATGGTTCGCGTGGACAGCCAGGGCAACCCGGTTGACCCTTGGCTGCGCGAAGGCCAGATCATCCTCGCCGATGGCCAGCCCTTCCAGTCTCGCAACTGGCTCACCTACAGCCCGGCCTTCCAGTTGTACCTGGCTGACACGTTCAACTTCGACAATGACAAGGGTGTCCTGAACGTCGGTCTGCGCGCACCGCACATGACCCGCAACGTGTCGAACTACGCGTCGTCAGGCAATGCCAGCGGCACCACGCCGTCCACCGCCGTTGCGCCGCTGACCTACAACAACACCTATTCCATCTCCAAGGGCTACTCGGCCGTCCTGCCGCAATTGGGCCTGCGCTACAACCTCACCCGTGAGCACCAGGTCTTCGCCAACATCAGCAAGAACTTCCGTGCAGGCCCCAACTTCGCCTTCACGCCCAGCAATGGCAATGTGGTGCTCAAGAATGGCCAGCCCTCACTGGAAGTGGACATCGCGGCCGAAACCTCCGTTGCCACCGACCTGGGTTACCGCTACCAGTCCAAGGACGTGACGGCCTCGTTGACGTATTTCCATGTGGATTTCCGTGATCGCCAGTCCAATGCCTTCGACCCGGAAAAGGGCCTGAGCGTGTACACCAACGTCGGCAAGACCATCAAGCATGGCCTCGAGTTTGAAGCCGGCACTGCCGTGTTTGGCGGCATCTCGGCCTATGCGTCGGCCACTGTTCAGCAAGATCGCATCAAGTCGAATCTGCAGGTGATCAAGGACCAGATCCTGCCCACCGCCGGCAAGATGTACACGCAGGTGCCCCACATCATGTTCGGTGGTTCGCTGCAGTACGCGTCGGGTCCTGTGTACATGCGCCTGAAGGGCAAGTACACCGGCGCGCAGTACAGCACGCTGATGAACGACGAACTCGTGCCGGCCTACACCCTGTTCGACGTGGACATGGGCTACAAGTTTGCCGATGCCGGCATGCTCAAGAACCCCATGATCCGCATGAACATCAGCAACTTGACGGGCGAGCAGTACCGTAATCCGAGCAGCGGCCAGACCAATGCCGTGGCTTATGGCACGCGCTCGGCACAGACCGTGTCGTACTACCTCGGCGCGCCCCGGATGTTGTCTCTGACCTTCAGCGCCGACTTCTGAGTTGGCGCGTGGCCGCCCGGCCAGGCCGGGTGGCCTGTCAGGTGCTGGCGCCAGGTCGCTTGTTCAGGCCAGGCCCTGAGCCAGGGCCCAGGCTTGAATGCGGGCCCGAGCAGCCAGTCGGGCGGCTTCCGGCATGAAAGAAGCCGCAGCCGCCTGCTCGCCCATGCGCAGCAAGTCGGCCCAAGTGAAGCCGTGTTCCAGCAGGTTCACGGCTTCGGTGCTGTGATCGACGCGTGACATCAGGCGGTTGTCGGTGTGGAACGACAGGCTCAGCCCCGCCCGCCACAGCTTGTGGATCGGGTGCAGCGCCAGCGAGGCGGCTGCGCCGGTCTGCAAGTTGCTGGTGGGGCAGATCTCCAGGTGCACATGAGCTTGCCTGATCTCGTTCACGATGGCACTTGCATCGGGCCCGTCCAGCAGGTCGACCAGGCGCACGCCATGGCCGATGCGTGTGGCACCCAGCCGGGCAGCCTCGATCACGCGCTGGCCCTCGTCGGCTTCGCCGGCATGCAAGGTCAGGCCCAGGCCGGCGTTACGCATGCGGCGCAACAGGGCGGCATGGCGGCTGGCGGGCCAGCCGGCTTCGGGGCCGGCCAGGTCAAAGCCCAGCACGCGGGCCTGGCCTGGCTGCACCGCTTGCTGGTGAAACCCGATGGCCAGATCGGCGGCGCGGGCAATCTGGGCATCGCTTTCCTGGCGCATGGCGCACACGATCAGGCCACAGGGCAGGGGGCTGCGCGACAGGCCGGCCAGCATGGCCTGCACGGCAGCCTCGGCTTGCACGCCATGGGGTTCAAACAGCAGGGGCGCAATGCGAAATTCGGCCAGCACGCAGCCTTCGGCACGGGCGTCTTCGGCGGCTTCGAAGGCCACGCGGGCCAGGCCTTCGGGCGTGGCCATGGCGGCCACCGTCAGATCAAAGCCCCGCAGGTATTCGACCAGCGAGCCGGCATGGGCGCGGGCGTCAAACCAGGCGGCCAGCGTCTCTTCATCGGGTGCAGGCGAGGCCAGGCCGCGTTCACGCAGCAAGGCCAGCAGGGTGCCCACCCGCAAGCTGCCGTCCAGGTGCTCGTGCAGCAGCACCTTGGGCAGGCTGCGGGCGCGCCGCATCAGGTCGTCATGCGGGCTGGGCGTCAGGGTGGCTACGGGCGTCATCGTGCGATGTTAGGCCAGCCCCGCCTGGCAACGGTGGCGCAGACAGGGCCTGGCAAGTACGGGGCCGCTGAAGGCGCGAGTCTTGCTATCCTGAAACCCGTTTCGCGCGGGCTGCACCAGCGCCGCGCATCGGATCGACATTGCACAAGGAAGACCATGAAGCACCACGTACTCGTTGCCCTGGGCCTGGGCCTGGCCACCGGCCTGGCTTGCGCCGATCCGGCCGTCATCTACGACATGGGCGGCAAGTTTGACAAGTCGTTCAACGAGGCTGCCTACGTGGGTGCCGAGCGCTGGAAGAAAGAGACCGGCAAGGCCTACCTTGAATTCGAGATTGCCAACGAAGCCCAGCGTGAACAAGCCATGCGCCGCATGGCCGACAAGGGCGCTTCGCCCATCATCGGCGTGGGCTTCGGCCAGGGCTCGACGATGGAGAAAGTTGCCAAGGATTTTCCCAAGCTGCAGTTCGCCATCATCGATTCGGTGGTCAAGATGCCCAATGTCGAATCCGTGGTCTTCAAGGAGCAGGAAGGCAGCTTCCTGGTGGGCATGATGGCCGCCATGGCCAGCAAGACCGGCAAGGTGGGCTTCATCGGCGGCATGGACATTCCGCTGATCCGCAAGTTCCAGTGCGGCTACGAGCAGGGCGCCAAGTACGCCAACCCCAAGGTCGAAGTCACTGCCAACATGACCGGCACCACCCCCAGCGCCTGGAACGACCCCACCCGTGGCGGTGAGCTGGCCAAGGCCCAGTTCGCCAAGGGCGTGGACGTGGTGTTTGCCGCCGCCGGCGGCACCGGCGTGGGCATCTACCAGGCCACCAAGGATGCCGGCAAGCTGGCCATCGGGGTCGACAGCAATCAAAACCACCTGCACCCGGGCACCATGCTCACGTCCATGGTCAAGCGGGTGGACGTGGCCGTGTACAACCTGTCCAAAAAGACCACGCCGGGCGTCACGGTGCTGGGCCTGAAGGAAGGCGGCGTGGATTACGCCCTGGATCAGCACAACGCCAAGCTGGTGAGCGCCGACATGAAGAAGAAGGTGGATGCCGCCAAGGCCGACATCATCGCCGGCAAGATCCAGGTCGCGGATTACATGGCTGCCAATACCTGCAAGTATTGAGGCCCCCGGCGCCTGGCGCCGGCCCCCGAGGGGCTGACCGAACCCGACCGGGCAACCCGGATCGGGCTCGGCGGCTTCGATCCACGCCTTACCCCCTGGTCGCTGCGCGACCTGTCCCCGGGGGGGAATGCAGGCGCTTCCTGTACGCTGCTGCGTCTGGTCGTTGCGCTACCTGTTCCGGGGGACTCATGCGGTGGTGCCTCCCGCCTTGCTTGCTTCGTCGATTGCTTTGATCCCATGAACCTTGCTGTCAAGATGAGTCGCATCTGCAAGCGCTTTGGCGCGGTGCAGGCCAACCGCGAGGTCGATCTGGCCGTGGCGGCGGGCACGGCGCATGGCATCGTGGGTGAGAACGGGGCGGGCAAGAGCACGCTGATGTCCATCCTCTACGGCTTTTACCAGGCCGATTCGGGCAGCATCGAGATCGAGGGCCAGGCGGTGCAGATTGGCGGCTCGGCGCGGGCCATCGAGTTGGGCATCGGCATGGTGCATCAGCACTTCATGCTGGTTGATTCACTGTCTGCGCTCGACAACATCATGCTGGGTGCCGAGCCCGACTGGCGGCTGGGCGCGGCGCGGGCGCAGGTGCGCAGCAAGCTCGACGCGCTGATGGCCGACACCGGCCTGCAGGTGCGCCTGGATACCGCTGTTGAAGACCTGCCCGTGGGCGAACGCCAGCGGCTGGAAATCCTCAAGGCGCTGTATCGGGGCGCGCGCATCCTGATCCTGGACGAGCCCACCGCGGTGCTCACGCCCGGAGAAACCGAACAGCTGTTTGTCACCTTGCGCCGCCTGCGTGATGCCGGCACCACGCTGCTGCTCATCACCCACAAGCTCAAGGAGATCATGGCTTTGTGTGATGCCGTGACGGTGATGCGCGCCGGTGCGGTGGTGTTTGATGGCCCGATCGCCGATTGCAGCCTGGATCAACTGGCTCAGGCCATGGTGGGCCGCCGCGTGAACCTGGGGCGGGATGCCCAGGCCCAGGCGGCGCAGCCCGGTGCGGCGCTGCTGGCCGCCCAAGACCTGCAATGGCGCGATGCCCTGGGTGTGCCGCGCCTGGCGGGCGTGTCGCTCACCTTGCGTGCTGGGGAGATCGTGGGCATCGCAGGTGTGTCGGGCAATGGCCAGAGCGAGTTGCTGGCCGTGCTGTCGGGCATGCTGGCACCCGACGCGGGCTGTCTGGCGCTCGGCGGCCGCAGCTTCAAGGCCGGCAACTGGCTCACGCCCGCGCAGGCGCGCGCCGCCCGCCTGGCCCATGTGCCCGAAGACCGCCACCGCTGCGGCATGGTGCTGCCCTTTGCCGCCTGGGAAACCGCCGTGCTGGGTTACCAGCGCAGCCCGCGTTTTGCCCAGGTCTGGGGCTGGTTGCGTCGCGCGGCCATGCGGCGCGCCACCGCTGACATGATGCAGGCCTACGACGTGCGCCCGCCCAACCCCGATCTGCGCGCGTCCAAGTTTTCGGGCGGCAACCAGCAAAAACTGGTGCTGGCCCGCGAGGCCCTGGCCCCCGAGCTGGCCCCCCAGGTGCTGCTGGTGGGCCAACCCACCCGAGGCGTGGACATCGGCGCCATCGAATTCATCCACGGCCGCCTGCGCGCCATGCGCGATGCCGGCGGCGCGGTGCTGGTGGTCTCGTCCGAGCTGGATGAAATCCTGGCACTCTCTGACCGCGTGCTGGTCATGGACCGTGGCCGCATCGCCGGCGAGCTGGCCATCGCCGACTGCACCGAATCGGCCCTGGGCACGCTGATGGCCGGCGCCCAAGCCACCGCAGAGGCCGCCCCATGAGCCGCCCGGTTGACTTGCCCCGCTGGATGGACGTGGGCCTGCTGCCCCTGGTCAACCTGCTGCTGGCGCTGCTGGTGTGCGGCGTGGTGGTGGCCGTGGTGGGCATGAACCCGCTGCAGGTGCTGGGCCTGTTGGTCAAGGGTGCGTTTGGCAGCGCATCGGGCATCAGCTACACGCTGTACTACGCCACCACCTTTGTCTTCACCGGCTTGGCGGTGGCGGTGGCGTTCCATGGTGGGCTGTTCAACATCGGCGGCGAAGGCCAGGCGGTGATGGGCGGCCTGGGTTGCTCGCTGGTGGCGCTGGGCCTGGGCGCGCAGCTGCCGGGCTGGCTGCTGCTGCCCTTGATGGTGCTTGCCGCGATGCTGTTTGGCGCGCTGTGGGCGGCGGTGCCGGGCGCGCTGCAGGCCTGGCGCGGCAGCCACATCGTGATCACCACCATCATGTTCAACTTCATCGCCGCGGCGTTGTTGGCCTATCTGCTGGTCAATGTGCTGAAAGACCCGGCCAGCATGTCGCTGGAGTCGCGCGGCTTTGACGAGGCCGCCAACCTGCCGGGCGTGCACGCGGTGCTGGCCGTGCTGGGCATCGACTGGCCCAAGACCCCGCTGAACCTGAGCGTGCTGCTGGCCATGGTGGCGGCCGTGGCCGTCAACCTGTACCTGTGGCGCACCCGCTCGGGTTATGAGCTGCGGGCGGTGGGTTTCTCGCCCGATGCTGCGCATTACGGCGGCATGCGGCCCAAGGGCCGGATCCTGGCGTCGATGATGATCTCGGGCGCCCTGGCGGGCCTGGTGGGCATCAACGAGCTGGCGGGTGTTCAGCACCGCCTGGCGCTCGATTACGTGGTGGGAGCCGGCTTCACCGGCATCGCGGTGTCGCTGATCGGTCGCAACCACCCCACGGGCATCGTGATGGCCTCGCTGCTGTTTGGCGCGCTGTACCAGGGCGGGGCCGAACTGAGCTTCGAGATCCCGGGTTTTTCGCGCGACATGGTCACCACCTTGCAGGGTTTGATCGTGCTGTTTTCGGGGGCCATGGCCCGGGTGGCAGCGCCGGCACTGGCCGCGCTGGCCCGGCACCTGCCGCAGCGCGGTGCAAGCGGGGTGGCCCATGGATGAAGCGCTGATCGGCGGCCTGCTGGCGTCTACGCTGCGGGTGTCCACGCCGCTCATCCTGTGCGCCCTGGCGGCGGTGATCAGCGAGCGTGCTGGCGTCATCGACATGGGCCTGGAAGGCAAGATGCTGCTGGCTGCCTTTGCTGCCGGGGCCACCGGGGCCGTCACCGGCTCGCTGCCGCTCGCACTGCTGGTGGCCGTGCTGGTGAGTGTGCTGCTGTCGATGGTGCACGGTTATGCCTGCGTCAGCCACACGGGTGACCAGGTGGTGCTGGGCATGGCGCTGACCATGATCGCCGAGGGCCTGTCCATCGTGCTGGGCATCGCCTGGTTCAAGCAGGGTGGGCAAACGCCGCCGCTGCCCGATGCGGTGCGCCTGACGCCCTGGCTGGCCGATCCGCTGGCCGCTGGCGGCCCGCTGCTGGGTGTGGGCCTGCTGGGCCACAACGGCCTGGTTTACCTGGCCCTGGCCCTGGTGCCGGCCGTGTGGTGGGGCCTGTACCGCACCCGCATCGGCCTGCGCCTGCGCGCCACCGGCGAAAACCCGGCCATGGTCGATGCGGCGGGCCTGTCGGTCAAGGGCTTGCGCTACGGTGCGCTGGCCGTCAACGGTGTGCTGTGCGCGCTGGCGGGCAGTTACCTGTCGCTGGCCCAGAACGCCAACTTCCTGCCGCACATGACGGCCGGGCGCGGCTACATGGCCCTGGCGGCCATGATCTTCGGCAAATGGCACCCGGTGGGCGCGCTGTGGGCCTGCCTGCTGTTTGGATTTCTCGATGCGGTGGCCATCCGCCTGCAGGGCGCGGCCTTGCCGGCCATGCTGGGCGGCGGTGCCGTGCCGGTGCAAGCCATCCAGGCCTTGCCTTATGGGCTCACGGTGGTACTGTTGGCGGGCTTCATCGGCCGCTCGCGGGCACCGGCTGCGCTGGGTGTGCCCTATGTCAAGGAGCGCTAGGCGGCGCACCCCTTCATGCTGATCACCGATGCCCTGATGGCTCAACTGGTGGCTGCCGCGCGGCAGGCCCGGCAGCGCGCCTACGCGCCTTATTCGCGTTTTGCCGTGGGTGCCGCGCTGCTGGACGAACAAGGCCAGGTGCACGCCGGCTGCAATGTTGAAAACGCCGCCTACCCGCAAGGCCAGTGCGCCGAAGCCACGGCCATCGGCCACCTGGTGATGGCCGGCGGCCGCCGTATCCTGGCCGCGGCCGTGGCGGGTGTGGCCCCGCAACCGGTCACCCCCTGCGGTGGCTGCCGCCAGCGCCTGCGCGAGTTCGCCGCGCCCGATCTGCCGATCTGGGTGGCCGATGAACACGCCGTGCGCCTGCACACCACCCTGGGCCTGCTGCTGCCCCACAGTTTTGGACCGGAGCACCTGGCCCCATGAACGCTGCATCGCTCGAATCGGCCATCGCCGCCAGCCTGGCCCACATCCGTGAGCAGGCACCTGCCCGTCGCCCCTGCCTGGCCATCGTGCTGGGCTCGGGCTGGGATGGCGTGGCCGATCTGGTGAGCGACGCGCAAGACATCCCCTACAGCGCCTTGCCGGCCTTCCCGGCGCTGGGGGTGGCCGGGCATGCCGGCAGCCTGCGCCTGGGCCGCATCGGGCCAGTTGAAGTGGCCCTGCTGCGTGGCCGCAAGCATGCTTATGAAACCGGCGATGCAGCCGGCATGAAGGGTGCCATCCGCACGCTGGCCGCGCTGGGCGTGGGCACCGTGGTGCTGACCAATGCCGCCGGCAGCCTGGACACGGCCATGCAGCCCGGCTCGCTGATGCTGATCAGCGATCACCTGAACATCGTGCAGCGCACACCCCTGCACGACGAAGCCGGTGCCAGCCGCTTTGTCGACATGAACCACGCCTACGACCCGGCCCTGCGCGACCGTGCTGCAGCGGCCGCCGAGGCCGCCGGCATCACGCTGCATGAAGGCGTGTATGCCTGGGTGCTGGGCCCGCAGTTTGAAACCCCGGCCGAGATCCGCATGCTGCAGCTGCTGGGCGCCCAGGCCGTGGGCATGAGCACCGTGCCCGAAACCATCCTGGCCCGCCACGCCGGCCTGAAGGTGCTGGGCCTGTCGATGCTGACCAACCTGGGTGCCGGCATGGCCGACGAAACCCTCAGCCATGCCCACACCCTGAGCACCGCCGCCGCCACCGCCGAACGCGCCACCCGCTTGCTGGCGGCCCTGGTGCCGGCCATCGCCGCCCCGAACTGAACACCTCGAAACGGACACCCCCATGATGTTGCCCACGCTTGCCCCCGTCTCTCGCCACCTGCTGGCTGCTGGCCTGCTGCTCAGCGGCCTGCTGGCCGGCTGCGCCCAACTGGCCCCTCCGCCACCGCGTGCGCCGCTCAAGCTCACCATCCTGCACACCAACGACCACCACGGCCGCTTCTGGACCAACGGTGATGGCGAAGGCGGCCTGGCCGCCCGCAAGACGCTGATCGACCAGATTCGCGCCGAGGTGGCCGCGGCAGGCGGGCACAGCCTGCTGCTCGATGGTGGCGACGTGAACACCGGCGTGCCCGAGAGCGACCTGCAAGACGCCGAGCCCGACTTCAAGGGCATGGCGGCGCTGGGCTACGACGCCATGGCCGTGGGCAACCACGAGTTCGACAAGCCGGCCACCGTGCTGGCCCGGCAGCGCACCTGGATCCCGTTTCCCATGCTGGCGGCCAACATTTACCGCAGCAACGGTGAGCGCGCCTTCGAGCCCTACCGCATCTTCGAGAAGGCCGGCTACAAGATCGCGGTGATGGGCCTGACCACCGACGACACCAACAAGATGGCCTTGCCGGCCAACCTGGACGGGGTCGTGATCCGCCAGCCCGTCCCCGAAGCGGCCAAGCTGGTGCCCGAGCTGCGCGCCAAGGCCGACATGGTGATCGCCGCCACCCACATGGGCCACTACCCCGACGGCAACCGGGGCGTCAACGCGCCCGGTGATGTCGAGATGGCCCGCGCCGTGAAGGGCCTGGACCTGGTGGTGGGCGGCCACAGCCAGAACCCCGTGTGCATGTCGGCCGAGAACGTTCGCAACGAAGCCTATGTGCCCGGCCAGCCTTGCGCCCCTGATCGCCAGAACGGCACCTGGATCGTGCAGGCCCACGAGTGGGGCAAGTACGTGGGCCGCGCCGATTTTGTGATCGATGGCGGCAAGATCGAGCTGGTGCGCTACCAGCTGCTGCCGGTCAACCTCAAGCGCGCTGTCAACGGCAAGAAGACCGAGACCTACACCGCGCCCATCGCTGAAGACGCCCCGCTGCGCAGCATGCTGCAGCCCTACCAGGAGAAAGGCCAGGCCGGCCTGAGCCTGCCGGTGGGCCAGACCGATGGTGTGCTCGATGGCGACCGCTCCACGGTGCGCAAGCAGCCCACCACGCTGGGCGTGCTGGTGGCCCGCGCCATGATGGAAAAAACCGGTGCCGATGCCGCGCTGATCAACTCGGGCGGCATCCGCGAAAGCCTGCCCGCAGGCAGCCTCACCTACCGTGATGTGCTGAAGGTGCAACCCTTCTCCAACACCGTGGGTGTCATCACGTTCACCGGTGCCGAGCTGCTGGAATACCTGCGGGCCGCCGCCCGGATGACCCCGGGCTCGGGTGGTTATCCGCAAGTGGCCAATCTGCAATTGCGCATCAAGGCTGGCGTGCTGGAAGACGCCAAGCTCGGTGGCAAGCCGATTGATCCAGCGCGCAGCTACCGCCTGGCGCTCAACAACTTCACCGTCATCGGCGGCGATGGTTACCCCAAGTTGATCAACCACCCCAACTACGTCAACTCGGGCTTCAACGATGCCGACGTGCTGCGCGCCTACCTGGCCGCACACAGCCCCATCAAGGTGGCCGATTACGACGCCACCGGCGCGGTGGTGTGGCAGCCATGAGCGATGCAGCCGTGAGCACCCAAGACGCCCGCATCGCCCTGGCCTGCCTGGATCTGACCAGCCTGAACGACCACGACGACGCAGCCGCCATCGATGCCTTGTGCGCCAAGGCCGCAGGCCCCGCCGGCGCGCCCGCCGCGCTGTGCGTGTGGCCGCGTTTCGTGGCGCAGGCGCGCGCGCAGGTGCCCGCGGGCATCGCGGTGGCGGCGGTGGCCAACTTTCCGCTGGGCGGCACCGATGTGGCCGCCGCCGTGGCCGACACCCAGGCCATCGTGCAGGCAGGTGGCCAGGAGGTCGATCTGGTGCTGCCCTGGCGGGCCCTGGTGGCCGGTGATGCCGCTGCCGCCCAGGCCGTGGTGGTGGCGGTGCGCCAGGCCTGCCCCGGCCTGCGCCTGAAGCTCATCATCGAATCGGGCGAGCTGCCCACCCCGGCGCTCATCCAGCAGGCCTGCCAGATCGGCCTGGATGCCGGCGTTGACATGCTCAAGACCAGCACCGGCAAGACGCCCAACGGGGCCTCGCCCGAAGCCGCCCGCCTCATGCTGCAGGCCATCGCCGCCCACCCGCGTGCTGCGGCCGTGGGCTTCAAGGCCTCGGGCGGCATCCGCCGCGTGGCCGATGCGGCCGTCTACATCCAGCTGGTGCGCGAGATCCTGGGCGAAGCCGCCCTGGTGCCGCAACGCCTGCGCTTTGGTGCCAGCGGCCTGCTGGCCGACATCGAAGCCGTGCTGGGCGGCGCCGCCGGCACTGTGCCGGCCAGCAGCGGCTACTGATCGCCACCCCCATGCGGCCGGCCGAAATCATCCGCATCAAGCGCGACGGTCAGCCGCTGGGAACCGAGCAGATTCAGGCCTTTGTGCAAGGCCTGGTGGATGGCCGCTGGAGCGAAGGCCCGGTGGCCGCCATGGCCATGGCCATCTGGCTGCGCGGCATGAACCGCGACGAAACCGTGGCCCTCACCCGCGCCATGACGCACAGCGGCCAGGTGCTCAACTGGGCCGGCAGCGGCCTGAGCGGCCCGGTGCTGGACAAGCATTCCACCGGCGGCGTGGGCGACAAGGTGAGCCTGGTGCTGGCCCCCATCGTGGCCGCCTGCGGCGGCGTGGTGCCCATGATCAGCGGCCGTGGCCTGGGCCACACTGGCGGCACGCTGGACAAGCTGCAGGCCCTGCCCGGCTACCAGGTCACGCCCAGCCCCGAGCAACTGCTGCGCAGCCTGCGCCAGGCCGGCTGCGCCATCATCGGCCAGACCGATCAGCTGGCCCCCGCCGACCGCCGCCTGTATGCCGTGCGCGACGTCACCGCCACCATCGAATCCGTGCCCCTGATCACCGCCAGCATCCTGAGCAAGAAGCTTGCTGCCGGCCTGCAGGGCCTGGTGATGGACGTCAAGCTGGGCAACGGCGCCTTCACGCCCAGCCTGCCCGCCGCCCGAGAGCTGGCCACCAGCCTGGTGCAAGTGGCCCAGGGCGCCGGCCTGCCGTGCAAGGCCCTGATCACCGACATGAACCAGGTGCTGGGCCACACCGCCGGCAACGCCCTGGAAGTGGCCGAGTGCCTGGCCTTTCTCAGCGACCAAAACCAGGAAACCCGCCTGCTGGCCCTCACCCTCACCCTGGCCGGCCACATGCTGCACCTGGGCCAGCTGGCCAGCAGCCCAGAAGCCGGCCGCCAGCAAGCCCAACAAGCCCTGCAAAGCGGCCGCGCCGCCGAACACTTCGCCCGCATGGTCGCCAGCCTGGGCGGCCCCGCCGATGTCTTCGCACAGCCCGGCCTGGCCACCGCCCCCGTGGTGCGCGACGTGCCCGCCCCCACCACCGGCTGGATCACCCACCAAGACACCCGCGCCCTGGGCCTGGCCGTGGTGGCCCTGGGCGGCGGCCGCAACCTGGCCACCGACCCCATCGACCCCCGCGTCGGCTTCAGCCACATCCTGCCGGTTGGCTCCCGTGTACAGGCCGGCGAGCCCTTGCTGCGGGTGCATGCTGCGTCTGAAGTGGCCGCTCAATTTGCGAGCTTGGATGTGTTGCGGGCTATTCGGTTGAGTGCTGAAGCGCCTGATGAATTGGCTTTGGTCGTTGAGGTGCTTTGAGCCCCTTGGCTTGTTTGGCTTTTGAGCGGCGCGGTGGGGGGTGGCCGATGGGGGCTCATACTGGGGCGGTCGTCGCGTTGCGCCGACTCCCCTCCAGTGCTCGTGCCTGGGTAGGCGTCGCCAAACTCGCTTTGCCTGACGGCGCCGCTCAAACATGGCGACGAGTCAGATCACGATGCGCGCTGCGCGCGCCTACCCAGGCCCTGCGCGCTTCGGCACCCCACAAATCGCCCCCACCGGCCACCCCCCACCGCGCATCACCGCACGCTGACTTCTCGGCCTCGAAAGCCATCGCGGATATGCAGTTGCCCTTGGCCGCATGGCGTGCACCTTGCTTTCCGG
>Ga0228698_1000370_pt1 | contig 37974 bp, 37 predicted proteins | sample McNCre117_Aug_MG_FD_178015 | JGI IMG/M metagenome (GOLD analysis project Ga0228698, IMG submission 178015) | Freshwater microbial communities from McNutts Creek, Athens, Georgia, United States - 1-17_Aug_MG | ecosystem: Environmental > Aquatic > Freshwater > Creek | place: USA: Georgia... | reverse complement strand
GGCACGCCCTCAAGCAGGGAAAACGCCAGTCGACAAATAACGGTCACCGCGATCGCAGACGATAAAAACCACGGTTGCATCACGCTCTCGCGCCGCTATTTGTTGCGCAACCCAGCAAGCGCCGGCTGCTGAAATGCCAGCGAATATGCCCTCTTCACGGGCCATCCGGCGGCACATGTCTTCGGCGTCCTGCTGGCTCACGTAAACCAATTCGTCAACGTTGCTGGCGTCATAAATTTTCGGTAAATATTCGCTTGGCCACTTGCGAATACCCGGTATGCGAGAACCCTCCGACGGTTGGGCGCCAATAATGCGAATCGCCGGGTTCATCTCCTTGAGATAGCGACTGACACCGGTAATGGTGCCGGTCGTGCCCATCGCACTGACAAAATGCGTCACGCGCCCGGCCGTGTCTTGCCAAATTTCCGGACCCGTGGTTTCATAATGAATGCGCGGGTTGTCAGCGTTTGCAAATTGGTCGAGGACGTAACCTTCGCCGTTGCTGCGCATTTTTTCTGCCAGGTCGCGGGCATATTCCATGCCGCCGCTCTTCGGCGTAAGAATCAATTCGGCACCAAACGCCTTCATGGTCTGGGCGCGTTCGATAGACAGGTCCTCGGGCATGATCAGGATCATGCGGTACCCTTTGATGGCTGCCGCCATGGCCAGTGCAATGCCAGTGTTGCCCGAAGTCGCCTCAATCAGGGTATCCCCAGGGCGAATGTCACCCCGCTCCTGGGCCCGCTGAATCATGGACAGGGCCGGCCGGTCTTTCACCGACCCTGCCGGGTTATTCCCCTCCAATTTGGCCAAAATCACATTGTTTGCCGCTGTGTTTTCATGGGCACCGATGCGTTGCAATGCAATTAGCGGTGTTTTTCCGATGGAATCTTCAATTGTTTTGTATTTCATAGCCGTAAATGTGCCATAATTCGAGGCTTCACAGATACCTGCCCAGGTGGTGAAATTGGTAGACACAGGAGACTCAAAATCTCCCGCCGCAAGGTGTGCCGGTTCGAGTCCGGCCCTGGGCACCACAGTATCCATGCGCATACTGTGGACAGCACGCAGCTTGCAACCCAACTGCATTTTCCCTATTTTGTCTCAAGACAGAGCAGCATCTGCCTTGCATCGCCGATGCACTCCATGGCGCTGTATGCATTGACTGGAAATGCGGCCCGCACCGTAAAAAACGCGGGCAGAGTGCCGTCAGATTTGCCCTACACCGATTGCAGATTTTTCTGATGTACGGCCTGGCATGCAAGGCGAACAATAGGATGTGACGAGCGCTATTTGTATTTATCAGCCCTGTTCCCACATCAAAATGACAAGCATCATCCTGTGTGTCGACGACGACAAGACGGTTCTCACGGCTTTGCGCACGCTGCTGAGCAACACCATCGGCACGCGCTGTCGGGTTGAAATTGCAGAAAGCGGTCAAGAGGCATTGGAAATATGCGAGGAACTGGCCGCAGAGGGAAATGCGCCTGTTGCCGTCATCTCGGATTTCATCATGCCGCAAATGCGCGGTGATGAACTGCTGGTGCGCCTGCACCAGCGCTACCCCGATATGGTGAAGATCATGTTGACCGGCCAAAGTGACTTCGCGGGCGTTCGGCGCGTCATTAACGAAGCCAACCTGTACCGATTTATCGACAAGCCTTTCAAGAATGCCGACCTGGTTCTCACCGCAAAAACCGCTATTGAAACGCGTTCTACGGAAGCCGCACTGAGGCAGGAAATTCAGGAATTAAAAGCACGAATCGCAGAGTTGAATGCAGCACGGCCATGACAGGTGGGCACACATTGATGCGTTGGATATCGCCACGGCGCTCCATCCGGGCCCGGCTGGTGATGATCGTGCTGGCGGTAGAGCTTTTGATTCTCACGCTGATCACGCTGAATAACTTGCGTCAGCTCGCATCCAGCCTGGCGACCCAAGCTGAACAATATGTGGAAGCCCAGGCGCCGATATTGAATGCAGCAGTGCTGGCCCCGCTGATCCAACGCGACTACGCCACGATCCAATCCATACTTGACGAAGGGCGTGGGCACTCGAATTTGATTTATTTGTCGGTCAGTGGCACCGATGGGGTCCAAATAGCCGCCAGCGGCATACCGCCCGATTCACAAGCAACCGGCGCAGGAACGCGGCTGGATCTGCCGCTGCTCGGAACGCGGCGCATGCGTTTTGATGCAAGCATGCCGATCACCATGTACGCGAGCAAACTGGGTTATCTGCAAATCGGACTGGACATTCGCCATATTTGGGTTGCAATTGACCGCTTGCTGTGGGATGGCATGCAGCTGTTGCTGCTGGGACTCGCGGCCTCCGCATTGCTGCTGGCAGCCCTGCTGCATTTCTCCGTAACCCGACACATGACGGACATTGCGCGGGGCATCAGAGAACTGGAAAACGGCAACTACCGGTTTCGGTTTCCATCGCAAAGTGACGATGAACTGGGCAGCATCGCGAGGGCGCTCAACTACATGTCCAACAGTGTTTCGCAGGCCTTCAATGACTTGCGGCAGTCGAAGATCAATGAGGAGGCGCGTTTGTCAATCAAGGTGGAAGAGCGGACCACCGAACTGAACAATTCAAATATTCAGCTCCAGACCACCCTGAGGGACTTGAAGACCGCGCAGTCTCAACTCGTCCAATCCGAAAAAATGGCCACACTGGGTCAGATCGTTGCGAATGTGGCACACGAAATCAATACCCCCCTGGGTGCCGTGAAATCCAGTGGCGAGAGCATTTCGGCGGCACTCGACCAGGTGCTTTCGCGTTTGTCGGCGGTGCTACTTTCGCTCGACGAAACGACACGCGCTGCCTTCTTTTTACTGATTGCAGAATGCCAGAAACCCGCGAGTGCGCTCAGTACACGGGAAGAACGCCAACGCAAACGCGCCTTGGCAACCGAGCTCACCCATGCGGCAATTGACAATGCCCAAGCAAAGGCGGACGTTCTGCTGTCCCTGGGAGTCCACGATCTGCCATTGCGATTCAGCGACATCCTGCGCCACCCGCGCTCCACGGAAATTCTGGACACCGCCAACCAGATCGGCACTATTATCAGTGGCACCAAGAACATCAATACAGCCGTAGACCGTGTCGCGAAAATCGTATTCGCATTGAAATCTTTTTCACACACTGACCATACCGGCACAATGCAGATGGCCCAGCTCAAAGAGGGTTTAGAAACGGTGCTGACCATTTACAGCAACCAACTCAAACAAGGCGTCGACGTGACGCGCGCCTATGGCGACGTTCCGGCGGTGCTGTGCCTGGAGGACGAACTCAACCAGGTGTGGACCAATCTGATTCACAACGCCTTGCAGGCAATGCAAAACAAGGGTCAGCTGACGGTCACGATTGCGACCGCCGCGGACGGAGTCAGTGTGTCGGTTGCGGACAATGGCCCAGGCATCCCGGACGCCATCAGAGACAAAATATTCGACCCGTTTTTCACAACCAAGCCGGTGGGTGAAGGCAGCGGTCTGGGCCTGGATATCGTCCGGAAAATTGTTGACAAACACCACGGGCACATCGATTTAACCAGCCAAGTGGGGGTTGGCACTGCCTTCTCGGTTTGGCTGCCGCTGGACCCATTTGCTAATGTCGGGCAGCAAACATAACTAGAAAGCGGTGGGCAAATAGCGGAAACTACAGGCGCTGCAAGTAATTCATTGGTACAGTCTGTGTAAACCGATTGCGTGAAAACGCATGCGCGTGTCAACACTGAGTTCCCGTTGAATGGATTAAATCGGAGTAATGTATGACAATAAAATTCAAAACGCGCATGCTCGGCACGCTGCTGATCAGCAATGTGTGCGTACTCGTCCTGGGAACGGCGGCGTACTTTTTCCTGGGTCAAGTCAGTGCGCGGCTGGAAAACTTCACGACCGGCATATTCCACCGACTTGAGCTGGCCAACGCTGTACGCGATGCCGCCAGTGCCCGCGCCATAGCCGTGAGAAATGCGGTTCTGCTCGATGACCCGGCCCAGCGCGAAGTGGCCTTCAAGGATTTTGAAAAATACCAAAAATCCACTGCCGATAATCTCGAGGCGCTGAAAGCTGCGGAAAGCGCGGCGCAACTCCCACAAAATGTGCTCGACAGCATTCAGAAAATTAGCGTTGTAGAAACAAAATACGCTCCGGTCGCAGCCGATATTGTGGGCAATATCCGCAACGGACTGAAGGCAGAAGCGATTGCAAAAATTCAGACCGTCTGTACGCCCACCCTCAATGAACTCATCGCCGCGCTCGACGAGTACATGGTAATCACGAACGCACGCACCGAAAGCTATATAAGCGAGACCGAATCAAACACCAATGCGCAGCGCGCAACCCTGGCAGTTACGGCGCTGTTATCACTGGCATTGTCAGTGGCACTGGGATTTTCCTTGTGGCGCAGCATTCGGTCCACTTTGGGCGACGAACCGGAAACATTGCGCGCGCTTTTAGCAGCCTTGGCCCATGGCGATCTGAATGCCATCAATACCACGCAACAAGCCGAGCCCAATAGCATTTTGGTGGCAATGGCTGGCATGCAAAACCAGATGGCAAAGGTCGTGTCACAGGTGCGCCGGGGGTCCGAAAACGTCTCCACTTCGAGCGCCGAAATTGCCCATGGCAATCAGGATTTGTCGGCACGCACCGAAAATCAGGCCAGTGCGCTGGAAAAAACGGCGGCCTCAATGGAAGAATTGAGCGCCCAGGTTAAACACAATGCAGACAATGCGCGTCAGGCCAATATGCTGGCCATTGGTGCGTCTGATGTGGCCAAGCGCGGTGGCGAAGTGGTCGGCCGCGTGGTGGATACGATGAAAGAAATCAACGATTCGTCAAAACGCATTGCCGACATTATTGGCGTTATCGATGGCATCGCATTCCAAACCAATATTCTGGCCCTGAACGCCGCCGTAGAGGCCGCCAGGGCGGGCGATCAGGGGCGCGGCTTTGCCGTGGTTGCCAGCGAGGTGCGTTCATTGGCGGGCCGGTCGGCTGAAGCGGCAAAGGAAATCAAGAGTCTGATTAACGCCAGTGTCGAGCGGGTTGAACACGGCAGCGTACTCGTCGATGAGGCTGGCACGACCATGACCGAGGTGGTGGCGTCGATTCAGCGGGTGAGCGATTTGGCCGGTGAAATCAGTTCCGCCAGTACCGAACAGGCCCAAGGCGTGGCCCAGGTGGGTGAAGCCGTTACCGCCATGGACCAGGCGACCCAACAAAACGCAGCCCTGGTTGAACAGATGGCAGCGGCAGCGTCCAGCCTGAGCGCACAGGCACACGATCTGGTTCAGACCGTGGCAACCTTCAAGCTGCAGGAAGGCGCTGCGGGCGCTGCCCGGGCGGCCAGCCCTGCGCCAGCGAGCCCTGCGCCAGCGAGCCCTATTGCCGCCCCCCCGGCCAAGGTGGTTCAACGCAAACTGGTACACAGCAAGCAGAGCCCTGCATACAAGGCACCGGCTGCACCCACTGCACCCGCGGCCGCGCCTTTGGCTGCAAGCAAACCGGCCGTGGCAGCGGCACCGGTGCCGGTGCCGGCAATCGCTGGCGGCGACGACGACGAATGGGAAACCTTTTAAGTCTGCTGTGATGTTGGCGCGACGGGCAACCACACACTGAAAGTCGTGCCAACGCCCAGCTCGGTGTGAAACGCTATCGTGCCATGGTGTTTTTGCACAATTTTGCGTGCGATGTCCAGGCCGAGCCCACTGCCCTCCCCGACCGGCTTGGTGGTAAAAAACGGATCGAAAATTTTGGTGCGAATCCCCTCGGGAATGCCAGGACCCGTGTCGCTTATCGCGACCAACAGGCCCTTGTCCTTTGCCGTTACGGCAATCCGCAGCGTGCCCTTGTATTGCATGGCCTGCAAGGCATTGTGGATCAGGTTGGTCCACAGCTGGACCAGCGCATCGGCAAAGCACAGCACCATCGGCAAATCTTCGTACGCCCGAATGACCTCGACACCTTGCTTTAACTGGTTGCCATAAATTGCCAGAACCGTTTCAATGCCATCGCTGACCGACGCCGCTTGCATCACACCGGAGTGGTCCGAATGGGAAAATGACTTGAGGGCAAACACAATCTTGGAAACCCGGGCGACGGCCAGATTGATATTTTCCGTGCTGCGCATGATGGCGGCGATTTGCGACGCCACGCGCAACAACTCCAGCGCGCGTTGATGCAACAACACATCCATGAAACGCAAGGGCGCATGGTGCACTTTGAGCGACAGCAACATGTCGGACTGCAACTGGGGCTCGGCCACCGCTGCGGCGGTCAGCGTCGACAACAATTCCCGATTGATTTTTCGCTCCTCCCGGGTGCTGAGCGGCTCCGACGGCTGTTGCGAGGCGTCTATTAGGGCGAAGAAAGCTTGACGGGCAGCCGGGTCCAGCGACAACACCAAGGGTGGCAGCGCCGCCAGAACCTCTGAAAATGCCACTGCAATCGTCTCACCGCTGGATTGAACGGCGCCCAGAGGGGTATTTATTTCATGGGCGACGTTGGCCACAATGTGACCCAACGTGGCCATTTTTTCCGACTGAATCAACTGCGACTGTGCCGATTTCAAATTCTCCAGCGTTTCCGAAAGCGCTTTGGTACGCTCCAGAACCTTGGTTTCCAGGCCCTGGTTCACCAACGACAGTTTGCGCACGCCGTGAATATAGGAGAGCGCCGCGGCCACCAGGGCCAGACTGAAAAGTGCTGTCAGCGCAAACGCCACGGAGCGTGCGGTGTACCAATCGGACAAAGCATCGGTGGCGCTGGTCTGCACCACCAAGTAGACCGGGTAGGCGCCAATCCTCTTCGCGGCAAATACGACCTGATTGCTTTCGCCAATCGCTGCAACCAGTTTCGATGCGTCGGAGGCGGCGTGAATCTCATGTATCCAGAACGCGGGGGCAAACTGTGCCGGCGCCGATTGCCCACCTGTCACGGCAGCGCGTACAAATCCATCCGAACCCACAATAGCGACTTGCCCCTGCGCATCCAGATTGAGCACTTTAAAGTTTTGCTCAAAATAATCGGGATTCAAGCTCACCACTGCAACGCCTTTAACCGCGCCGGTTGGCGTGGTCAGTTTGCGTGACAACTGGATGGTCCGTTTGCCGGACACTTTACCGACCAGGGTTTTTCCAAAAAATAAGCCCTGATCGGTGCCCTGGGGATGGGTCGCGGGCGCCAGGTGCACTTTAATGTGCTCGCGTTCTGACAAATCGACCGGGCCGGTTTTTTGCCCGGTCATGTCAATATTGCTGGCAATGAATTTCCCATCCACACCGACATAGGAAAGCTGGGTAATGATGCTGTCGGCCAACCCGGTCTCGCGCGCAAACCGCACCAGATCGGTTTTTCTAAATTGCCCGGACGCCAGCGCATCGGCCAGTCGCAGCGTGGCCTGGTCAACCGACTGAATAACCCGCAGCGTTTGCTCCGCCAGCGTGTGCGCCAGATTGATATTTTGCTGCTTCTCCGCGTCCAGCGCGTCCTGGCGCTTGGACTGCACCACCCAGTACATGCCCGACCAGACCAGCAATAAGGTAAGCAGCAGCAGGACGACCACCAAGCGGATAAATTGCGCGGCCGCGATGTGCGCAAAAAAAGGCGGGCGTTTGGCAACAAACATTGGGGCGTATCCGATTCAGTTACCCGACTCCAGCGCACGTTCCTCGCATAATTGGATGGCCTCTTGACCGCTCTCGGCAATTTCTACGCGACAGACACTGCCCATGGTGTTAGTCAGCAGGGTACCCAGTGCGCTCAGTACCGTTTTGTCGTCGTCGACACACAAAATGATGCTTGTCATGGGAACGCCAGGCTGTATCGTTGGCTTTGTGAATAAATTGGCAGTTGGAGCGATCGTACCGCAGCAATTGCCGATTTTATCAATTAATCATGCTCTGGCCGATTGCGCTGTATAGGAGTTTTGTGAACCTGCATTTCGCCTGCACCGAATGTGGCGACTGTTGTCGCGACTTTCGCCTGCCTTTGTCAATCGCGGAAGCCCTGCGCTGGTTGGCCGACGGGCACCCGGTTGAAGTTTTGTGCGAAGCCATTCCATGGCCGCTGGAGCCCCCTGCCGACGACGCCGGTGCAGCCTACAAACGCGCACGCAGTTTTGCCGCACGTTCGGGTGCGCTGCCGGTTCGGATTGCGGTCACGCTGGTGGCGCCGCTGGGCCAGGCGTGCCCGCACCTGCAGCCTGACCGCCGCTGTGGGATTTATCTGCGCCGCCCGATGGCATGCCGCATTTATCCGGCCGACGCCAATCCTTTGGGCAGCATGGACCCGGCCTTGCGCCGCTGCCCGGAAGCGGCCTGGCTGCCCAGCGGACCGCCGTTGCTGCAGGGTATACGCTGCGTCGATGCCAGCACCCACAGTGCCATCGCGCAACGGCAACAGGCTGCCGTTGCCGACGCCTTTCTGCATGCCGCACTGTGTGCATCCCTGGGCCTGCGCACCGCCGCCCTGGCGAATGAGGGCTACGCGGTCCATACGCCGGCGCGCCCACTGATGTTAGAGGTACTCCGGGAGCTGGCCCACACACCGGTCGCAGCCCCCATCGACGCTGCGACCGGCAGGCCAGACGCCATCGCACAAAACTGGCTTTGTCTTAGTCAGCGCGACCACAGCCTGGCTTTGCTGCGCAGTGCAGACGCACATTGCGCGGCACCACCGCAAACACCGTCGAATACCGTTCAGGGCGACGTTCAGTATCTCAGCTGGTTCGCCAGCTAAAACGCCCTGCACGGACCCAGCACTTATGCCGCGAGGCCGGCGTAAACGTTTTGAACGTCGTCGTTTTCGTCGATTGCAGCCAGGAAGGCTTCCACTTCTTCTTGCTGCTCCGGCGTCAGGCTGGCGGCACTGACCGGATTTTTTGCCTGGTAACCCAGCTTGGCAGACAGCACCGTGAAACCATGGGCCGGTAGTGCGCGGCTGACGAGGTCGAGATCGGTGGGGTCGGTGAGGAACAAAGTAACACCCGCTTCATCACCCGGCTCAAAATCTTGTGCACCCGCTTCAATCGCCGCCAATTCGGGATCGGCATCGGGGCTTGCTGCTTCGGCTTCAATCAGCCCGAGGTGGTTGAAATCCCACGCTACCGAGCCGGACGTGCCGAGTTGCCCCTTGCGAAACAAGACGCGCATTTCGGGTGCCGTGCGGTTGACGTTGTCGGTCAGGCATTCCACCATTACGGGCACCCGGTGCGGTGCATAACCCTCGTACATCACCATATCGAAATTCACCGCTTCACCGGTCAGGCCCGCACCTTTCTTGATAGCGCGCTCCAGCGTGTCTTTGGGCATGGAGACCTTGCGGGCCTGTTCTACCACCAGGCGCAAACGCGCATTGCTGGCCGGATCGGCGCCGCTGCGGGCTGCCAACATAATGTCCTTGGACAACTTTCCAAACATTTTCCCCTTGGCATTGGCTGCCAACTCTTTGCCTTTGGCTTTCCACTGTGCGCCCATATTGCGTGTTTCCTTGTAACGGCTTAAACCAATCAACCCAACACTTTAACCCGTCCGCGCCGGGATATACATACCGCAGCGTGTCGACTTGCGGATAACCCGAAGCACCTGACGCAGAAAAGTATCAAAGCAAAACGGCCCAATATCAGCCGCGCGCCGGGCCCTGCCTATCATTTGAAGCCAGATATTCGGGCGCCCACGTGGGTCGCCCATTCCAACGGAGACTAAGAAATGACAAACGCGCTCAAGGGCAAAGTGGCGGTGGTGACGGGTGCCGCTTCGGGGATTGGTTTGGCCAGCAGCGAGGCCATGATGCGCGCCGGCGCACGCGTGGTTATGGTAGACCGCGATGCCGCCACCTTGCAAACGTTGAAGGCCCGATGGGGTGATGCGCTGTTGCCACTGCAGATCAATTTGCTGGACGCCGCCGACTGCGCCACCCTGGTTCCGCGGGCGCTGGAACTGGCCGGCGCCATCGACATTTTTCACGCCAACGCCGGCGCCTATGTGGGCGGCGATCTGATCGATGCCCAAAACGATGCCATCGACCGCATGCTGAACTTGAATATCAATGTGGTGATGAAAAACGTACACGACGTTTTACCGCACATGATCGAACGAAAGAGCGGCGATGTGATTGTCACCAGCTCCCTGGCGGCCCACTTTCCTACGCCCTGGGAGCCGGTTTATGCCGCATCCAAATGGGCCGTGAACTGCTTTGTGCAAACCGTGCGACGCCAGGTTTTCAAGCATGGCATTCGGGTCGGATCGATCTCGCCCGGGCCGGTGGTCACCGCCCTGCTGGCGGACTGGCCGGCAGAAAAACTGGCCGAGGCACGGGAATCGGGCAGCTTGCTGGAAGCCAGCGAAGTCGCCGACGTCGTTTTGTTCATGCTAAGCCGGCCCCGTGGCATGACAATTCGCGACGTTGTCATGATGCCCACCCATTTCGACCTCTGAGGCCCACTCTAGTCAACTTGCAACAAGCCCATCATTCCGGCGTCTTCATGCTCCAGTATGTGGCAGTGAAACATGCGCAAACCACGCCAGCGTTGCACCGTGCGAATCCGTAGTTTTTCTCCAGAACGCAAATTGACGGTGTCTTGCCAGGCCATATAAGGCAACTTTTCCACCTTGCCTTGGTAGAGGCGGTCGATCAGCTGAAACTGCGTTCCATGCAGATGAAACGGATGGTCCATGTCCGACTGATTGTCTATTTCCCATAGCTCCACCGCGTTGACTTTGCTGTGCAAATCCACCCGGTGGCTGTCAAAACTGCGGCCATTGACCAGGAACTGCATGCTGTGTACGCCGTTGTTCATTTGCATGGCTTCACTGAAAACAATCCGCTTGGTCGCTTGCACTGGGCCCAGGACCGGAATTTTTCGAAGTGGGCTGGGCAATGGCGGATTTGCATTCACGGGCGCGCGAACCGAAGCAAAATCGATGCGCGCCAGTGGCACAGCGGCACTCTCCGGACTGGCCATTTTTCCACGCGCATAGGGCGCCGCCATCAACCACGCCGCATCGCGCCGCGTTCCGGCGTCTACCACCAACTCGGCACGCTGTCCGGGGGCCAACAAAAACGATTTGAGCTTGGGCTGCGGGACATCAATCAGGCCACCATCGGTGCCCACCAAGGTCAAGCCCGTGCCCGGAATGCCAAGCAACAGATAGCGGCTATTGTGTGCGTTCCAGACCCGCCAGCGCTCGCGCCCGGCGGCGTCAAAGACCAGAGACGGCTGGCGTCGCCCATTGACCAGGACAAATTGCCCTTCGCGGCCGTCCATCCAGTCGCTGGCATCGCTATCGGCAATCGCCGCGTTTTCGTCCAGCTTGAGGTCGGAGAAAACCAGGTGACGCTCAGGTATATTGGCCAGCGGGTCGTCCTTGGCGCGGACCACCAAACAGCCGGCCAAACCACGGGCTGCCTGGTCCGCCGCGTGGGCATGTGGATGGGGGTGAAACCAATAGGTCCCCGCACTCCCTGGCGGCAAGGCAAATTGGTATGTGCGGCGCCCTCCAGGCGCTACCAGATCCCAGGGACTGCCATCTTCCGACGGCGGTACCGGTACGCCATGCCAGTGCACCGTGGTAGCTTGCGGCAGGCGGTTGACAAATTCAATCTCGAGGCGATCGCCCTCTGCCGCTTCAATTAGCGGCCCTGGCAACATCTGGTTGTAAAGCCACAACCCGGTCGCCGGCCGTCCTGTGATCAGGGGCAAGGCACAGGGCTCTGCAATCAGGGTCGCCTGAAAAACACCGGCACGGGTGCTGTGGTTTTCCAGCTTTTGCAAGTCAGCCCATGCGGCGCCCGTGGGCCAGGCGGTGGTCGGCAACAAGCCGGTTTTTCGCTTGCTGGTTGCCGAAGGCATATCGGCCATATCCGCCATGGCGGCCCACGCTGTGTCCAATGCCCACGTTGTGGTGAACGCCCCTAAAATATTTCGCCTGTTTATCCGCATGCAGCCCAGCCTCACTTTGGCGGGATTGTAGGGCGGCTGGCACCGGCGAAATGGCAAAAAAATGTCAAAAATGGTAATCCGCACCCAGCACCACGCTGCGCCGACCGCCGGGCACCAGAAAACTGCCGTTGTCGTAAATTGCAGCGTAATCGGTTTGATCGAATACGTTTTTCAGGTTCATGCGCAGTGTCCAACGGGTCTGCTCGTATGCCAACATCGCGTCCCAGCGTTGGGTCGCCGGCGCCGTATTGGGATGGTATTGGCCATTCAAAGTCGGCACGGGCGTGGCACGATTTGCCCGAAATGCCTGGCGCGCACCGGTCCACTGCACGCCACCACCCAGCTTCCAGCGGCTATTGAGTTGATACGACGCCCAGGCATTGACGCCAAAGGGGGCTGCATTGCGCGCCCGCTGACCGGCGTAGCCCGGGTTGGCCCGGGTAATGTGTCCGGTGTTGGGGTCTGCGTTTTCGGCAACTTCAAGTATGCGCGCGTCCATTAAAGCCACGCCAGCAAACAACTCCAATCGATCCGAGAGGCGCCCGGCAGCCTCCCATTCCATACCCCATGTTTGGCGTTTTTTACTCAGTACCGCCGCAGTGGACTCCAAGTCGCCGCTGCGCTCCCAGTATTTTGTGGCCTGGTAAAGCGCGCCACGCAGTGCCAGATCGCCGTCCCACAGCATCCATTTGGCGCCCAGTTCCCACACATCGCTGCGCTCCGCTGGCAAGGGCGTGATGCTGAGCTGGTACAGATCGGCCGTGGGGCTGAAGGCATTGCTCCAGGCAAGGTAATAGTGCCGGTCCTCTTGCGGGTGGAACGAAAGTGCCGCACGGTAACTGTTCTCGCTGTAATTGAGCCGGGGCGATGTCATGGTGCTGTAGCGTGCATCAAGCCAGTCACGCCGGACGCCGAGGGTGGTTTTCCAGCGCGGCAAAATATCCATCGTGTCCTGTACATAAAGGCCGTAGGAGTCGCCCTGGAAACGGCTGCTGCTGGCATCCGGCAGCGCGGCATCGGGGCGAAAATCGGGATTTCCCGCAGTGCCAAAGTTATACAGCGCATTGCGGCTGCTGTTTTCACGCAGGAACTCAAAGCCACCTAACCACGCATGGTGTTTGCCACCCAAGTTAAACGCCGTGGTGTAGTCGGTTTGCAGCGTTAGCGTGTCATAGCGGGAGGCCCGGGTCTTGTTGCTGCCCACACTCCCCTGCGCATCGGGCAGCTGGGCAACACGCGGGGTTTTGGCCCAATAACTGCGCTCATAATGGGCCGAGCGCAACTGCGTGCGCAGCCGCGCAGCAGGGCCCAAACGGGCGTCGTTCAAGAACGTCGACATGCGCGTACTGCTGTTATCAAAGGTTGCCGCGGTGCCCCAAAAATAATCAGCAGGCAACTGCAGATTGGGTGCACGCGTCGCCGGATCGAAAGCAATACCGTAGTCCGGGTTGTCGCGGTTTTGGGCTTCGTAATAATTGAACCAGAGTGGGTTGTCAGACTGCTGCCGCATGGCCAGGCCGAGCGCCAATCCTTTGCGGTGCAGCGCCGGTCCGGCACCGTTTGCCGGGTTGCTGCGCCAGCTGCCCTCATCGCGTTGCATCGCGTTAATGCGCACAGCGGTATCTGCCGATATCGGCTTGTTGAAATCGACACGGCCCTCGGCATGGTCATAACTTCCCATTGAACCGCTCAGCTGTGTGGCCTCGTACGGCAGCGGTGTTTTGCTGACCTGGTTGATGACCCCACCGGCCTGTCCGCGACCAAACAACATGGAAGCGGCACCGCGCAAAACGTCGACCTGCTCCAGATTGAAACTTTCGCGGTTGTATTGCGCCGTGTCCCGGATGCCGTCCAGATACATATCGCCAAACGTATAAAAGCCGCGCAAACTCATGTTATCGCCGGAACGCCCCCCTTCCGCGGCATTGAAGCTCAAACCCGCGACATTGCGCAAGGCATCCCGCAATGACGATGTGTTTTGCGCTTCCATCAATTCATGGGTTACCGTGGTACTGGCCTGCGGCACATCGTGGGGGTCTTGCAACTGCTTCCCTGTCCGGCTGTTGTCACGCAATAGGCGCCGGGGCTTTTCGTCTAGCGCCTCGATGCGGACAGCGGGCAATTCGGTATCGGAATTTCCACTGCCGCCGTCGGCATCTTCGGCGCCCCACACATTGCCGCCCAAAGCAAACGCCGAGACACCCGCCCACATCAGGGCACCAAGTGGCTGGCCACGCAGCTTGCTTGACCCGGACCCGGACCTGGACGTAGACGTAGACGTGGGCGTAGGCATAAAGAAAAGGTTTTTCATTGGGGGTCCTTGGGTTGGCTGTGCAGGTTCGACGGGGATGGGAGCGCCTGTGTAGTGACCAAGCCGATATCGTGCAAACCGGCCTGGGCCAGCTGTGCCATGAGTTGGGCAACGGCCTCGTAAGGGGTACTGCGCTGCGCATGCACATGCACGCGCAGCGCAGGATCTGCCAGGGCGGCACGCGCCAGATCGGTCGCCACGTTCGCGGTGGCCATGGGCACGCCGTCCCGGTAGAGTTGCTGCTGGGCGTCAATTGCCAGGTGCAGGATGGGTCGACTTGGCGAAACCGCTGCGCCAGCGCCGCTGGCGGACAAGGCTGCGGTGCGTGGCAGCGCAATTGGGATGGGCTGTGTGACCATCGGGGCCGTAATCAACACAATCACCAGCAAAACCAGCAATACGTCAATAAATGGCACCATATTGATTTCTGCCAATGGGCGCGCCCGATTGTCAGCCAACATAACAGCCCCCCGTCATGGTCTCTTGCAGCGCCGCTGCATGTGCTTGGAGCTGCCGCATCCGATGGTGGGTCATGCGGACGAATGCGTTGTAGGCAATCGCCGCTGGCAACGCCACTGCCAGACCAATGCCCGTCATGATCAGCGCTTCGCCAACCGGCCCCGAGATATGGTTGATGGCGGTGTGCGTGCCCAGGCCGATTGCTTGCAAAGCGTTGTAGACCCCCCAAACCGTGCCCAACAATCCGACAAAAGGTGCACTCGACGCCACCGTGGCAAGATAGGTTAGCCCGGCTTCCCAATCGGCTTGCTGGCATTCGATGGTATGCACCAATGCGCGCTCCAGTTTGCGTGCCATCGGTGCCAAAGCGGCGCCGCCCATGGCGGCCCGCACGTGGCTGGTCTGCGCCAGGGCCAACATCGCAGCATAGGGCATGGGCGCTTGTGCCGGCTGCCAACGGGCAAGCCCGTCGGGTCGTTGACCGGCCAGTGCGAACGCCGCCAAATACTGCCGTTCAGCGCGTCCGCCAGTCCAGGCGTTGCAGGTCTTGCGGACAATCACATACCAGCTGCCGAGCGAGGCCAGAAGCAAGAAAAAAACGATCAGCCGGGACACCCCATCGCTGCGTTCCCACACCGCCCACCAAGCCGCCAGTCCATCCAGATATTCGATCATTTGCGCTCCTTTAAGCTAAAAATCAAGGGCACGACGACCCAGGCGCCACGTGCCTCTGCGCCCTCTCGGGCGGCAACGAACACCCATTGCCGAACCGCTTCGAGTGCGGCCTGGTCGAGCACCGGGTGCCCCGAACTCTGCTGAACCGCCAGTTGCGAGGGGATGCCATCCGGGCCGATATGCACACGCAGCAGCACCGTTCCCTGGGCCCGGCTGCGGCGTGCGGTGCGCGGATAGCGCGGCGCGGGGTTGTGCAGGTAGTGCACCGCGCTGGCAACATCCGCTTTGGCTTCGATCTGGGATGCGGTGAGCTCCGCCGCGGCGACCGCGACCGTTGCCGGACCGGCTGTCGCGGGGGCAGACTTTTCAATGGGCTCTGGAGCGGGTTTTACAGCCGGTTGTGCAACAGGTTTTGTGATGGGTTTGAGACCGGGCTTGACAACCGGCATCAAGGCGGGAACGACAGCGGGGCTGGCAATAACGGGAGCAACAGAAACCGGCTCTGGCAACGCTGCCACCCAATGCACACGCACAGCCTCGGGCTGCGCGGGCAACACACGGTGGGGGGGCGTCTGGCCGGTGGTCATGTGCAACAGCGACGCCAGCAGCAAGCCGTGCGCAACGCACACCAGCAGCACGGTACGCAGCCGCCCTTGGAATTTGCGATCGGCAATGCGGCTTGGAAGGTCCGTCATGTCAAGCATGGGCCCGGGGGGACGTGTGACAAAGCCCCCAAAGCACGCTGCTCCAGTAACAGCCCAGCAGCACCAGCCACGCGGTGGTGGGCTGTGCCCGGTAGCCGACAAAGTCGGCGAGTACGCGGCCCGCACCACTGGCATCCGGCAGCCATGCGCGGGTGTCCCAGAGCGGTGGCCCGGCAAATGGGTCAAGGTCGGTGAATGAACTGAAAGTGGCGATGCCGTCGAGTGCAATAAACTGGTCCAACGCGCTGCACAAGAGGCCCGAAGCCAGCAGCAACATACCGACTTCGCTGATACGAAAAGCCACCCTGTGACTGACAAAGCGGAGGCCACAGGCCAACACCGCCACACTCAGGGCGGCCATGGCCACGCCGGTGCATACCGCCAACACCAAGCCGACTGCCGACCATGCTGCCAACTGGGCTGCAAAGCCGGCAACAAACACCACCGTTTCAGCACCCTCCCGCGCCACGGCCAACGCAGCAATACAACATACCGTCGATACCGCCGACGCAGTGGCATGGCGTTGGGTGTCCACCGCGGCGTGTATTTTTCTGGAAATGTGGCGGCCGTGGCGGCGCATCCAGAACACCATTTGCAGCATCAGGGCCCACGCCACGAGCACCATGCCAAACTGCAACCACTCCAACCCATTGCCTTCCAATTGGCGCTGGGCCTGGTAAGCCGCCACAGCCAATCCGCCGGCCATGCCGAGGCCCAGCAAAACACCCACGGCAAGGCCCCACTGCAAACGCCGGGGTGCGGGTTGTTGGCAGATCCATTCGCGCAATACGCCCATGACCAGCATGGCTTCGAGGCTCTCGCGCCAGACTACAAAAATGATATTTCCCATACGCTGTGACGGTGCTGCGGGTCCGACCGACTCAACGGGCCACAATGACCATGCTTCCGGTATCGGGCCGGAACTCATCGATTACCACGTAACGCCCCGGGCGCAAGGGCGATACGGTTTGCATTGAGACGCCCTGTGGCGTCACTACACGCTCTATGCGCAAGGACAGGTTCTCAAACTCCACCGGAACCGTTCCCTGGTTGCGCATAACCAAGCGAAACTTGATGCCCGCCGGCACCTGCAGCTCGGCCGGAAACAAATAGCCATCGCGGGCTGTCAGTTCAAATTGGGGCAAACGGTGTGACTGCGCAAAGCCCGGTGGCACAAAGACGCCAACACAAGAAAACAGCCCCAGCAGCAGTCCAAAAAAACGCATGGAATTCCTTCAAATGAGAATCATTCTCATTCTATGGAAAGACAATTCCCTAAAGTAAATGCTTTTGCGTTCGCTAGGCCATGGCCTGCACCAAGGCGCTGAGCGCCCCCCCTACTTCGGCTTCGATTTTCAAGGTCAGCACCGCATCGGCCCGGGTCCGGCCTTGGTTCAGCACCGCCACCGGCTTGCCACTTGCCACCGCCTCTTCCACAAACCGATAACCGGAATAGACCATCAGCGAGGAACCCACAACCAACAAACCATCGGCTTGCGCCAAGGCCTGGCGCACCGTGTCCACGCGATCGCGCGGAACGCTTTCACCAAAGAACACGACATCGGGCTTGAGCATGCCACCGCAGCGTGCACAGTCCGGGACCGCATACCGGATGAAATCGGATCGCTCCAAATCGGCATCGCCATCGGGCGCCGATGCCGCAGAAAATGCCAGCCACTCCGGATTGCGTCGCACCAGTTCTTGCTGCATATTGCGGCGCAAAAAGCGCGTTCCGCAGGCAAGGCAACACACCGTGTCGATGCGGCCATGCAAGTCGACCACGTTCTGGCTGCCGGCTTGCTGGTGCAAACCATCCACATTTTGCGTCACCAGCAATGCCAGATGGCCGGCCCGCTCCAGGGCGGCCAGGGCCCGGTGCGCAGCCGTAGGCTGGGCCTCGGCCATGGTGCGCCACCCCAACATACTGCGCGCCCAGTAGCGCTTGCGGGCTTGTTCATCACCCACAAACAAGGCATAGCGCATGGGTTCACTGCGCTTCCAGTTGCCATGGGCATCACGGTAGTCGGGAATTCCGGCTTGCGTGCTGCAACCGGCACCGGTGAGAACCAGCAAACGCGGCCGGTCCCGCACAAATTGCAATAGCGAATTCAGACTGATCCCCTTTGAAAGGCATCATTATTGCGGGTGGTCGCCCTTTCGGTACAGCAAGTAGGTAGAAAGTAAGCCGCACACTGCGGCGAGTGTCATCCAATAGCCTGGCGCCGCTTTGTCACCGGTGGTCTCAATCAGCCATGTTGAAATCATCGGCGTAAAACCACCAAATATCGCAGTCGCCAGGCTGTATGCAAGCGAGAAGCCCACCGTGCGCACATGCACGGGCATCACTTCCGTCAGCGCTACCACGGCAGCACCGTTGTAACTTGCATAAAGGAATGACAGCCATAACTCGGTTACCAACAAATTCTGAAAACTGATGTTTGCTACCAACCACGACAGAATCGGGTAAGCGCTCAGGATGGTCAAGGCGGTGAATGTCAGCAGTACTTTCTTGCGCCCGATCTTGTCAGACAGCGCACCCATCACGGGCAACCAGAGAAAATTCGACATGCCAACGCAAAACGTCGTGACCAGACTGTCGGCGGTACTCAGCTTCAAAACCGACTTGCCAAAGGTCGGCGTGTAGACGGTGATCAGGTAGAACGAAACGGTGGTCATGACGACCATCAACATGCCCGCAACCACCGTGCGCCAGTTGGCAACAATCGACTGCACCACTTCACTGAAACTCGGATGGTGTTTGCGTGCCAGAAATTCGTCGGTTTCCTGTAATGAACGGCGTATCAAGAAGATCACTGGAACGATCATGCAACCAATAAAAAACGGAATACGCCAGCCCCAGGCACTGACCTGTTCAGGCAATAGCCATTGACCGATTGCATAGCCGATGATGGCCGATGCCATGATCGCCACTTGTTGGCTGGCGGACTGCCAACTAACATAAAACCCTTTGTGGCCTGGCGTTGCCATCTCGGCCAGGTAGACCGATACCCCACCCAATTCAACGCCCGCCGAGAATCCCTGCAGTAAGCGCCCAATCAGAACCAAAACCGGCGCCGCCATCCCGATCGTGCTGTAGCCCGGCACAAACGCTATCAAGAGCGTTCCCATGGCCATAATGCCCAACGTAACGATCAGACCGCGCCGCCGACCGATGCGGTCGATATAGGCCCCCAAAATAATCGCCCCCAAGGGACGCATCAGAAAACCGGCACCAAAGGTTGCAAAGGTCAAGATTAATGACGCGTATTCGTTGTTGCCGGGGAAGAAGGTGCGCGATATATAGGTAGCGTAGAACCCATAAAGAAAGAAATCAAACATCTCCAAAAAATTACCACTGGTCACACGCAGCACGGTAGAGAATTTGGATTGGGCGCGCCGGCCCGAAATAGAAGGGTGCATTGAATTATTCATGAGCGAAGCTTTTCGCAAAAGTGACCGTATTGCAATGGCGTAATACGCCCGTATCTGGTTCTGGTTTTGACTCTGGATCCGGACCAGAACCTCGGCCCAGGCACAAGCTCAGGGTTGGGCTGCCACGGGGGTGAGTCCGGTTGTCCGAATGAGCTGTGCAGCTTGGGGCGATTTCAGGTAGGCCAAAAACGCCTGTGCCAGCGCCGGCTCCTTGCTGACGCGCACCACACCGACGGCATAGGGTGTGACTTGCTGGTCTGCCTCCGGAATTTCTCCCACATAGCGAATCCCCGCCACCGGGAGCAGCTCACTGACCTGCTGAAAACCCAGTGCGGCCTCGCCGCGTGCCACGACTTGCCCAACCGGCTCGGCAGGAATCATGTGCGCCTTATCCCGAATTTGAGCGGCTATGCCCAAGCGCGGAAATAACACCTTAGACAAATACTCGCCGCTGGCGCTGTCTGAATAGGCAATCGAATCGGCCCTCAACAAGGTCTCCCGGAGCTGGGCTTCGGTCGAAATATCAGGGGCATCGGTTCCCAGGCGATCGGCCATCAGCGGTTTCAATGCCGCCGCGAAGCCGCCCGAACTGGCCACCCGCAGCGTGTCGGCGTGCGCGCAAATGGCACAGCCCAGCAAGCCCGACAAAGCGATTGCCATTAATCGGACGCAGGGACCGGGCCAGTATCGATATTTAATTTTCATTTTGTCTCTCGTTTCATTCTGTTTTTCTGCGCCGGATGATGCATTGGAGACATTAAAAATACAATTGCATTAATTCAATAAAAAAATGCACCATGCGCATCAATATCGAAGTCGGCGAAATAGAAGCATTTATTGCGGTAGCCGAAAAATCGAGCTTCAAGGCCGCCGCCGAGTCATTGTTTATTTCACAACCGGCCCTGAGCCGACGCATTGAAAAGCTCGAAATAGAGTTGAAATGCCGTTTGTTCGAACGCACCACGCGCCGCGTTTCGCTGACCGATGCAGGACGCCAATTTCTGGTGCATGCCCAGGCTGTTACCGAAGAAATAAGCCGGGCCTATCTGGGCGTTCAGGCACGCGCAGCGGCACGCAGCGGACACGTCACAATGGCCTGCGTGCCATCGGTTGCCAACCATTTACTGCCAACGGTACTGAAGAAATTCGCCCATACCAATCCCGCCGTGCGGGTCAAGATCATTGATGAAAGCGCGCGCATTGTGCTGGACAGCGTACTGGATGGCAGCGCTGACTTTGGCCTGAATTTTCTTGGCAGCCAGGAGGCCGATCTGGACTTCCAGGCGATTCGGGTCGAGCCGTACATGGTGGTGGTTCCTTTGGGCCATCCGCTGCAACAACACCGATCGCTGCGCTGGGATGCCTTGGCCCAAGAGACACTCATTTCGGTCTCGCGCAACAGTGGCAATCGGCTGCTTATCGACAACGCCTTTGCCAACGCCAAACACCGACCGGCAATCCACTACGAAATCAACCATGTCACCGGAGCCATGCAATTGGTAGCGGCCGGATTGGGCATTGCCATTGTGCCGGGGCTGGCACTCAGCGATGCACACCATGCAGGTCTGGCAGGCATCCCCCTAACGGATCCAGCCATCGCGCGCACACTCGGACTGATTACCCGTAAAGGCGACCGCATGCACGCCCATGCCCAGCAACTGGCGGACCTGCTGATTGCGGAGGTTCAAAACTGAATATGCATGCGGGCCGCTCCCGACAGCGTTTCGCCCGGTGCCAGCACCGCCATGCCCGGCGCTGGCAGGCGGCCATCGGCCACCAATTGCAATGCGTTGTGTACGTGGCTGACCGGTTCCAGTGCCACAAAAGGAAGCTGCGGGGCCGTGAACACGGCCAGTCGGGACAGATTGGATTGCAAGCGGATCTGCAGGCTTTCATCATGCAAATCGGCGCATCCGTCCCAACCATCGAAACAATGGTCTGTCTGCCAAGCGGCACATGCAATCGCTTCGCCACTGTGCTGCCAGGGCAGCGGCACAGTGGGCAGGCAATCGGCCTGCGCCTGCCATTGGCGGTTTGCCGAAAAGCGCAATTGCGCACCGGGTCTTTTCACAAAATAGGGGTGCCAGCCGACCCCGGCAGGCACCGTCTGGGCCGCCTGGTTGCGCAACGCCAACGACCATGCCAGGCCGTCGGCGTGCAACTGCAACTGCTGCACCGCTTCAAAGGCAAAGGGCCAGGCAGCGTCGCCAGCATGTTGCAAACGCATATGCAGCTGGTCGGGCGTCTGATAAATCACCTGCCACGGGCGTTGCCACCCGACGCCATGAATGGTGTGCGGCGCATCACCGGCCGGCCCTTGCAAGGTGTGCACCGTACCGTTCCAATGCAAGCGTCCATGGCCAATGCGATTGGAATACGGCAGCAGCGAAAATGCGCCGCTTTGGCGTGGACTGGCAATGTCCGCCCACGGTGTGCAACGCAACACCGGCACGCCATGCCACCATAAACCGGCCACCGCGCCACCGACGGCTGGCAACACCAGGCAGCGGGTGGCGCCGGCTTGCAGCTCAATCGGCAACGGTGTGGCCAGCCATGATTTCCAGTGCCCGTACCAGACCCGAGTGGTCCAGATTGCCCAGGCCATTGGCGCTGCAGACCTGCATTAACTGGGCGGCACCGGCGGTCTGTGGCAAGGCCAGCCCGAGCTCGCGGGCGCCGGCCAGCGCCAGGCCCAGGTCTTTCTGGTGCAGGCCAATGCGAAACCCGGGGGTAAATGTGCGCTTGACCATGCGTTCACCATGCACTTCCAAAATGCGCGAAGCGGCAAAGCCACCCATCAGGGCTTGGCGCACCTTGGCCGGATCGGCGCCGGCTTTGCTGGCAAACAACAAAGCTTCACCAACGGCTGCAATGTTCAGCGCAACAATAATCTGGTTGGCGACTTTGCAAGTCTGGCCATCGCCATTGCCGCCCACCAAGGTAATGTTTTTTCCCATGTGCTGCAGCACGGGCAAGACCGCGTTGAAGCTTGCCTCCGATGCGCCCACCATAATGGTGAGGCTGGCGGCCTTGGCACCGACCTCGCCGCCCGACACCGGTGCGTCGACATATTCGCAGCCCAGGGCATTGATGCGTTGTGCCAGTTGCTTGGTAACCACCGGCGAGATCGAGCTCATGTCCACCACGGTTTTCCCGGCCACCAGACCGGCCGCAACGCCATGGTCACCGAACAGCACTTTTTCAACGTCGGGCGTGTCTGGCAGCATCAGGAAAATAACGTCGGCGTGTTGCGCCACTTCGGTGGCATTCGCGCAGGCCACTCCGCCGGCTTGCAGCAGCCCATCGGGCACGCGGCTGCGGGTTTGCAAATACACCGTGTGACCGGCGGCAATGAGATGCCCGGCCATCGGGGCGCCCATGATGCCCAATCCAATAAATCCCAATTTCATAATTGCACTGCCTTTATCTGTGATTTTTGTTGCTGCACGTGCCTGTGCAGCGGTGGTTGTTTTTCAGTGGTTTCACGCCAAAGCCGGCTTGCGGTACTTGTCGCACAAAGCCTGGGTGCCCTGGCGGAACACGCCGAGGTCGCTGCCCACGGCCACCAGGGTTGCGCCCATTTCCATATAACGGCGGGCATCGGCTTCGACCGGCGCCAAAATGCCGGTGGCAGTGCCATGGGCGCGCGCAGCAGCAAACACCGAAGCAATCGCTTCCTGCACTTCGGGGTGGTTGGCGTTGCCCAAATGTCCATAGGCAGCGGCCAGGTCAGAAGGACCGACGAAGATGCAGTCAACACCCGGCACAGCGGCAATTTCAGCCGCTGCAGCCACGCCTTCGCAGCTCTCAATTTGCACTGCAACGCAGATCTGCTGATTGATGTCACGAAAGTAATCGGCCACCGTGCCATACCGATTGCTGCGCGTCGCCACCGATACACCGCGTATCCCATCGGGCGGATAACGGGTGGCTGCTACGGCGCGCCGCGCTTCGTCCGCGCCATGCACCATGGGCACCAAAAAGTTATAGAAACCGGCGTCCAGCAGGCGCTTGATTTCCACCTCGCTGTTGGTGCTCGGGCGCACCACGGGCGCGCTCACGCTGTCCTTCAAGGCCATTAGCTGGGGCACGAAGCTGAGCACGTCGTTGGGTGAATGCTCACCATCCAGCAGCAGCCAGTCGAAGCCGGCCACGCCCAGCACTTCGGCCGTGATCGGGCTGGCCAGCGAGGCCCAGCAGCCAATCAATGGCTGGCCGCCCAGCAGACTGCGCTTGAAGGCATTGGGGAATGATTGATAAGGTGTTGTGGTGTTGACCATGGGAATATCCGTATATAGGGTTCAGGTGATCGGTGCCGGGTTGAACAGCACCAACGCGTTGTGCAGCTTCCAGTGTTCGGCCCAGGTTTTTTTGCGGCCGCTGGCAACTTCCAGCAGCAAATGGAACAACTCCCAACCGAGGTCGGCAATCGACGCGTCGCCATCGGCAATGCGCCCGGCATTGAGGTCCATCAGGTCGTGCCAACGGCGTGCCAGATCGGTGCGCGTGGCGACTTTGATTACCGGCACTTCGGCCAGACCGTAGGGCGTGCCACGGCCGGTGGTAAAGACGTGCATATTCATACCGGCAGCGAGTTGCAGCGTGCCGCAAATAAAGTCACTGGCGGGTGTCGCGGCATAGATCAAGCCTTTGCTCTGCGCCTTTTCCCCCGGTGACAAGACCGCACTGATCGGTGCCGTGCCAGACTTGATGATCGAACCCATGGCTTTTTCGACAATATTTGACAGGCCACCGGCTTTGTTACCCGGTGTCGTGTTGGCGCTGCGGTCGGCGCTGCCGCGCCCCAGATAGGCGTCATACCAGGCCATTTCACGCGCCATGGCCTGGGCCACTTCGGGGTGGGTGGCACGCGCCGTCATTTGCTCTACGGCATCGCGTACTTCGGTGGTCTCGGAGAACATCACCGTGGCCCCGGCACGCACCAACAAGTCGGTGGCAAAGCCGACCGCCGGATTGGCCGTCACGCCGGAGAATGCATCGCTGCCACCGCATTGCACGCCGACCACCAATTCGCTGGCCGGCACGGTTTCCCGCCGGCGCGCATTGAGGCGCTCCAGATGGGGCACTGCAGAGGCCAGAATGGAGTCCACCATGGACATGAAGCCCACATGCTTTTCGGCTTGCAGACAGACCACATCGAGCGGTGCGTCGGCATCGCTTCGCACGGGGATACTGCCCGGTGGCAACAGCCGTTCAGGCTGCAATTTTTCGCAACCCAGACTGACCACCATGACTTCGCCACCAAAGTTGGGGTTGCGGCTGATATTGCGCAGAGTGCGAATCGGAATGATGGCATCGGGCGCATCAATTGCCACACCGCAACCGTAGCTGTGTTCGAGCCCGACCACATCGTCGACCTGTGGGTAGCGCGGCAGCAACTCGGCTTTGATACGTTGCACCGCAAACGCCACCACACCCGCTACGCACTGCACCGTGGTGGTAATCGCCAGGATATTGCGCGTCCCCACGGAACCATCGGCATTGCGATAGCCCTCGAAGGTATAACCTGCCAGGGGCGTCGCATCCCAAGCACCGGCGGTGACCTGTGGCAAATCGTTCAGGGCCCGCGCGGGCGGCATGTGCAGCAAACGCTCGTGCACCCAACTGCCGGCCGGAATGTCTTGCACGGCATAGCCGATTGGCACGTTGTAGCGGCGCACCGCGGCGTCTTTGGCAATCGACTGCAAGGCGACTTTATGGCCTTGCGGTACGCGGTCCAACAAAGTCAGACCGTCGTCCAAAATGGTGCCCGCTGACAGGCCGCCATCGTTGGCCACAATCGCTACATTGTCGGCCGCGTGCATGCGGATCGTGAGTGGTTTTTTATCGTTACTCATAGCACGGGGTGTCCGGTAATCAGGGTTGGCAGCCAGGTTGAAAACGATGGCACGTAGGTCACCAGGGTGATCGCCACAAAAATGGCAAAGTAATACGGCCAGGCCGTCTTGGTGGCTTCACCAATCGAAATATTGCCAATCGCACAGCCGACAAACTGCACCGTTCCCACCGGCGGATGTACCAGACCCAGCGCACAGTTCAGCAACAGCATCATGCCGAACTGCACCGGTCCTACGCCCATCTGAATCGCCAATGGCAGGAAGAGCGGCGTCGTAATCAGGATGTGGGCCGCCATGTCCAGGAAAATGCCCAACACAATTTGAATGATGTTGATATAGAGCAGCATCAACCATGGCGATTGCGTGGCCGACAGCAAGGCTGCTTCAATCGTATCGGGGATCTCCAGGTACGCCATTTGGTAGCGCAACATGTTTGACACACCAATCAGCAACAAAATAACACCGGTCGTGCGCGAGGCCTTGGCCAGCGACTTCAGCAGTTTTTCACGCGACATGGTGCGATAAATCACCACCGTCAAAAACAAGGAGTAGGTCACGGCAATGGCCGCCGCCTCGGTCGCTGTCGCCACCCCTTTCATGATGCAAATCAGGATGATAAAAATCACTCCCAGGCCAGGCAACGATGCCACGAAGGTGCGCAGCACTGCCGCCCATCCGGGAAATTTCTCGAGCATGGTGCTGCCGTCGGCACGGCGTGGATAGCCGTATTTGCGGGCTTGCCAGTAAGCGGTGATCAGCATGCATGCCATGATCCAGAAAACCGGAATCAGACCGGCAAACATGAGGTCGCCAATCGATACGCCTTTGATCACATGGCCGTCAATCATGCCGGTCGCGGCCTGTGCGGCGAAGGCATAAATAATCATATTGTGAGAGGTCGGCATCAGGGCGCCCGACAGCGACGCGTGCGTCGTGACGTTTACCGCATAGGCGGCGCTGTAGCCTTCGCGTTTCATGATGGGAATCATCACGCCGCCCATGGCCGAGGTGTCTGCCACCGGCGATCCCGATACGCCACCAAACAAAGTCGAAGCCACGACATTGGCCAGACCCAGCCCCCCGCGCCAATGCCCAACCAGACTGCGCGCGAAATTGACAATCTTGTCGGCAATGCCACCGTGCAGCATCAGCTCCCCCGAAAAGATGAAGAATGGAATCGCCAGGAATGAGAAAACATTCATGCCGGAAACCATCATCTGAATCGAAGTTTCAAATGGCAGGCCTTCCACCGCGAAGGTGGCCAGGCAGGCCAGGCCGATGGCAAATGCCACCGGCACACCGAGTACCAAAAAGAGCACAAAGCCCAAACACAATACGGCTAGTTCCATGACGGATGCACCTCTTTAGCGGTCAGCAGCGCCACCGCGCGCTCAATAGAAAACAACACAATCAGTGCGCCTGCGACGATCACCGGCAGATAGCGGAAGGCCTCTGAAATGCCCAGGGTCGGAATGGTGCTGTTGCGGGTTGAAATGCCCATCAGTGCACTGCCCACCAACAAGGCCAAAGCAAACACAATGACCAGTGCGTGCACCAGCAACTGGCACGCCATTTGTGCGCGCGGCGACAATTTGCGCACCAGCGAATCCAGGCCAATATGGCCGGCATCGCGCACACCGGCGGCCGCGCCCAACATGGCGACCGAGATCACCAGCAGCAATGCCAGTTGCTCGACGTAGGCGGGTGCGTCGTTAAATCCATAACGCAACACCACGCCATACACCACCACGCTTAACAAAGACGCCAGGCAGGCACAGGCCAGCATCAGACACCAACGCGCCAGCGGCGCGTTGACACGGCTTAGAAAATCCATGGCTGGAACCGCTTACTTGGTATTAACGATTTCTTGCACCAGCGACTTCAGTTCCGGCGTGTTGGCGAACTTGTCCCACAACGGTTTTTCAGCTTCCACAAAACCCTTGCGATCGATTTCAGACGCCGGAATAATTTTGGCCCCGCCCTTCACCACCGCTGCCTTGGCCTCTTTTTCTTTGGCTTCCCACAAGGTTACGTAGTAAGGCACCGAAGCACGTGCCGACTTGCGCAGCGCGGCCTGTTCTTCCTTGCTCAGGGTGTCCCAGATTTTCTTGGAGAACACCACCACTTCAGGGGTCATCACGTGGAAGGTTTCGGAATACACCGCGGCGGACTCGTAGTGCTTGGCCTCTTCATATGAGGGGTAGTTGTTTTCAGCCGCATCCAGCAAACCGGTCTTGAGCCCGGTGTACACCTCGGCATAGGGCATCGGCGTGGCAGAGCCGCCCATGGCGCTGACCAGTCCGACCATCAGATCAGACGGTTGCACGCGAATTTTGAGACCCTTGGTATCACTCAGATTGCGAATCGGCTTGTGGGCATAGATAGAGCGGGCGCCGCTTTCGTAGAACGCCAATCCAACAAAACCGGCTTTCTCAAAGGCTGCCAAAATCTTGTCGCCTTGTGGGCCGTAAATGGTCTTGCGGAAGTGTTCGATATCGCGGAACAAAAATGGCAGGGCCGGAATCACCGATTCGGGGACGATGCCGTGGAATGCAGACGAATTCACACGCACCATGTCGAGCGCGCCGATTTTGACCTGTTCAACCGTGTCTTTTTCCGAACCCAGCGCACTGTCACTAAAGACCTTGATATTGTCCTTCCCACTGGTTTCTTTGGACAGCTCGTCGCCCATGTACTTCATGGCCATATTGGTTGGGAAGTCTTTTGCGTGTACATCGGCCGAGCGGAAGTTGCGGGCCATGGCAGTGCTGGCGCTGAAGGCCAGAACAGCAATGGCAATCGGGGTGCAGAACATGCGCACAGAGCTTAAGCGGCTGCCTGTAGTGGATTTACCGGATTTGCTGGATTGACTGGCGTTGTGTGGGGTGATTGCGATGTGCATGGTGTCTCCTGTTGTGTCTTTGTGGTTTGGGTTGAACTGCGTTGATAGAAAAATTTACGCTGGTGGCCTGCCGGCAAATGCCGGTTCAGGCAAGCCCTGTACATCGGGCAAGTACAGGGCGAAGACGGCGCCATCGGGGGCGGCTGGGTTGCTTGCGTCGTCAGGGCGCGCTGACACGATATAGAGCGTGTGCAGGTCAGCACCGCCAAAAGCGCACATACCCAGACGGGGCGATGCCACGCGCACCGAGAAATCGAGTGCGCCATCTGGCGTGTAGCGGTGCACCATGCCGGCGTCGGTGCCACAGATCCAGTAGCAACCATCGGTGTCTACGGCAGCGCCATCGGGGCGCCCCTGAAAGGCGGCCATATCCAAAAATGGGCGCAGCGGACCGGGCGTGCCGGTCTCGGTGTCATAATCGCAGGCCCAGACGGCGCGCTCTTGCGGGTGCGAATCAGCGCAATACAGCGTGGCGCCGTCGGGGCTGAAAGCCAGCCCATTGGGCTTGCGCCAGCCGGCGTTGAGGCAGCGCAACGCCGCCGTGGCAGACGCTGCATCGCGCTGATACCAGGCACCGGCGGCGGCACCCGCGCCGGGCTGGCCGTCCCAGACCATGGTGCCCGCAATGAAGCGGCCCTGGCGGTCGCACTTGCCGTCGTTAAAGCGCATGTGCGCCTGGGCGTGCGGTGCGGCGGCATCGGGGTGGAACGACCATTCATCGTCCACTCCCAGAACGGCCCAGAACAAACCACTCTCGCCGCCGGCCAACCAGACACCCGGCTGCACTGTGGGCGCCAGACAACTGAAAGCTTCCGGTGTCGGCCAACGCCGCAATTGGCCGCTGCTGGCACGCCAGCGCCAGACAGTGCGGGCCGGAATATCAACCCAGTAAAGGGCATTTTCCGCAACACTCCATACCGGGCTTTCGCCGGTTTGATTGCGGACATCAAGCAGCAACTCGGCGTTGCGCATGGCAGACTGCGCCATCGCTCAGGCACCCTGCTTCTTGGGCAGATGGGCCGTCATGGGAATGCCGGCCAACAGCATGCCACCGCCCTGGAACTGCACCGTGGGATCGGCCAGATCGGGCTCCGGCGTAGTGGCAAAAACCGCTTCCCGATAGGCGTCCGATGAATCCCGTGGCACATAGCCCACATGGCGCACCGAGGCGTTATCCCACCACGATGCAGCGTTGTCCGACACACCAAAAATGATGCTGTGACCGAGCACCGGCGTGGTCAGGCTGGCGGTGATCAGGCGGTGCAGGTCATCGAAACTGAGCCAGCTGGCCAGCATGCGCCGGTCTTTGGGTTTATCAAACGACGAGCCAATGCGCAAACAAGCGGTCTCAATGCCATACCGGTCAAAGTACATGCGCGACAGGTCTTCGCCAAACGCTTTGCTCACACCGTACAAGCCATCGGGGCGCGCCGGATGGTCCGGGGTAATGGTTTCTGACTGCCGGTAAAACCCGGTCACGTGGTTGGAGCTGGCAAATACCACCCGCTTCACGCCATGGATGCGGGCTGCTTCATAGAGGTTGTAGACACCCACGATGTTGGCCTGCAAAATGGGCTCGAAGGCGGCTTCGGTGGACACCCCGCCCATGTGCACAATGGCATCGCAATCCTGCACGGCACGCAAGGTGGCTTCGGCATCCGCCAAGTCCGCCACCACCATCTCCTCGCCCTCGCGCGGCGTGCCGAGGTCGCCGCGACCGGACAGGCGCAAGACATCACAATTGGCTTTGAGGCGCTCACGCAGGGCTGTCCCTAATCCGCCAGCAGCGCCAGTGAGCAACAATCGGTGGTGAACTTTGATCGTCATAAGGGTAAAACTTGTATGTTGTCTGATGTCGTATGTGCTAAATTGTCTGCAAGCAAAACCCGCGCGTCAAGGACTTTTCCATGAACCTAGTACAAACCCCGAGTCAGCCGGACGCTGACGCTGCACCCCGTTCCCGGCGCGGCCGCGGACTGGTGCAAGAAGTTGCAGACAATCTGGCCGCCCGCATCCGCGAGGGCAGCATTCCGGTTGGCGGCAAGTTGCCCACCGAAGCCGAAATCATGGCGCGCTATGCCGTCAGTCGGACCGTGGTGCGCGAGGCCATATCGCACCTGCAAGCCAACCGTCTGGTGGAAACACGGCACGGGGTTGGCACCTTCGCACTGGCGGCACAAAGCAGTGGCAACTTTCGCTTGGCCGACGTCGACTTTGCCACTTTGTCCGACGTCATTGCACTGCTGGAGCTGCGGGTTAGCCTGGAAACCGAAGCTGCCGGCCTGGCGGCACAACGCCGCACGGAGGCGCACCTGGAGGCCATGCAGAGCCAACTTCAGGCATTCCAGGACGCAATCCAGAGCGAGGGCGACACGGTCGCTTCCGACTTTGGTTTTCACATGGAAATTGCACGGGCAACCGGCAACCGGCACTTCGCCGACCTGATGACCTATCTGGGCACCATGGTGATTCCGCGCACGCGCGTGAACACCGCCAGCAGTGCCCCGGAAGGGCGCACCAATTACCTGCGGCGGGTCCACGCCGACCACGAATACATCTTCAACGCGATTCGCAACCAGGACACCGATGCCGCCCGGGCCGCCATGCGCACGCATCTGTCGAACAGCCGCGACCGCCTGAAAAACGCGCAAACCCAAGGCGTTTAGTTGTACGACGTCATACATTAATACCCCAAGCACCTATGTCCACAGTTTCTGAAACCGCCGTGCCGAGCCCCACCGCCGCCCCCCTCGAATTCTTGCAAGCCCTGTATTGGGCTGCGGTGCAACGTGCCCTGCCCCTGCACACCCTCGGGCCCTATTTGCCACCGCCACCGCGCGGCCGCACGCTGGTGTTGGGCGCTGGCAAAGCGGCCGGCGCCATGGCCCATGCGCTGGAGGCGCTGTGGCCCGACGCGGCGCCACTTTCAGGTCTGGTTGTCACGCGTTACCACCACACACCGCCGCGCCCGCAGGGTCTGCGCCAGCGCATTGAAATTGTGGAAGCAGCGCACCCGGTACCGGATGCCGCCGGACGCGATGCGGCCCAACGCATACTCGATCTGACGCAAGGCCTCGGGCCCGACGACCTGGTTATTTGCCTGATCTCTGGCGGCGGCTCTTCCCTGCTGACGCTGCCGGCGATGGGCCTGACCCTGGCCGATAAACAACGCATCAATGCCGACTTGCTGGCCAGCGGTGCCGGCATCGGCGAAATGAACACGGTGCGCAAACACCTGTCGCGCATCAAGGGCGGGCGTTTGGCAGCGGCCTGCTACCCTGCGCCGGTGGTCACTTTGCTTGTCAGCGACGTGCCCGGCGATGACCCCAGCGTGATTGCCAGTGGCCCAAGCGTTGGTGACACCTCCACCTGCGCCGACGCACTGGCGATCTTACGGCGCTATCAGATCGCCGTTCCCGCCGCAGTTGAGGCTGCACTGGAGTCCGGTGCATTGGAAACCGTAGCGCCCGATGCGCCGGCGTTGCAAGGCAACACGGTGCACCTGATTGCAACCCCGCGCCAGTCGCTGGAGGCGGCCGCACAATGCGCGCGCGCCGCCGGCATAGCGGCCCACATTCTGAGCGATGAAATAGAGGGCGAATCGCGCGAGGTTGGCAAGGTACACGCCGCCATTGCCCGCTCGGTGATGGCCAGCGACCAGCCTTTTACCCGCCCCTGCGTGATTTTGAGTGGCGGCGAAACCACCGTCACCATTCGCAAACAGCCCGCTGGGACGCCACGCGGACGCGGTGGCCGCGCCGGCGAGTTCTGCCTCGGTTTGGCATTGGCACTGCAAGGCCAGTCGGGCGTCTACGCACTGGCAGCGGACACCGATGGCATCGACGGCGTTGAGGACAATGCCGGTGCCATGGTCACGCCCGAGACCTTGGCACAGGCCGCGCACGCCAGCCAGAAAATTGCCAATTACCTGGACCGCAACGACGCCTATGGCTTTTTTGAAGGCATTGGGGGCCTGTTTTTCACCGGCCCGACGCACACCAATGTGAACGATTTCCGGGCCTTGCTGCTGCTCTGAAACCGGCGCCCCCCGCCTGCCGCCGCCCCATGCCAAACGAATCGCAACGCTTCGCCCAAGCCTGCGTCGAGCAAGGCGTTGCCCTGGGAGAGAGCGGCCAACTGGTGGCCGCTCTGCGGTGTTTTGACAGCGCATTGCAATCGGACCCGCAGTCGGCCTCAGCCCATGCCAACCGGGGCAACGCCCTGTTGGCATTGGACTGCGCAGCAGACGCACTGCACAGCCTGGAGCGGGCGCTGACCATTGCACCAAACGACCCTAGCACCTGGTCGAACCGGGGTGTTGCGCTGCACCGGTTGGGAGCGTATGCGCGCGCCGCCGAGAGCTTTGCGCAGGCCCTGCATATCGCTCCCGATTCAGCCCAAGCGCATTGCAATTGTGGCCTGAGTTGGCTGGAAATGGGCCAACCAGAACGGGCAATAGACCATTACCAACACGCGCTGGTATTGCAGCCCGATCTGGCCGAGGCACGCTGGAATCGGGGCATTGCACGCCTGCAACTAGGCGACTACGCCCAAGGCTGGTCGGACTACGAAGCCCGCTGGAACACCCGTGCCTACCAGGCTGACCGCCACCAATGGCCCTGGCCGCAATGGGATGGCCGGGCTGCGTTGCAGGGCAAACACCTGCTCCTGACGCATGAACAAGGCCTGGGTGACACCGTCCAATTTTGCCGTTTCACCGGCCTGCTGGCGGCACGCGGCGCCCGCATCACACTGTGCGTACAAGCCGGTCTGGAACGGCTGCTGCGCACTCTGCCGGGCGTGGTGGATTGCGGCACTGAAGTACCCGAGGGGGCCGAATTTGACTTCCATTGCCCGATGCTGTCGTTGCCCTTGGCGCTCGGCATTGACGGCGCCAATCTGCCCTTGTGGCAACCCCACGCAAACGCTGTGGGCTACCTTCAAGCCGACCCCGGGTTGGCTGGCCACTGGCGCACGCACCTGGACGCGCACGCAAAAACCCCATTCCATGGGCCGCGTGTCGGCCTGGTGTGGCGTGGCAACCCGCAGCACCCGCACGACGACCGCCGCAGCCTGCCCCTCACCACCCTGCTGGCCGCCTTGCCCTCTGGCCCGCACTACATCGCTCTGCAAATCGACCTCAACGCCGAAGAAGCACGGGCACTGCGGCAGGCCGGTATCACCGATTGCATGGGCATGTTGGGCGATTTTGCCGACACCGCCGCGCTCTGCGACACGCTCGACTGCGTGGTCAGCGTAGACACCGCCGTTGCCCACCTGGCAGGGGCATTGGGCCGCCCGACCTGCCTGCTGCTGCCAGCAGTGGCCGACTGGCGCTGGCAGTTGCAACGCCCCGACAGCCCGTGGTACCCCAGCATGCAACTGCTGCGCCAAAGCAGTGCGGGTGATTGGAGCAGCGTTTTGCAAGCACTGCGGCAGCGGTTGCAAGCACTGCCGTAGCGCATCGTTCACCGGCCATGCCGGCCGTACAAGATCCATAATTGAAATAAGCGAAGAGGTGGTCATTGCCGCAACCGCGGCGCACGCAGCACCCCAATGGTCCGATGGCGCCACGCTGCTGCTGACGGGCTTGGGCGCCACCCTGCTGAAACAGGGCTTGCATGCAGCGGACAGCGCAACGCAAACATTGTCCACGGACGCGGTAGAGTCCTTGTTTAACCGCTTGGTATCGCTCAGCGAAGGCCGCCCGGTAAGCCAGGATGCACTGCCAAGCGACGTCCGGTTCTGCGCTGCATTGCTGCTTTTGCGCGAGTGCATGCACCACCTGCATTTTCATCAGGTGGTATTCGCAGCGGGCTGAGCGCGCCCCGGCATTCATTTGCGTGGGCCGCAGGAACCCACGCACGCAAGGCGGCTTTCCAGCCTGGTAGCCCCGTGTGCACGCTCACTGCCAGGCAATCGCTTCGCTGGGTGTCGTTTTCACCAAGGCCAGCTCGGGGGCGCTGACCACCGCGACGACGTCCATCAGCAGCAATGTGCGCTCGCCCAGCGAGCCGATGCCGAGCAAATTGGCGCTGATGCCACGGCCCTCAAAGGCTGGAGCAGGGCGAATTTCGGAAGGATCGATCATGACCACGTCCGACACACTGTCAATCACCATGCCAATCGTTTGGTCGCCAACGATCAACACAATGACCACGGTAAAGTCATCGTACGCCACGCTTTCCAGGCCAAACTGAATGCGCATATCGATTACGGGGACCAGGACGCCACGCAAATTAATAACACCCTTCACGGCGTGTGGCGCGCTCACCAAACGCGTCGGTTTTTCATAGGAGCGAATTTCCTGCACTTGCAAAATATCGATTCCGTACTCTTCCGTGCCGAGCCGGAATGTGAGCCATTCCCGGACGCGGGCGACACCGGTGGGCAGGGCAGCGGCAATCGGGGGAAGCACATCGCTCGGGTTGCTGGAAACGTGCATAAAAGGCTCCTGGTTATTTTGGGTTTAAAGCGCGGCTGCACAGTCGGCAACGGCCAACAACAGCGGAGATATATCAGCCGATTTATCAAAATATGCCGTTGCACCGGCCTTCAGACAGCGCGCGCGTGACACTTCGGAAACATCGTTGGTGTGCACCAAAATGGCCGCTGCGGGCAGTTGCAAGCGCCATCGAGAAATGCTTGCTGCGGCGTCGCCATCCGGCAAAGACAGGTCCATGACCAGCACATCCGGTGTCAGCTCCTTTATTAAAACGTCGCATTCAGCAATCGTTTCAGCAGACGCCACAACCGTCACGCCCTCGACCAAACTGAGTTCGGCCAACAAACGGGGCCGTACCAGGCGAGAGTCTTCAAGCAACATTAATTTAAGCATGGGCGAATGGTGCCGCGCCCGCCACCATTCGCCCATCAGGCGTTGCTGAAAACGTTGTCAGGAAATCCTGACAAGGCCGGCAAAGCGGCGCCATCTGTGCCAAAATAAAAAACGCAATTCCAAAGCCCATGCACCACGCTGACCCCATCCCCCCCACGGTATTTGGCCTGAACACCAATACCGGTGCGGTTGTGCAGCTGGAAAACCACCTGCGTTCGGTGCACCAGGCAATAGCCGCCCACTATCCGTCTATTGCCCGCATCGCACTGGCAACCTACAACCCGGCAACCGACCGGCTGACGGCGCTCGCGAGCAGCAATGCGGCAGACAGCCGTAACGCCGATCTTCAAAGCATGGTCCACTACGAGGCCACTTTGGCCGATGTACCCACGCTGCAAGCCAACGCCGATAGCCGCACACCGCGGGTAGTGCACGATATTGACACCGCCTTTACGGCACCCACCGAACACACCCTGTGGCTCAAAGCGCAGCACTACCGCTCCAGCTTGACGGTGCCCATTTTCAAGGGCGATACCCTGTGCGCATTTCTGTTCTTTGACGCGCTCGAACCCCATATATTCGACCCGGACACCACAACCTTTCTGAACCTGTTTGCCCAGTTGGTGGCGCAGAACTATTTGCTGCAACTGCAGGTGACCCAGGGCGTTATAGGCAGCATTCACCTGGCCAGCGGGCTGGCCCGGATTCGCGACCTGGAAACCGGCCACCACCTGGACCGCATGGCTGCCTATGCCCGCCTGATGGCCGAGCAGCTGGCGCGCGAGCGGCCCATCAGCGAAGAATTCATTGCACACATTTTCTTATTCGCGCCGTTACACGACGTTGGCAAAGTGGGCATTCCCGACCACGTATTGCTGAAACCGGGCTCACTGGATGCCGAAGAGTGGGCGGTGATGCGCCGCCACGTGGAAATTGGTGAAAGCATCGCAGCACAGATTGCGGCCGACCTCGGTATTGGCGATGAAAATGGACTCAGCGTGATGCGCAATATTGTTGCCCAGCACCACGAGCGCGGCGACGGCTCGGGCTACCCGCGCGGCCTCACCATGGACCAGATTTCGCTGGAGGGTCGGATTGTTGCAGTGGCCGACGTATATGACGCCCTGTCAACCTACCGCCCCTACAAACGCCCCTGGACACGTGAAGCCATTGAGAACGAATTGCGTGGCGAAGCCGAACACGGCTTGCTCGATGCCGATTGTGTGCGCGTATTGCTGGATGCAGCGCCCCAGCGGGCCGCCATTGCACAGCGCTTTAAAGACCTGAACGCAGCATAAGGACCAGCGGCCGGCCAACACCGAGCTGCGGGTCTACAACTTGCGAATCGGCGGCTGCTGATTCACCATCCAATCGGCAGTCTGGAAGAAAGACGATTGCAATTGGGCGCACAGGGCCTCTGGCACGCCGGTTTCTTGCATGGCCTGGGTCATGCAGGCCAGCCATTGGTTGCGCTCCCGCACACCAATCTTGAAAGGCATATGCCGCATGCGCAACCGCGGATGGCCAAACCGCTCAATGTAGTGCTGCGGTCCCCCCATCCAGCCACACAGAAACCAAAACAGCTTTTCGCTCGCACTTTCAAGATCGGGGCCGTGCACCGCACGCAACGCAGCGTATTCGGGTTGCAGGTCCATCAAGTCATAAAAACGCGTCACCATGCGCTCGATCGGGGCTTCGCCGCCCATCATTTCAAATGCTGTCGCGCCACCAGGCTCTTCAATATTCACGTTGCTGCCTTTCGCAAAGTTTCCACCACCGGGCGCCGCAACAGCCCCCGCAGACTCCACCAGCCCACCAGCAGCGTCAGCGCCGCACCGGCCAGACTGCCCAGCACCAGGACCCGCAGCGAGCCGCTCCAGGCAAAGTCAAACACATAACGGGCAAGGCCCCAGCCAATCGCGCTCGCCAACAGCGATGCCAGCAAGCCACCCAACAAGCCGACCCCGGCCAGCTCGGCCCGCTGCACCTGGCGCAGCAAGCGCGTAGACGCGCCGACGGCACGCATGATGGCGTAGGCACGCGAACGCTCTTCGTGCGTCGCACCCACCGCAGCCACCAGCACCACCAGGCCAGCGGCCAGGGTGAAACCAAATAAAAACTCAACGGCCCGGGCGACTTGGTCGAGCACCCGCTGCAACTGCTGGAGCGTGCTGCTGACATCGACATTCGTCACATTCGGAAATTCGCGGCTGACGGCGTTGTCAAAGCCGGCAACATCGGGCGCCCGGTAAGCCGCCATATAGGTCAGCGGCACATTCGGCAGGCGGTTGACCGGAAACATGGCGAAGAAATTGGCCCGCATGGAGCTCCAATCGACGCGTCGGATCGACGTCACGCGCACACGCGTGGGCACGCCGGCAATCTCGAACACCAGCCAGTCACCCAAATGCAAGTTCAGGTTTTTTGCCAAGCCTTCTTCCAGGCTGACGGCATCTGCTTCCTCGGGGACCCAGGCCCCGGCCACCAGCGGATTGTGTGGCGGACGCTGGGCGCTGTGCGACAAATTGAACTCACGGTCAACCAGGCGCTTGGCCCGCTCATCGGTGTAATCCGCGGCCGACACCACATGGTCATTGACTTGCACCAGGCGGCCCCGAATCATGGGGAACCAATCGTAATCACGCACCGCATTGCGTTCCAGGGTGGCGCGGAAGGCGCTCGCCTGGTCGGGCATGACATTGATGACGAATCGATTGGGTGCATTGGCCGGTGTTGCCTGGCGCCAGGCATCAATCAAATCGGTGCGCAACAAAACCAGCAATACCAGGGTCAGCATGCCCAGTGCCAACGCGGTCGTCTGCACCACGGTGTAGGCGGGCTG
>Ga0228698_1000369_pt1 | contig 37994 bp, 34 predicted proteins | sample McNCre117_Aug_MG_FD_178015 | JGI IMG/M metagenome (GOLD analysis project Ga0228698, IMG submission 178015) | Freshwater microbial communities from McNutts Creek, Athens, Georgia, United States - 1-17_Aug_MG | ecosystem: Environmental > Aquatic > Freshwater > Creek | place: USA: Georgia... | reverse complement strand
TCATGTCGCAGAATGTATCACAGTTATTCGGGGTTTGTATATCAGGCCATTGCACGCGGCGCTATGCGGTTCCGCCCACAGTCAGTCCATCAATCCGCAAAGTGGGCTGACCAACCCCCACTGGAACGCTTTGGCCTTCTTTACCGCAAGTGCCAACGCCACTGTCGAGGCGCATGTCATTGCCAATCAATTTCACGCGCGTGAGGGCATCTGGACCGTTACCGACAATGGTCGCGCCTTTCACCGGATATTGAATCTTTCCATTCTCTACCCAGTATGCTTCCGACGCTGAAAACACAAATTTCCCGGACGTAATGTCCACCTGACCACCGCCAAAGTTGGTGGCATACAGACCCTTCTTGATACTCGCCACAATTTCTTCTGGCGCCATGGATCCACCCAACATATAGGTATTGGTCATGCGCGGCATGGGAATATTGGCGTAGCTCTCGCGGCGGCCATTACCGGTGGCAGCCACCCCCATTAGCCGCGCGTTCATGCTGTCCTGAATGTAGCCCTTGAGAATACCGTCTTCAATCAGCACATTGCGCTGACTTGGGTTGCCCTCGTCGTCGACGTTCAGAGAACCGCGGCGATCGGGAATGGTGCCATCGTCCAGCACCGTAACGCCTTTGGCTGCCACCCTCTGACCAATGCGCCCACTGAAGGCGCTGGAGCCCTTGCGGTTGAAGTCCCCTTCCAGACCATGACCAATCGCTTCATGCAACAAAATGCCAGGCCAGCCGGAACCCAAGACCACTGTCATTTCACCGGCAGGGGCCGGGCGGGCTTCCAAGTTGGTCAGGGCCGCATGCACCGCCTGGTTCACATATTCTTCAATTTGCGTGTCGCTGAAGTAGGCCAAACCAAAACGGCCGCCACCGCCACTGGAACCGACTTCACGGCGGCCTTTATGCTCGGCAATGACCGTGACCGAAAGACGCACCAAGGGACGGACATCCGCCGCCAGCGTGCCGTCGGCGCGCGCCACCAGCACCACGTCGTATTCGGCTGCGAGACCGGCCATGACTTGGGACACGCGGCTGTCTTTGGCCCGCGCCAATGCTTCTACTTTGCCCAACAAGGCCACCTTGGTCGCACTGTCCAGCGACGCAATCGGGTCTACATCGGGATAAAGCCGTCGGGCACCGGCAATTTTGGCGGCCCGTGCACGCACACGCCCGTTGCCGCTAATGGCCGCAATGCTGCGCACCGTGCGCGCAGCATCGAGCAAAGAGGCCTGCGAAATATCGTCGGAATACGCAAACGCTGTTTTCTCACCACTGACAGCGCGCACGCCAACGCCTTGGTCAATACTGAAGGTACCGGTTTTGACAATGCCTTCTTCCAGACTCCAACCCTCCGAACGGGTGTACTGAAAATAAAGATCGGCGTCGTCGACACGGTGGGCCCGAATTTCGTTCAGGGCCTGCGTCAGGTGGGTTTCATCCAACCCAAAAGGGGTCAACAACAGGGACCGGGCCGTGGCCAGGCGCTCAATAGTGGGTTCACGAGAAATCATGCGGCCATTTTAGGCCGACACAGCGTTTCTGTGCCAAACCACCTCAGGACTGGACCAAGCGCTTGGATTTGGCAATCGACATCAGTATGCCCAACGCCAGGCCCAGGGTCACCATGGCGGTGCCGCCATAGCTGATAAAGGGCAAGGGCACGCCCACTACCGGGACAATACCGCTCACCATGCCCATATTGACGAATGCATAAGTGAAGAAAATCATGGTAACGCTGCCGGCCAGCAAGCGGGCGAACAGGGTCGGGGCATCCAGCGCGATGGTGAGCCCACGCAACACCAGAAACAAAAAAGACCCCATCAAGAACAGGTTACCCAGCAAACCAAACTCTTCTGAATAGGCTGCAAAAATAAAGTCAGTGGTCCGCTCTGGAATGAATTCCAGATGGGTTTGCGTTCCTTGCATGAAGCCAACACCCCAAATCCCACCGGAGCCGATCGCAATCATCCCTTGAATAATGTGGAAACCTTTGCCCAATGGATCACGCGAAGGGTCGAGTAACGTACAAATGCGCTGTTGCTGATAATCATGTAACACCGGCCAACGCACGCCGTCTGCACACAGCGACGGCTCAAAAATAATAATCAACGCAACACCAATTACACCCAGCACCACTGGCGGGATAACCAGCTTCCAGCTCATGCCGGCAAAGAAAATCACGGACATACCAGCGGCCAGAATCAACAAGGCGGTACCCAAGTCTGGCTGTCGAATAATCAGCGCCACGGGCATCCCGAGCAATGCAGCTGCGACCAGAAAATCGAGTACCCGCAACTGCCCTTCGCGCTTTTGAAACCACCAGGACAACATCAGGGGCATGGCAATTTTGAGAATTTCGCTGGGCTGAATCGTCACACCCAGGTTAATCCAGCGCCGCGCGCCCTTTTTGGTGATACCGAATAAGGCAACACCGATCAGCAAGGCAACGCCCAGCGTATACAGAGGCACGGCCAGCGCCATCAACCGCTGCGGTGGAATTTGTGCCACGAAAAACATAATCACGGTGGCAAGAACCATATTGCGGCCATGGTCAACAAAGCGCGTACCGTGGTCCCAACCCGAGGAATACATGGTGAGCAAACCGGCACATGCCAACAAAAAAACGGCAAACGCCAAGGGGCCGTCAAAGCCTGAAAGCCAAGGCATGATGCGCTGACGCCAGGACGGTTGTGTAAATTGAGTTGCCATACCTGAATTATCCCTAAGACCGACGCCTGTCTGGCCTTAGCATTGACAAATGCTTTCCCTCGTATCCAACCGGACGCCGCCCGCCCATCTGCTGTATCTGCATGGCTTTCGGTCGTCACCACGTTCTGCCAAGGCACAGTTGCTCGGCCAGTACCTGCGAAAAAACCATCCGGCCATCGCTTGGCACTGCCCGCAGCTGCCGCCATCGCCGGCCCGGGCAATGGAACAATTGTTTTCCCTGATCGCGGAATGGCCTGCCGCAGACACAGCAGTTGTCGGCGCCTCTCTGGGTGGCTTTTATGCCGATTGCATTGTCCGGGCGACCGGCTGCCGGACGGTGTTACTCAACCCGGTGGTGGCGCCAGCCCGCGATCTGGCGCGCCATATTGGCGCCCAGACCGCTTTCCACAATCCCGCCGAAAGCTTTTATTTTGAACCAGAATATGTCGCGCAATTGCGGGAACTTGAAGGCCCTGCGCCGCACGCCAAGGCCCAGATTCTGGCAGTTATGGCAGAAGACGATGAGGTTCTCGACTGGCGCGAAATGCAGGCCCGCTATACCGGGTGCCAGCAATTGCGGGTGCCAGGGGCCAACCACGCGCTGAGCAACTTTGACACATTGTTGCCTGCCGTCCTGGCCCACTTGGGTCTGCCAACTACTTTACCCACTGATTGAGTTGAATAATCGGCATCAGCACTGCCAGCACAATCAGCATAACAACCAGCCCCATGACAACAATCAACAAGGGCTCGAGCAAGGTTGCCAGGGACATCGCCTTGCGCTGCACCTCCTGATTGATCTGCCGGGCAGCACGTTCCAGCATGAGGGGCAGCTGGCCGGTTTGCTCACCGAGCCGCGCGAACATCGAAAGCAAACCGGGAAAACGTTTTTTCCGGCCCAGCGCAGAGGCCAGTGGCGCGCCCTCACGGACCTGCACTAACGCATCGAGCGCATCCGCACGCAAGGCATGATTTCCCAAGGTCTCAGCGGCCGCCTGCAGCGCCTGCAAAATCGGCACACCGGCACCACTCAGCATGGCCAATGTGCTGGCGAAGCGCGCCGCGTTGTAGCCGCGAATCAAGCGCCCAAGCACGGGCAAGGTGAGCCACCCCGCATCCATACGGGAACGGAATTCGGGTCGCTTGCGCAGCTGGACCGCCGTTAAAAAGACGGCAATTAACAACAAAATCACAATCCAGCCAAAGTGCCGTACCGCCGCGCTGAAAGCCAACATCGCCACGGTGAGTGCGGGCAACGCATGTTTGCTGCCGGCGAAAACATTGGCCACCTGCGGCACAACATAGGTTAGCAAAAACAACACGATCAGCAACGCAACGGCTGAAACAATGAGTGGGTACAGCGCCGCAGCCAGCAGTTGGCCTTTCAAACGCTGCCGTTCCTCCAAGTCGTCTGCCAAACGCTCCAATACGTCGCCCAAGTGACCGCTTTGTTCGCCCGCCCCCACCACGGCGATAAAAACGTCGGGGAATTCACGCGGATGCTGGGCCAACGCTTTGGCAAAACTGCTCCCGCCGTTCACTGCAGCGCGCAAGGCCGCATTCAGATTGCGTTCAGGCTCACGCTCGGCCTCTTCAGATAGCAGGCCCAATGCGCGCTCCAACGGCAAGCCGGAACCAACAAGGCCCGCCAACTGCCGGGTCCAGACGGATTGCATTGAGGCTTTGAGCACCCGCTGGCGCCAGCCATTTTGCGCTTGGCCCGCGGCGCCGCCGGAGATTGGCTCCAACGTCAGCGGAATGAGCCCCTGGTCTCGCAGCTGGGTTCGCCCGCTGCGCGCGCTGTCGGCCTCCAGCGTCCCCTTGCGCACAGCGCCTTGGGTGTCGAGGGCAGTAAATGAATAAGCGGGCATGATGGCGGATTATCTGTCAGCGTCAGGTACGACAATCGGGCCATGCGCAAGAATCTTTCGGAACCCAATCCCCTGAGACTGAACACACTGGACGGTATTCGCGGCGCTGCCATCGTCTGGATGACTATTTTTCATCTGTGTTTTGACCTGCAGTACTTCGGGTACCTCAACACAGACTTTTACGAAAATCCGATTTGGACATGGCAGAGACGGGTGATTGTGGGGATTTTTGTTTTTTGTGCTGGCTGGGGGCAGGCTTTGGCAGCACAACAAGGCCTTTCCTGGGCGCGTTTCTTCCGGCGCTGGCGGTGGCTGGTGGTAGGCGCCCTGCTGGTCACTGCGGGCTCCTATGCGGTATTTCCACAAAGTTTTATTTATTTCGGCATTCTCCACGGCATGGCCTTGATGTTATTGCTGGTACGTGCAAGCAGCCATTGCTTGGAAAAAACCCTGCGGCGCAGCGGTCCGACGGCGCGGAATGGTCTGTTGCTTGGTGGTTTCATCCTGGGTGGACTGATGCTAGCGGCACCCGACGGCGCGGGTCTGCTGCACAGCACCTGGCCCGGCGCAGAAGCGCTCAATACACCAGCCTGGAATTGGCTCGGACTGATCAGTCGCAAACCAATTACAGAAGACTATGCGCCGGTTTTCCCCTGGCTGGGCTGCATGTTGTGGGGGCTTTTGTGGGGCTTGGCGGGTCCGCGTGGTTCCAACAATGAACCGACGCGCAGCCGACTGCAAAGCGCCCGGCGGGCCCTTGCTTGGCTGGGCCAGCGCAGCCTGCCCTACTATTTGATTCACCAACCCCTCCTGTTCGGCACCCTGGCGCTATTGCACGGCTAACCCCTCATCAAAACATGCTGCTGCCAATTGGTGCCGACAGGCCCATCGGCGAAGGTGCAGCAAGGCTGAAGCTGCGTGCCCTATTGACCGACATGCTCCAGTGTCCGGTAGCCAGGTTCATGCTGGGCAGGCGTGGCGTGAAACGCGGACTCAAGTCGGAACGGTTCTGCCCGATTGGGTTGCCCGCAAACGGTGCGGCCGTGCGCGGGCGAAAACCGCTAAGCCAAGGGGTCGCGCCCGCTGGACGCCGCGATGGCGGCGCTGTGCAAAGGCCATTATTGCTGCCCGACAACGCGCTTCGGCTGCGGTTTTCCACATCGCCCGACAAGCGCCATTGCGTGGCGGGAACCCCATGGGTGTAAAGCACATCGCCATTGTGGGCGGTCTGGTAGGCATCGCTGCGAAGGGCAATCGGTGCACCCCATCGGGTCCGCCAAGGTGGTGGAACACTGGCAATCGGGCTGCCACCGTGCTGAAAATATCGGGTCACGCCTTCGAGCACCATGGCGCCAGTTCCACCCACATCCTGCCCTCCACCCACGCCAGCGTGGTTGCCCGGCATGCGAACCACCACCACACGCGGATCGCGCCCATAGTCGGCTACCGCAAATTGACTGCGACGTTCATGCCGCGACTCCACCACCAATATGGGGGCTTTGACGTTGGGCGGAATGCACATATTGCCGCCAATGCCGGTCTGTACCGGGTCCAGCATTGCCATCTGGTGCACCGGCACGCCCGGCGGAGCAATCACCTGCCCCGTGGGCGTTACCAGCCCTTGATTCTCCAGACGCCAGGCCACGTTCATCTGGGATCCGCTGCCGCGGCTGAACGATGCCATCGACACGCTGTACTCCAATGGGCTGATATGCGGGTTGCTATTTTGGAAGCGTATCGCATGGCCCACCGCTTTCCGGTACATATCGTCGGCTATGCGATTGACTGCAGGCGTGGGCCACAACGTGGCCGCCATGATGCCCCCGGTGTGGCCTCCAGAACCTACGCCAGGGGAGTAACTGACACTCAGGTCGGTCTTTATTTTTCCATTCACAACAGGGTTTGCCTGGTCGTATAAATTGGCAATATTCGTCTGATACGGGTTACCAGACAGAGGGACGTTGTTGCGGTCATTGCGCGTACCGTCGAACAGCATCAGGTGATTGAAGGCCGGTGGGGAGCCCCACGGCATCAGGCCCATGCGAGACATGCGCTGCATGCCAGCCATGGCATTGATGCGGTCGGTGCGCGTCATAAAACCGGCGATGGAAGTTCCCATGAAAGTCTCCTATTGGTGGTTGGCAAGTTCGTTCCGGGGAAACAGTTCGTATGTGACATCGAACTGCGAAAGCGCGGTTTTATGGGTGAGGGGCGAATCGTCCGGGCGGTGCTGGGCCGTGACCAAATATATGTACAACTGGGGGCCGTCGATGACAAAAGTGACGGTGCAATCGTCCATATCGCGGGGCAAGAGCGGTCGCAAATCGACCTTTTCGTGATAAATTTTGCCGGTAGAACGCACCCGCCACTTCACTTCCAGGAAGTCACCCACCGGAAATTCACCGGTCACGGTTCCTTGCTGGCGCAGGGTACTCAGATTCAAGTAGTGCAGCGCATAGTTGGGATCATTGAGGTCTTTACGGACCATGGAGTATTCACTGCCATAGTTGTAAATAAGCAGATCGGTATCCTCGAGCCAACCATCGAAACGCGCGTCGAAACTAAAGGCATGAAACGCAGTGCGTGGGCCTGCTGCACACGCCGCCAGGCCCAGCGCAGCGACCACTGCAGCGGCCAGCACGCAGGCCCGCAAGCGCCACTCAAGCCGTGAACGCGTGTGATTTTCAAGTTGCATGTGCAGCGCCTCGTGTAAAGCGTTGCAGTCTGGGCGGAAGCAGCGTTTAAGGGATTGCCAATGTTCCTGTATAGACAATCACACGCATGGCGGGCGTCTGCGAATCGATTGCATGAACAGTCCGTTCGATCTCGCCTTACTCAGAACGGGTTACCCGCAACAACTCCTCGCGCGAAGTAATGCCTTCACTCACCAGGCGCAGGCCATCCTCGCGCATCGGCACCATACCCCCCGCCAGGGCGGCGGCGCGCAGTGCCGACTCGGCCGCTTTCTGGTGAATCAGGGTGCGGGTGGTGTCATCCGAAACCAGCAATTCAAAAATGCCGGTGCGCCCCTGGTAGCCGGTGCGACCACAACTGCTACAGCCACTGCCATGGCAGGCTGCGCAGGTTTTGCGAACCAGGCGTTGTGCCAGTACACCGAGCAAACTGGAGCTCAATAAAAACGGCTCAATGCCCATATCGGTCAGGCGTGTGACGGCACTTACAGCGTCATTGGTGTGCAGCGTAGCCAGCACCAAGTGACCCGTGAGTGAGGCCTGAATGGCAATTTGTGCGGTTTCGAAGTCACGAATTTCGCCGATCATGATGATGTCGGGATCCTGTCGCAAAATGGCCCGCAACGCCTTCGCAAAACTCAGTTCAATTTTGGGATTAACCTGGGTCTGCCCGACGCCGGGCAACTCGTACTCAATCGGGTCTTCGACCGTCATGATATTGCTGGAACCGGCATCGAGTCGCCCCAGGGCCGCATACAGCGTGGTGGTTTTACCCGACCCGGTTGGACCGGTTACCAAAATAATGCCGTGCGGCTGCGCAATCAAACGCAGCAAACGCGCCAGCACATCGCCCTGGAGCCCAACCGACTCGAGTTGCAACTGGTCTTGGCTTTTGTCCAGCAAACGCAAGACTGCACGTTCGCCATGGGCGCTGGGTAGCGTGCTGACCCGAACGTCTAAAGCCCGGGTACCGATGCGCAGGGAAATGCGGCCATCTTGCGGCAAGCGTTTTTCCGAGATGTCCAGTTGCGCCATGATTTTCAAACGCGATATCAGGGCCGCATGCAAGGCACGATTCGGCTGCACTACCTCGCGCAGGGTGCCATCAACGCGAAAGCGCACACTGCTGTGGCGCTCATACGGCTCAATGTGAATGTCGCTGGCGCCGTCGCGTGCAGCCTGGGTCAACAGGGCATTGAGCATGCGAATAATCGGCGCGTCGTCTGCCGTTTCCAACAGGTCTTCGACTGCCGGCAGTGCCTGCATCATGCGCGACAGATCGGCGTCGCTTTCTACTTCGTTCACCACCGATGCGGCACTCGACTCACCTTGCGCATAGGCTGCGCTGGTGCGCTGTTGCAGGTCAGGCGCAGTCTGCAATACGACCCGGGTGGGTGCAAAACAACGCATCACCTCAGACACACCGGCGGGCGGTGATCCCGCATGCAGCCACAATGTGCTGAGGCCACCGGACTCCTCCAGCAACACCTGCTGGTTTCGGGCAAACGCATAAGGTAGGGGGTAGCGACTGCTCATTGGTTTGCGGCGGGTGTGGGCACACCAGCGGTAGGCGTAACGGGCACGGGCACGGGCACGGGCACCGGAACGGGCGCTGATTTGGTGGGGACGCGTTCGGGCAAAACCGCCGCTCCCGCGATGGGCATCACGGCGCTGGGCACGGGTTGCATCGCCTGTTGCGCGCCCCTTATGTCGTCGTAGCGGGACTGTGCCATGGCGTCCGATGAAGCGGCATCACGCAAGACCACCGGGCGCAAGAAAACCATGAGATTGGTCTTCTGGCGACTGCGGGTATCGCTTTTAAAGAAGTTGCCAATAATCGGAATGTCGGCCAAACCGGGCACCCGGTTCGAGCTCGACGCATACGTGTCGGACAGCAAACCACCCAAAACCACAATCTGACCATCTTGTACCACCACGTTCGATTCAATCGAACGCTTATTGGTAATCAAACCGGTGGTAGAGCCCACGCTGCTGGAATCGACGCTAGACACCTCTTGAAAAATGGTCAGGTGTACCGTGCCGTTTTCGCTGATTTGAGGCCTTACCTTCAGGGTAATACCGACGTCTTTGCGTTCGATCGTCTGGAACGGACTGACGGTGCTCGAGGACGAACTGCTGCTGGTGTACTGACCGGTCAAGAATGGCACGTTCTGGCCGACAACAATTTTGGCTTCTTCATTGTCGAGCGTCATCAAATTGGGCGTCGACAAGACGTTCCCGTCCCCTTGGGTCTCCAGTACCTGGGCAAGAAAGGTCAGTGTGTAGTTGCCATTGATTTGGGAACCAACGCCAAAATTAAACCCTGCCGCAGGCGTGACCGCACCGGTGGTCAGGCCGGCCGCCAAGCTGATGATATTGCTGCCACTGGTTCCATAGTTGGTTCCCATGACCCCCACTGAGCCTCCCGTAGTGGAGGAAACCGGACCTTGCCATTGGATACCAAATTGCGCCGCCCGGGTGGCGTTGACCTCAGCGATCAGGCTTTCAATATAGACCTGCGCGCGGCGCGCATCGAGCTGGTCGATGACCGCCCGCAACTGACGGTATTGCGGATCGGGCGCCGTAATAATCAGCGAATTGGTAGGCACATCGGCCTGGACCATACCGCCACCGGAAGGGCTGGATGTCCCGCTCGAAGCAGTCGCCGAAGTGCCACCGGTGGCACCCGTGCTGGCCCCCATATTGACGCCCGCGCCGCCTGCCAAAGTAGACGCACTGGTGGTTCTCTGCTCGCCACTCAAAACAGCACGCAATGTGGCAGCCAATTTGGATGCATCGGCATTTTTCAAATAAACCACATGGATGTTACCGGTCCCACCGTCGCCCTGAACGGTCGGTTGGTCAAGCCGGTTAACCAGCGATTTAACCAGTGCAAGCCGCGCTGGGTTGGCGGCACGCACAATTAATGCATTGCTGCGTGGCTCTGCAATGATGGTAGTTTTAAAGGCGTTGTCGGTACCGCCTGTCGCTGCCGCATTGGCCCCGGCACCAGTGCCCCCCCCATTGCCACTGGCACCGCTGCTGTCAATCAGTCGCAACAAGAGCGGTGCCATGTCTGTGGCGATAGCGTACTTGAGATTCACTATTTCGAGATCGGTTCCGTTGGCAACGTCGCTGGCGGCAATGATGCGCGCCACCCGCTGCAGGTTGTCGGCATAGTCTGTGATTACCAACGAGTTGTTGGTGGGGTTCACATTGATGACATTGTTCGGACTGATCAGCGGCCGCAGAATCGGCAAAAGACTGTTGGCGTTCTCAAAATTGAGCTTAAAAATCTGCGTCACGATCTGGTTGGATGGGCCAGTCCCGGCGCCACGCCCGGACGCAACGGCCTCGGCATTCCCCGGACCGCTGACGCTCACCGCCTCGCTTTGCAGTTTGGCATCGGCTTCTGGCACCACTTTGTCGAGTCCTGCCGAACGCACCACCGTAAAGCCTTGCAAACGCAAGGCTGCCAAAAATTGGTTGTAGGCGCGCGCTGGCGACATCGCCTCATCGCTGGTCAGGTTGATGGTGCCTTTTACCCTGGGATCTAACACCACCTGGCGTCCGGTCATGGACGCCATGGCCCGGGCCACGGCCTCGATGTCGGCATTGACAAAGTTGAGCGTAACCGGCGTGCGCACCGGTGCCCCGGAAGACTCCGCAAAACTGGGACCGGAGAGCGCACTCTGCAAAGCCAAAATGGCCAGACAAATGCCTGTTCGCACCGGGAATCGGGATGATAGGTACTGCATGGTCTAACCTAAAGTAATAACGGACCGTGCGCCATCGCGCCGTCCAATGATATTCAGCAAATTAGAGAGCGCTTCTTCACTGCCAGCTTCGGCCCGTGCTTCGCCTTCAAAGTGCAGATGTCCATTGGCCCATTGGCCCTGGCCATTGAGCTGCAAACTGCCGCGCAATGTGTGCAGTGTCAATTGGGTAATATCGCCGCCCTGTATCTCCAAGCGATAGCTGCCCAGCGTCTCCAAAGTAGACAAACGGGCACTGATGTCTTGCATGTCAAACGCCAAGGAGCCTTGCAGCTGCAAGCGATTGAGCGCCGAGCTCAGCTCGGCGCCCGCGGAACTGAAGCGCACATGACCGCGCGGTTGCATGGTGTTCCAGGGGGTTCCAAGCCCCGACAGCAAGTTTGCCGGCAACACCGCCTCCGAGGGCGCCATGCGGACCGTCCAGCCCCCCCAATGCGGCTCCAGCGTGAAAGCCAGGGCTTGCGCAGACTGCGTACAGCATTCGGCACGCAGCGCAAGATGCAAGGTGGTCAAGCCCAGGTGCATTTCCCAATGAACACGGCCAGGCAACTGGGCCTTGTCACGACTGCCTGCGCCGCCCTGCAAAGAAAGCACGGCCGACCCGTCCCAGACCGAGCCCTGGGCATCGGTCAGCACCACGCGGTGTGCACTCCAGTCGGAGACGGCAATCGCCAGCCAGCGCGCAGGCGCAAGGATCAAAAGCGCAAGCAAACATCCGCTTACCAAGCCGAACACCGCCCAAAACCAAGGCGCACGGGGCAGAACCACCGTATTGCGCGCCGGTCGCTCCGGTCTGAGGATCGAATCACCAAAGCTGGTCATGCCGTAATTTTTCATATTTTCAACGGCCTGCGCCGGTCTCCGGCAATACATATACCAAGGTGCCCGACCACGTCGCAGCGGCACCGGGATCGCGATCCAGCTGGACCGAATCCGGCTGAAGGCGCACACCATCGGCTGCCATCCAAGCGCTTAATACGTCGGCGTTGACTTGCTTCAAGACCAAGGTTGCCTGACCCGCCTGTTGCTGCACCGACGCCCCGGCGCCCAGACTGCGCACGCGCTCGTGCAGCTGATTCAACCACTGTGTTGGGCTCACTTCGGGACGCGATTGCAATGCACGGGCACGGCGCTGCAGTTGCTGCATTTGTTCCATGGCCTCGCCCAGCCGAACGTGTGCCGCCGGTGCGTCGCGTACGGTATGCAAGGCCGGCGCAACCAGGACCAGCCACACCATGAGCAATCCCAGGCCCCAGGCCAACCACGTGAGGGCGATGCGCTCGCGCTGTGCCAGTGCATTCCAGCGCGCGCTGATGGCTTCTATTTGAGGAATATGCTTCATCGGTGCATCTCCGTGCTGCCCACCTGAAGCGCACCGTTTTGCAAACTAACGTTCCAGCCTTGCGCGCGCAGTCCGGCCAACACACTTTGCGCGCGCGCATGGTCACTGAGCCCGCTCGCCTGGACCGTGAGTATGCCCTGCTGGGCGCGAATGCTGCGCACGTCAAGTCCCGGGTCGAGCGTCGACAACACCGCCAACACGCTGACGGGATTGGGTTGCCCGCCCAGGGAACCCGCCAGGCCACGACTGCGGGCCAACTGCTCGGTGGCCTTGCGCATCTGCACCGGGGCGTCAATCACCACCGCCACGTCCGGAAAAGTTTCTTGCAGCACCCCTCGCACCGCACTTTCGCGCTGAACAACGTCGCGGTGGACCTGCCACGCAAAGCCATTCAACGCCACTACATGAAGCAATAGCAACGCGAGTCCGCCCCAACGAAACGGCCGCCACGCGGCTTCGTGCCACAAACTGTGCCCCCACAACTGCAAGCGCCGGGTTAACCAGCCGGCAATCGAGGGACTGAATTCACCCTGGGCCAAATCCCAGGTGGAACGCACCGCCATCACCACCCGCTCCCCACGCGAAAGCAACTCGGCCGGATGGCCAAACAAATGCTCAACCTGATCCAATACGGAGGGCTCAGCGGTCAGGGTGAACGGACCTTGCGCCTCGACAAACGCCACCGTTCCCGGCTGCAAGGGCAAATGGGCCACCCCGTGCGAAGTTGACAGCACACACGAAGCTCCGTGCGCACTGCCGTAGACCACAGCGCGTCGCTCCAGGCCGGCACAGGGCACACATTCTGCCAACAAGCGGGTCACCGGCCGACCGGCGGTTTCCAAGGCTTGCAACGCAGCACGCAAAGGCGCGCGGGCGCAACTGGCAACCCACAGCAAAATTTCGCCCTCATGCGCTGCAGCCATGTGGGTGTCGCCCTCGTTGCGGGCCTCTGGCGATTCAACCAACCCGGGGAACACCGCAAAATGCAAGGACTCCGGATCGTCCAGCAGCTGCTCTTCCAGCACACCGGATACGACCGCCCTGACCCGGGCTGCATCGGCGCGCACCGACAAAATACTGCGGGCGACTGCCAATGGCAAATAAATCGGATGCCAGACCACCGCCGCAGCGGAAAGCACCGCCACAACGGGTTCCAGGCGCCCACCCGACTTGGGTAACTCTTCGGCCGTACCACGCCCATACGACTGCACCCGGCCTGCAGCATCGGCCAGCCAATAGTCGAAGACCAACGGCGAAGTCGGTTCGCGGTCGGTCAAAAGGGGGAGTGAAAGTACGAGTTGCGCCATTAATTTCCTTGGTGCATTTTAGGGAGACTGTGAATGAATACACAAGCACATCGCTTCACACCTTGGTGCCCGCCAGTGTAGGGCGCAACCAGTCCCGGGTAATGCGCCCGGAAATCGACCGGCCCGGCGCCAAATTGAGTTGCAAGCGCACGGCGTCGGGCCCTTTGTCGCTGGGCGCAATCACGAAAGGGCCATCTTTCCATGCACTTCCCTGGTAATTCAGCAGTGTCCACTCTGAGACCGGCACCACCACCGTGGCACTGCCGGCCGAGTCGTCATTCTGCCCTTGGCCCCAGCGATCGGCGGCAGCCCACGCTTGGTCTAACTGCTCGGTGGTGTTGAACACCGCCGATTGCCAACGCGTCCATTGCGGACCCTCCATGGTATCCCGCAAGCCCCATGCAACAACCCGCAGCCCGGCCACCCCGCCTTCTGAAGTAGTGCGGGTCAGGCGCAAGACGGAGCCGTTCCAGGCCACGCTGTGCCGGGTGCCGAGCTGTATGGAGTCCAGATCGGTGCCCCACTGCGCAAGACCGTTTTGCAGGGCAATCAGCCCGGCCGAGCGGGCCTGATTGTCTTCTTGGGCGCGCACCATACCGTCTATTCCACGCCAGCTCATCAGACCCAAAACAGCCAATACCATCATGGCGACCAGCATTTCAACAAGGGTAAAACCCTTGTTTGCTCGTGCAATGTGCCGCGCCACCATCAGTCCCGCCCCATCACCGTACTCAGCTGATAAACCGGTATGCCATCGCGCGCCACACTGGTGTCAAACCGCAGAAAGTTGGGATTCGGTGTGGGGCGCACGGTGTCCGTGACCTGAAGCGACACACCCGCCTGTTGGCACTCGACCACGCTATCGCCTGTGGCGGGCATTTGCGTGCTCAATCGCCACTTGATCAATTCGTTTTCGGCACACAACACCGCCAGCAACTGATCGGACTGGCGTTCCGTATTCTGTGACATCGCCGTGGTGGCCTTCAGGCCGGCAGAGAGCGCTATGGCCACAATCGCCAAAGCAACCAATACCTCCACCAAGGTGAAACCATGCGCGGGGGGGAAACGGCGGGCGGCAGATACAGACGGGTTCATTCACCGTCCTGCAGCGCTTCGGCAGCAAAGGGCTGCAGCCCATCGGTCCACACGCGCCACTGCAACTTCGGTGCATCGGCACGGGTGAGCACAATTTCTTGCGGGCCAATAATGGGCTCAGGGCCCAGCAATACCGCGTTGCGGGTGCGCGCCTGGGTGGCGCTGTCCAACCAGTTGTGCGGCAAGGAACCGGGCGTCGCGCCAGCGAAAACAAAACCATCGGAGGCCACTTGCCAAGTCAAGCCAACACCGCGCGCGCGCGACTGCGCCCGCCCACTGTCCAATACAACGGCCAGTCTTTGGGCATCCCGCTGCAGCGCACTGGCGGCGGGATCCCGCAGGGCCAGTGTGGCGCCGGCAGTGGCGATCGCCACTATGGCCAAAACCACCAGTAACTCCAATAATGTAAAGCCCGTCGAACGCACGGTTGGCAAGGCCTGCTTACTGCCAGCTACCGATGTCTGCGTCCTTGCCCTCACCACCGGCCTGGCCATCGGCGCCAAAAGACATCACATCAATCTCTCCCTTCACGCCGGGATTGAGATACTGGTACGCATGACCCCATGGGTCATTGGGCAGCTTGTCCAGATAAGGCTTCCAGTTGCCTGGCACCGGGTCGACCGACGGCTTGCTCACCAGGGCTTGCAGCCCTTGTTGGGTGGTAGGGTAGCGCAGGTTGTCGAGCTTGTACAACTTGAGAGCCTGCATCAGGTTGCCAATATCGGTGCGGGCAGCTGTAACGCGGGCGTCATCGGCGCGGTCCAGCACATTGGGCACGATCAGCGCCGCAAGTACACCAATAATCACCAGAACAACCATCAACTCAATTAGGGTAAAGCCACGCTTCAACCGGGCGCGAAACGGGCGCTTGCATGGGGGTGTGTTTGCGATGGCAATGGTTTGGGGCATGGTAAGTGCGGATTACTAAAAGAAATAATACCGGTAAGTATGCATGTTATCGGGCTTGTTTTCACAAGCCAACAGCATGTCAATGCACTGACAGTTACGGCTTTTTCGGGTCCGCCTCAATTTCAAGGGACAATCCGTTTCATGCACTTATTGTTTGAAGAAGCCGGTAAATTCCTGGCAGGACGCGTATTGAGCGAGGCGGAGGCTTCCGCACAGGTAGAACTTGACAGCGGCAAGCGGGTCAAAGTCAAGGCTGCCAACATACTATTGCGCTTTGAGAAGCCCGCGCCGGCCACCCTGATTGCTGCGGCCCAGGCACAGTCGGCCGAAATTGATCTGGAGATGGCCTGGGAATTCTCCCCTGAGGAGGAGTTCGGTTTCGCCGATTTGGCCCGCGACTATTTCTCAGCGCAGGCCACATTGGAGCAGCAAGCCGGCATGCTGTTGCGCTTATTCGACGCCCCACACTATTTCCGCCGTGCCGGCAAAGGCCGCTTCCGCAAGGCCAGCGCCGATGTTGTGGCACAGGCCCTGGCAGCGATTGAGAAAAAGCGCCTGATTCAGGCGCAAATTGGCCAGTGGGCAAGCGACCTGGGCGCAGGCATTTGCGCCCCCGAAATTCGCGAGCAACTTTACAAAATTTTATTCAAGCCCGACAAAAACGCACCGGAATACAAGGCGGTCGTCGAGGCCTCGCGGGCAAACCAGATGGCACCACTGGACCTGCTGCAAAAAGCCGGCGCCATCGATTCACCCTACCAGTTCCACTGGAAGCGTTTCTTGCTGGAAAACTTTCCCAAAGGCGTTGGCTTCGGGCACTTGGATGCGCCGCAGATTACCGATGACTTGCCGCTGGCCACGGTCCAGGCCTTTTCCATTGACGATTCGCAAACCACAGAAATCGACGATGCCTTGTCGGTGCAAGGGCTTGGGACGGGTACCGTAACCGTGGGCATTCACATCGCCGCACCCGGTTTGGCAATCACGCCCGGCAGCGCAGTCGATTTGGCCGGCCGTGCCCGGCTTTCGACGGTGTACATGCCGGGGTACAAAATCACGATGCTGCCAGACACTGTGGTGCAAACCTACACCTTGCAAGAAGGCCGTAACTGCCCTGCGGTGTCCCTGTATGTCGCACTGGACGAAGACACCCTGGAAATTCGCAGCAGCGAAACCCGACTGGAGCGGGTACCCATTGCGCACAACCTGCGCCACGACCAACTCGACGGCATAGTGACCCCGGAATGGCTGGAGGCCAGTGCACCCAATGCCAACGACCCGGCGCCGATGCCGGCCCTGCATCCGTCGCTGGGATTTTTGTTCCGACTGGCCAATGCCCTCAAAGGACGCCGTGAAGTGGTCCGGGGCAAACCGGAAACGTTCAATCGGCCCGACTACAACTTCCGCCTGCAGGGCAACGATGGAGGCGAGCCGCAAGGCGACGAGACGGTCCTGATCAGCATTCGCCAACGCGGTGCGCCACTCGATCTGATCGTGGCCGAAGCCATGATTCTGGCCAACAGCACCTGGGGTGGCTGGATGGCAGAAATGGGCGTTCCCGGAATTTACCGCAGCCAGGCGTCACTGGCCCCCGGAGTGAAAGTGCGCATGGGCACCAAAGCATTGCCACACGCCGGCATTGGCGTAAAAAGCTATGCGTGGTCAACCTCGCCGTTGCGCCGGTATACCGATCTGGTCAATCAATGGCAAATTATTGCGTGCGCCCGCCACGGCAAAACCGCAGCGCTGGCAGCCCCTTTCAAGCCCAAAGACGCCGATCTGTTCTCAATTATCAGCAGCTTCGATACCGCCTACAGCGCCTACAACGGCTACCAGAATGCGATGGAGCGTTTCTGGACTTTGCGGTACATACAGCAACATGGAATTGAAGCGCTGGAAGCCAGCGTGTTCCGTGAAAATTTGGCACGTGCCGATCATTTGCCGCTGGTCTTACCCGTTTTGGGTGCGCAGGGTTTGCCGCGCAATGCGCGGGTTGCGGTACGGCTCGGCACCATCGACTTGATCATGCTCGATGTTCAAGGAACGGTTACCCAGCAACTCGACGCACCCACCGATAGCGCAACCGGCGACAACCCGGCCAACGAAGCCAGTGAAGACGATGAAGAAGACGACAACCTGGGGGGGCCGTTGGCCATCGCGTTGGATGTGAACGACACCGGCGAATCGGGCGGCGCAGCTTCGGCCCCCGGCTCCGCGCCAACTGGCGATAATCAGAAACAGTGAACATCCGACGCTTCAGCACCCTGCAATTGGCTCTGGCAGCATACCTCGCACTGCATGCGGGGTTGCTGACGGTGCGCTTTGTGGATTTGCCTGCGTTCAATCGCTTCTTCGAAGACACGCCGCTGGAAATCATTTTGGTCAATGCGCGCAGCGAAAAATCGCCAGAAAAAGCCCAAGCCATAGCGCAAGCTGCGCTGGCGGGTGGCGGACAAGCAGAACAAGGTCGCGCCACCAGTCCGCTGCCGCCGACAGACACCGCTGAAGCCGGTGACAGCCCTGCACCCAGCGACAACACCATGTTGCAAAAAATGCAGGAGATGCAAAATTTGTTGCTCTCGTCTGTGCGGCACCAAATGGCAACCCTGCCACCGCAGGACCCCAGCGCCAGCGTCGATAAAGCGGCGCAAGACCAGCAAGACGAAAAACGCAAACAACTCGCACAATTGCTGGCGGAGATTGAGCGCCGGGTGAACAACGAAAACTCCCGGCCTAAAAAACGTTACATCAGCCCGGCAACACGGGAAGCCGTCTATGCGGCCTACTATGACCGACTGCGGCGCAGCATCGAAGATCGTGGAACCGAGAACTTCCCCAGCCACAATGGCAGCAAGTTATACGGAGAGTTGACCATGATCGTGACGGTTAACCACGATGGCCGGGTGCTGGCGACCGAAGTGGTGGCCAGCTCGGGCAATCCGTTGCTGGACCGGCGGGCCGCGGCAATTGCCCGCGCAGCCGGCCCATTTGGACCATTTACCCCGGCCATGCGCAAGGAATCGGATCAGATTCTCGTGGTTTCACGTTTTCGCTTCACGCGCGATGAAACCCTGGAAGCCAAAGTTAGCAACTCCCCATGAAAATCGCGCTCCGCTGGCTGGCGCTGTGCTGTCTGGCCGCCCTCTCATTGCAGGTTTATTTCGTCGGTCGCATTGCCCTGATGGGTGTCATTGCGCCGGAATCCACTGCGTTTCAACGTTCCGAGGCATTTCGTATCGTGCGCGACACCGGGCGGTTGCCTTGGCTGCAGCAGTGGCGTGATTACCGCCAATTGGGCGAGCCGCTGAAACGTGCCGTAATTGCCTCTGAAGACGACACCTTTACCAGCCACGATGGCGTCGATTGGGATTCTCTCAAGAAGGCCTGGAGCCGCAACGCACAGGCCGAGCAGCGTGCCGAAAAGAATGGCAGCCGCAAGCCGCCCAAAATTGTTGGCGGCTCAACTATCACCCAACAATTGGCGAAAAACCTGTTTTTGTCGGGCGAACGCACCTTGCTGCGCAAGGGCCAGGAGTTACTCATTACGCTGACGTTAGAGCACTTGTTGAGCAAAGAACGAATTCTTGAAATATATTTAAACAGCGTGGAATGGGGCTCAGGTGTATTTGGCGCTGAGGCCGCGTCGCAGCATTATTTCAATAAGCCGGCCAGCCGCCTCAACACTTTTGAGGCGGCGCGTTTGGCGGTCATGTTGCCAAGGCCGAAATATTTTGAGAAACAACCCAGCTCAGGCTACATCTTTGCACGCGCGGCGATTATTACTGCCCGCATGAACGACGCCCGCTTGCCCTGACTTGACCTGCAAACGCCATGCGCATACTCGGCATTGATCCCGGTTTACGGACCACTGGCTTCGGCGTAATTGATTCGGAGGCTGGCAATCTGCGCTATGTGGCCAGCGGCACCATCAGCACCCAGCATTTGCAGACCTTCGCCTTACCCGCGCGCCTGAAGGTGCTCTACGACGGCATTGGCGAAGTGGTGCAACGCTACCAGCCCGATTGCGCGGCCATCGAAATCGTGTTCGTTAACGTGAATCCACAGTCCACATTGCTGCTCGGGCAGGCCCGTGGTGCCATCATTACCGCCTTGGTTTCACGCGACCTGCCGGTTGCCGAATACACCGCACTGCAAATGAAACAGGCAGTGGCAGGCCATGGACGCGCCCAAAAAAGCCAGATTCAGGAAATGGTAAAACGCCTATTGCACCTCAGCGGCCTGCCCGGCACCGATGCCGCCGACGCCTTGGGACTCGGTATTACGCATGCGCACGCTGGCACCGCCATGGCACGGGTTGCCAAAGCCAGTGCCACCAACGGCATTGGCGGCGCCGGGTTGGTTCCGGGCATAAGCAGCCCGGCATCCTACCGGGCGGGCCGCAGTCGCTGAGTCACAGGCGACACTGTGCACAGTCGTTGGAAGCGTTTTACAAAACCCGCTCGAGAACCAGTACGCCAAAAAAACCCAGTCCCGCCAGCACCGCCCACTTCAAGGTAACCAAGCCGTATTCCCGAAAGCGGGCTTGACCGGTGGCGGCAAACGCACCAAAACAAACAATGGCACTGAGCAGCGCCAGAAAAATCAGCCAGCGGAACAACAACATTGTTTTACCAAGCCTGGGCCGGCTGCGCAAACCCGGCCGGAGCCCGGCGCACATCTTCAAAAGTCACCAACTCCCAGCATTCAGGATGCGCCAGCAATTCACGCAATAACAAATTGTTCATAGCGTGACCCGAACGAAACGCCGAGTAACTGGCCAGCAAAGGCTTGCCAACCAGGTACAAGTCGCCCATGGCATCGAGTATTTTGTGTTTGACGAACTCATCGTCATAACGCAGACCGTCGGAATTGAGAACTTTGTAATCGTCCATGACAATGGCATTGTCCAGACCACCACCCAGTGCCAGGCCATTGGCGCGCATCATTTCAACGTCTTTGGTAAAACCGAAAGTGCGGGCCCGCGCAATATCCCGGGAGTAATTTCCGACACTCATGTCGAACTCAACGCGCTGCCCGGTGGAATCCACCGCCGGGTGCTTAAAGTCAATTTCAAAGCTCAGTTTGTAGCCATGGAAAGGCTCCAAGCGCGCCCATTTCTGGTTGCCTGCTTCACCTTGGCTGACCTGCACGGGCTGGGTCAGGCGAATAAACTTGCGCGGCGCATTTTGCAGTTCGATCCCTGCGCTTTGCAGCAAAAAGACGAACGATGCCGCCGAACCGTCCAGGATCGGGATTTCTTCAGCGGTAATGTCGACATACAAATTATCGACCCCCAAACCGCTGCAGGCCGACATCAAGTGCTCCACCGTCAACACCCTGGCACCATCACGCGACAGCGTGGATGCCAGACGGGTGTCTGTCACGGCCTCGGCAGAGGCCGGGATTTCAACCACCTGCGGAAGGTCCACACGCCGAAACACAATGCCGGTGTTGGGTGCAGCCGGCCGCAAGGTAATTTCGACACGCTGGCCACTGTGCAGGCCAACCCCCACGGCATGCGTGAGGGATTTAAGGGTTCTTTGTTTCAGCACAGCGGTATTTTACGGTGGGCAGTCGGTTTTTGCTCAGTCTGCCTGCTTGCGCAAGAAGGCCGGGATTTCATAGTCGTCCATGCCGCCGCTGGACAGGGCATCGACGCGCGCTGCGGCCTGCGTGCGGTTGGTGCGCCAGACGCTGGGGGTCGACAGGGTTGCATAGTCGGTTTGGGCACTGCCGCCACTGATCGACGCGGCCTGGCTGGACACCGGCGTATTCAGCGTAGGCACTTGGAATGGCACATTGTCGGTGCCGGTGCGCAGCACTTGCAGCGGCGGCGCGGTGCGGCGCGCACCTTGGCGGCTCAGACCCGTGGCAACCACGGTGACACGAATTTCGTCACCCAGGGCATCGTCATACGCCGTACCGTAAATCACGTGGGCATCAGGCGATGCGTAATTGCGGATGGTGTTCATGGCCAACTTGGATTCAGACAATTTGAGTGAACCCTTGGCTGCGGTGATTAGCACCAGTACGCCTTTGGCGCCGGACAGGTCGATACCTTCCAGCAACGGGCAAGCGACAGCCTGTTCGGCCGCAATGCGTGCGCGGTCTGGGCCCTTGGCAATGGCGGTACCCATCATGGCTTTGCCAGGCTCACCCATGACGGTGCGCACGTCTTCAAAGTCGACGTTCACATGGCCCGGAACGTTGATAATTTCGGCGATACCGCCGACCGCGTTCTTCAACACGTCGTTGGCCTGGGCAAAGGCTTCGTCCTGGCTGATTTCATCGCCCAACACATCCAACAGCTTTTCATTGAGCACCACGATCAGGGAGTCCACATTGGCTTCCAGCTCGGTCAGGCCCGCGTCGGCATTGCTCATGCGACGACCGCCTTCGAAATCGAAAGGCTTGGTTACCACGCCCACCGTCAGAACTCCCATTTCCTTGGCTACACGGGCAATCACGGGTGCTGCACCCGTGCCGGTGCCGCCGCCCATACCGGCGGTAATGAACAACATGTGAGCGCCTTGAATCGCTTCACGGATGTCGGCTTCGGCCAGCTCGGCGGCTTCACGGCCTTTGTCCGGCTTGCTACCCGCACCCAGACCACTGGAACCAAGTTGAATGGTTTTGTGTGCGGTGCTGCGCGAGAGCGCCTGTGCATCGGTGTTGGCGCAAATAAATTCCACGCCGCCGACCGCGCTGTGAATCATGTGCTCAACGGCATTGCCGCCGCCGCCGCCCACGCCAATGACTTTGATTTGGGTGCCTTGGTTAAAACTTTCTTCGTCAATCATTTCAATGGCCATTTTTAAAACTCCTGTATTCTGAATCAATTGGATGTGTTTCTTGTGTCTGCGCAAATAGGTTTCGATCGGATCGACAACAACATCGTCGATGCGGACTGCCACGGGCCAGCCAGAGTTGCCAATGCGGCAACGCACGGTGCGCTGCAGCGCCTGTTCGTATGGTGTGTGGCATGGCTTAGAAGTTCCCGATAAACCAGTCTTTGATGCCACCGAGCGCGGTCTTCATCGACCCCGCTTTCTGGGCCACCTTGTAACCGCGCATGCGGGCGATCCGGGCCTCTTCGAGCAGGCCCATGACCGTAGCGGCACGGGGCTGCGCCACCATGTCAGCCAAAGCGCTTGAATATTTCGGAATGCCGCGGCGCACCGGCTTCAGGAAAATATCTTCGCCAAGTTCCACCATGCCGGGCATGATGCAGCTGCCACCGGTCAGCACAATGCCGCTGGAGAGCACTTCCTCGTAACCGGACTCCCGCATGACCTGATTGACCAGCGAGAAAATTTCTTCCACGCGGGGTTCAATGACGCCGGCCAGCGCCTGGCGGCTCAGCATGCGCGGACCGCGGTCACCCAGACCAGGGACTTCTACCTGAATCTCAGGGTCCACCAGCAGTTGCTTGGCGTGACCGCTCTCCACCTTGATGTCTTCAGCGTCCTTGGTTGGCGTGCGCAGCGCCATGGCGATGTCGCTGGTAATCAGATCACCGGCAATCGGAATGACCGCCGTGTGGCGAATCGCGCCATTGGTAAAAATAGCCACGTCGGTAGTCCCGGCGCCAATATCGACCAGGGCCACACCAAGTTCGCGTTCGTCTTCGGTCAACACCGACAAACTGCTGGCCAAGGGGTTGAGCATCAGTTGCTCCACTTCAAGGCCGCAACGGCGTACGCACTTGATAATATTCTCTGCAGCGGTCTGTGCCCCGGTCACGATGTGCACCTTGGCTTCCAGGCGAATGCCACTCATGCCAATCGGTTCGCGCACATCCTGACCATCAATAATAAATTCCTGGGGCTCCACCAGCAGCAAACGCTGGTCCGTCGAGATATTGATTGCCTTGGCGGTTTCAACCACCCGCGCGACATCGGTCTGGGTCACCTCACGGTCTTTCACCGCCACCATGCCACTCGAGTTCATACCGCGAATGTGGCTGCCGGTAATTCCGGTATAGACCCGCGTAATCTTGCAATCGGCCATCAACTCAGCCTCTTTCAAGGCCGCCTGAATACTTTGCACGGTGGCATCAATATTGACAACCACGCCGCGCTTTAAGCCGTTACTGGGAGCCACACCGAGCCCCGCCAGCTTCAATTCGCCATTGGGCATCACTTCGGCAACCACCACCATCACCTTGGCGGTTCCGATGTCCAGGCCCACGACCAAGTCTTTGTATTCTTTAGCCATGTTTTATTACCCTGCTCTTTGTTTCCATTACTTAGCCTAATTAGCCTACTTAGCGTCGTTCGCCTACCGTGCCTATTTAGGCTGCTTGGCCTGCACTGCCTGCTCGGTGCTCACACCGCGCAAACGAATTGCATAGCCGTTTTCGTGCCGCAAATCGGCGTATTCCATGGTGTTGGGCTGGCGCCCATAACGGGCCGCGACCTGCGTCACCGTTAACATCAGACGGCGGGTACGCTCACGCACTTCGTCCAAATTGCCCCGCCCCAGTTCCACTGTTGCGCCCCCATCCAGCCCCGCACTCCAGCTGCCGCGTTCGCTCAGGCGAAGCTGGATCAGCGGTGTATCGGTACCCGAAAACAGCGGCGCCAACCCTTGGTACATGGCCAGCACATCCGATGCCTGGCTGTCGGGCCCACTCAATGTAGGCAGGTTGTCCTGGTCTACTTCGCCCACATTGGCTTCAAAAATCTCGCCGTAGCTATTGAGCAAACGCGCGTCACCATCGCCCCCCCAAAGGGCCACCGGTTGATGTTCTTGCAAGACCACGTGCAAGCGATTGGGAAACTCACGCTTCACCACCGCGGCACGAACCCAAGGAACCGCCTCAAAGGTGGCCCGTACACGGTCCAGATCGACGCTGAAAAACGTGCCGGCGATGTGCGGCGCCACATTCGCACGCAAGGTGGCGCTGTTGCTGTGGTGGCTGTCCCCGGTGACGATAATTTGTTGCAAATCGAACGCGCTCCAGCGCGCCAGCAGCCGCACCCCCATGAGCGCGACGAGCATGGCGAAGGCAAGCATAAGCACTGCCGCACCACGGTTCATCAAGCGCACATCCAGCGGGGGATTGGCTGCCAGGTTCACTCTTGTGCTCCTGCGTCAAGGCGCGCACTGCGCAGCAGGTGCACGCACAAGGCGTCATAGGACATGCCGGCAGCGCGCGCCGACATCGGCACCAGAGAGTGGCCGGTCATGCCCGGCGCAGTGTTGATTTCCAACAGGTACGGAGTCCGTGTAGCCGCATCAATCATGACATCGGCACGGGCCCAACCACGGCATCCCAACACTTTGTAGGCCTTGCAGATCAGCGCCTGGATGGCGGCTTCCTCACCATCGGGCAAACCGGCAGGTACCAGGTATTGGGTGGTGTCGGTGAAGTATTTGTTCTGGTAATCGTAGTTGCCGTCCGGCGCCACAATGCGGATGACCGGCAGCGCCTGCGGCGCATCGTTGCTGCCCAATACCGGGCACGTCACCTCATCGCCGGCAATGAATTGTTCGCACAAAACCATCGGGTCATGTCGGGACGCCAATGTGTAGGCGGCTTCGCACTCGGCTTCGCTGTGTACTTTGGTCAGACCGATGGTGGAGCCTTCCCGGGCCGGCTTGACAATCATCGCGCCGGCACTGCTGCCCGCACCGAGTTCGGCCCATGCAGCGCGGGTCTCGGCGGCACTGTGCACCTGGCGCCAAGCCGGGGTGGAGAGTCCTTCGAAACGCCAGATGCGCTTGGTCATGACTTTGTCCATCGAGATGGCTGAGGCCATGACACCGGAGCCCGTGTACGGAATACCCAGCAACTCCAGCGCGCCTTGCACGGTACCGTCTTCACCAAAGCGGCCATGCAAGGCGATGAAACACCGGTCAAACCCTTCGCGTTTCAAATCAGACAGATCGCGCTGTGCAGGATCGAAGGCATGGGCATCAACACCTTGCTTGCGCAATGCTTCGAGTACGCCGGTGCCCGACATCAGCGATACCTCGCGCTCAGCCGAGGCGCCGCCCATCAATACGGCCACCTTGCCCAATGGGTCTTTCACCGGGTCTTTGATTTCATGCATGACCTGCTCCCTGCAGCATTTCCACAATTTTTCCTGGTACGGCACCAATCGATCCGGCGCCCATGCAAATCAGCACATCGCCATCGCGGGCGTTGTCCACCGCGGCCTGTGGCATGGCGCCAATCGCGTCGACAAACAAAGGCTCCAGCTTGCCTGCCACACGCAAGGCGCGCGCCAGGGAGCGGCCATCGGCCGCAACAATCGGTGCTTCGCCAGCCGCATACACCTCGGCCAGCAACACGGCATCGGCATGGCTGCCAATGACCTTCACAAAATCTTCAAAGCAGTCGCGGGTGCGGGTGTAGCGGTGCGGCTGAAAGGCCAGCACCAAGCGCCGTCCCGGGAAGGCACCCCGTGCGGCAGACAAGGTGGCTGCCATCTCGACGGGATGGTGGCCGTAGTCGTCAATGACCGTCACGCTACCGCCTTGCGGCAGCGGCAGGTCGCCATAGCGCTGGAAGCGCCGGCCGACACCGCGGAATTCAGCCAAGGCCTTGCAAACCGCGGCGTCGTCAATGTTTAATTCAACCGCGACCGCAATCGCCGACAGCGCATTGAGTACGTTGTGCATACCCGGCAGGTTCAGCACCACATCCAGATCGGGCAGGGTTACGCCGTTGCGGCGTTGCACCGTAAAGTGCATGGCCGAACCCACAGCGCGCACGTTAACGGCACGCACCTGGGCTTGTTCATTGAAACCATAGCTGGTAACCGGACACGTGACGTCGTCGGCAATTTCGCGCACGGCCGGATCGTCGGTACACAAAATAGCCGTTCCGTAAAACGGCATGCGGTGCAGGAAATCGACAAAGGCTTTTTTCAGACGTCCAAAATCATGGCCGTAGGTTTCCATGTGGTCGGCGTCGATATTGGTCACCACCGCCATCACCGGCAAAAGATTCAAAAATGATGCATCGGACTCGTCGGCTTCGACCACGATGTAATCGCCTTGCCCCAGTCGCGCGTTGGCACCGGCACTGTTCAGGCGGCCCCCGATCACAAACGTCGGATCGAGGTCGGCCTGCGCCAGCACGCTGGCAACCAGGCTGGTGGTGGTGGTCTTTCCGTGGGTGCCAGCGATTGCAATGCCGCGTTTGAGTCGCATTAACTCGGCCAACATCAAGGCACGCGGCACGATCGGAATATGCATTTCACGCGCGCGCAGCACTTCCGGGTTGCTGCCCTGAACGGCCGTCGATGTGACCACGGCATCGGCACCCGATACGTTGTCTGCGTGGTGCCCCACATGGGTCCGGATGCCAAGGCCGGCCAGACGCCGCAGGGTGGCGCTGTCGGCGAGATCGGAACCCGATATTTCATACCCGAGATTGCTCAATATTTCTGCAATGCCGGACATGCCGACACCGCCGATTCCGACAAAGTGAATATGCCGTATGGCGTGTTTCATTTCACACACTCCTGACAGGCCGCGACAATTGCTTGCGTGGCATAAATTTGTTGTTGGTTGCGCGCCGCATTGGCCATGTTGAGCAATGTGCTGCGGTCCAGACAGGTCAGCTGCTGCGCCAAGGCTTCTGGCGTCAGTGAAGACTGAACGGCCCGCCACGCTGCACCGGCATCGGCCAGATAACGCGCGTTCTGTGTTTGGTGGTCGTCAATCGCATTGGGCAAAGGCACCAGCAACGCGGCCGCCCCGACCGCTGCAATTTCCGTTACGGTACTGGCGCCGGCGCGGCACAAAACCAGGTCGGCCTCGGCCATCGCCGTAGCGGTATCGTCAATAAAAGGCGTCAGCCGTGCTTCAACCCCTGCCTGGCGGTAATTCGCACGCAAGGCATCGATTTGGCTTTCGCCGCTTTGGTGGGTGACCAAGGGACGTAAATTGGGGTCCAGCATGGCAAGCGCTTGGGGCACGACATCATTCAGGGCGCGGGCGCCCAGCGAGCCGCCCAGCACCAGCAAACGCAACGGTCCGCTGCGCCCGGCAAAACGCTGGGCCGGCAAGGCCTGCGCCAAAAACGCGGCACGCAATGGATTGCCAACAAATTCCGCGCGCGGCAAGCCATTGGGAAATGCCGTAAAGATGCGCCGTGCCCAGCGTGCCAGTATGCGGTTGGCGGATCCCGCCACGGCATTTTGTTCGTGCACCAGCAAGGGCACGCCGGCCAAGACGCTGGCCAGCCCACCCGGCAAAGAAACATAGCCACCAAAGCCCAGTACGACGTCCGGCCGCACGGATTTCAACACGCCACGGCATTGCCATATTGCGCGCAGCAAGCGCATGGGCATGGCCACCAGTGCCGACATTCCTTTGCCCCGCACGCCCCTGAATTGAATCGGATGCAGGGGAATGGCGTGGGGCGCAACCAAGCGATTTTCCATGCCAGTTGGCGTGCCCAGCCAGTGCACCTGCCAACCGGCTTCCCGCAGGGCCTGCGCAACCGCCAGACCCGGAAAAATGTGGCCGCCGGTGCCAGCCGCCATGATCAGTGCGCAGGGTGCGGACTTGGCGTCGGTCATACACGACCTCCATGCATCAAAGTGCGATTTTCATTGTCGATCCGCAACACCACGGCCAGTGCCACCAGATTGAGCAAAATGGCCGAACCGCCATAGCTCATCAGTGGCAGGGTCAGGCCTTTGGTGGGCAGGGCCCCCAGATTCACACCCATATTGATAAAAGATTGAAAGCCCATCCACAAGCCAACACCTTGTGCCACCAGCCCGGCAAACACGCGGTCGAGGGCAATCGCCTGGCGACCAATGTGCATCAAACGACGGGTTAGCCACAAAAACATTCCAATCAGAACCACGACGCCAACCAGTCCAAATTCTTCGCCAATTACGGCCAGTAAAAAGTCGGTATGCGCTTCGGGCAACCAGTGCAGTTTTTCAACGCTGCCACCCAGGCCCACACCGAATATTTCACCGCGTCCGATCGCAATCAGTGAATGCGAAAGCTGGTAGCCTTTGCCCATGGAATAGCGGTCATCCCAGGGATTCAGGTAGGCAAAGATGCGCTCCCGACGCCATTCACTCAGGGCAATCATCAAGACGAAGGCGACCACCAGAATCGCGGCAATCAGAAAGAACATCCGGGCATTGACGCCGCCCAAGAAGAGAATGCCCATGGCGATCACGGCAATCACCATAAAGGCCCCCATATCGGGTTCGGCCAGCAGCAGCAAACCAATCACGGCAACGGCAATTCCCATCGGCATCACGGCACGGAAGAAGCGCTCTTTCACTTCCATTTTGCGCACCATATAGTCGGCGGCGTACAACACCACGGCAAACTTCGCCAACTCGGATGGCTGGAAATTCAGGATGCCCAGCGCAATCCAGCGCCGCGCACCGTTCACGCCTTTGCCGATGAAGGGCAAGAGCACGGCAATCAGCAAGGCCAGCGACGCTACCAGCAACCAGGGGGCCACGCGCTCCCAAGTCTGAACCGGCACTTGATACGCAAACGCACCGGCCACCACCGCAACGGCAATTGAAAACAGGTGGCGAACCAGAAAATGGGTGTGGGTGTAGTTGGCAAATCGCGGGTTGTCGGGCATCGCAATCGATGCCGAGTACACCATGACAGCACCCCACAAGACAAGGGCAATCGTGACCCACAAAAGCCCTTGGTCAAAGCCACGCACCTGGCTCGGGCGGTTGCTGGCCGACATCGTGGAGCGCGCGCCCAGGCGCACCGGCAAAGTACCGGCGGCGGCATCGGCACGCGGGCTGAACCAGTGGGCAAAGGTGCGCTGCAACAGGTTCATGCACCCTGCTCCAGGTCGCTGCCGTTGGCCAGGGCCAGGGCGCGCACCGCTTCCACAAAGGCCTGTGCGCGGTGTGCATAGTCTTTGAACATGTCAAAACTGGCGCAGGCCGGAGACATCAATACGGCGTCGCCTGCGTGGGCCACTCGGCTGGCATGCGCTACGGCATCGGCCATCGAGCTGGCGTCGATCAGCGGTACGCCGGTCGCGCCCAGCGCGCCGCGAATCAGGGGTGCATCACGCCCGATCAGCACGACGCTGCGAACATAGCGTTGTACCGGGGCGGCCAGCGGTGCAAAGTCTTGCCCCTTGCCGTCGCCACCCAGAATCACCACCACCTTGCGCTCTTCGCCCAGACCGCGCAGCGCGGCGACGGTTGCGCCGACGTTGGTGCCTTTGCTGTCGTCAAAGTACTCAATGTCATCGACGATGCCAATGGGCTCGACACGGTGCGGCTCGCCATGGTATTCACGCAGACCAAACAAAATCGGCGCCAACGGACAGCCGGCCGCAGAACACAAAGCCAATGCCGCCAGCGCATTTCCCGCGTTATGGCGCCCGCGGATGCGCAGCGCATCGGCAGGCATCAGGCGTTGAATATGAATTTCTTCCTCTGCGTCGCGGCGTTTTTTACGGGTTTCGTCGGCCTCCAGCGCACGCACCAGCCAGACCATGCCATTGACTTCTTCCATGCCGAAGTCACCCGGTCGACGCGGCATGTCGGTACCGAAAGTTATATGCGCGCGTTCCTGCGGACGCTGCAGCTTTTGGCGTATTGGGGCCGGTAGCATGGCCATCACATCGGGATCTTCGCGATTCAGCACCATCAGGCCATTGGCCCCGAAAATGCGCGACTTGGCACCGGCATAGGCGGCCATGCTGCCGTGCCAGTCAATGTGGTCTTGGCTGATGTTGAGCACCGTGGCGGCCGTCGGTTCAAAGTCGGCCGGTAGGTCCAACTGAAAGCTGGACAGCTCTAACACCCAAAAATCGGGCAGATCGTATGCCGCAATCGCCTGGGCCAACGTGTCCAGCAAACACGGGCCAATATTGCCCGCAACCGCCGTCTTGCGATCGGCCCAGCGCAGCAAATGCCCGGTCAATGAAGTCACCGTGGTTTTGCCATTGGTACCGGTAATTGCCAGCACCTGAGGCGTGTATTGGCGCTCCGCTTGAAGTTGCTTCAGTGCATGGGAAAACAAGGCCAGCTCACCCCCCACCCACAGCCCGGCAGCCTGGGCCGCTGCCAACACCGGCGCGGTATCGGCGGGGCGCAAGCCAGGGCTTACAAACACGGCACGCACCGGCCGGCCTTCCACCATGGCGGCACCAAAAGGCCCGGCCACAAAGCGAATATGCGGCAACTCGGCGCGCAAGGTCGCCAACTGAGGCGGCGCATCGCGGGTGTCCGCTACCGTAACCCGCGCACCGTGCCCGGCACACCAGCGGGCCATGGCCAGGCCAGACGCACCCAAACCCAGCACCAGCACGTCCTGGTCATGCAAGGTGTTTGGCGCGGTTTGGGGCACAGTATTTAACACGGTGGCTTCCATGATCAACGCAGTTTCAAGGTGGACAAGCCGACCAGACACAACAGAATCGTGATGATCCAGAAACGCACTACCACCTGGGTTTCTTTCCAACCCTGCTTCTCAAAGTGGTGGTGCAGCGGGGCCATTTTGAAAAGCCGGCGTCCGGCACCGTATTTGCGTTTGGTGTACTTGAAGTAACTCACCTGGAGCATCACGGAAAGGGCCTCCACGACAAAGATGCCGCCCATAATGGCGAGCACAATCTCTTGGCGCACGATCACCGCCACGGTGCCCAGGGCGCCGCCCAAAGCGAGTGCACCGACGTCGCCCATAAAAACCTGGGCTGGATGCGTGTTGAACCACAAAAATGCCAAGCCGGCGCCGGCCATCGCCGAGCAAAATATCAGCAATTCGCCGGCACCCGTAATATGCGGAAAGAACAAATACTTGGAATACACCGCGCTACCGGTCACGTAAGAAAAAATACCCAGCGACGTGCCCACCAGCACCACCGGCATGATGGCCAGACCGTCCAGTCCATCGGTCAGATTGACGGCGTTGCTGGCACCCACAATCACCAAGTAGGTCATGACCACAAAACCCAGAACACCCAAGGGGTAACTTACTTCCTTGAAGAATGGGACCAACAACCCGGCCTTGGGTGGCAGGTTAACGTCAAAGCCGGAGCGCACCCAATTGAAGAACAACTCCATCACTTTCATGTTGGAGTTTTCCGAAATACTGAACACCAGATACAAGGCCGCGAGCAGACCGATCACCGATTGCCAGAAATATTTCTCGCGTGAGCGCATGCCTTCCGGATCTTTGCGCACCACTTTGCGCCAATCGTCAACCCAGCCAATGGCGCCAAAGCCCAAAGTCACGAGCATCACAATCCAGACAAACCGGTTGCTCAAGTCAAACCACAGCAGCGTAGAAACCGTAATCGCCAGCAAGATCAACACACCCCCCATCGTCGGTGTGCCGCTCTTGCTCAGATGGGTTTCCATGCCATAGCCACGCACCGGTTGGCCAATTTTGAGTTCACGCAAACGCCGAATAACAAATGGGCCAGCGACCAGGCCAATCAGCAGCGCTGTCATGGCCGCCATGACGGCGCGAAATGTGATGTACTGAAACACCCGTAAAAAACCAAAGGCGGCGCTTTGCGCCTGTAACCATTGGGCCAGTGTCAACAACATACTTATTCTCCGTGGCCGGGCACCGCTGTCGATGCTCCGGAAAATGGGGTTTCCAACGCCGCCACAACACGCTCCATGCGCATGAATCGCGATCCCTTCACCAAAACGCTGGCGCACCCTGGCACGGCCTCGAGTACCGCGGCGCACAAGGCTTCCATGCTGTCGAAGTGGCGTGCACCGGCAAACTCCGCTACTGCGTGTGCACACAAGGTACCAAGGCAGAAAAACATTTCAATGCCTGCAGCCCGTGCGAGGCGACCGGCTTCTGCGTGAAAAGCCGGACCGTCCTGACCGACTTCGCCCATATCACCCAGCACCAGCAAGCGCGGGCCAGGGAGTTCGCGCAGGACCGCGATCGCTGCACCGACCGAATCGGGATTGGCGTTGTAGGTGTCGTCTACCAAGGTCAGGTCGTGTCCACCACAAACCAGGGCGACGGCGCGCGAGCGACCCTTGACTGCGCTGAAACTTTGCAAGCCCTGCACCACCGCTTGCACCGGTACACCGGCAGCCAATGCACACTGGGCTGCCGCCAGGGCATTGCGCACATTGTGGCGACCGGCAATGTGCAAGGTGAATTCCAGTTGCAGGGCGGCACTGCGGACCTGGACCTGCCAGGCACCATTGCGCCAGCTGGCCTGAACTTCCTCGGGTGCATCGCTGAAACCGATTACCCGTCGGCCGGCAGCCAAAGTGCGCCACAGCGGCGTGTACGCATCGTCCGCCGGAAACACCGCCACGCCAGTGCTTGGCAGTGCTGACAAAACCGCACCATTTTCCTGGGCCACGGCCTCCACCGTTTGCATGAATTCCAGGTGCTCGCGCTGGGCGTTGTTGACCAGCGCGACGGTCGGCTGGGCGATCTCCGCCAACACTGCAATTTCGCCCGGATGGTTCATGCCCAACTCGACCACCGCAATTCGGTGCACGGGGGCCATACGCAACAGCGTCAGGGGCACGCCAATGTCGTTGTTCAGATTACCCCGGGTCGCCAAAGCTGCACCACCGGGCGCGCAGGCGTCCAAGATGCTGGCGATCATCTGCGTGACCGTGGTTTTGCCATTGCTGCCCGTCACGGCAATGACAGGAATATCAAATTGGCGGCGCCAGCCTGCCGCCAGTTGACCCAGCGCAACGCGTGTGTCGGCCACTTCAATGCGGGCCACGCCGGTCGGGTAGGCGCTGGCATCCAGGCCAGCCTGGCATAGCAGTGCCACGGCACCGGCATCCCGGGCCGCATGCAAAAACTGGTTGGCGTCGAAGGTCTCGCCGCGCAGGGCTACAAACAAATCGCCGGCCGCAATGCTGCGGCTGTCGGTATGCACGCGCAAGGGCGTGATGCTGGCTTCGCCCACCACAACCGCGCCCGACAACCACGGCAGAATGCGCGACAGTGTCAAACGGGGGCTTTCGCGCCAACGGGTCAGCGCTTGGGCGGCATGGACGGCATCTGAAAACGGAATTTTTTCGCCGGCAATTTCTTGCGTCGCTTCATGCCCCTTTCCCGCCAGTAACACGACGTCGTTGGCCGCAGCTTGGGCAAGTGTGGTCGCAATCGCTTGGGCCCGGTCCGGCACAACGCATATCGGCGTGACACCGGCCCCGCCGATTGGTCCTGTGGTGCCAGACATGACTTGGGCAATGATGGCTGCCGGGTCTTCGCTGCGCGGGTTGTCGCTGGTCAACACCACCTGATCGGCTTGGCGCACGGCAATGCCGCCCATTAATGGACGCTTGCTGGCGTCGCGATCGCCCCCGCAACCGAATACACACCAAAGTTTGCCGCCACGTTGAATCGCCATCGGACGCAGAGCCTGTAAGGCGGAATCCAGCGCGTCGGGTGTATGGGCATAGTCAACCGCTACCAACGGCTGGCCTGCACCACCCAGGCACTCCATGCGCCCTGGCACCGGTTGCAGCAGGCCAAGCACCTGTGCTGCCACCGACAATGGAACGTCCAAGGCCCGCATGGCAGCCAACACACCCAACAAGTTGGACACGTTATAGCTGCCAATCAGCGGCACTGAAACGGTTTGTTCGTCGTCACCGTCATGCACCTCAAACTGCATACCGCGCGCGGTGTAACGCACATCAAATGCACGCAGGCGTGCCGGCTGCGTTTGCGAAATGGTCCAGACATCCAGTGCCTGACGGCCACTGCGCTGGGACAAATCCCGGGCCAGTTGGGCACCGGCAGGGTCATCGACGTTAATCACCGCGCTGCGCAGTCCCGGCCAGGCAAAAAGACGCCGCTTGGCCGCCCAGTAGGCAGCCATGCTGCCATGGTAGTCCAAGTGGTCTTGGGTGAAATTGGTGAAGATGGCCACTTCAATTTTCAAACCGGCCAGGCGCTGTTCTTCGATACCGATCGACGACGCTTCGATCGCGATGGCACGCACTCCGGCATCGACAAAAGTGCGCAATGCGCCCTGCAGCCCGACCGGATCGGGGGTGGTAAAACCGGTGCTACGCAAAGTGTGTGCGCCGTCTGCCGGCGCCTCACCCCAGAGCAACGGCAATGCCGGCGGGCGGCCAACACCCAAGGTTCCAACCATGCCGGCAGGCATGCGCCAGAGCCCGGGCAACGCTGACAAAGCCTGGGCCAGCCACCAGCTGGTCGAAGTCTTGCCATTGGTGCCGGTAACCGCCAACACGCGCAATTGGGCAGACGGCTGTTGGTAATAGGCAGCGGCAATCAGGCCGGCCGCCGCCTTCAGCCCCGACACCCTCAGAATGCGCTCATCGGCAGCCGGCAAGGCAATAAGGAAAGCGTCGGCACCGGCGTCTTCCATTAATACCGCCGCAGCGCCAGCTGCCAGCGCCGCCGCCACATAAGCGCGGCCATCGGTGGCAGCGCCCGGCCAGGCGATAAAGGCATCGCCCGGTTGGACCTGGCGGCTGTCAGTGTGCAATACGCCCGTAACGCGGGACTGAAGCCATTGGCCAACGGCGTTGAAATCATGCAGCATCAGAAACTTTCCTCCTCGGCCTTGGCCACAATATTGGGCTTGACCGCCATGTCCGGCTGCACATTGAGCATACGCAACGTTTGCTGTACGGTTTCACTGAAGACCGGTGCAGCCACATCACCACCAAAATACTTGCCGGCGCTGGGTTCGTCCACCATCACGCCAACAATCACGCGGGGGTGGTCAATCGGGGCCATGCCGACGAACCAGCTGCGGTATTTGCGATTGCCGTCGGTACCGTAGCCTTTGCCCACTTGCTTGTAGGCAGTGCCCGACTTCCCACCCACGGAATAGCCCTGGGTCTGGGCCTTGGGCCCGGTACCGCCAGGGCCTGCCGCCATTTGCAGCATTTTGCGAATCTTGCCGGCGGTGGTGGCGGAAAACACGGCCACGCCATTGGCCTGTTCCGGGGCCTTCATCAAGGTCGCCGGAATAATCTGACCGTCGTGAGAAAACACGGTGTACGAGCGTACCATTTGAAACAGCGATGCCGACAGGCCATAGCCATACGATGCAGTGGCCTGCTCAATCGGACGCCAACGTGCCGCCGGACGCAAGCGGCCCGACACTGCACCCGGAAACTCAATTTGGGGTTTTTGTCCAAAGCCCGCAGCCGAGAAGGTCTCCCACATCTCGCTGGCAGGCATTTGCATCGCAATTTTGGCAGTGCCAACGTTGCTGGACACCTGAATCACTTGCTCCACCGTAAGCACGCCGTGCGGGTGGGCATCGTGGATGGTGGCACCGTTAATCGTCATGGAGCCGGGCGTGGTGTCGATGATGGTATTGGGCTTGACCCGACCGGTTTCCAGCGCGAGACCGACCGTAAATGGCTTCATCACGGAACCGGGCTCAAAGGTGTCGGTGAGTGCCCGGTTGCGCAATTGGGCACCCGTCAGATTCTGGCGTTTATCGGGCGTGTAGCTGGGGTAGTTTGCGAGCGCCAGCACCTCGCCACTGAGGGCGTCAAGCACCACCACACTGCCGGCCTGTGCACGGTTTTCCAGCACCGCCTCACGCAGCTTTTGGTATGCATAAAACTGAACTTTGCTGTCGATACTGAGCTGAATATCCTTGCCGTCCACCGGTGGCACCACTTCACCCACATCTTCAACCGCGCGGCCCAACCGGTCCTTGATGACGTGGCGCATGCCCGAGCGGCCCAGCAGCTGCTTGTCAAAGAGCAGCTCCATGCCCTCTTGTCCACGGTCTTCCACATTGGTAAAGCCAACAACCTGCGCCGCTGCTTCGCCTTCCGGGTACTGGCGCTTGTATTCTTTGCGCTGGTAAATGCCACGCAAATTGAGGGCCGCAATCTGTTTGGCGACATCGGCATTCACTTGGCGCCGCAGCCAGACAAAGCTCTTGTCTTCGTCGAGCTTCTTCTTCAAATCGACGTACGGCATTTCCAACAATTTGGCCAGTTGCTGCAAGCGCGCACCTTCGCCATCGGTGTCCACATCGTCTGGAATGGCCCAAATACTGGGTGCTGGCACGCTGGAGGCCAAAATCATGCCGTTGCGGTCCAGGATGCGCCCGCGATTCGCTGGTAGCTCAATGGTACGGGCGAATCGGACTTCGCCCTGGCGCTGGTAAAACGCATTGGCGAAGACTTGAATATAGGCCGCACGCGCGGCCAAACCGACAAATGCCAGTGCAATCGCGCCCACCACGAACTTGCTGCGCCAGACCGGTGTCGGACTGGCCAGCAGGGGGCTGGAGGTGTATTGCACGCTGCGGCTCATGGTCGCATCCCGTTTTCGGACGCATTCCGACTGGCACTCGCCGGTGCCGCAGCCGCCACGGACTCCGGCGCACTGTAGTTCACGTACATCGTGATCGACGGCCCGGCCTGGTGCATTTGCAGCTTTTCCCGTGCCAATTGCTCTACGCGAGAGGGCGTAGCCTGTGCCCGCTTCTCTACTTGCAAACGCTCGTATTCGGTTTGCAAACGGCGTTGCTCAGACTGCGCCCGATCGAGCTCGCTGAACAGACGGCGCGAGTCGTACTGCACCTGAACCAGGTAAATCGCGCTCGCCAATACGGCCAATAACAAAATGAAATTCACCCGGGTCATGCCGGCAGCCTCCGGGCCACCCGCATGATGGCGCTGCGCGAGCGTGGATTGCCGGCAACCTCTTCGGCGCTGGGTTTAATGCGCCCGAGCGCCTCGAGCTGCATCACTTTGGGGGCGGCAAAGGGCACACGGCGGTCATATTCTTCGCGTGCATGCTTGGCAATAAACTGCTTGACGATGCGATCTTCCAACGAATGAAAGCTGATTACCGCCAAGCGCCCACCCGGCGCTAGCACGTCCAGGCTGGCAGCTAGCGCCTGTTGCAACTCCTCAAGCTCGGCATTGATGAAAATCCGAAAAGCCTGAAATGTGCGCGTTGCAGGGTTCTGGCCCGGCTCGCGGGTTTTGACCGTGTCAGCCACGAGTTGGGCCAACTCGGTGGTGGTTGAAATTGGCCCCCGTTCCTGTCGGCGAGCAACAATCGCCTTTGCAATTGGCCCAGCAAACCGTTCTTCACCATATTCACGTATCACCTCCGCGATTTGACCTACTTCTGCCGTTGCCAGCCACTCGGCCACACTCTCTCCGCGCGTGGTGTCCATGCGCATGTCCAGCGGACCTTCGAAACGAAAACTGAAGCCCCGCGCCGGGTTGTCGATCTGGGGCGAGCTCACGCCCAAATCCATTAGCAAACCACTGACGCTGGCAGACGCCAACTCACCCAAATGGGCAAAACCTTCATGGCGAATAGAGAATCGGGAATCGGTAA
>Ga0228698_1000368_pt1 | contig 38008 bp, 55 predicted proteins | sample McNCre117_Aug_MG_FD_178015 | JGI IMG/M metagenome (GOLD analysis project Ga0228698, IMG submission 178015) | Freshwater microbial communities from McNutts Creek, Athens, Georgia, United States - 1-17_Aug_MG | ecosystem: Environmental > Aquatic > Freshwater > Creek | place: USA: Georgia... | reverse complement strand
CATGGCCTCCAGCACTGCCGGCCGGGTCGCGGTGCTGGGGTTGTTGAACGCCTCTCGGCAGGCATTGATCTCGTCGGTAACGCATTGCCAGTCCTGCAGCGTGCGGGTGATGCGGCCCCAATCCTCAGAATTCGTGCCGTAGTGGTACGCGCACATTCCGCCGCCAGATCCGGAAAAAATCGCTCCGGGCATGGGGCAGTTGTTTGCGATGCATGCGTAGCGCTTGACCGATTTGTGCGGAATGGCGTCTGCGATCGACTCCGACTTTTCGGGCTTTTTGAAGCTCATGACTCGTACTTCCCGTCAATGATTTTTTGAAAATTGGCGGAGTTGCACACCCATTCAAGGTCTGGCCTCCAGGTGCGCCCGTTGGACTCGAATCCGGCCGATAGCCTGGTGTCGTTGGCGATGTAGGAGAAGAAGCTGGACCACCATGCGATGCCTTCGGCTTCGGTGCTGTAGCCCTTGGGGCTGTAGTCGCTGGGCTTTGCGGCCTGCTGCCATCGGGCTCGCATGGACTGCCTGCGGTTTCCCTCCCAAGCCCTTGGCTGGGCAAGGTGTGGCAGGTGCTTGCGCCAAAGCTCCAGCAGCCGGGAGTACGGGCAATCCGGAAGTTTTGGTTTTCCGGATTCCTCGCGGTCAGATTGCTCCAAGTCGAATTCGGCGTCAGCCGGTTTCGACAATGCAGCGTTAGCTGCAGGTATTAACTCCTGTTCCTGTTCCTGTTCCTGTTCCTGTTCCTGTTCCTGTTCCTGTTCCTGATTAGGCATAGTCTTCGGGTAAGCCTTCGCGTAAGGCTTTCCGAAAGCCTCATCGAAAGCCTTTGCGAAAGACTCTCCGAGCGCATGGATACTGGCTTTCAGGCTATCGAACGCCTCGCGCTTGAGTTCACATTCAGGTATCAGGTCGAACTCAGACGCCCAGCTCTTTACGACATTGGGGGATTCCGGCTTGTTGTGCTTGATGGCGTTTGGTACCCACATCACACGGGCTTTGAAGTCGGCTTTCACCATGCCTTTGGCAGAGACTTCCTGAAAGGCTTCCGCAAAGGCTTCCGGCTCCCAATCCAATTCTTCTGCCATGGCGGCACGGCCAGCTCTGAAAAGCCCCGGAATTGGGCCTGTGTGGGGTCCTGTAATCAGGAAAAGCCACAGTCCCTGACCGCATGGAGGAATTGGACTTAGGCCGCGGAATTTCTCATCTCCCCAGGTGCGCACTTCAACCTTGCGGTATCTGCCTGAAGTCTTGACGGACTTTTGTGGCGATGGATCGGTGTCATAGTTCTTTTTCACCGCGAAGTCCCCCTCTTAATCGCCTGTGTGCGATCTGCTTGGTCTTGCCTGGTGATAACGATGGACTGCCCCTTGTGAGGCTTAATGTCGACAATTTGCCGGCCATTCTGGTCAATCGCCTTGCCGTTTGAGCCACCAACCAGGCGCTTCGCTGCCTTCTCTCCAGCCTCGGTGTAAAAAATCGATGGTCGGCAGTTTTCGTGCCAGTGGAACGGGCTAAGTGCGTCGTGCGACTGACCACCAGCTGGCGCGGTGAAAGGACCGGTATTTGTGGGGGATATTGGCTTGTGATTTCGCCGTGCCGCCCGCGTATGTGCGGTGTCGCTCATAGGTCACCCCGGTTGGTTTCCGATGTACCCGGATTGCGCCCGGCCACACGCAAGATCAAAGTAGCTTCATGAAGCTTTGCATCGCTCCAGTCACGCAGCAGATCCCGCATCACTTGGGTACGGGTCTTACCGGTCGCCTGGACATATCCGTCCAGCACGGAGCATTCGTGCGCCGGGAGTTCCACCCGGATTTCTGTCACTTTGTCGGTGGCCACTCAAGCTCCCTGCTGCGTGGAGTTGCTTATTGCCGACGTTCCAGTGAACTCGTTGACCAAGTCTTCGATGGTCAAACGACTATCTGCCTGGCTGAGAGCCTTGAGGATTTCCAAAGATGGCTTTTTGTCCCTCCACTGGGTAGCAAGTTGGTACAGATACCCAGGAGAGGTGTTGATAGCCTTGGAGAGCGATTCACGCTCTGCCTTGGTGAGTGTTTTGTAAAGATCGGAGAGCTTCATGTACGAGATTATTAGCGAACCGCCAACGTTTCGTCAATAGCCATCCGCTAACCATTTAAACGTCATGTATTGCTACCCTCTTGGCATGCGAACAATTGAGGAAATTCGACTCGAAAATTTCCAGGGCCTTGTGCGGGAGCTGGAAGCGCATCGAGGTGCGCCACTGAATGATTCCGAAGTGGCCTTTAACTTGGGAATATCAAAGGTTTATGCTTGGCAGCTCCGCAGTGGAAAACGGACAAAGATTGACAGTGTTGGAGCCAGGAAAATTGAACTTCATGCCGGTAAGGCAGTGGGTTGGATGGACACAAATTTCAAGATGTGGCCGTTCCCAGGCATTGAGCCAGAAAGATTTAACGCTCTGACATACGAACAGCGGATCGAAATCCAGGGGCAGATTCGAGAACGTATCGAGCGTTTCGAGGCAGCCACCATAGCTTCAAATCAGAAAAACGGCACGACGGACAAATGAAACTCCCGTTTCGACCATACCTTGCATACAGCAGGCCGTGAATCACCCATTAGAGGGATTAGCCTGTCACATCACTGAAGAAAAGGGAAAAGTATGTATGAATCCGGCGTTTTTGTGGCACTCTTAATTTGGATGTACGGGGTGATCAGCTCCATCATCACCATCAATTCCCGCATGGAAAGAAACCTGAATAAGGTTGGCCAGCGTAGGAGCTGGATTGATGGTTCGATAAAGATGATGACAAAGGCCGATGTTGAGCGCAGCCTGTTCGCAAGTGCGTTCAAGTTTTTTATTGTCTGGGCGATCAGCTTTTTCTTTATTGTGTTTAGTTGGCTACAAGTCGCTTTAGTTGCGGCGATATTGGTATATCGATGGAACAAAGATTCTGGCGCACCACAGTCAATCCGTGAATTTCGCTGGAAATTAAAGAACTCGGACCTATCGTTTCAGCAGGTCGTAACTGAGATGTACAAAGTCGGTGAGATGACGTCACCTACGCTTGAAGAATTCATCACAGATACAGCCAAGGAACTCCGCAGCCGCGGAATTCCCACTTGGTAACTACCCCACGCGGACCGTGGGTGTAAATAGGAAACAATGCAACAAATGGAAAAGAAAGATCATCTGCAGATTTATTTGGCAATCGCACGGTGCATTCTTACGAGCCATAAAGCGATACATGCTCGACTAGATTTCGCCGCACCATCATCAGTCTCAAAAGAGCAGATGGATTCCGTCATCTCAGCAGAAAAGGAATACGCAGAAGCCATGGATCACTGCCTGGAGCTGCTTGATAAGGCATCGTCATGAGCGCCGACATATACCAATTCGACACGCGGCTTAAGGGCCTCGAGGAAAAGGCCATGCAAGGCGGCGGCGATCCGCCGTATGATGGCGGAATGGAAACCCGTGTCGCAAAACTTGAAGCAATCGTGCCAGCCTTGGCCACCAAGGAAGACTTGCTGCGCCTAGAGGTAAAGCTTCACCAGGAGATCAACGCTCAGACCTGGCGCATCATCGGAGCAATGATCACCTTTGGCGGACTGCTGTGTGCGGCGACCTTCTTTATTGCCCGAAACGTCCATTGAACTAGCCCCACCCTCCCCACCAGCCGCCCACCGAGGCGGTTTTTTTCATCCTACAACAGATCAATCAAAAAAAATTTTCTATACGTTTAGCTGTTCGCTATTGACACAATGTTAGCTGTTCACTAATATTCACTTCACTCGCAAACGAAAGCGAAACACCCCAGCCGAGCGATACGCGGCGAACCGACAGGATGCAGAAAGGGGGTTAGGGCCGGTGGCCTGCAGCGGAAGTGGCGAGGTTGTCCAACAACCTGGGAGTGATAGAGATGGCGACCACCAAGACACCGGCCAAGCGAGCAGCAAAGGCCAAACCCACCGCAGCAGCGGGATCTGTTCCGGCTATTGGCCAGCACCTGCCTGAGCTGGGCGGAACCTACATCGGAATTTCCAGCGACCTCAAGGGCGGCGCCACCGGCCACCTGGTGCTGCTCGATGCGCGCCCGACCACGCGCATGACCTGGAAGGCCGCAATTGCCTGGGCAGAGAGCCTTGGTGACGGTGCCCGGCTGCCGACGCGCGCCGAGGCGATGCTGATATTCACTAACACCACCAATCGACCCACATCTGGCTGGCACTGGACGAGTGAAGAGGAAGACGCCTCCTACGCCTGGGGTTGCTACTTCAGCACCGGCGACCAGAACGACAACCACAAGGGCAACGATCTTTCGGCTGTTGCCGTCCGCAGGTTGTCTCTTCAGTCCTTCAATTCTTTGACTTCCGTGGAGGCCGCGTGAGCTGCAACCACAACTGCCAGCAGGGCCGCACGTGCGACTGCTACCGCTCCAACTTTGACCAGTTGGGCCAGCCAGTTGAACATCCCTCCCCGCTGACCATGGCGGACTTCCTTACCGCCGTATTTGCGGTGTTGTGCATCGTCGGCATGGTGTCTGGCATTTTTGCTCGGGGCTGACATGTACAGCTTTGAAACCACCATTGGTGCCGGAAACGCTACCGTAACGGTCGAATATGACGCAGAGACCGATTGCGACGAGCGTGGATCGTTCACTACTACCGACATAGTGAATGTCCTGTATCAGGGAAAGATCATCAACGACACCCTGACCGACGAGGTCTGGGGCGAGTTGTGCGTCAAGGCTGATGAGGACTTCGCTGAGAGCAGCGCTTCTGACCTTGAAGCAGCTCAGATCACGCGCTATGTCTCCCGCCAAGAAGCCTTGGGGATCTCGCTGTGATGGTCTTTATCCGACTCATTTCCTTCTACCGCCGTGGGGGCGCTACGCCCCTGCGCGCTGTGCGCCGCGCATTCGAAACCATGCGCCGGACCTTTTAACCACCAACCGGAGAAATCCACTATGACTGAAGTAATGGAGCGCAGCTCCGCCCTCACCGTCCAGGCGCGCGCCGCGCTGGCGCTGAATTCCACCCAGACCGAGGCCGATCTGACGGCCATGGCCATGAAGAACATGCATATCGTTGCAGTGGTCGACAAGGCTGGCCGGCAGCAAGCGCATGGCGCGGCGATGGAGTTGCGCACCGCCCGCACCGATATTGAGAAGGTCAGCAAGGCAGCACGCGACGATGCCACAAAGTTCTCCAAGGCCGTGATCGCTGAAGAGGATCGCCTGATCGCCATCATTGAGCCCGAAGAAAAACGCCTGCTTGCCCTGCGCGATGAATGGGACCAGGAGCAGGAACGCATCAAGCGCGAGGCCGAGGCCAAAGAGCGCGCCCGCATCACCGCCATTCACGAGCGCATCAGCGAAATCCGGGGCTATGTGCCACTGGCAGCCCAGTGCCGCACCGCAGAGCGCATCCAGGAGCTGCTGCAGCGCCTGGAGGCTATCGGGGACGCAGGCTTTTCCAGCTTCGAAGAGTTCTCCGAAGACGCCCAGAACACTTTCAATGGCGTAGTGGTGCAGGTCGAAAAGCTGCACGCCGAGAAGGTGTCCGAAGAGGCAGAGCGTGCCCGGGTGAAGGCCGAACAGGAAGCCGAGTCCAAGCGATTGGCCGAGGAGCGTGCAGCGCTGGATCGTGAGCGCGCCGAACTGTCCGCTGCCCGGGCAGCAGCAGCCAAAGCCATCGAGGATGCCAAGCCCAAGGTGGTTACGCCGGCCGATGACTTCGAAGCACAGGTGCAGCAGTTCGCCCAGGCCGTGGCGGCATTTCCTGAATCCCACCCGCTGCCGACTGCAAATGTCACAAGCATCGCCACGCCGGCACAAAAGGCCGGCCGCCCCACCGACATGGAAATTGTCGACGTGCTGGCCCTGCACTACCGCGTGCACGAATCCAAAGTTCTGGAGTGGCTGCTGGCCATGGACCTGAGCGAAGTCACCGAGCGCATTTCTGCCGAATTCATTTAACCCCACCACCAACCACGAACCATGAACACAACCACAAAACCCGAAAGCACCGCGCTGCAAACCATTGAATCCGGCGCATTGGCTGATACCGGCCGCGCGCAAGCAAGCTCCCTGATGATGGACACCGGAACCATGGAAACGCTGATGCGCGTCGCCGATCTGATGGCCAGCGGTAAAAGCACAGTGCCAGTGCACCTGCAGAAGAATCCGTCCGACTGCATGGCAGTTGTGATGCAGGCAATGCAATGGGGAATGAATCCGTTCGCTGTTGCCCAGAAAACCCATCTTGTCAACGGGACGCTGGGCTACGAGGCGCAGCTGGTCAATGCCGTGGTGCAGCAGTCAAACACCATCAGCGGCCGGTTTCACTATGAATACAAGGGTGAAAGTCCAAGCCTGCAGTGCCGCGTCGGCGCCGTGATCAAGGGAGAGGCCGAAATTACCTGGGGTGAGTGGCTGAGCGAGTCAAAGGTGACAACCAAGAACTCGCCGCTGTGGAAAACAAACCCAAAGCAGCAGATGGGATACCTGCAGGTCAAGAATTGGGCCCGCCTGTTCTGCCCTGGTGCGATCTTGGGCGTCTATACGCCGGAAGAACTGGTCGATGTTCCAAAGACCCGCTACATGGGCGCCGCGGATGAAGTGGTCGACACCGTGGATGTTCGACCCTACCTGGTAGGCGCACGCGAAACCACGACAGACCAGGCTGCAGCGGCCTACTGGAAAGAACACAACGGCAAGTTTTCCAAGCAGCCAGACGATCACCAGTCGTTCAAAGATGCGGTCATTGCGCACCGCAAGGCGCTAAAGGCCAAGACCGTGGTGGACCAAGACACCGGCGAAATCAAGGGCGCTCAGAATGCGCAGTCCCCTACATCCAAGACGTTTGACGAGGTGATGGCCGGCCTGTGCGCAGCCAAGGACATTGATGCGCTGTACATCTGGGGCGAATGGATTGAAACCGTAGAAGACGGCAAGGATGTGCTGGCTGCCAAGTTTGAAGAAATGAAAGTCAAACTGGAAGGCGGTGCAGCATGAAATTCATTGAATGCGATCAAGGCACGCCGGAGTGGCTGGCCGCGCGCGCAGGCTGCATCACAGCAAGCAATTTTTCCACTGCCATCAGCGTACTGACGCGCACCAGCGGTGAGAAGAAAGCCGGTGACCCAACAGATGCCGCAGACAAATATGCTGGCACTGTAGCCATTGAGCGAATCAGTGAGCGCGCCTATGGTGAGCCACCAAAGGCATGGGTACTGGACCGAGGCCACGACCTGGAGACTGTCGCGCGCCGCCGCTGGGAATCTCGCACCGGACTGTTGGCCGAAGAGGCTGGCGTGTGCAAGACCGATGACGACTGGTTTGGCTACTCTACTGACGGCCTGGTTGACGATGACGGACTGATTGAAATCAAGTGCCCCATCGATCCAAACAAGATCGCGGCGATGTTCAAGACCGGCGACGTGTCGGAATACATCCATCAAATCCAGGGCGGCCTGTGGATCACCGGGCGCCAGTGGTGCGACTTCATCATGTATGTGCCCGATCTGGAGCCTGCCGGCAATGAGCTGTACGTGAAGCGTATCCACCGCGACGACGATTTCATTGACGAAATGGTGCGCCAGCTGCTGCGCTTCCGATCCAACGTGATGGTGCGCGAATCCCTGTTCCGCCTGCCATTCTCGTCAAACGCCGACCTGTTCAAGGTGGCCGCATGAGATTCAAACCCACCGTCATTGTGATTTGGCAAATCTGGGGCCGCACCCCGATTTGGCCCATGTTTGACCCCTACGCATACCTCTATTCCGGAGGTACTCCATGCAAACACCTGCGCCTCTCAAGCGCCCCAAAAACCGAAAGCACCAAATGAACGACGCAATCTTCTACGACACAGAGACGACAGGCCTCCCCCTGTTCAACGAACCCAGCGAACACCCGGCGCAGCCGCACATCGTGCAACTCGCGGCCTGCCTGGTTGACCTGGACACCCGCCACACCATCGCCAGCATGGATGTGATCATTCAGCCCGACGGTTGGACTATCTCCGAAGAGGTGGCCGCAATCCACGGCATCACCACCGAGCATGCGCGTGCTGTCGGAGTTCCTGCCAAGCTGGCGCTTCAGATGTTCCTGGAGCTGGCCACAGGTCGCAAGCGCATCGCCCACAACGAGCAGTTCGACGCGCGCTTGGTGCGCATTGCGCTGCTGCGCCACTTCAATGCCGAAATGGCCGACGAATGGAAGGCTGGGGACTCCGAGTGCACCCAGCGCCTGGCGACACCCATCCTGAAGCTGCCGCCCACCGCAAAGATGAAGGCAGTCGGCCGCAACCATTTCAAGAGCGCCAACCTGGGCGAATGCGTCCAGCACTTCACCGGCAAGCCGCTGGAAAACGCCCACAGCGCCATGGCCGATGTGAAGGGCTGCATGGATGTGTACTTCGCAATCCAAGACCTGAAGCAGCAGCAACCGCTGTCCGCCTGACCCCTTCCCCAACCCTGAAAGCAAACTGAAATGAAACGCTATATCGGCACCAAGATCATCGACGCTGAGCCCCGTGAGAAAAACTACGGCCCACAGGAGCAACAAGGCCAACCCGGCTACACGGTTGTCTACCCTGACGGATACACCAGCTGGAGCCCTGCTGCAGCCTTCGAGGAAGCTTATCGCGAGTGCGATGCAATGACCTTTGGGCTGGCGCTGGAAGCGCTGAAAAAGGGCCTCAAGGTTCGCCGCTCCGGCTGGAACGGCGCTGGCCTTTGGCTGACGCTGCAGGTTCCTGACGCCAACAGCAAGATGACGTTGCCCTACATCTACATGAGCTACCCGCTCGACGCAAAAAACACCCCCGGAGCGCGCGTGCCGTGGCTGGCCTCGCAGACCGACATGCTGGCCGAGGACTGGGCCATCGTCGACTGATTTCCCGGGCTGCGCCTCTGGGGTTTCCCGGGGGAGATCACGCAGCCCGACCCACCTACATCACCAACCGAAAAAATTAACATGCCCTTCCAACTCGAAGAATTCACCAAGGCCAAGATCACCGACGTTGCGGTCCTGTCGCAGAAAAACCGCGAGGCCGATGCCAACCCGGGCGCCGCGCTGTCATTCAGCATGGAGCTGAGCAATCACCATCTGAGCTACTTTGACGGATCCCTGAAGTCGTTCCTGTACGCAAAGAGCGCTGCCAGTTCCGCGGGCCCAAAACAGAAAGGGCTGGATGGCGTCGAGGAAATCACCGACATGCCGAACCTGACTGTGATCGGTGGCCGCATCGGACGTTTCCACTGGGACCACGATCTGATGGGCTACAGCCTGGAGATCGACCAGGGCCTGGGCGGCAAGAACTCCAATCTGTCCATCGGTGACGTGGCCCTCTCCAATTTCCGCATCGATCCGCACGAAGGCGGAACGGTGACCGTGACATTTGTGGCCGAGTCGCAGGATGTGCCCGAGCAGGTGTTCGGCCGACTGGCAACGCTGAAGAACCGTGAAATCCAAATGCGCCTGGCGCCACCTGTGGTCGATCAGACCGACCTGGACGATTAACCACCACCAACCATTCAGAGAACAACCATGAACGCAAAAACCATCATTGCAAGCATTTCCCTCGCCGCCCTGCCCGCCCTGGGCACCGATCTGGAGGGCGGCACCTTTGCCGGCCTGACCACCACCAAGGACGGCACGCACTGCGCCGTTGTCCTGCTGTCTGGAAAGGCCGAGGACTTGACCTGGGAGGCTGCCAAGGCCTGGGCCGCAGAGCAAGGCGGCGAGCTGCCAACGCGTCCCGTTGCAGCCCTGCTGTTTGCCAATGTACAGCCCGCGCTGTCGCCCGAATGGCACTGGACCGCTGACGAATATTACGCCTCCTACGCCTGGGATTGCAACTTCAACGACGGCGGCCAGATCATCAGCCACAAGGGCTACGAGCTTTCGGCTGTTGCCGTCCGCTTGATTCCCATCACCGCTTAATTCTTCAATCCTTTAATTCAGGAACACCAGCAATGTCCGTAACCATCGAAGCAATCCAGGCGCGCCAGACTGAACTGGCCGCCATGATCCAAGCCTTCCAAGAGCAGGCCACCTCAGTCACCTGCATCGAAATCGAAGAAGCCACCATCGAGCTGCAGCCTGGCGAGCGCTATGCCGGCGCAGTACTTGACGAAGACGGCGACCACATGCACCACCTGGTGCTGATGGCCCAGCGCCCCGGCAAGAAGCTGAATTGGCAAGCCGCCATGGATTGGGCACAGAGCATCGGCGGATCGCTGCCAAGCCGCCAGGAGCAGGCCCTGCTGTTCGCCAACTGCAAGCCGCACCTGGAAGGCGTATGGCACTGGTCCAGCCAGACCCATGAGGATGACGCCTCCTTCGCCTGGGATTGCGACTTCATCAACGGCACCCAGGACGACAACCACAAGCTCAACGAGCTTTCGGCTGTTGCCGTCCGCAGAGTTTGAGCCTTTAGTCCTTTGATCCTTTAATTTGAGCCCCGCCAATGGCCATCCATACAGAGCTACCAATCTACCGCACAGGGGTGCATTTGCTTACCCTGGCAGTGAAGGTGCAGGAACAGATGCCGCGCAGCATGAAGCGCATTCTGGGCGAGAAGATCACCCAGCATTGCGTTGAAATGCTTGACCTCATGGCCCTCGCCAATGCATCACAGCGTGGAAATCGCGCTGCGCACATTGAGGACCTGCTGACCCGCCAGCGCGCCATCACGGTCCTGCTGCGCGTCAGTCACGATGCCCGGTATATCTCTCCCAAAATCTGGGCCGAGTCGATAGAGCTGCTGGGCAGCATCGGCAAACAGGCTGGCGGATGGCTCAAAAATTCGAATAGGGCGCCTGCTGTATGACGGTCAAGGCCCTCATGCCCGTGCGCAAAGTGAATCTGGTCGCGCCCCTGGACCACAAGGCTACGGACATGCACATCACGGAAACCGCAGCGCCTGCGCTGGCCCGGTTCGGTGCAGCTTCCACCCTGATCGGCTACGGCCTTCGGGGTGGCGGCGTGGTTCGCGCGAAAGGTACGCCTCCTACGCCTGGGATTGCAACTTCAACAACGGCAACCAGAACAACAACCACAAGAACAACGAGCTTTCGGCTGTTGCCGTCCGCAGATCCACACCTATTCGAAAACCTGGTTCAGGCCTATCTCGACTGCCGCCGCACCAAGCGCACCAGCGCCAGCGCACAGGCATTCGAGGCCATGGCAGAACACAACCTGTTCCAGCTGTACGAGGAATTGAAGGAAGGCACCTACCATCCCGACGCCTCCATTTGCTTCGTGATCACCCATCTGAAGCCGCGGGAGGTCTGGGCCGCACGGTTCCGCGACCGCATCGTTCACCACTATCTGTACAACCACATCGCTCCGCGCTACCACGCCAGCTTTGTGGCCGACAGCTGCGCCTGTATCCCAGGACGCGGCACCCTGTACGCAGCCAAGCGCCTGGAACACCAGGTGCGCAGCCAAACACAAAACTGGAGCCGCCCGGCGCACTACCTCAAGTGCGATCTGGCGAACTTCTTTGTGTCAATCGACAAGGAAGTACTTCGCGGCCAGCTGGCACGCAAGGTGACGGAGCCGTGGCTGCTGTCGCTTGCGGAAACGATCCTGATGCACGACCCGCGCACAAACGTGGAAATTCGCGGGACCCGCCAGGAACTGGCACTGGTGCCACCGCACAAAAGCCTGTTCAATGCTCCGGACGGCCATGGCCTGCCGATTGGCAACCTGTCGTCGCAGTTCTTTGCCAATGTCCTGCTGGATGATCTGGATCAGTTTTGCAAGCACCGGCTGCCGGCGCGCCACTATGTGCGCTACGTTGACGACTTCGTTCTGTTGCATGACAGCCCGCAGTGGCTCAACCAAGCACGCGAGCGGATCGAGGGAAAGCTGGCCGACCTGCATCTGCAGCTGAACCCACGCAAGACCATCCTGCAGCCGGTGGAGCGCGGAATCGACTTTGTTGGCCAAGTGATCAAGCCGTGGCGGCGCATCACCCGGCGCAAGTCGCTCAACGTCGCACTGGACCGGATATCCACCATGCCGGCCGCCGACCTTCACCAGTCAGGGAACAGCTATTTCGGCCTGCTCCGCCAGGCAACTCACAGCCACACAGACCGCGCCCTGGTGGCGAACCTGCTGCGCAAGCGCGGGCACGTGATCAATGGTGACTTAACAAAAACATTCAGGAGTAAATCGGCATGACTAAGAGCCGCGGCATCCTGCCGCCAAAAGTATTCTGGACTGACGCAGAGAAGGCGCTCGTGATCCAGCTCTATCCAAACACCAAGAACGCCGAGATCATCAGGCTGCTTGGCCGGCACAGTGAAAAGTCACTTTATGCAATCGCCAAGAAGTTGGGAATCAAGAAGTCGCCCGAGTACCTCACGGCGATGGGCGGCTACCTGGATGGAAAGCGCGATAACGGAATGCGCTTCCGGCCCGGTCAAAAGCCTTGGTGTGCCGGAAAGAAGTTTCCTGGAAAGACCAGCGCGACCAGCTTCATAAAAGGCCAGCGCCCGCCAAACTGGATGCCGCTTGGCTCTCACAAGCTCAACTCAGACGGATACCTGGTTCGAAAGATCCGCGAAGGAAATAACGGTGGATTGAACTGGGAGGGCGTGCACCGCCTGGTCTGGAAAGAAGCCAATGGCCCAATCCCAGCGCGCCACGTCATCACGTTCAGGTCTGGCATGAAAACCACCGTCCTGGAAGAAATCACCATCGACCGCCTGGAGTGCATCAGCCTGAAGGAAAACGCGCTGCGTAACAGCGTTTGGAAGACTGATCCGGAAATGATGCAGTTGCACGTCCTCAAAGGCCAGATCACCCGCCAAGTAAACCGAATCAAAAAGGAGGCTGAGCATGCCTAACCCACACATTGACCAGGTGCGCCAATCGCTCCTGGACACCCTTGCAGATCTGCGCAACCGTGAGCAACCCATGGACATCGAGCGCGCCAAGGCTGTGGCCCAGGTGGCCAGCGTCCTGGTCGACACCGCCAAAGTCGAAAACGAATACCTAAAGATCACCGGCCAAGACAACAGCAAGTTTCTGGAGCAGCCGCCCACCGATGACGGTATCCCACGCATTGATGGGCCGGCCGCGCACAACCCGTTTCCGTCCGTCGTTCGTCACCGCCTGCAGGGGTAAGTATGCGCACTCAATACCGCACCCAAGCCGCTGCCAAGCGTAACTGCCAGTTGCCCAAGTTCTGGGCGCCAAAGATCGATGCCGACCAGGCGCTGCACTGCAAGCTGACGCACTGGAACCTGTTCGACCTGATACGCACCGGCTCAGCTGACTCCGGTACCCTTTGGGACTGGATCGAAACAGGCTTCACCTATAGCCAAATGATGCGCCTGCTCGCTGAGGACGGCACCGAATTCACTGACGAAGCGGTCACCGCCTTGGCCGATCAGATTGCCTGCTACGAAGACGTAATTGCCCGGTACAGGAATACTGGCCGAGTCGGCTTCAATGGACAGCAGCTAAACATCGCCCGGGCCGCTGCGCATGTCATGGACGCCCTGATCGATATGGACCGTCATGGCATAGCCGTAAAAGCTGCGCAATGGAGCATCGAGCAGATGGTCAAGATTAGGAGGTCCATTTGAGTGACTTAAACCGCCAGCAGCTCTGCGCTGCATTGAACATCAGCGAGTCCACCGTAAGGCGCTTGGAAGCCGATGGACTACCATTCACGCCTGTGGGGGTCAGGTCAAAGCGTTACGATCTGGCCGAATGTAAGGCTTGGCTAAAGGCAAATCAATGTCAATCTGGGAAGACAAGCAGGGCCGTAAACACGTCGGAATTATGGTCGGCGGCCAAAGAATTCACCGCGTCTTGCCGCAAGGTGCAACTGCGGGTGATGCCAAGCTCCTAGAAGCCGAGCTTCGGGGGGCGGTGCACAAGTCGCCAAAGCAAGTCCAGATTCCCGGCGATCCGCCCATGACGGCCATCATGGCAATATTCACAGATCACGCCAAAAGCCTGCGCGGCACTGCGCACGCAGAGCAAGCCGCCCAGCGAATAGGTCCGTGGGCAGAAAAGTACAAAGCCAGCCAAGCCCGAGAGTTCGCAGCTCACGTCATTAAGGACATGCGCGCCAAAATCAAGGACGAAAAGACTGGGAAGATGAAGCAGGCCTATGCGGACGCCACCATTAACCGCAGCCTGGCCACCGCTAAAAAGGGGCTTTCCCTGGCGTGGGAGCAGGGCCTGACACCACACAACTACGGGCCATTCATCAAAACCTTGCAGCTCAACAACGCCCGCGAGGTGTTCCTAAGTGTTGACCAGGTGAAGAAGATTGCTGATCACTGCTCAGAGCAGGCCCAGGCAGCTATTTGGGCGGCACTGCTTACCGGGGCCCGGCGTGGTGAACTGTTCAAACTGCGTTCGGAATTCATAGGCGAGGACAGCATTACATTCGTGTCCAAGACCACTAAGACCATGCGTACTCGCGTTATTCCGATCGTGCCGGCGTTGCGCCCATGGCTGAAGCACTTCCCTCTGACCATAACCATTGACGGCATCAAGAGCGCCTGGCGGCGCGCCCGCGTTGCGGCAGACATGGAGCATGTTAACTTCCATGATCTGCGCCATAGCTGCGCCAGCATCATGCTGGGACTGGGCGTCGACCTTTACACCATTGGGAAGATTCTTGGCCACTCCAACACCCAGACAACGCAGCGATATGCTCACCTGCAGATTGAGCAGCAGCGTGTAGCACTAGGCAAGTTGAGCGCTCTGGTGGTTCCGCAGGAGAAAAAGAAAAGCCGCAAGAAGGTTGCGGCTTGATTACACCAACGAATTACACCGGACTTCGAATCGCTATCGCATTGATAGCTGGAAACCGTTGAATTCATTGGTGGGCGATGCAAGTTTCGAACTTGCGACCCCCACAGTGTGAATGCGTGTGAACGCCAAATTCGTAGGGCGCTTCAGAGGGAGAACGATCTGCTGGAGTTCAAAAAACACCCTGAATCGCGGGCGGTTTACACCAGAAATTACACCGAAAAATCCGCCGCCATGTAATCGATGGAGGTTTAAATCAGGTCCGCCTCGGCAGCTCGCCGAATGGTCAGGCCCCGCAGCTTGCGACCGGCCGCAATGTCCCATTTCTTGATCTCACTGGGCACTGCGCCCCAGTCTTGGGCCAGTACCCGCTTGCGCAAGGTGGAGGTCTTGAGCCGACCGGTTCCTAGGTTGAACACGAAGTCGATCAACGCTGCCTGGCGCTTGGGGTCTGTCACGTTCGGGCAGAGCAAGCGCACCGCCGGCAGGTAGACGGTTTCCACCATCCAAAGCAGCAGTTCCTCTGCACGCTCCCGGGTAATGGGCGCGTCCATCAGCGTTACCTTGGTGCCGTCCTCGTAGTAAGTTGCGCCAAAACCGATAGTGGCGCGACCCGCTGGACACAAATAGGGCGTGAGGTACATGCCTTCAAAGCGGCGCGCCAGAGCGGCTGCAATCTGCGCGGCTGGGGTCATTTGCCGCGGTGCGCCAGTGCGCGGTCAGCAACGTACAGGCCGAGGATAGCGCCAATCAATTCTTTGTCCCAATCGTCCAGGGCAAAGCCGTGCTGCGCGATGTTGGCCACCACCATGGAAATCGCAAGCGTGGCCAGCAGCGGGCGGATCATGCCGTTCCAAACGTCGATAAACGTGATGCCGGTGATCTTTGTGGTGCTTTCGGACATAACGGCCCAGGCCTGCGCCTCGGCCACATCGACGGCGGCTTGCGCTTGAACCTGAATTGTTTTCACGCCAAGATCAGCCTGCACCTTGATCGACTCAAGTTCGCGGGCATGCTGGGCCGCATCGAGCTCGCCCTGGACGCGCATGCGCTCGATCTCCTGGTCGTGACTTTGTTTCTCGGTCCAAAAGTGAGAAACCTCGCCCCAAATCATGCGGAACACCGAGCCTCCAAGAAAGGAAATAAGTGCAGAGAACATCACAAGCCCCCGTTCATAGAATCAATAGAAAAAGGAATATCGCCAATAAGGCAACGCCACAGGATCAGGATCGCGGCGGTGGCGCCGTGCGCCTCCCGATCAAGGCCGCGCCGAAGGTAGTCCTCGCGCTTTTGCAACATGCGCGACAGGGCTGCAGCTTCATGCGGCAACAGGCTGGGCTCGCGCGGGTTGATAAATTCGAGGTCGCTCACTTGTCGGCCTTTGCGTTTATTGCGTGCAGCAGTTCAATGTGCCGCTTATAAGAATCTTCCCGGTGGTCTGCCATCACCTTGGAAAACTCTTTGCGGTCTGCTTCGGCGTTATTGAATAGCTTCTCAATATGCTCGGCCAGCTTGTCGCTCTTGCGTCTTTGATCATCTTTAACCTCAGACATCACAGAATCAACGTATTCCATGAGCCGATCATTCAAAGTTGAATGCCCTGCTGACGCATCGCCGCGGGCCTTTTCTTGCGCAGCCCACAAGTCATCGTGTTCCTTCTGGTTGCGATTCCAAGCCCAAGCAACGAGTGCCATAGCCGGTAGCCAGATGAAAGTTTTAATGAAGTCAAACAGATCAAAGTTTTCTGGTGGATTCATTTTTCATTCAATGCTTGGGTAGTGGCAAAACGCAGTACAGCCGCAACAACGCCAACTGCTGACATTACAAGACCTTGATACTCAGCAGGGATAACAAGCCCACCGAACTGCTGGATAAGGCCGCAGACTATGAGTGCGTTTGCGAACCAGAGGGATTTGGATTTTGCTAGTTGGATAAGAGTAGGCATGGTGTTCCTTAGATGTTGTCTATCTCAAAGGTTCCAGAGAAAAACAAATTACCAGCAGCTTGCGGTGGAGTAATACCGACAAACGCAGTGTTAAAGTTGAACTGCACTGGGACTATATAGCTTTGACCACCAGCGGCATAACCACTTAATTGCATTCCAGAAGTGAAAGTAAATCCGGCACCACTTTGCAGCATTGCAACAGCTTGGTATTCGCCATTCTTGAATATCAAGCCCGCACCAGAACTTGCAAAGGTTATAGGAATTTGAATGTACAGGCTGCCAGTTGGAGTTGCTGACCAAGAGTTGCTCCAGTAAACCTGCCCGTAAATAGTAACCAGCCTACCATTGCGGGTGTATCTACCAACCTGAGCCGTGTAGATGCTTGGCGATTGACCATTGGATGTGATGACAGTAGGGACAAAAGTCCCCGTGTCCATGTTCATATCAATCCACTGTGACGGCGTTGCAATGTTCCAAGTCAACAGATATGAATAAGCCCAGCTTGCTTGCGTCTGCAAAGCGTTTCCGGTCGTTTGAATGGTTACATTGTTCAACCTGGCATTGGTTAATCTGGCCTTGTTTGATTGGTCAAACAGCAGGGTTTGAGGTCCAGTAAAGTTGCAGTTCTCAAAATTGGTTCCATTGATTGCGGCAGTGGCGAAGTTGCCATATGTCACTGGTCCTACTGCAAAAGCATAGGAATTGTTATTTTCAAAGTCGCAATTTACGAAGTTATTTCCGTCACACGCAGTTGCTCCTACTGCTACAGATTGAGTAATGCGAACGCCAAATGCGCAGCCTTCAAAGTCGCAGTTATAGAAAGCATTGTTAATTGCTTGATCTATACGGACGCCATCGTTACCTGCGTTGGACAGAAATCGACAGTTGTAAAAATTGGCTTGCTGTGTTCCAACGTCAATGAAAAGCAACGATGTGCAAGTTCCACTAGTCGTTTGGCACACCACGTTTTCGCCTTGGAATATCCAAGCATTCGACAAACGAATGTGGTATGAAGTGAAATTGTAAAACTGCATGTCGCTTATACGGACTCCATGCATATGCCCAATAAACAACCCCACAGAAGCAATTTTAGCTTGACCGTTTAAGATGAATCCGTGGATATGGATATTGACGTTGTAATCAGAGCCCACCGCAGTGCCAATTGAAAACAACGCAGCTCCTGTCGAATTAAAATTAATTACCGCGTTTTGCCCCCATATTTCGGTGTTAGATGCCGGCGGGATTGTTAATGCGCCGCAAAGATATGTTCCTTTAGGGAATATTAAAGTTCCACCAGCTGCCGCAGTAATTGCCGCCTGAATCGCACTTGTGCTATCAGTCGACCCCGAAGGGTCAGCCCCGAAATCCAGAACGCTTACCGATTCTCTGCATTTATCCTGTACCGTCCGTGCCACAGCACCAATGCCTGCTTGGATTAACCCAATCATTGACGCACCAGAAGATGCGGCCATAGCCGCTTGGATTTGAATGGCAAAGCTAAAAGCCGAGGCGCTGGGAAATGATTGCACCAGGGAACCCCGTTTGTTGCGCACCGTGTTTGAATAGTCCGATCCGGCGTACACCACGGCAGGGTTTCCATTGCGTGCCGTCTTGCCGTTCACCGTCTTGATGGGCTGCGCTGCGGGCTGGGTACCAGCTGCATCCCAGTACACCGTGATGGGATTGGTTTCTGGGTTCTGGTTTGCCTGGCCGAAGTAGATAGATCCGTTGTCCAGGGGTGTGCCATCCGTGTCGAAATACAGCGGGATGGGGTTCTCGGTTGCATTGATGGTCATGGCTATTTATTAGTGAATGGTTGGGCTTGCACGGTGCTGGTCTTGCTGCTGAATAGACACTGGCCGCATGTTTTCTAGAACCCATTGCTCGCGCTCGCTGAGCTTCGGAACTGCGCCTTTGGCTGCGCGCATGATCTCTATGAATCTGGGTGAGCTGGCAACCTTCTTGACAGCGGCTGCTTCGGCCTTGGTGCCAGCGGTGGTGCGCACTAAGTTGGCAAACTCAGGGGACACGATTAGCGCATCTACAGCCGCCATAGACCGGGGCTTTGCCTTTGTCAGGATGCTGGCGACAGCACCTCCAACACCAGGGCCTGCAATGCTGCTCACAGCGGTACCAACGGTGGCGCCTACTGCCGTACCTTTTGCTAGGTCATAGAATTTCTGAATCAGCGTATCTTTGCCAAGCAGCTCTTCTTTGATGGTGTTGATTGCACCTGTTTTTGTGCGCCGGTTCAGCGAGTCGCTAACGCCCTTGGATACATCGTATAGGGCTGCCAATTGCTTGCGCGCGGTAAGCGGAAGGTTTGACATTACCGCCGCATAGGCGTTTCGGTTGGTGCGCAGGCCTTCATACCACTTGGCATACCCCGTGAAGTCCATCAGCTCACCGCGCATGGAGGCTTTGCGAATCGCGGTTCCCAGACCAGAAGCAACAACGCTCTGCCGCATGTCCTGCGGCACAGCAGAAAGGAGCCGGGTTAATTGAGAGGAATCACCTTTAGCCAGACCAGTAATTGCACCAGGCAAACCAACTTGACCGCCGCCCACAAATGAGCGATCAAGATTCTTGCCAAACAGTGAAGTGAGATCATCCTCAATGCCTTTGCGCAGTTGTACGGTCTTTTTGGCGGCGTCGAATACGTCGCCCATACCAGCGGTTCCAGCGACTTTCTCCTGATCGTCGCTCAGCAGCGAATATAGCTTTTTAGCGAGTCCGGTGTTGGCATCTTTGAATGGCCCCTGCATTTTCAGCGCTGACCCCACGTCCTTGCGAACATCGTCAAGGCGGGCGTATGTCGGATGCTCTTGGGTGTAGACGGTCTTTGTGGATGCAGTCATTTCTCCAGGCATCAGCGGGTTGCCTGGCGTCGTCACCTTGGCGGGAACATCCTTCGGAGACAGTCGCGCCACGATGCGCTTTTCCATGGGCGAAAGCATGTCAGCCCCCCCAAGCTCGTCAGCGCGCTTGGCAATGAATCCCAGAACGTTGTCGGCAGGGGCTTGTGTCTTTGGAGGTATCTCGTCGCGCATGCGGCCGTAAAGGGTTTCGGCCTGTTTATCGAGGTCAGCAACCGTATTGGTCATGCGGGCCTTGATGCTGGAGTCCAGGGAGCTCAAGTCGCGCGTGCCGCCAATCTCGTCCACCAGGTTGTTTGCGCGCTCTGCAACTCGGCCAAGTCCGTCGCGCTCGGCAAGCGATAGCGCAGACCCCGGGTTAATGCTTTTCAAGGCAGCAGACACTTGCCGGTATGACTCATTTGTCGTCACGTGGTCCGGCTGCAGGTCGTTCTCGATCCCCAGGCGTTGCGCTGACTTCACAATGGCCGGGTCAGGACTGGCCTGCTCCGCCAAAACCTTGGTAGCCGAGTCGCTTCCACCGCCGGCCTGCCGCGCAACTCCCGCGAGTTCTGCTGGTGCCATAGGCTGCACCGCAGGTGCTGCAGGCGCTGCTCCTGGATCAGCGGGTCCAGAAACCTTTGAAATCACGTCACGAGCTGCTTGCGGCAATGCGGTAGCCGCACGGTCCACCACGGAAGATACTCCATCGCGGGCCACGCCGACTGCTGGCCTGACCGCCTCCATTACGGGCGGCAACGTGTGGGCAATCGCGGCGACTGGCAATAGCACCTGCATGGCCTCGCCCACCGCTGCAGCTTGATCCTGTCCGGACTGCGTGCGCGGCTGGTAGGTCAGTGCATTGGCACCGGCAGCCGCTGTCTGCTCCACCATGCGCTCAGCCTGCGGTGTGCCAAATGATCCGTCCAGAATGGATTGGGTGATGCCCTTGGCCGTGCCGCCAACCATCCCGACTGTTCCTCCGACAACGCCGGTCGCAGCGTTGAGTGCCGCCTCACCGGTACCGATTGCTGTGTCCAGCATGCCGGGCTGCGTCGGGGCGGGTGCCTGCGGCACCGATGGGGATACCGGCTGGCGATCTGATGGGATTGGGGTGTCTGGAATCAAGTCTGTTCCAGCCCTCCAATCATCAAAGCTCTTTAGCGCCGCATCAAGCCGACTGTTCGAGCTAGTAGTGGAGGGTGATGTCGGGCGTGCTGCTGGTACCGCTGGATTCTCCTGCATCCACTTGTCGAATTCACTTGCTATGGATTCCAGTCGATGGTTATCAAAAACCGGCTTTACTCTGGCCCAATAGGCGTCGTTCTGCTTCCCCCAGTTGTCCCGGTTTGTGCCTCCGTGGAATTCCCTGACAGCCAGCTCTGGATCGCCCTGATTTCGCTTGAGGCTGTCGCTCAGCAGCAGCCCTGCCACTTCGGATGCGTTGGCTGGAGACAGGTACGGGTCAATGCCGTATTTGTCGATGGCGGCGCGGCGCGTGGCCGGCGTGATCTGGTACGGGGTGCGGCCGCCTGCGCTGCTGACTTGGTTGGCATTGCTGCGCTCGCCCTCTGTTCGCACCGACTGCACAATTCCGGGCGGCAGGCCCAGCTTTTGCTCGGTCGATGCGTCCAGCGATGCGTACTGCGGGTCTTTGAAGGATTCAGGGAAGTCTGACAGGGCCATGTCACTTGCCTCCTGATTGACGGAGGAACTGGATTACCTGGTCTCGGGTCATTCCAGGTCTTGCCATGAGCATCTGGTTGATGAATCCCTCATCAATGTTTCCTAGCTTCGGGTGCGCCATGACGAAGGCATCCCCTTGCTTTGGAAGCTGGCCTCTCCCAATCAACTTCTGCTGAGCCTTTACCAAAGATGCTTCAATCACGCCAATGGAGTTCTTGAACTGGTTGTAGCTTTGCCCAGGATCAAGACTGGATACTGCGCGCTCAATGCGTGCACCTTCTGCATCTGACAGTGAGCCCGTTCCGGTCATCTGTTTCACGGCAGTGAGAAACTGCTGAGACTTGAGCGTGTCAACCATCGCCCGCACATCGCGGCCATCGCTCCCTGCAAACCATGAAGCCATGTCGCTTCCGAACCCCACGCCGCTCTTGAGCCCTGGGTGGTTTTTGATGGCCTGCACCTGCTGCAAAGATTGCGTAATGCTGTCCATGGCATCCTGGGTAGCATTTCCCTGTGTCTGGTTGAGCTTTTGCTGCTCCTGCACCCACTTGTCGCGCTCCAAAGTGAGTTTTCCGCGCTCGGTCTCGCTGTTGGCCTGACTGATTTTCGTATTGAGTTCGGAAATCTTCCCGGCGAGCTGCGAAGCGCGAATCTCCTGCGCGGTTTTTTGGTTTCCGAGCACTGCAGCAGTCGGAGCGTTGGCCGCGGTGACTTCCTTGGTGTCGGCATCAGCAACTGCGCTGCGTGCGTCTGCGCCAGCCTTGGTAACGTCTGCCGGCATGGTTGCCGCAGTCTTGATATTCCCCCACACCTTATCTCCACCCGGTGTGGAGATCAGCTTTGCCTGAGCAAGCCCCGCGGCAAGCTCTGGGTGTAATCGGACCATCTCGGCCATAGCTTTTGTGGCATTTACATCGGCATCTTTCGCACCGGAATTGCGAAGTGCATCAGCGCGATCATTCAGGAGCTGAATTGCCACATCGGGTCTCCCCATCGTGAGTGCAGATGCCACTTCACCGTTATGCTGCAGACTTGCCTGCTGCTGCTGGGTGTTTTGCATGTCCCAGGCCTGTTTGAAGTTCTCGCGCATGCCGGGGATTGCCAGGGTGGCCTGCGCATAGTCGTCGGCGGTTTTGTCAGGCTTGACATAAAAATTCTGCAGGGCCTGCTGCTGTTGCTGCTGCATAGCCAGCGCGGTTTGCTGCTGCTGAAGTTTTATTTGGTTTTCCTGCATTCCCATGCCGTTTTGCATTCCTTGCATGAATGCTTGCGTTGGATCTGGGACATTGAGGCTGTAATCGTTAGGTGTTGGCATGGTCAATATCTCTTTAAAAGCCGAGGCCGTTGCCGATCTGCGCTATGTCGTATTGGCTGTTTATCCCGCCTCCGCCAAAATTAAATTTGCCTCCGGATCCAACATAGGCACCCAAACCTCCGGTGAACGCATTTGCAATTCCTGCGGTAGCCCGGCCGCCTGCCAGCGCGTTACCGGCCTGTGCACTGCCCACCTGCCCAAGCAGATTTGTGATGTTGTTTCCTGTTTGCATACCGGCGTTTCCGGTACCGGCTGCAGCGTTCTGCCCGACGCTGGTCAGGCCGCCCAGGTTCTGGTACTGCTGCTGGATCAGGCCGGAGAGCAGCGACGGACTGAATTGCGCCAGTGCTGCCTGGGTGTTGCCGCCGCGCAGGCCGCCGGTTGCCGATGCGTTGGACAGGATGGAGTTCTCACCCTGCTTGAGCATGGATTGAAACTGAGGGCCAGATTGGATACCGTTGATGGCCGTTTGTTGTGCACCGCTGCCATTCAGGCCAAGCAGGTCTTGCTGCGCTCCGATTGCCCCGGTGCCTGCATTGGCGTATGGAGCGAGCAGCTTCTGGACTGCATCGAACTGGCGCTGCTGTTCAGCGATTCCGGCTTGGCTGGCCGAAGTTTGAGCATCTGCTGCTTGGCTGGCTGCACTACGCTGCGCGCTTGAAGAGAGCAATCCACCGACCAGGGTGGCTCCTCCGACTGCTACTGCACTCCAGGTCATTGAAGCACCTCGTTTGGTTTGCTTGGCGCAAAAAGGTACTCGGGGCAGATATGCTCTGCCTCGATCTTGTCCAAGTCGCGCGTGTTGGAAGGGTTTGCGTGAAGCGTGACGAATAGCGTGTCCTCTGCAGCCAGAACGATGCGCTTTACGCCGGGCTCAGATACCGACAGGTATCCGGTCTGGACCTGCTCACGCCCGAATTTGCTGATCAGCAGCGCATTGCCACTGATGACGCCGACGATGTGCCGGTGGCGGTGGGTCTTTCCGACGATTAGCATGCCGGCGGGCACATGTAGGCGCCGCTCGTACCAGCCATCGTGAAATATGTGCTCAGGCTCAGGCTGTGCGCATTGGATTGGGAGCATTTCCGACTGCAGGCGAACGATCTGTTCGTGCGTCGGAAGCGGGGTTCCTGCGACTGCAGGCAATAGAACTGGATTGGGTATGGAAGGCAGCATCACTCTCCCTTTCGGGGTTCAAGTGAGCTGCTGGCGGCTCTGAGGGCTCAGCGGACTGGCACAGAGCCAATCGAATGAGGCGGATTGTAGACGCGCCGCCCCGCGTTGGCTATCAGGCTACGCCGATTTCGCCTTCCGCCTCAAATGTCAGCGATGTCGCTGCAGAGGCAAGGCCGGTCAGGAAGTCTGCCGTGTCCAGGCGCAGCATGCCGTACCAGTCCACATAGCTGTTGGCAGGAATAGGCGTTGCATTGAAGCCAAATTCAGTGCCCGCCGCGCTGCCGCCCGTGGCACCGACATAGAGGGTTGCGCTCACTGCACCGGCCGTCTTGTTGACGATTCGGATGTGCCGCAGGATCAAGTAGGTTGCCGTGTTGGTGCCGGCCAAGCCGGTACCGCCGGTCAGAGTGGGCGGGTTGACGATGTTTGCAGCAGCTGCAGCCAGCGCCACCGGGCCCATGCGAAGAGTTTTGTTAGATGCCATGGTAATTTCTCCTTACTTGATACGTTCGATGGTTACTTGTTGGACAGACCAGGAATCCCCGGCCACTGCGACGCTCATTGCAAAGCGAAGATCGATGGTCTGGCCGCCTGCAGTAACGACGGTCGACGCTGGTGTGATGGCAGCCAGCGCAAGCGCCGTTGCCGATGCGACTTGATTGAGCGCAAAACCGGTCTCCCAGATTGCCGTGGTGCTGGACGCGCTAATAATGATCTCGACCTCAAAGTTGGTCGTTTGGGCCACGGAGACAAGCACAGCCCCAACGGTCAAAATCGGAAGTCCCGTGGCACCCCAAAAGGCTTGAATAGTCGCATTGCGCGCCGTGGCGCTGGAGGCTGCAACAAATTGGCCAGTAGCCTTTATGCGCCACGCAGACCCGGCAGCTGCTACCTGGGATGCAAGTGTTACGCCACCGGTTGTGAGGGTGACTGTCGCCGCAATCGATGTTGTTGCTGTCTTACCGCCAGCAATTGCAAGCAGACCGGCCGGTGAGCTGTTGCCCTGCGGCCCTTGGATGTACATTGGCTCATCTGCCTCTGGCGCTTCAAGATATATAGCTGGTCCTGCAGGCCCTTGCGCTCCTGCCGACCCAGTTGGTCCGGTACCTCCTGCTGGGCCTGGAATAATTAATTGCTCTTCTGCTTCTGGTGCGTCCAAATAAATTGCAGGACCAGCTGGTCCTTGCGCGCCTGGAGATCCAGCAACTCCGGCAGTTCCTGCAGGACCCGGAGGACCCATATCGCCTTCTATGGCATCTGCTTCTAAGTACACGGCTGGTCCGGTGGCTCCAGGTGATCCAGAAGCGCCAGTAGGTCCAGGAATAGGCCACCCATCGTCACCGTCTTGGCCATCCAATACAAATACCGCAACGCCTGGTGCGCCCTGAGGTCCAGCGCTTCCTGTTGCGCCCTGAGGTCCTGCGGCGCCGGCAGGTCCAGGCATTGCCATGGGTTCATCGGCTTCCGGCGCTTCGAGAAAGACTGCGGGACCAGCAGGACCTTGTGCTCCAGGTGTTCCATTAAACCCGGCTGCACCTGGTGGCCCCGGAATGGCCATTGGTTCGTCAGCTTCTGGCGCTTCCAGGTAGACAGCTGGACCGACAGCGCCATTTACCCCTGCAGATCCGGGAGATCCTTGTGGACCAGGAGGGCCCGGAATTGCAAATCCTTCTTCTCCGTCGATTCCGTCGACTCCAAGTCCTGGAGGGCCTGCCGGTCCAGTCGATCCTAGAGCTCCTGTAGGACCTTGCTGCCCAGGTGCACCGCCGCCGCCATCGTCTCCGCCTCCCGCCTCTCCAGCCAGAATCAGCGCCTGTCCTGCAATTGCCAGCGCATTCCTGGCAAGCTGCTCCACTTCCGTCAACGACTCTGGAACGGTCTGCCCTACGTCCTGCGTAAGGGATTCCATAAGTTTAATGGCCTCATGGTTCCCAAAAACTTTTGCAAGCTTGTCACGCGTGATTTTGCGAGTGAGGAAGTCAACCACCTTGCGCACCCTTCAGGAAAAGCGGCTCGATCTGCGCTTCAAGACGAGCGATCGTGACATGGGCTTCACTGGTACCTCGAAAACGCTGGGTGCGCCAGTGCTGCATCTTTCCCTGGTTGCGCCAACAAATACGCTTTGAGCCCTGCCCTTGGCGTCCCGCTCGAGTCGGACGTTCCATGCTCCAGGTTTGACCGTCCACCGAATACTGCGTCCAAATCACCGGGTCGCTGCCAAGTTCGATTCTTCCGGTCAGGCATACAAGCTCGAGCTCGTGAATGATGGCGCCATTGCCATCGTTGTAAAGCACTTGGGTTCCGAAGTCCCAACCGTTGACCTGTCCGTAATGGCTGCTGACTTTGTCTGTAAGCCGTCCCAGCAATCCTGCGCTAGTCGGATCGCCAACATTCCATTGGTCGTAGCACCAAACTTGAAATCTGGCACGGTAAACGCCCAGTCCGACAACTGATGTGGTGTACACGAACCAAACCGGCTCTTGCAACGTGGCAGACGCAATCGTGTCGTACACCAAGCATTGGTCGGGCAGGTGAATCAGGATGTGCTGGTGGTTTTTGTCGACTCGAGACTCCATTACGCAGGTCGCTAATACGCTTTCACCGTATCCCAGCAGCAGGGTGTCAATTTCCCTTGTGCTGATCTTTTGCACGTCTCCAGGAACCATCGTGTAGACCGCCGGCGCCTCGCCACGCCCAGACCCGGTAAAGACATAGGTGTTCCCGAGCGGGGCGTACATGTGGGTGCCGATGATTCCCTTTCCGACCTGGGCGCCCTCGATGCGCGAGAACGGAAAGCCAGTGCCCCCTACATTCTGGTAAACCTCGATTGTGTAACGACCGAAAGCGTAAGCCTCGTTGCGAAGCTCGTCTACGGCCATGATTGGATCGGGGTCCGCTTCCGCCGATCCGTAATGCAGCGGGTTGATGCTGGATGGGTCTGCCAGATCAGTAGTGATCAAGTTCGTTCCATCGGTGGTCAGGAAATAGCCTGATATCCACTTCATATCCTTGACGTATCCAAGGTCGACGTCTGTTACTTGCGTGAGCTGGGTTCCATTCCAGTAAAACAGGTTACCGTTTGAAGCAATGCCAAGCCGGTCAAAGCTGTAATCCAACGTTACCGGAGTGCTTCCACCAACGTCTCCGAGTATGGTCACTGACCCGGATCCACTTACGCTAACCAGTTTGGTTCCCATCACCCTGTATAGAACGCCATTCCAGTTTATGGCACCACGGTCCGCGCCTGGTCCAGTTGCTGTTTGCTCGATGCCGTCTGCCTGGCGAAGGTATCCGGCAGAAATACCCTGCTCTTTTGGAATGGGTACCAAATTTCGCGGATAGGTAGTTCGAAAATCCGGAGCACCACCGTCCGTATATATGCCCTTGAGGATTGGAATTTGGCTCACGGCTTGATCAGCTTCCGCCTTCGCCGGTTTGGAAGTGCATGATAGATGTGGTCGAGTCGGCGATGAAAGCCACGGTATCGTGGTCTTCCGGTTTCTCGATTGTCAGCGTGCTGGACGCGGCTCCAGCCGGCCCGACTGGAGTATCAGCTGACGAGCATGTCCGGCTGGGCTCCTTGCCAATATTGAACGTGACAAAGTAGCCCACCACTGCGCCTGCATTGAGGATGCGTAAAGTCTTTTGGCCTTTGCCGATCGTGACGTTTTGGCTTGTGGTGGTAGCTGTCACCTTTTGATTGCCGCCACGCAACGGCTGGAATGGAGATTGAACGGTCATGATATTTCCTTCGATCAGCCCACACGGGCCCATGATTTGAGAACGCCGTCAAAGCGAAGACGGAAGAATCCTCCGGCGGCCAGGGTGGTTGGCGCGCCGATGACGCTGGATCCATTGGCGTTGACGGTCAGTACAGTGACCGGGTTGGTTATGCTTACCAGAACTTCTTGGGCGTCCTGGCAAGTTGCCAGAGCTGGGAGAACGATGGTGCCAGCCGGATATCCAGCCACTGGCGTGAGGTTCAAATAGACCGAACCGCCGTTTTCCGGCGGAGCAATGGTCACCGTAAAGCCGGTAGCAGAAGGCGCGGCGTATTGGGTCGCATATCCGCTTCCAGATGTCAACAGGGTTTGCAAATATGCGGCAAGTGTTGCGACGGAGGCCGCCACATCCGACCCCACAGAATTGGAAAAGAGCGCTACCAGATCGGAGGCGCTCAGAGATGTGACTTTGGATAGTTTGTCGATTGCTGACATGGCGTTTAGTTCCCGAGTCCGGTGAGGTTTAGGCCATCGCCACCTGACCGAAGCGGCGAAGTGTCGGGAGGCAAGAAATATGGGTTGACGGTGCGCCACGGCTTGCGGCCTTGTCCCTGGGGAGTGCCAGAAGGCAATTGCTGCTCTTGCACCTGAGACTTTGCAATGTTCAGCACGAGTGCATCGTAGGCCTGCTTTGCATTGATCTTTGTGGAGGCCGGGAGGGCCTTTCCCTTGCTGGCTGCAATCCTGCAGGCCAGACCCATGTATACGGCTTCATTGGCAATCGCCTGAAGGCCGGAATCCTGGTCAAGATCGCTGTCATCTTGGCTGGCGGAGATGGCATAGCCTAATGGCAGTCCGAGGTTCAGCCAAGTTGCCATCATGGAATCTAGTCGGCGCAATCCAGCCTGCATTTCCTCTGGTTGCAGATCGAAGTCATACCCGGCAAGCGCCAGCTCGCCGAATGCTTCTTCCACCAGCTGGCGCTTGGTCCATCCCATTTCAGGCGGCGTCCGAATTTGCCGATGCCGCGGCGATCAACTTGGCCAGCTTTTTGTCGCTGGTGCGGCCATCAAACGGAAGTCCGAGCGAAGTTGCCATTTGCTCTAGCTCGTCACGGGTGGGTGGTTTGTTCTCGTCGCTCAGCGCGATCTGCGCCAGGCGCTCGGCTTCCGCTTCGCGTGCATCTGCTTCGGCCTGCAGTTGCGCTTCACGGGCTTCCTTGGCTTCAGGCGTGGTCAGGTGCCAGCCGTTGGCCTTCGAAGCTTCGATTTCTTCCTCTTCCACGATGATGTAGTCGAAGTGTCCGCCGTGGATCTCGTAAGGGCCCGGGGCCTTGTAAAGCATGGTTGGGTTCGTCATGGTGATTCCTGTGGTTGATGTGTAGAAGCGCCCGCACTAGGCGGGCGCGTTCACTGGCTTTAGACCTGGTTAAACAGGACCACGCCGGCCATTTCCGGGTTGGTACAGCCAACACCCCAGCGCGCGTCAGCGCGGTACAGGAACTTCTTGGTCTTGATGTCGAACCACTTGTAGAGCACCACTTCGATGCCCAGCTCGGTCGAAGAGCGCATAGCAGTTGCGCCGGCGGCCATCATTTCCTCGTCCAGGCCTTGGCGGCCGGGCAGCAGTTCAATAGCACGGGTATCGAAGTACGGTGCAACGTTACCGGTCACGGTGTTCAGGAAGGTGATTGCTGCGCCGTTGGCCGGAGCGGCAGTCACATTCTGGTATTCCTTTTCCGCCTGGGTCGCACCGGTGGCACTAATGATCGGAGGGGTGATCTGAACAGTACCAGTACCACCAGCACCGGTCACGATGGCTGTGACGCGGAAGGTCTTGAGCTGACCAGTGTCGGTCTTGGTGATGTGGTGCACCGCATTGACGCCAGCGATGGTGAAAGCATCACCGACTTTGACTGTACCGCTGGTCACGGTGATGGGCAGAGTCTGGAATCGGTTGTCCACGTTCTGGATTTCACCGGTGCCGGCAGTCGACGTCGCCTTCGGGGTGAAGTACTGGTTGGCGCCGTTGACGGTAACGGTCACGCCGGCGCGAGCAGCCAGCGAATAGGTGTAGTCCGCCTTGTAGGTGTCGAAACCAGAGACATTGCCAACAAAGCCATTTTCGTAAGCGGCATTGACCTTGCTGTTCGCGGAGGTCATCGGCTTGGCAAGGTTACCCGCCATGCTGTTGTAGTCCCGGGCGTGCAAGATCGCAACTCGGCGCAGCGAGTCGCCCACCAGGCCCTGCTCGACCATCACCGAGTCTGCTGCTGCCAGGTCATCGAAGCCGGAAGCGGCCACCGTGCGCTTGACTACCAGCGAGCCATACAGGCTGGCGACGTTGGCGCAGCTTATGTTGATCTGGGTTGCCAGAGCTTGCATCGCGGATGCGTACTTGCGCTCGCGTTGCATCGGGTCGTTCAGGTCGTTGCCGGTCATCGTCCACGGAACTGCCTTGTTGTAGCCCAGGCCAAGCGGAACGGAAAGCTGGGTGATATCGGTGAAGGAAGCGGAAATATCGGTACCAGCGGCGCCATCAACGGTGGTGCTGATATACGGTGCCGGCCGCCAGAACTGCAGGCCCTGCGAGCGTTCCAGCAACACGGGGTCAAGATTGGTGACCGTGACCTGCTTGGCGACAACCAGGCCATCATCAAATCCGGCCATCAACTTGTCGAAGATGACGGTTTCTTGTTGAGTGAACGCTGTGGCGCCAATCATCAAGACCGGAAGGTGTTCCGCCGACATTGCGCCGGTGGAAAAGAGGGCCAGCGCGATCAGCGCGAAAACAATCGGGTGGGAAAGGATGCGAAGGGTTTTACCCATGATGAGGCTCCAAAAAAATGAGTGATAGATGCAGCCTTTGCTGCGCTTCTTGACTCATCAGTTCAGGGCCTGATGGCGGCCTCAATCACTGCCCTTTATGTATCGGTGGGCGAGTCCGAGCGCGTGAAGTGCGCCAGCCTTCCGGCTTAAGCCGCTTGGCGACTCTTGTTTCGGTGATAAGCAGCAACTTTTGTGCGGTCTCCGGTCTTGGCAGCTTCTTCCATGAGCTTTTGCAAAGTCGAATCAACTGCGGAGTTTCCAGCACCTCCGCCGCGTACGGTTCGTTCTGGTACGGGTGCGGTCTTGCGGGGGGTAACTTTCAATTGAGTCTCCAGTTTTGCGACTGCGAATGTGAACTTCACTGGGTCGGTGATGGCCGCCAGTTCCTTGGCCTTCTTTGGGTTCTTGCCCAGGGCATAGATCATGACTGCCGGGTTTTCTGCGCCATTGAGGATGATCCCCTGCTGGGTGATGGAAAGCGACTCGCGCACGCTGTCTTCTGCATCATCAAAATCCTTGACCTTCAGTGCGGTCTTGGCCTTGCTGTAGTCGTTCAGCTTTACCTGCCAAGCATCGCGGGCCTTTCGCTCACCATCTTCTTTGGCGCGCTGCTGGTCATCCAGCTCCCGCTTGCGGTTGTGCCAGGCCTCCAGTTCAGTCTCGAATTTCTGCTCGTTGTAGTCGCAGTTTTCAAGGGTTGGCTTGGTTCCGAGAACCACCACAGTGGCGGGTGCTGAGCTGCCCTTGAGGCGCTGGATTTCAGCCTCTTGCTCGCGCAGCTTGCGGTCTTTCTCGCGGTTTTGCTTGCGCAGGTCGCGCACCCACTCAGGTGCACGCGCTTGTTCTTCATCTTCGGCTGCCGGGGCTTCCTCACCGATGCTGACAACCACTTCGTCGTCTTCACCTTCGGTGCCAGCACCGTCAAAAGTGCCTGCATCTTCCCCGCCGGAACCGTCTCCTGCTGCATCATCATCGCCAACACCGCCAGAATCCAAGCCGTCCAAACCGTCGCCACCAGCATCCGACCCGCCTGTGTCCGATCCATTCTCGTCAGCGGGTTTGAACAGCTTGTGCAGCTTCAGCAAACGTTGGGTTGCAAGATTCATGGCGACTTCGCAGAAGTTGGAATGGCGCGATTATCATTCAATTAATTTGCATATACAACATCGAGCAATTTCAAATAATTGAATTGCTTGCCAATTGCTGCTGCCCTTGCATGATGCTCATTAATGCCTGAATGCTGGCCACGTGCTCCTGATTCATCACCGCGTAGGCGTCTGCCAGGGTCTTGTCAGTGGTCGCGTCTTTGAGCTTGGCTGCGGCAATAGTATCGATGGTCTTGGCATGGCCCAGCGCAGCATCAGAGTCTGCCTGGCGCGCGGCCGCAGCTAAATATTCGGCCTGCGGGTCTGGTGGCTGGTTGGCCGCTGCCTGCTGCAGTTCCTGCATTTCTTCATCAGTCGGTTTGGTGACGCCCATCTTCACCAGCTTTGATCGGCAGAAGTCGCGTAGGTCCTGGAGTCCTTCCCCTTCCATGTTCATGATCGCCGCGCTGGTAATCACCTGCAGCAACTCCGGATCTGTGGTGATCTGCGCAATGCCGGTCAGGGCCCGAACGGTGGCCGCGCGCTTGCTGCTGGAGCTGGGGCCAACGTCAACCCACACATCGAACTTGGCCTGGCTCATGTCGTTGGCAAAGGTCTGCTCGCCGGTTTCCTGATCGACCACTGGCTGGCGCAGGGTGACCGTGTCCAATTCCCCATCGGGCGTAATGGTCTTCATCTGGCGATCGTCTTCGACCAGGATATCTTTGGCCATGGATAGCCAAACCTCGCCGCAGCGCTTCATGAACTTCGCGAAGTTATCCATGTAGATGTAGGCCTGCATATCCAGGCGGGTCTGGATCATTTCCACGGCCTTGCCGCTCAGGTTGGGCTGCAGCTGTTCGCCGGCCTGCTGGTTTCCAAGCAGATCATCCAGCGCCTGCTGGGCAATTTGCACCAGCGCTGCCATCACCGGAGGCACGTTTGGAGCCTTGGTGTATGCCATCGGAGTCGCGCTTCCTGGCACCGGGCTTCCCTCTGCATCGCGAAGCTGGTTGAGCAGCAAGTAGGGGAAACGCTTCACGCTGTCTTCGGCCCACATCTGCGCATGGCCCAGGATCTGCTCCGGAGACAGGATGGGCTTTTCTGTGTCGAAGCGTGCCGCAATTTCAGTGAGCCACGACAAGAGCGAATTCATCAGACGCTGGGCATCCTTGGCCAGGCGCACATGCCCCATGCATCGCTCGACGTTGTCCACATACCAGCGCTTGGCATAGAACGGGATGATGGGAATGCACTTCCCAGGCAACAGGCCGCAGTCTTCTTCGACGCCCATTCCCGACAGGATGTATTTGTGAACGCGCTTGGTCTTCACCTTTTTCTGGCGAACTTCGCGATAACCGGTGGTCAACAGGGTATCGAGCCTGTCCGGATCTTCCTTTAGATCTGAGTCAGGAACCTTTACTTCTTGATCATCAAGTCCACGGAAGACGTGGATCAGTTCCGTCTTTTCCTCGATCTTGTACAACTCGCAGACGTAGACCACATTCGGAGTGGACCAGTCAAATTCGCGCTGGTGCACCGACTTTGGCCAACTGGCCGGATCGTGGCCAAACTCCTCCAGGAAGGCTTCGTAGGTGTAGCTCGACAGGACGTAGCAGCGCTTGGCATCGCTCTTGTCCTGGCGCTTCGCATCCAAATCCCAGAACACACATGAGTCGGCGTCGAAGATTGGCTCGATTCGGATGCGCTGCTTGTCGTTGTCGTCATCCTCATCGTCCTCATACTCAGCGCGCAGCCGGGCGGCGCCGTAACCACCGCCAACGCCTTCTTCAAAAGCATTGTCGTAGGCCTCCTGCGCTCCGGAGTCTTGCTCATCAGCCCGGTACAGACCGTCGCACGTGTCGGCCAGCTCGGAATTGCTGCTGCCATCCTTGGGCGTGAAATCTACGGTGATCCGGTTATTCCGGTATTCGTTGATGATGCGAATGACCGACAAGTGAATCTTGTTGAACTCCAGGCGCGGTTTGTTTTCGAACTGGTCACCGAGCGGCCCCTCCCACTGCGCGCCGGCAATCGAATAGAACCTGCGATCCTGCAAACACTGCAGGCGTTCATTGCGCATTGCCGACTGGATGCGGTCGAATTCCGCCAGGGCGTCGGTGTGGATTTTCTGAAGTCGTTCGGCGGTTGTCTGTGCCATGTCATAGCCTTGCGTAAGGGCGTATGAGCTGCTGGCACTCGATTACTCAGCGGACCGGGCTGGCCGGTCGTTGGGGTGGATTCTATCGGCGCGCGTAATGGTTGACCATAGGAATGGGGACCACCACTGGCGCCTGTGTCGGCGGTGCTTTGGTCAGGGCCGGGAACAACTCAGCCAGCGCCCAGATGTGCGCATCGGCCCGGTTTGGTGACTTCGGACCGGTATAGCCGCCGGTGCTGAATGCGCACAACTCGTCCTCCAGCTTCGGAAACAAGCCTACGTGACGCACCTTGCCCTGCTCGTACAGCGGCTCGAATGGTTCTGCGCGCTGGGTCTTGCCGCGACTTGCCGTCACCATCTTGAAGTGCACACGGGCCCCAGCCTTTGCCGCCTCCGCCTGAACCACGTACTTGACCATGCCGCCGCCGAAGTTGGTTTCACCCACCACAACATCTGCTTTGTGTCGAATGTATGCCTCCACCGCCACCCTGCCCCAGGTGCTCGGACCGCCCTTGACCGTCAGGTCTTCCAGCAAATAGGCTCGGCCATCGGTGCCTAGGGCGTCGACCGTGATGCCGATCTCGTCGTTGTCTGCGTTTTGCTCATCATCGCTGGCGCCGGACGGGTCAACCGACACGACGATGCGCACGAACTGGGGCAGTTCCTCGCCGTCTGCCAGGCGCCATGTGTCAATGGTCGACTCGTTGAACAGGGCGTTCGGCGTGGCATCCGAGAACTCACCGCGCAAGAACCGGCGCTTCATCCGCTCTGACAGACCCTCCAGCGTTGCCAGGTATTCCGGCGATAGGTTGGCGGCATTGTCTGCCGGGTTCATTATGAAGCTGTCGTAGTTCTGCGGATCTCGCAACGCCTCACCGGTCTCCGGGTCAAGCTTTTGGCGGAACACCTTGAACGTCCAGTGCGCCTTGTTGGGTGGGTTGCAGTCGAAGTAATACCGCAGCTTCAGTGGTTTCGGATCACGCCCCTCCAGCACCTGCATCACGTTCAGCGCCAATCGGGTAAGCAACATCTGCACGCCGGCCCATGTCACCTGCGAGGCCTCGTTGATGTAGATCGTGGCGTATTCCAGGCCGAGAATCTTTTCCATGCGCTCGCCATCATCCAGGCCAGCGAACCAAATTTCAGCGCCGCCTGGCAGCCGCACGTACCAGTCGGTTTTGCTCAGGTCGTAATGCACATCGGGGAAACAGATTCGCATCACTTTGGGGAAGGTGTCCAGGATGATCGACGCCTTCAGATGCTTGAATCGGTACCGGACAACCAGGTGGCGCGATCCGGGAGACTTCAGGGCGCGCATGACGATGTTGCGCATGATCAGGAAAGTCTTGCCGGAGCGACCACCTCCGAACAGCATCAGCCAGGTGGCAATGCCGGACAAGATTCCCTGGGCAAGCGACTGCCGCGGTGTTGGATTGAATCCGCTCACAGCGCCTCGTCTGTGCTGGAAACCTGGAGCACCACCGGGCCGCCACCTATTCCGCCATGCTCATGCTTTTCGGTGAACAGCTTGTAGTGCTTGCCCAGTAGTTCTTTGCCCTTCAGTGCCGCGTGGAACTCCTTGTCGGCCTCGGCCTTGGCAGCGATCCGCTCGATGTCCTTGAGCACCTGGTCAGCGGTGATCAGCGTACGGGTCATCTGGGCCTTGAGTGCCTTCTCGATGGCGCGCTTCACCAGCGGTTTGCGAAGCAGGTCAAATGCGGTCTTGGCCGCGCTGCGCTTGGAATATCCCGTTCGCACTGCAGCTGCTGATCCGTTCTTGTCGATCAGGTACTCAGCGACGAACAGCTCCTCTTTTGGCGATAGTTCACTGGTAATTCGTGGCACGGTTAATCCTGTTCTGGGCCTATTGGGCCGCGTTTCTTTGGGTTTGGCTTGCGGTATGAACGGTTCTCGCCCACGTGAAATTTTTGGCAGTGTAGGCAGTGGTACGGCTCAACATGGCAATCGCGATTTCCCTTGCGCATGCGCTTGGCGGTGGCCGCTGCCTTGGTGAAGCTGATGAACGCCACCTTCCCGGTGCATCCGGCGATTGGTCTGCTCCCTACCATGTCAACCCTTTGGAAAGCACTGGTACACGCCGCAGTTCGGGCAAAAGATGCCGTCATGGCTGACGTTAAACAATTGGTTGGTGCACGAACATTCCCACACGTGGGAAGTAGGAGGCGCATAGGCGAAAGTGAATCGGCCCTTCATGGTCTTGCACTCGGGGCACTCCAGTTCGATAGTTCCCACCGGAGCCACGGCGGTCCAATTGGCGCTGCAAGCCATACAAAATGCTTCGCCTGTACCGTGCGGCTCTGGGCACTCGAATTGAATGATGTTGCTCACTTCGGCGTCTCCCCATGGAAATATTTCATTGGCTCGGGCTGCAGCCAGCTTGCTTTGACGGTGATGGAAGGACCAAGCGGATAAGCCTCATCGACCTGGATTGGGCGCACCTGAACAACGTGGCCGGACTGCATCGCCAGGACTGAGCGCTCGCCCAGGCGGTACCGGTGGCCTTGTTTTGCGATGGCGGCGTGCATCATTGGGCGCCCCTTGCACGAATGTTCGCTGCGCATTCATGGGCGGCATTCCATTTGCGCTTTTCGTCAATCCATCTCGCCGCATTGACTTCGCACGAAATAGCGCACGACTCGCGCTCGGCAGACGCCACCAGTTCAGCGAATCGCCTGAGCTGCTCCACAACCTTCTCATGCGGCTGTCCTAAGATGAACGTCATGCCGGACTCGCGCGTCAGGCGGATGATGTCGTCGCGGGTCATGGCCTTACCCCACAGATCCGGAACACAACGCCGCCGATGGTGATGGTCTGTCCAGCGGCAACGAGCAGCGGCAACTGGTGCGCTCCCTCGATGTGCATGGTGGAGACGCGCCAGTTACCTCGCCCGCGTGGCTTGAGCAAAAGCATCACGCGACCTCCAGCAAACTGGCCTGGGGCTGTTCAACCGACAGCGCTGTGATCGTCACCACCATGCGGGCCTTGTGCTCGTCTGGCTCCATGCGCTCGGACGTGATGCGGCGCACCCACTTGTCGTCCTCGATCACGATGCCCTTGATCGCGTCCAGAAGCACCTTGTGGCAGTTGTCCAGGTCCAGGCATTGCACCGTGTCATCCCAGGTTGCGCCCATCTTGCGCATGCGGGTGGCGAAATCCTGTGGCCGGTGCGGGTAGAGCTTCACATCGATGGCCACGCGGCCGGTGATCGGTGTGCGCACGCCGGCCTGCTTTGCCAGCCAGCCCACCTGCTCTTTGAACGCCTTGGCTTCCGATGTGACGTAGGTCAGCGCCATAGGTCGGCCACCTTTGCTGATGATCCGGCTGGACCAGTACCGGTTGGCCGAAATCGGGTACGGGAGGATGAGTTTGATCATGCCGCAACCTCGTCAAAGTTGATGAACTCGATCACCTTGCGGCGCAGCACCAGGGCGGACGAAAAGCCGAAAGATTTGGCAACTGGACCAGGTTCAATCGATCCTTCGCGCAGGCCCTGCAGCACCTCCAAGCGGCTCAGCGGCGTCTCGTCTTGCTCGGCAATGCGCAGGTCTTTCGCACAAAAACGGGCCGAGTTGGGATTTATTGGGAAATTCATGCCGCTTTCCTTCCGACCTGGTGCCGGATGCAATCGACAACCCGAGCTCCGATAAATCGCTCAAGTCGCAGGATCCAAGATCCGTAGCTATCGGGTTTTCCGCCCTTCGTGAGCTGTGGTTTCACGTCCTCAGACCAGCTTCCGACCAAGGGCTGCAGGCGCCTCCACGCAGAGTCGAACATGGCCTCCAGCACTGCCGGCCGGGTCGCGGTGCTGGGGTTGTTGAACGCCTCTCGGCAGGCATTGATCTCGTCGGTAACGCATTGCCAGTCCTGCAGAGTTCGGGTGATGCGACCCCAATCCTCAGAATTCGTGCCGTAGTGGTAAGCGCACATTCCGCCGCCAGATCCGGAAAATATCGCGCCGGGCATGGGGCAGTTGTTTGCGATGCAGGCGTAGCGCTTGACCGATTTGTGCGGAATGGCGTCTGCGATCGATTCCGCCTTTTCGGGCTTTTTGAAGCTCATGACTCGTACTTCCCGTCAATTATTTTTTGAAAATTGGCGGAGTTGCAGACCCATTCAAGGTCTGGCCTCCAGGTGCGCCCGTTGGACTCGAATCCGGCCGATAGCCGGGTGTCGTTGGCGATGTAGGAGAAGAAGCTGGACCACCAAGCGATGCCTTCGGCTTCGGTGCTGTAGCCCTTGGGGCTGTAATCGCTGGGCTTTGCGGCCTGCTGCCATCGGGCTCGCATGGACTGCCTGCGGTTTCCCTCCCAAGCCCGTGGCTGGGCAAGGTGTGGCAGGTGCTTGCGCCAAAGCTCCAGCAGCCGGGAGTACGGGCAATCCGGAAGTTTTGGTTTTCCGGATTCCTCGCGGTCAGATTGCTCCAAGTCGAATTCGGCGTCAGCC
>Ga0228698_1000367_pt1 | contig 38135 bp, 37 predicted proteins | sample McNCre117_Aug_MG_FD_178015 | JGI IMG/M metagenome (GOLD analysis project Ga0228698, IMG submission 178015) | Freshwater microbial communities from McNutts Creek, Athens, Georgia, United States - 1-17_Aug_MG | ecosystem: Environmental > Aquatic > Freshwater > Creek | place: USA: Georgia... | reverse complement strand
TGGTAATTACCTCACCGGGGTTCAGCAGCTCAAACAGCACTTCACCGGTTTCGGCATCGGTAATGATGGTGCCCACAGGCATTTTCAGGGTGATGTCGTCGCCGGCGGCACCGAACATATCGGAACCCATACCGTGCTCACCCCGCTTGGCATCGTAACGGCGGGCAAAACGGTAATCGACCAGGGTATTCAAATTGGGGTCGGCCACCGCAAAAACGTGCCCGCCGCGACCACCATCGCCGCCATTCGGGCCGCCAAATTCTTTGTATTTCTCATGCCGGAACGAGACGCAACCGGCCCCGCCATCACCGGCGGAGATATCAATATAGGCTTCGTCAACGAACTTCATGGGAAATCGGCTTGATGCCGTGGTTATACGTTAAAAACCCCACAAACGAAAAACCCCGCGCTTGCGGCGCAGGGTTCGTCAGGGGACCTTGAAAAGAATCAAGCCGCGGTGATAACAACCGTGTGCTTGTTCAGTGCACCCTTGGTGGCAAACGACACATGGCCGTCAACCAGCGCAAACAGAGTGTGGTCCTTGCCAACACCGACGTTGGTACCAGCATGGAAACGGGTACCGCGCTGACGCACGATGATGGAACCGGCACTCACCAATTCACCACCAAACGCCTTCACACCCAGCATCTTGGGCTTGGAATCGCGCCCGTTTCGCGTTGAGCCGCCGCCTTTTTTCTGTGCCATGACCCGTGCTCCTTATGCCGAAATCGCGCCGATTTGCAGTTCAGTGAACTGTTGGCGATGTCCTTGACGTTTCTGATAGTGCTTGCGACGACGCATTTTGAAAATGCGCACTTTGTCGTGCTTGCCGTGAGAAATTACTGTGACCGTAACGGTCGCGCCGGACACCAAGGGAGTGCCAACCTTCAGTTCAGCGCCGTTACCGACTGCTAGAACCTGATCGAACACAATCTCTTGGCCTACGTCCGCAGCAATCTGTTCTACTTTAATTTTTTCGCCGGCTGCAACGCGATATTGCTTGCCGCCGGTTTTTATGACCGCGTACATGTTGACCTCTTTAACTTGACTCCGCAGACGAATTTCCGCAGAGCCTCAGATTATAGCAACAACCAAGAAAGAGTTCAAACACAGAATATATGGGGCACGAGTTTCCTATAATCGGCGCATAACTAACGGGTGTATCGCATTGCAAGTCACATCGAGCGGCTCTTCTGCGGGGCTTTCCATCATTGAAGCAGACATGCGGCAAGTTGATGCCGTCATTGCAGCCCGCCTCTCCTCTGGGGTTCCGCTGGTTGGCAATGTGTCACAGTACATCATTGGTGCCGGGGGCAAACGCCTGCGACCGGCTTTGCTGTTGCTGTGCTGCGGGGCACTCCAATACACCGGCGCTCAGCGGTTCAATTTGGCGGCCGTGGTTGAATTCATTCACACCGCCACCCTGCTCCACGACGACGTTGTTGACGATTCGGCATTGCGGCGCGGACGCCCCACCGCCAACTCTGCGTTTGGCAACCCGGCGAGTGTCCTGGTGGGAGACTTTTTGTATTCCCGCGCCTTTCAGATGATGGTGGATGCCCACGACATGCGCATCATGGAAGTGCTGGCCGATGCCACCAACGTGATTGCCGAAGGCGAAGTGATGCAGCTGATGAATATGCACAATGCCGCGCTCGACGAAGCAGGCTACTTGCAAGTTATTCGCTCCAAGACCGCCAAGCTGTTTGAAGCCAGTGCCCGGGTCGGTGCCATTTTGGCCCAGGCATCGCCTGAACAGGAAGCGGCATGTGCCGAATACGGCCAGGCACTCGGCACTGCATTTCAGGTGATTGACGATGTGCTTGACTACGCTGGCGATGCCAATGTGATCGGCAAAAGCCTGGGCGACGACCTGCGCGAAGGCAAAACCACATTGCCTCTGATTGCAGCCATGCAACGGGGCAATGCAGCGCAGCGCGACACGGTGCGGCAAGCGATCGAAGAAGGCGACCTCTCCAAGCTGGACGCCGTGGTACGGATCATTCGCGAAACCGGCGCATTGGATGTGGCACGTGCCGCCGCCCACGGCGAAGCGATGCGCGCCACGGCCGCAGCAGAAAAACTGCAAGCCGGCCCGCATCAGGCTTGCCTGGTGCAACTGGCGTCGCAACTGCTGCAAAGAGACCACTAACTTGACGCTATAATGCCGGGCTTGCTTACACGCAATCGGGGTGTAGCTTAGCCTGGTAGAGCGCTACGTTCGGGACGTAGAGGCCGGAGGTTCGAATCCTCTCACCCCGACCAAATGAAATTCAGAAAAGCCCAAGTGAATCAAGCACTTGGGCTTTTTGCTTTGAGTCGTCATGAATGTCGTTTCAAAGCAAATTTCCGGGCTCAGTGTCCCAAATTTGTCCCAAGGCTCTACGTGGACATGAATGACTGAGCCGGGAAGGCGCCGGCTTAGCCTTTGACAATCTGCGAATTGCTCGCTACTGTCATGCACAACCATGTACATACTGCCCTTCCTTCCCGTCTCCAAGCAGGCGAGCCAGATCGTGCGCGCGCTTGCCATGGACCTGGGTTGGATGTTTACGGCGGTTGGCGCAATGCTCGCCATGCTCATGTTTTGGGTGGTACCGCATGCACCTGAGTCGATCTCGGCGCCCCTGACGCAACTCCTTGGAAGCTGGGTGCTCGCCTTCCTTCTGGGCACGCTTGTCGCAATCTTGTGCGCCTGGGTACCTGCACACGACGATCTGATTCGTCGCAAGAACGAGCCCTACTACGAAGGCATTCGCGTCCAGTGGGCCGCGCAGGTCGAAAGTTTCGCCTCTACCTCACTTCTCCGGGCTACCCCGCCGCCCCGAGCTCGCCATCGCTGAACTTGCGTCGCAGTGCCGATTGGCGCTGCCCAGGCGACCCAGTCGCCCAATGCTTCGCGATGGTGAAGAAAATGAGCAAACAAATGGCCACCCAGAGCGGTGGCATCCCAAGATGCGTTCTGATTGAAGAACTATCGTCCTTGATCGGCAAGACCCCGACCACGATCAGGACTTGCGCGACTAACAAAAAATACCAGCACCTGATCCCTCCGTATTTCAAGATGCCGCACAGCAGGCGCTTGTGCTGGTGGGAGCATGAGGTACTGGCCTGGATCGAATTGAATCGGCCGGCAGAACCGCCTCCACGCAAACGCCCGCGCGGGCGGCCAACCAAGGTCGAACAGCTGGCCCGTGAACGGTGGGCTCTAACCTCCGCAGCTCGCGCATGCGAGGACGGAGGCGAGCAATGAACGCAGAAAAGCTGATCAATGCCAGTGTCGCCATCAGCATGGATGCTCCCTCCGGCGATGAGCGGATGTTCTGTCACTCGATCATGTGTCAGATCGGGTTGCCTCGCACCCAAGTCCAGGGCCGCGAGTTCCATCACAGCTTCGGCTCGGCTTGGCTGGGCATCCAGGCTGGATTGTTAGATGAGGGCACAGGGCCTGTTCCGCAGCCAGTTCCTTACGGCGCTGCCGCCCGGCTGGCGCTAACCTGCATCACAACCCTTGCGCGGAGACACCGAAGTCGGGAGGTGGATGTCGGTCGACACGCATCGACGTTCTTGTCCATGCTGACATACGACCTACAAGGGCACCGGTATCGGATGCTGCGCAGACAAATGCACGCTCTGGCTGCATGTCGCCTGCAATTTGGCTTCCAGGGACGAACGGTCAGCAGCCTACCCATTCACCAGTTCGATGCCTGGCACCCCCGAAAGCTGCGCGGCGTATCACGATGGCCTGGTTTGCTCGTGTTGAGCGAGGAGTTTTACGCCGACCTCATCGAGCACAGTGTGCCGTTGGATGGCCGGGCGCTGGCAATGCTCAAGGGGTCTGCACTTGCGCTGGACGTCTACCTTTGGCTGGCCTACCGCCTGCATCAAATCCAAGGCAAGGCTGTCGCAGTCTCGTGGGAAGCACTGATGCGGCAGTTCGCCCATGAACCCAGCGGCGCGCATGCTGCCGAGACCTTTCGAAGAGGATTCCTGCAAGCGTTGCGCAAGGTCCTGATGGTCTATCCAAATGCGAAGGTCACCCGATACCCTGGCGGGCTGGAGCTGCACGCTTCGCCACCACCCGTGGCACCACGGGTCTTAGCGGTGAGCCCGCCCCCCCGTCCGCGATGCGAAAGGAGCGGTGCATGAGCAACCTCATCCACAGCCTGAAAGCCAGGATGCTTCAAAGCACCGAGCTTCTGCAGCAGATTGCGTCTGCCCGTTCGCGCAGAGCCGACCGCTCGCCCGACACCGAACACGACTACCTGCGGCTCGGGCAATCGCTGCTCACAAGAGCCAAGGTAGCGCAAGGAGGGCTGATCGGCGTGGTGTCAGATACCCGGCGCCCCACCACGTTCCAGAAGCGCATCTCCGCCCTGCGGTTCACACTCCAACAACGACAGTTGGAGCTGCTGGGCGGCATCATCGAGCCCGTTTCGGATGAGCAGGCTCGGCGACTCATCGCCGCCTTCGACGAGCAGATTGAGCGCGTTCAAGCGCTGATCGAGCTTCGACGCAGAGGCTTAGGCGGTCCACGAGCGCTGCGCAACAGCAAGCGACGTGCCCTCAGGGGGCTACCCGCTGACTGGCGGGTCCAACTCTGCAAGCGCGGGCGTGCAGGACGGTATGGCGCAGCACTGTTGGTCGCGGCTTTGACGGGATGCCGCCCCAGTGAGCTGGAGAAGGGCATCAAGGTCTGGCTGGCGCGGGACGCAACAACCGGGCAGACGCACGTCCACCTAGAGATCGTTGGCGCGAAGGTCAAACGCGAGCAAGGGCAGCCGCTCCGCCGCCTGACCTACGTCACGGAGGAGCCGCATCCGTTGCTATCGATGCTCATCGGGCTGCTGCCAGCAAAGGCCGACGATCCGACGATCATTGGCGTCGAGAGCGCCATGAACTTTTCGGCCGAGGTGCAACGCCTGGCTGCGGGCCTGTGGCCCCTGCACCGCCAGACAGTGACAGCGTATTGCCTGCGTCACCAATGGGCGGCAGACGCCAAGCGGCATGGCGATGCGGCAGCCGTCAGCCAGGGGTTGGGCCACCTGTCTCCCAAGACACAGCGAGTTTACGGCACAGCATCGCAGGGCAAGCCGCCGCATGCCTTGAAACCATCGACGATTGAAGCGGATCGGCCCATCAAAGGCTCGGCCGCAGATGTCGTTTCGACCGATCTTGACGAACCGGAGTCAGTAGGCTGATCCGTGAAGCGGGAATGGGGTAATCATTGGGTTATTGGGGCAATGAAAGGTCAACATACCCCAATTTGCAGTAGCATTACCCCATTCTTTCGTACCCGGATGCTGCTGCATGCAATCACTCTCGCCAGACTACCTCGCCAAGCTGCGCTTCGACGCGCAGCAACTGGCGACGTTGCGCGCCCTGGGTGAGTACAGGGGCAAGCAGCAGCTATTCGTGGCGCAATCGCCGGAGGTCTTGAGCGACCTGCGGCAGGTGGCGGTAGTCGAGTCCACCGAGTCGTCGAACCGCCTGGAAGGCGTGATCGTCGCCGCGCACCGCCTCAAGTCACTGGTGCTCAAGAATGCCACGCCGCAAAGCCGTTCCGAGCAGGAAGTGGCGGGCTACCGCGATGCCCTGAGTCTGATCCATGAGAGCGGCGAGCAGATGCCGTTTTCGGAAGGCACGGTCCTGCAGCTCCACGGCATGCTGTACCGCTACATGCCGCAGCCGGGCGGGCACTGGAAGGCCACGAACAACGACATCGTTGAGCGTCATCCCGATGGCAGCTCGCGCATCCGCTTTCGTCCGGTTGCCGCGCACCTCACGCCCATCGCGATGGCGGACCTGATCGCGCGCTACCGCTTGGCCTTGGATCAACACCTGGCAGACCCCTTGGTGCTGGTGCCGCTCGCCGTCCTCGACTTCCTGTGCATCCACCCATTCCCCGATGGCAACGGTCGCATGGCAAGGCTGTTGACCCTGCAGTTGCTTTATCACTTCGACTACGCGGTGGGCCGCTTCATCAGCCTGGAGCGCATCTTCGAAGAGTCGAAGGAGAGCTACTACGAAACGCTTGAGGCCAGCTCCCAGGGCTGGCACGAGGCTGCACACAACATCGCCCCATGGCTCGACTATTTCTGGGGCGCCCTGCTGCGCGCCTACAAGGAATTTGAAGAGCGCGTGGGCACCATCGAGCGCGGCCGGGGCGCCAAAGGCGACCGCGTTCGCTCTGAAATTCTCAAACGCCAACTGCCCTTCTCCATCTCGGAGATCGAGGAAGCCTGCCCCGGCATCAGCCGCGACATGGTGCGCGTAATCCTGCGCGCGATGAAAGCTGAGGGACTGATCGCGCCAAATGGCAAGGGACGGGCTGCCAAGTGGGTCAAGCTAGATAGAGGTTCTCAAAGCCTTGGTCGGAACGATCAATAGCTGAGCAAAACCAAGCGGCGAGAGGGAGCAAACAGATGACGAAAACTGAAGCCCAAACCAGATCGGAACTGATCGACCAGCAACTTGCCTTGGCAGGTTGGGACGTGAAAGATCCGACACAGGTTGTTGAGGAATTCGACATCCTTACCGCCCTGCCAGATGGGGTGGCGGAGCCGCGCACGCCCTATGAGGGCCACCAGTTCAGCGACTACGTCCTGCTTGGCAAAGACCGCAAACCCTTGGCAGTGATCGAGGCCAAGAAGACCAGCCGCGATGCCGCCATTGGCCGTGAGCAGGCCAAGCAGTACTGCTACAACATCCAGAAGCAGCTGGGTTGTGAACTGCCGTTCTGCTTTTACACCAACGGCCACGAGCTCTATTTCTGGGATCTAGAAAACGCGCCGCCGCGCAAGGTGGTTGGCTTTCCCACCCGCGACGACCTGGAACGCTTTGCCTACATCCGCCGCAACCGCAAGCCGCTGACGCAGGAATTCATCAACACCTCGATCGCCGGGCGCGACTACCAGATCCGAGCGATTCGCTCGGTGCTTGAAGGCATCGAGCAGAAGAAGCGTGATTTCCTGCTGGTGATGGCCACCGGCACTGGCAAGACGCGAACCTGCATTGCCATGGTCGATGCGCTGATGCGTGCTGGCCACGCCGAGAAGGTGCTGTTCTTGGTCGACCGAATTGCGCTTCGCGAGCAAGCGCTGGCCGCCTTCAAGGAGCACATGCCTAATGAGCCGCGTTGGCCCAACGTGGGTGAAAAGCTGATTGCCACGGACCGCCGTGTGTACGTCGCCACCTACCCGACGATGCTGAACATCATCCGGGACGACGCGCAGCACCTGTCGCCGCACTTCTTCGACTTCATCGTCGTCGATGAGAGCCACCGCTCCATATACAACACCTTCGGCGAAGTCCTCGACTACTTCAAGGCCATCACGCTGGGCCTGACGGCCACGCCGACTGACATCATCGACCACAACACCTTCCAGCTTTTCCATTGCGAAGACGGCATTCCCACGTTTGCCTACACCTATGAAGAAGCCGTGAACAACGTGCCTCCCTACCTCTGCAACTTCCAGGTCATGAAGATTCAGACCAAGTTCCAGATCGAAGGCATCAGCAAGCGCACCATTTCGCTGGAAGACCAGAAGAAGCTGATTCTCCAGGGCAAGGAAGTTGAAGACATCAACTTCGAGGGCACCCAGCTTGAAAAGCAGGTGATCAACAAGGGCACCAACACCCTGATCGTCCGCGAATTCATGGAGGAGGCCATCAAGGACGCCAACGGCGTGCTGCCCGGCAAGACCATCTTCTTTTGCGCCACCAAGGCCCATGCCCGGCGCATGGAAGAAATCTTCGACAAGCTCTACCCGCAGTACCACGGTGAGCTTGCAAAGGTGTGGGCATCGAGGCCTTGCGGGAGTTCCGCATCATCCTGCGCCGCCGAATTCCCATCGACGCAGTACAACTGGAAGCGTTCGATCTCGCTGATGAAGATCAGAAGCGCGAGCGACGAAATCGAATACAGGCGGAAGCTCGAACACGCGGGCTCTCAGAGGCTGAGATCAGCCAATCAGTTGATGATTGGGTCCGCCGCGGGATCATCAAAGGCAATCCCGCGCTCTCGGAAACTGATGAGCCAGGAAGTACCCGCTATCGTCTGAACGTGCTGCAGCTGCTGGAGGGTGAGCCTGGGCTACCGATCTCGGGAGGAGTGGCTCAGCCGCGTTCGTGGGCGCATTGATGTCCTGACCACTGAACGGCGCCAATTGTTGGATCGCGGCTTGGTGGCCTGCCGCTTTGCGGAACTCACCATCGATACGCCTCGGAATCGTTTTGTCCGCGCGGCATTGGAGTCAGTTGCCCGCCTGGTCAAGAAGCCCGCTGTCGCGCATCGGTGCCGATCTCTCGCAGCAGCGATGCTGGCCCGAGGCGTTGCAGGTCAGCCGCCGACCCGCGCACAAATGAGCGCTGATCGCTTCGGACGCCATGATGCGGACGACCAGTTCATGGTGGCAGCGGCCAAGCTTGCCTATGACCTGGCGCTACCCACGGAATCCGCAGGCGGCAACGTGCTGGCGATGCCTGGCCGGGATGAGGTCTGGGTTCGCCGCCTGTTCGAGCGCGCCGTTGGTGGCTTGTATGCCGTGGCACTCAGTCCAATTGGGTGGCATGTGCGCTGCGGCGCTACGCTGCAGTGGCAAATCTCGTCCAAGACGGAACGTATTGACGACAGCGACCTACCCCTCACCGTTGGCCCAGATGCCCAGGGTCTGGCTGTGTGATCGACGCCCCATCTCACCATCCCTCCTTCGAAAGAGGGAGGGATCCCCCCCTCCGTCCGCCCAGCTTCACCTCTAGGCCCAGCACCGCGCACCAGATCAGAAGCTGCTTGACGCTCAGGTCCTCTGGGTGGAGTTCGAGATAGGACACCCGGTTCTGACTGAGGTTCAGACGAACCCCAATGTCCGCCTGGTTCAACTTCAAACGCTTGCGCGTGCTGCGGAGCAACTGACCGAGTTGATCACCCGTCGCGAGTACCTGTGGCGGAAGAGGTATTTCCATGAGATTTAGCCGAGTATCAGATAAACTCATAATAGCTCAATAAGGGATAAAAACAAAATAGCCGAATAAAGGCTACTCAATCGGCAAAACTTTAATGGCGCGCAGTTGAGGCACGCTGCACCACGCTCCCAATGACGCTAAGACACGGAAGTACAAACTGTGGTGGTCGGCGGACAAGCACATAGGCATTTAGGTCACCTTCTTCAAATGGTCTTGGACGGGCCTGGGCAATTTATTCCTTACATTAGCGTTTTGGAGCACTGGGCTGGCAAGCGGGCATTGATGGGCCATTTACAGGTCGGTCTGGTATGACGATGCAGAAGGCGGATGCACCATCCATCGCAGGGTTTCAGGCAGAATTGCCATTTCCGATCAAATTTCGGCATCCATGATGGAGCGCTCCGCACGCAAGGTTCTGATTCACAAGTTCTATGCTGACATTTGGAACAAGCATGACAAGTCGGCAATTCCATCGCTTCTGCGGTCAGATTTCACATTCAGAGGCTCGTTAGGCCCGTGCAAAATTGGACATTCCGAGTTTGCCGATTATGTGGATTTCGTGCATCTTGCCCTTGGCGAATATCAATGCGACATTCTTGACTTGGTCGAGGAAGGCAATCAGTGCTTTGCTCGAATGCGCTTCTCAGGAACGCACCGCGGAGACTTTTTCACGTTCAAGCCTACAGGCAAAAAAGTCGAATGGGCAGGTGCAGCACTTTTTACGTTTAAAGATGGCCTTGTCGCCGACCTTTGGGTTCTTGGCGATGTGCATGGTCTGTTACAACTGCTGGAAAGCAACAGAGCGTAGTTCTGCGAATTACCGCTGATAGTGGCGATACATCGGGTTCAAGCCGCAGCAGGAAAAGTCAAAAACTTTTTCACGCTTGCGGAATTTGGGTCGGATGTCGCAGCCCATGCAACCGTTTACCCAGCACCGCACGAATCAGTTTCATCACCCCATGCTGGCAGAACCAAGGTCGCCAAAATTACTGATTTTGACCGCACCATCCGGAAAGCGCGCCACCACCTCCAACTGCCCACCCATCGCCTCAATATGACTGCGCAGGGTTGACAGGTACATGTCTGTGCGTTTCTCCATTTTGGCGATCGACGGCTGCTGGACGTGCAGCACATCCGCCAGCATTTTCTGGGAAAGTCCACGCGCCTGGCGTAGTTCGTTGAGCGGCATTTCGGCAAGCATACGCATAGCCTTGTCCGCCGCCTGCGCCTGTGCTTGGGGAGACATGCGCGAACGCAGTTCTGAAAATTTGTTAGCCATTGATCAGTCCTTCCTTTCGAAGTTGCTCCAAGTGTTCATCGTAGAGTCCGTCCGCGATAGGGACGTGCACGTCGTACCATCGGCCGTCTCCGGTCTTATCTCCACCGATCAACAAAATGGCCGAGCGCCGAGGGTCAAACGCATACAAGGTCCGAAACGGTCGTCCATCGTGCTGCGTGCGCAATTCGCGCATGTGACTGTGCTTGGAGCCATTCACTCCGCTGCTGTGAGGGAAACCCAAATTCGGGCCGCGATCTTCCAACAAGCGTACGGATGCATCTAACGATACCTGTTCGTCTTCGGACAGGCCACGCCACCACTTGCCGAATTCATCGGTGTACTCGACATCCCATTTCATGCCAAAGTATAGCTTCGATGGAATATTCCGTCTATGAAATGACCAAGCGACGTTAAAATTCGTTGGTCCATAAGCTGGTCCATAAGCTGGTCCAGAATTTTGATTCGGCCAGCGAGTAAAAATCGTTTTAAATCATATGGTTAGAGGTGTTTCAGTCGGATCTTCTCATCCCGACCAGGCACCCGCGTAAAAAGTGCGCAATACCCCGTGCGGTTAGGCGAAGAACCTCAGGGCGCTGAACTTGATGCGCCATACGCAACCGCATCGGCTCTGACAAGCGCGTCTGCTTTCTCGGTCAGCAGGTGCTGCTTGAACGCCAGGCCGATGGGTGACAAGCGTTTGCTCAATGGGTGAACGATATGCCAGGCGGACGGCAGGGGAAAACCTTCGATATCGATCACACTGACGCCATATTCTTTTTGCAAGCCATGCAAGGCATGCCGTGATACGACACCGATACCGAGTCCGCCGGCGACGGACTCTTTTACCGCCTCGTTGCTGCCCAGCTCCAGTCGCACATCGGGCCGGAACTTCATGCTGCGAAAAAACGCGTCACCGGCCATGCGGGTCCCGGACCCCTTTTCCCTGAGAATGAATCGCCGTTGCGCCAGTTCACTGAGCGGCACGCCCTTGCGCTTGGCGAGTGGATCTTTGATCGGTGCAATCACCACAATCGGATTCGGCATGAACACCTGGTCTGCCAAATCCATGGCGGCGGGTGGCATGGACATGATGTAGAGGTCGTCCAGATTTTCACTGAGGCGCCGCAGGACGCCGTCGCGATTCAGAATTTCCAAGGCAATATCGATCGCCGGATGCCGCTTACAAAAGCTGCCAATGAGGCGCGGCATAAAGTACTTTGCCGTGCTGACCACCGCTATCCGTAATTTGCCACGGGACAGCCCTTTAACGGCATCCACACCCTGTTCAAACGCTTCCCAGGTCTGCGCAATGGTGCGCGCGGTATGGGCCAGCTCCTTGCCGGCGTCGGTGAGATAAATCTTCTTTCCCACCACTTCGTAAAGTGGCAAGCCGACCGACGCCGCCACTTCCTTCAACTGCATAGACGCCGTGGGCTGCGTCACGTGCATGGCCTTGGCGGCCGCACTGACGCTGCCGGTGTCGGCCAAAGCCATGAACAAGCGGAGTTGGCGGAACGTGACATTCATAGACTTTTATCTATAGATAAGCATATGAGAATCGATTTTACAAAAATCACCCATCTTTTTAGGATTCGCAGCAGGAGAAAAAACCATGCAAAACTTATGCGACCCCGCGATCCTCTTTTTCGCCTTCGGCGTTCTGGCCGGATTGATCCAATCCAACCTGGAGATTCCACCGGCTATTTCACGCTTCCTGTCCTTGTACCTCCTTATGGCTTTGGGCCTGAAGGGTGGCTTTGCCCTGTCGCATTCGGGCTTCACCAGCAATGTGGCAGTCAGTCTGGGGGCGGCCATCGCCTTGGCCGTGGCGATCCCGTTATTGGGATACCAGGTGCTTCTGCGGTTCGTCTCAAAGTTTGATGCTGCTGCGCTTGCTGCGACCTACGGATCCGTTAGTGCAGTGACTTTTGTGACGGCCGTTCAGTATTTGGAAAATCGCCATATCCCTTACGGCGGCTACATGGCCGCTGGCATGGCGCTCATGGAGTCGCCCGCCATCATCATGGCGGTTGTCTTTGCAAACAGCCTGCGGCAGAAGACCGTGCCGAACCTGGTGCCGCTGGGTGGTGGAGTGGCCGCCTTGGGCCATCCTTCGCCCCAGCGCGGGGTTTCCATCGGCAAGATTTTGCACGAATCGTTTACCGATGGTGCGCAACTGCTATTGCTGGGTGCGATGCTGGTTGGTTTGATCACTGGCGATACCGGCAAGGCGGCGATGCAGTCTTTCACAGGCGATTTATTCAAGGGAATGCTCTCATTTTTCCTATTGGACATGGGGCTGATGGCGGCGCGCAAGCTCCCACAAATCCAGGGCAAGTCACCCGTGCTGATTGCCTATGCTGTTGTGGGACCGGTCGTGCACGCAACGCTGGCACTGGGTCTGGCTTTTCTGCTGCACCTGCCGGTGGGCGATGGCACCTTGTTGCTGGTGCTCGCGGCCAGTGCGTCTTATATTGCCGTGCCCGCCGTGCTGCGGTACGCACTGCCGGAAGCCAACCCGTCGCTCTACCTTGGCCTGAGTCTGGGCGTCACGTTTCCGTTGAACATTCTGGTGGGCATTCCGATTTACACACGACTTGCCGAAGCGGTTCTGCGGTGAGTGCCGCTGCATGCCGCCGCCGCGCACCGTTGGCCACCTTCAAGAGGGCTTCCAGCGCTTGAGCAGCAAGGCGTTGGCCATCACGCTGACCGAGCTGAGGGCCATGGCAGCGCCGGCGACCACCGGATTGAGAAAACCGAACGCGGCCAAGGGAATACCGGCAATGTTGTAGGCGAAAGCCCAAAACAGGTTTTGGCGAATTTTTGCCACGGTGCGGTCAGAGATATCCAGTGCGGCAGCCACCAGTCGCAGGTCGCCGCGCATGAGGGTGATGCCGGCTGCGTGCATGGCCACATCGGCGCCATTGCCCATCGCCATGCCAACGTCTGCGGCGGCCAGCGCCGGTGCGTCGTTGACGCCATCGCCGACCATGGCGACCGTGTGGCCACCGGCTTTAAGCGCCTCCACGCAGACGGTCTTGTCAGCGGGCAGCATGTCTGCCCGCACCTCTGTGGCGTTGGGTTGCAGCCCCAAACGACGGGCCATTGCATAGGCAGCGCCTGGGTTGTCACCCGAGATCATGACGGTTTGGATACCGCGCGCGCGCAAGGCTGCCAAAGCCGCCTTGGCCTCCGGTTTGGGTTCATCGCCAAACGCCATGAGGGCGCAGAGGGTCAGGCCGTGGACCGTGCGCTCGGCCATGACGGACACCGTGGCGCCCTGGGCTTGCAAGGCCAAGGCGTCAACCCGGACGGTGCCCGTGTCCATATGCAGTTCTTCCATCCAACGCACACTGCCAATCAAAAAGCTGCGCTGACCCACCACCCCTTCGGTGCCGCGCCCCGGTACGGCCCGCACGCTGTCCGGTGTCGCAAGCGTGTGCCCCAGCGCGCGGGCGCGGCGCACGACCGCCTGCGCCAACGGGTGTTCGCTGCCGCTTTGTAAGCTGGCCGCGACCTGCAAAGCGTCGTCCTCGGACATACCGGCGCGTGGCAGCAAGGCCGTCAGAGCAGGCTTTCCGACGGTCAACGTTCCGGTTTTGTCGAATGCCACCAGATCCACCTTCAGTGCCAATTCAAGCGCTTGTGCATCTTTGATCAAGATGCCATACCGGGCCGCTACACCGGTGCCGGCCATGATGGCGACCGGCGTCGCCAGACCCAGCGCACACGGACAGGCAATTACCAATACCGATACGGCGTGCATCAAAGCCAAGGCAAACGGGTGGCCGCTCAGCCACCAGCCCGCTAAAGTCACCGTCGCCAACACCAACACGACAGGAACAAACACGGCGCTGACGCGGTCGACCATGCGCTGGAGCGGGGCCTTGGCCGCTTGTGCATCCTCCACCAGGCGAATGATGTTGGACAACACGGTGGCCTGCCCGACGGCCCGGACCTGCATCACGATGCGGCCATCGCCATTAATCGAGCCGCCCGTTAACAGCGCCTGCGGGTCTTTGACCACCGGCAGGGGTTCGCCCGTGAGCATCGATTCGTCCACTTGCGTATGCCCTTCCAACAGCGTTCCATCGACGGGAAAGCGTTCACCGGGTTTGACCACCAATCGATCGCCCACCATCACTTCGGCAACCGGCACATCGACTTCGCCATCGCGGCCCAACCAATGGGCCCGTGTCGGGCGCAGGGCATGCAAAGCGCGAATCGCCGAGGTGGTCTGGCGCTTGGCACGGGTCTCCAGCCATTTGCCCAGCAGCACCAGCGTGATTACGATTGCCGAGCCTTCAAAATAAAGCGGCGTCATGGCATCGGTGTCGGCCGTCAACCACAGCCAGGTCGACAAGGCCCAGCCCGATGTGGTTCCAATCGAGACCAACAGATCCATATTGCCGGCACCGGCCTTGAGCGCATGCCAACCCGCCTTGTAAAAGCGCGCGCCCAAAACAAACTGTACCGGCGTGGCCAGCAAGAATTGCCACAGCGGCGCCAGCATCCAGTGCCTGCCCATCAGCTCGGCCAGCATCGGTATAAGCAAGGGAGCACAGAGGGCCAAGCCCAGCCCTACCGGGCCAAAACCAGCCCAGGGCGCGGCGTCTTTGGCGTCATCGGGCGCGTCGGCGGCGCGCGGCTCATAGCCTGCGTCGCGCACGGCGCGGCGCAGCAGTGCCTCCATCTGGGCACCGGGACTTACCCGGATGCGGGCCGATTCGGTGGCCAGGTTGACGGTGGCGTCTTGCACACCGGGTACTTTTTTCAGCGCTTTCTCTACCCGGGAGACACAGGAGGCACAGGTCATGCCGTCAATACCGATGTCCAGAGACGCTGCCTGGAGCGCGGCCGCAGCGCTATCGAACGAAAGTGGCTTTGTGGTCATATGCGCATAGCCTACCCGCTTACACCGTACCCATGTCAAGCCCGGCACACATGCTGTGCGGAAGCTACGGGCCTTTCCAGGATGGGATACTGGCGGCTGTGCGTGTGTTCAATTCAAAGGAATTTATATGAAGCAGACCTTTAACGTCACCGGCATGACCTGCGGCCATTGCGAAAAAGCCGTGGCACGGGCGGTCAAGGACATCGATCCCCAAGCCGAGGTGGTGATTGACCGCAACCAAAACACCGTCGACATTACATCGGAACAGCCCCGCCTTGCGCTGTCCCAGGCGATCACCGAGGCCGGCTACACCGTGGGCGAATAAAAAGGCCGCTGAGGGGCCTCAGCCTGGCGTGACACCGCCAGCCGTTGCCGCAGCCCAGGCCGCGACAAATCGCTGCGCCTGCGCCGACACATCGGCCGCCGATTTTCCGGGTGTGTAGAGTTGGCCGCCAATGCCAAAGCCAGTGGCACCGGCAGCGCGCCACGGTGCAATATTCTCCGGCGTGATGCCGCCCACAGGCCAAAAATCGGTATTCGCGGGCAGCACCGAGCGCAAAGCTTTGAGTCCGCCGTAACCGACCATTTCAGCCGGGAACAACTTCAAGGCATGGGCACCTGCGGCCAAGGCGGCAAAGGCTTCGGTCGGCGTCACGACGCCCGGCGCACACACCATGCCGGCGTCGGCGGCATGGGCAATCACGAGCGGATCGCAATGCGGCGCAACCATCAGGCGACCGCCGGCATCGCGCACCGCATCGACATCGCGCACCGACAACATGGTGCCACCGCCCACCAGCGTGTCGTCTGGCAAGGTGCGCACCAGAATATCAATGCAGGCCAAGGCGCCAGGGCGATTCAATGGAACTTCAAGGGTGCGAAAACCCGCTGCATACAAAGCAGCGCCTATGGCTTGTGCGGTTTCAGGTACCAGGCCACGCAAGATTGCCACCAAGGGCAATTGCCGGGCCCGGGCGTGTAATTCAGTCGCAGATGTCACGGGTATGTCTCCAAACGAAAATGCTGCATGGCAGCGATAAACAACTGCTCGGCATCCAGTGCTTCGCATGCCAGGCCACTTGACTGCGCGGCGTCTGTATAGAGTGTCGCGAGCGCCGGGGAACCAATGATGCAAAAGCGATCAACGCCAGCCCCGTTTCCCACCACATCGTGTAACTCGTGGCCAATCAAGAGACCACTGAGGTAGGCCGTGGCGCTGGCGGGCGCCAAATCACCGCACACAACACGGGCGCGGACCCCAAATAGCAAATGGGCCAATGCACCTTGGGCTGCCGCTGCCACGCCATCGACAAAGGCCTGGGCGTCCCAATTTGAACGCGCTGCGGTGTCAATCGCTGCACCACCAATGGCCGACGCAATCGTGCCTTGTTTGCGCAACAGGTCGAATATTTCGCCGGTCATATAGGTCCGCAGTTGACGGATATAGCCCTCTTCCAGGAAAACCCATTTGCTGTGCGTTCCGGGTAGCACAAACCAGCCATTGGCATGGCCTGCCATGACGGCACCGAGCAACTGGGTTTCCTCGCCGCGCATGACGTCAGGGCGTCCATGGGCGTCGCGCACGCAATAACCCGGTACGACCTGCAGCGTGTGGCCCGGCGACGAATCGGCCAGCCGGTGCAGGTGCTGCGGCAGGGACTGCAAACGCACGCTGGCATCCACATAGGGCACGGTTTCCCAGCCCAGGGCACTGCCCACCATGCCGGCCATGACAACCCGCGATGGTGCGCAATCAAGCTGCTGCTCCAACGCGACCAGCGCCGCAGCAAAGCGGCCCTTGCATGCCAAGGCGCCGTCGGCATCGGCACGCACTCGAACGGAGGCTTCGGGCCCGGCAAAGCGATAGCCGCGGCGGTGTGTGGTGCCCCAGTCGATTCCCAGGAAATCGGCGTCGCCCGGTTTCGGCGTCGGGCTGGTAATCTGCGACATGTTCTCAGGCTGCGGTGTAAGCGGTTTTAACGATAGTGAAGAACTCACGGGCATAACTGCCCTGCTCACGCGGACCATAGCTCGAGCCCTTGCGACCGCCAAATGGCACGTGGTAATCGACGCCAGCAGTGGGCAGATTCACCATCACCATGCCGGCTTGTGCATGGCGTTTGAAATGGGTCGCATGCTTCAATGACGTGGTGGCAATACCGGCCGCCAAACCGTAGGGCGTGTCATTGGCGACAGCCAAGGCTTCGTCGTAATTGGCTACCCGCATGACGCTGGCCACCGGCCCAAATATTTCTTCGCGGTTGATGCGCATCGCAGCATGGGTTTCTGTGAACAAAGCCGGGGCCATATAGTAGCCAGGATTCGCCCGTTCCAAGCGCTCACCACCGGCAAGCAACTGGGCCCCCTCGGCTTTGCCGATGGCCACATAGTCGAGGTTCTGCTCAAGCTGTGCAAGCGAAGCCACGGGACCGATATCGACACCATCGCCACACGCATCGCCGATGCGCAACGCGGCCATGCGCTGTTGCATTGCTTCGATAAACGCCGGATAGATACCCTGCGTCACAATCAGCCGGCTGGACGCCGTGCAGCGTTGTCCGGTGGAGAAGAATGCGCTCTGCACGGACAGCTCAACAGCGGTTTTCAAATCGGCATCGTCCAGCACGATTTGCGGATTTTTCCCACCCATTTCCAACTGAACTTTCTTCAGCGACTGGGCACATTGGCGCGCGATCTGGGACCCGACGCCGGCCGATCCGGTAAAACTGATGCCGTCGACACCGGGATGGTTAACCAAGGCCTCCCCAATGCGCCGCCCGGGGCCCATGACCAGGTTAAAGACACCGGCCGGAATGCCGCTGCGGTGAATGATGTCGGCCAATGCCCAGGCACAACCCGGCACCAAATCGGCTGGCTTGAACACCACACAATTGCCAAAGGCCAGGGCCGGCGCAATTTTCCAGGCCGGGATCGCTATCGGAAAATTCCATGGCGTAATCAGGCCGATCACGCCCAACGGTTCACGGGTAATCTCGACGCCAATGCCAGGGCGCACCGACGGCAGCAAGTCGCCGCTCAGGCGCAGGCATTCTCCAGCGAAAAATTTAAAAATATTGCCCGCCCGCACCACTTCACCCATGGCTTCGGCACGCACCTTGCCTTCCTCTCGTGCCAACAGTGTGCCGAGCTCCTCGCGCCGGGCCAGAATTTCATTGCCAATCCGATCGAGCGCATCGGAGCGGGCTTGAATGCCCCCAAGCGACCACGCCACAAACGCAGCACGCGCGGCGGCCACCGCCTGGTCCAGCTGGGCGGCATCGGCCTGGGCGTAATCGCCCACCGTGTCGTTCAGATTGGATGGATTGCTATTGGGCGCAGCCTCGGCGGCGGCGACCCATTCGCCGCCAATCAGGTTGGGGTGTGCGGCGGCTTGGGTGTTTTGCATGGATAAGGGCTTTCTGAAATTCTAGGAAAAAATAGCTAATTGGGGAGTGCCGTCCAAATGCCGTTGGACTGGCTGGAGCGCACGGTGGCATCGATAAACCGAAGGCCATCCAAACCGCTCGCGGCGTTGGGAAAATACTGACTCAAAGGATCGGCTGGAACCCCCGCGAGACGGGCTGCAATGGTGTCGGCCGCGTCGCTGTACAGGTTGGCAAACGCCTCGGGAAAACCTTCTGGGTGACCCGCCACAATGCGCACCGCGCGCGCCGCCAATGGCAGGCTACCGGGGCCGTTGGGCGTGCGCACTTGGGCCGGTTGGCCCAGCGGCTTGAAATGCAAGACCTGGGGATGTTCCTGGTGCCACTCCAGGCTGCCCTGGGTGCCACTGATGCGAATACGCAGGCCATTTTCTACACCGGCCGCCGCCTGGGTTACCCAGAAGCTGCCGCGCGCGCCGTTGTCCATGCGCAGCAGGGCACCGGCATAGTCGTCGGTGGCCCGGTCGGCATACACACTGCCGACCTCCGCTGCCACTTCGGCCACACGCAGGCCTGTCATGAAGCACAGCAAGTTGTGGGCGTGGCTGCCAATGTCGCCGAGCACCAGCGACGGGCCACCCCGCTCGGGACTTTCTTTCCAGGCCTTGCGGCCCGGGCCGGGCGCGGCCCGACCCCCTTGCACATATTCCACTTGCACCAGCTGAATGCGCCCGAGCTGCCCGTCTTCGACCATCGCACGGGCTTGGCGTACCAGGGGGTAACCGGTGTAATTGTGGGTCAGGCAAAAAACCAGTCCGGTCGCTTCAACACGCTGGCAAAGGGCTTGTGCCTGGGCCAATGTATTGGTCATGGGCTTGTCGCAAATCACGTGCAGGCCCAGGCCCAGGGCTTCCATTGCCAACGGGAAATGGCTGTCGTTGGGCGTCATGATGGCCACCACTTCGGCACCGTCCGGGCGCTGGGACTCGGCCTGCAACAAAGCCGAGCCGCTGCTGTAGCAGCGCTCCAACGGCAAGCCCAAACCGGCCGCCGCCGATTGCGCTTTGGCGGGATCAGAAGACACCGCCGCGGCAACCAGGGTGTAGCGGTCGTCCAGGCGTGCCGCCTGGCGGTGCATCGGCCCAATGAAAGAGCCTGGCCCGCCGCCAATAACCGCCAGCCGCAGGCGGCGCCCCAAGAGTTGTACGACGGTGTTTTCCGAAATATTTGCCATAGTGTTGAGATGGTTTGCTGATAAAGACGGTCAGCGCCCCCACCGCAAAACCATTGGATCCAGGCGCCGTGCAGTGCGCAACAGGCCGGCACGGGTATCGGGATGCATCGCTGGAAATGGATGGCGGGGCGCCTCGCAGTCAATGATGCCACCTTCGCGCATCAAAGCCTTGGCAGCCAGCAATCCGGACTGGCGGTTTTCATAGTTGATCAGCGGCAACCACTGCTGGTAGCGCGCTGCGGCCAATTCGCTATCACCGGCTGCATAGGCATCCACAATGCTGCGGATGCCATCGGGGTAGGCACCTCCGGTCATGGCGCCGGTGGCACCGGCTTCCAGATCGGGCATCAGGGTAATGGCCTCTTCGCCATCCCAGGGCCCTTCAATCGCATCGCCCCCCAAAGCAATCAGTTCGCGCAGCTTGGATGCCGCGCCCGGCGTTTCAATTTTGAAGTAGCGAATATTCGCCAGCTCCCGGGCCATGCGGGCCAGCAAGGCAGCCGACAGGGTGGTGCCACTGACCGGCGCATCCTGAATCATGATGGGAATGTGCAGGGCATCCGACAGCCTGGAGAAAAATTCCACAATTTGCACTTCCGGCACCCGAATGGTCGCACCGTGATAAGGCGGCATCACCATCACCATGGCAGCGCCCAGGGCCTGGGCTTGCAGGCTGCGGATGGTGCAAATCTGGGTACTGAAATGGCTGGTGGTAACAATCACCGGAACCCGGCCATTGACATGGCGCAAGATCGCCGAGGTCAGCGTTTCACGTTCGGCGTCGCTGAGCACAAATTGCTCAGAGAAATTCGCCAGGATGCACAAGCCATTGGCGCCGGCATCGATCATGAAATCGACACAGCGCAACTGGCTGGGCAAATCGAGTGCGCCGGTTTCAGTGAAAGTCGTTGGAACGACTGGAAAGACACCGCGAAAGCGCGGTGTGAAGCCTGCAGAATTTCCCATTATTTTTTCCGGTTGTAAACGTCAATACAGACGGCGGCCAGCAACACCAGGCCCTTGATCACTTGCTGGTAGTCAATGCCAATGCCCATGATGGACATGCCGTTGTTCATCACGCCCATGATGAAAGCGCCAATCACCGCACCCAGCACTTTGCCAACGCCACCCGATGCCGATGCGCCACCAATAAAGCAGGCTGCAATCACATCGAGCTCAAAACCAAGACCGGCTTTGGGCGTTGCCGTATTCAGCCGGGCGGCAAAAATCAAACCCGCTAGCGCCGACAAAACACCCATGTTGACGAAGGTATAAAAACTCAGGCGTTCGGTTTTAATGCCCGACAGACGCGCCGCTTTTTCATTGCCACCGAGTGCGTAAATGCGCCGACCAAGGGTGGTGCGCGAGGTCACAAAGTCATAGACCAGCATCAGCAGCAGCATCACGATCAGCACATTGGGCAGTCCCCGGTAGGATGCCAGCAGGTAGCTGAAGGCGCCGATCATGCCGGCAAACACCAGGTTTTTCAGCAGGAAAAAAATCCAGGGTTCGTTGTCCATGCCGTGGCGAACGCGCTCGGCACGGCCGCGCACCTTGCCCACCAGCATCAGCAAGGCCAGCGCGATGCCCAACACCAGAGACGCAACGCGCACCCCCTCGCCATGGAAGGGGTCGGGAATGAAGCCGGTGCTCAACAGTTGAAACTCTGGTGGAAATGGTCCCACCGAAGAACCTTGCAGCACCGCCAACGCCAGGCCTTTGAAAACCAACATGCCGGCCAACGTAACGATGAAGGACGGAATTTTGAAGAAGGCCACCCAATAACCCTGGGCGGCGCCAATCAGGCCGCCCAGCGCCAGGCACAGGACACCGGTGAGCAGCGGATTAACGTCGTGATTCACCATCAGGACCGCCGCCACCGCACCAATGAAACCGCTGACCGAGCCGACCGAAAGATCAATGTGGCCCGCCACAATCACCAGCAACATGCCCAGGGCCATGACGATGATGTAGCTGTTTTGTAGAATCAGATTGGTCAGGTTCAAGGGCTGAAACAAAGTGCCGTCGGTCATCACCTGGAAGAACACCATGATGGCCACCAGCGAAATCAGCAGTCCATATTCGCGCAAATTGTTTTTCAAAAATCCCTTGCCGTGGCCGCCGGTCGCGCTGGCGGCAGCGGTCTTGGGGGTAGTCATGGGGTTGGAAGCAGTATCAGAAGCAGTGGGGTTCATATCAATGGGCTCCGGCATTCACAATGGAACGCATAATTTTTTCCTGGGTTGCCTCTGCAGCGCTGAACTCGGCTACAAAGCTGCCCTCGTTTAAAACACAAATGCGGTCGCACATACCGAGCAGCTCCGGCATTTCCGAGGAGATCATCAAAACCGATTTGCCCTCGGCAGCAAGCTGGGCAATGATGGTGTAAATCTCGTATTTGGCACCGACGTCGATGCCGCGCGTGGGTTCGTCAAGAATCAGCAATTGGGGGTCCGAGAACAGCCATTTGCTCAACACCACTTTTTGTTGATTGCCACCGGACAAATTGACCGTGCGGGCGAACACATCGGGACTGCGAATCGCCAATTTGCGGCGGTATTCCTCGGCCACCGAAAACTCCCTGCCCTCGTTGATCACGCTGCGTGTGGACACTGCCGGCAGATTCGCCAAGGTCGTGTTCCAGGCAATCGTTTCGTCTAGCACCAGGCCATAGCCCTTGCGGTCTTCGGTAACGTAGGCAATGCCGTTGGCAATGGCCTTTTCCACATTGCTGGTGTCTACACTGCGGCCATTCATGTGCACCTCGCCGCGAATATTGCGACCATAGGTGCGGCCAAAAATACTCATGGCGAGTTCGGTGCGACCCGCCCCCATGAGGCCAGCAATGCCAACGACTTCGCCGCGTCGCACATGCAAATTAACACCCTTGATCACCTCGCGCTCGGGATGCACTTCATGGTGCACCCACCAATCCTTCACCTCAAAGACCACTTCACCAATCTGCGGCACGCGGCGCGGATAGCGATCGGCCATTTCCCGGCCTACCATATGGCGAATGACGGTGTCTTCGCTGACCGGCGTGTCACGGCAATCGAGCGAAGCCACGGTGGCACCATCGCGCAGGATCGTGATGGAGTCGGCCACCTTGGATATTTCGTTGAGCTTGTGCGAAATCAGAATGCAGGCAATGCCGTTGCGCTGTAACTCGAGCAACAACTCCAGCAGCGCATCGCTGTCGGTTTCATTCAGGCTGGCAGTCGGTTCGTCCAGGATCAATAATTTGACTTCTTTTGACAGCGCTTTGGCAATTTCAATCAGCTGCTGTTTGCCCACACCCAAGTGCGTTACCAGGGTGTCGGGAGCCTCGTTTAGGCCCACTTTTTTTAACAAGGCCTGGGTTTTCAGATGCGTCGCCGTGCCGTCAATCACGCCCCAACGGGATTGCTCATTGCCGAGGAAAATATTCTCTGCAATCGACAGCAAAGGCACCAAGGCCAACTCTTGGTGAATGATGATGATGCCCTGGTGCTCGCTGTCACCAATCCCACGGAACGCGCAGGGGCGGCCTTCAAAGCGGATTTCACCCTCGTATTCACCGTACGGATAAACGCCACTCAAGACTTTCATGAGGGTCGATTTACCGGCACCGTTCTCTCCAACAATGGCATGTATTTCACCTGGCCGCACGGTCAGATTGACGTCGCTCAGCGCGCGCACACCGTGAAACGACTTTTTGATGCCACGCATTTCCAATAAGGACTCAGTCATAGTTTTTTAGTCATTTTTAGTCCAAATTCCAATCCAAAAAAAAGGCCCCGTGCGGTTTTGCACAGGGCCTTTGCGCGTGCGCCCTGGACTGGTTTACTTCAGCTGTTCTTCTTTGATGTAACCGCTGCCAATCAGTACCTGCTTGTAGTTGGACAGGTCCACTTCCACCGGCTTCAGCAAATACGATGGAACCACCTTGACCTTGTTGTTATAGGTCTTGGTATCGTTGATTTCCGGCTTCTTGCCACTCAACACAGCATCCACCAAGTTGGCCGTTACTTTGGCCAGCTCGCGGGTGTCTTTGAAGATAGTGGAATACTGCTCCTTGCGGATAATGGATTTCACCGATGGCACTTCCGCATCCTGACCGCTCACATACGGGAATGGCTGGCTGGCGGAGCCATAACCTACGCCTTTGAGCGACGACAAAATACCGATGCTCAGGCCGTCATACGGCGACAACACCGCGTCCACACGCTTGTTGCCATAGAAGGCGCTCAACAAATTGTCCATGCGGGCCTGGGCCACGGCGCCGTCCCAACGCAGGGTCGACACCTTGTTCATGCCAATTTGCTTGCTCTGCACCACCAACTTGCCTTTGTCGATGTACGGCTGCAGCACCGACATGGCGCCGTCATAGAAGAAGAAGGCATTGTTGTCGTCAGCGGAGCCGCCGAACAATTCGATATTGAAAGGACCCTTGCCAGCTTTCAGGCCCAAGGCCTTTTCCAGCGACTGGGCTTGCAGCACGCCGACCTGGAAGTTGTCGAACGTGGTGTAGTAATCGACGTTTTTGCTGCCCACAATCAAGCGGTCATAGGCAATCACTTTGATGCCTTTGTCTGCGGCCTTTTGCAGGGCATCGGACAGGGTCGAGCCGTCGATCGAGGCAATCACCAGCGCTTTCACGCCCTTGGTGATCATGTTCTCGATTTGCGCCAACTGGTTGGGGATATCGTCGTCAGCGTATTGCAAATCGGTTTTGTAGCCCTTGGCAGCCAATGCGGCCACCATGCTGTTGCCATCGCTGACCCAGCGTGTAGACGTTTTGGTTGGCATAGCAACACCCACCGTGCCCTTGTCTTGTGCCTGGGCCATCGGTGCGGCCATGGCAAAGCCCAGGGCCAATGCGGCGCTCAGCGCCTTGAGAGTGGTTCTGCGTGCGATCACGGTATGTCTCCTGTTATTCATTTACGTTCTGCATCTCTGTGCCACGGTGGCTCAGATGCCGGAATGATATGGACAAGCGCCATACAAATCTAATATAGTTTGAAGCGTTTCTGATACCCAAACAGAGATTGGTGTTTACCCTCAAAATCCGAACCACGGCATTCCAGCTATGTCCAACTATTCCCATTGGTTTTTGCGTGCGCGCCTGAAAACACGCCAGTTGTTGCTCTTGGTAGCACTCGCCGAAGAAGGCAATATCCACCGGGCCGCGCAGGTGCTGAACATGACGCAGCCGGCCGCCTCCAAGCTGCTCAAAGACCTGGAAGACGTGCTGGGCGTTGCACTGTTTGAGCGCCTGCCACGGGGCATGCGCCCGACCTGGTATGGCGACACCATGATCCGCCACGCGCGATCGGCCCTGGCCACACTCAACCAGGCCCACGATGAGCTGCAAGCCGCCAAAAACGGGCAATTCGGACAGGTCAACATCGGCTCGATTACGGCGCCCGGCCTGACCCTGCTGCCCAGCACCGTGGCAACCGTCAAGCAACAGCACGCCAATTTGCAAATTACGGTGCAGATTGAGCCCAGCAATCTGCTCATTGAACGCCTCACGCGGGGCACGCTGGACATCATGGTGGGGCGACTCTCGCCCGAACACGACCAGGCTCTGCTGCGCTACGAGGCAATTACCGATGAACCCATTAGCGCCGTTGCGCGCCCCGGCCACCCACTGTTTTCAGCGGGCACGCTGAGCGTGCCCGATCTGTTGAAATACGGCTGGATTGTGGCGCCGGCAGGCAGCGCACTGCGCCACCGTTTCGACCTGATGTTTCAGGAACTCAATCTGCCACAACCGACCAACAGCGTGGAGACCAGTTCCCTGTTGTTCATCACCAAAATGATGCAGCAAAGTGACATGGTGAGCGTGATGGCCAGCGATGTCGCGCGCTATTACAGCGACCACGGTTTGCTGTCCATCCTGCCCATTCAAATGCCCTGCGACATGGAGCCCTTCGGCTTTATTACGCGCCGCGACCGCCTGCTTTCACCCGCCGCCCAAGTGGTGCTGCGCAGCCTGAAAGCCACGGCCATGGTGGTTTACGGCAAGACCTTCGACATGGACCCACACTAGAAAAAATTCAGTTCCAGCCGGCATCCACCTTGAATTCCTGGGCGGTGCACATGGCACCGTCATCGGATGCCAAAAACAACACCATGCGCGCCACATCGGCAGGCTGCAATTTGTCGGGCAGGCACTGGTTGCGCTGAATATCGGCCTCGCCTTGGGCGTCCAGCCAGAGCGCCTTCTGGCGTTCCGTCATGACCCAACCCGGCGACACCGTATTGATGCGAATGCGGTCGGCCCCGAGCGTGCTGGCGAGGCCCCGCGTGAGGCCATTGACCGAGGATTTGGCGACGGCATACACCGGGTAGCCCCCCGCCTTGGTTTGCCAACCGGTGGAACCCAGATTAATCACCGCACCACCGCCGCGCCGGCGCATTCCGGGCACAACCGCCTGAATCGCAAAATAGGCCGGGCGCTGGTTGACCGCCATGCGGTCATCCCAGACCTCGGGGCTCATATCCTCGAGCGTATGGCGGTCATCGCGCGCCACGTTATTGACCAATGTTGAAAATTCGCCGTGCGCCGCTTCAGCATCCCGTATGGCCGCTTGCAGCGCCGCTACGTCACGCACATCACAGGCGCGCCACCAAAGGCTTGCACCCTGCTGCTGACGCAATGTATCGGCCAGCGCCGCGCTCGCCTGGGCATCAATATCGATGAACGCCACGCGCGCCCCTTGCTCAACAAAGGCCTGCACCAGGGCCGCCCCAATTCCGGTCCCGCCGCCGGTAATGAAAATCGATTGCCGGTCCAGACTGGGGTAGCGCGCCAGGGCAGTGGCTTTGGCGGTGGCGGGGGTGGCTGCGGTGGCCGACGAGGAAGAAATTGCAGGGTGGTCCATAAATTGATCGCTTGAAAAACAGTGGAATAAAGGTGATAAAAAAATACATTGCAAAATTGCAATCAATATTTATTTTTAATTCATTTTCTATTATCACTATGCATTGCTAGCATCGGGCCTGTCAAGAACCAACACAGGGCACACGGCCCCCAACACAAGAGGCATACCACATGGATTCCAACAAACCCCCGTTTCGCCGCAGCCAGGCCTGGTTCGGACGCCAGGACCGCGACGGGTTCGTGCACCGCAGCTGGATCAAAAACCAAGGCTATCCCCATGACCTGCTGGACGGTCGTCCGGTCATCGGCATCTGTAACACCTGGAGCGAGTTGACACCGTGCAATGGACACTTCCGGGAGCTCGCGGAATTTGTCAAACGCGGCGTTTACGAAGCCGGTGGCTTCCCACTGGAATTCCCGGTGATGTCATTGGGTGAAACGCAGCTGCGCCCCACCGCCATGCTGTTTCGCAACCTGGCCAGTATGGACGTAGAGGAAAGCATTCGCGGCAACCCGATTGATGGTGTGGTGCTGCTCATGGGCTGCGACAAAACCACCCCCTCGCTGTTAATGGGTGCGGCCAGTTGTGACTTGCCCACCATCGGCCTGTCCGGTGGCCCGATGTTGAACGGCAAGTTTCGAGGCCAGGACGTGGGCTCGGGCACCGGTGTCTGGAAAATGTCGGAAATGGTGCGTGCCGGCGAAATGACGATGCAGGAGTTCACTTCCTGCGAGAGCGATATGCACCGCTCCAAAGGCAGTTGCATGACGATGGGCACGGCGTCCACCATGGCCAGTATGGTGGAAGCACTGGGCATGTCCTTGCCAGAGAACGCCGCGCTGCCGGCCGCCGATACACGGCGCAACCGCCTGGCCCAGCTGACGGGTCGACGCATTGTGGAAATGGTCAAGCAAGACCTGCGCATGTCGAAAATTCTGACGCGCCAGGCTTTTGAAAACGCAATCCGCACCAACGCCGCCATCGGTGGCTCAACCAACGCCGTCATTCACCTGTTGGCCATCGCCGGTCGCATGGGCGTGGAGTTGAAACTGGAAGACTGGGACCAGCTGGGCTCCCAGGTGGACTGCTTGCTCAATCTGCAACCGTCCGGCAAATACCTGATGGAAGACTTTTGCTACGCCGGTGGCCTGCCCGCGATACTGCGCGAAATATTGCCGCTGCTGCATGGCGACGCCCTCACCGCCAATGGCAAGACACTGCGTGAAAACGTAGAAAACGCGCCCTGCTACAACCGCGATGTGATCAAGACCATGGCCGAACCCTTTGCCCCGGCGGCAGGCATTGCCGTTGTGCGCGGCAATTTGGCCCCGGACGGTGCGGTAATCAAACCGTCGGCCGCTTCGCCCCACCTGCTCACCCACCGGGGGCGGGCCGTAGTGTTCAGCTCGATTGAAGATTTCCATGCGCGCATCGACGACCCCGAACTCGACATCGACGAACACTGCGTCATGGTGTTGCAAAACTGCGGACCGCGCGGCTATCCTGGCATGGCCGAAGTCGGCAACATGCCACTCCCGCCCAAGGTGCTGCAAAAAGGCATTACCGACATGGTGCGTGTTTCCGACGCCCGCATGAGCGGCACGGCCTACGGCACGGTGGTGCTGCATACCAGCCCGGAAGCCGCAGCCGGTGGTCCGTTGGCCCTGGTGCGCAATGGCGACATGATTGCGCTCGATGTGCCCAACCGCAGCCTGCAGCTGGACGTGTCAGACGAAGAGTTGGCGCGCCGCCGCGCCGAATGGCAAGCGCCGCCCACCCCCGATCGCGGCTATTACAAACTGTATGTAGACCATGTACAACAGGCCCATTTGGGTGCCGACCTGGACTTCCTGGTCGGCAAGAGCGGCGCACCGGTGCCGCGGGATTCCCACTAGTGCGCACAGGGCCAGACCCCGGCACATTAAGGCACACTCAAGCCCATGCAAAAATCTGAACTTGTGGTAAGCGGCCCGGTGCAGTGCGTCTGGCCGGCGGCAGCCGAACTGGGCGAAGGCACCTTGTGGTCGGTGCGCGAGCAGGCGCTCTATTGGGTGGACATTCTGGGCCACCGCCTGCACCGCTACCAACCCGCGCAGCAACGCCGCGACAGCTGGACCCTGGGCAGCGAGGTGAGCGCCATCAGCGAACGCCGCGAAGCCCCGGGCCTGCTGATCACCTTGCGCCATGCCTTTGCCATCTTCACGCCCGATGCATCCGACGGGCACTGTGAAATTGTCCACACCGCCGAAACCCAGCAACCTGGCAATCGTTTTAACGATGGAAAAACCGATGCCGCCGGACGCTTCTGGGCCGCCACCATCGATTTCGATTGTCAACGTCCCACCGGCACGCTGTACCGGCTGGATGCCGACGGCGCCTGCCACGCCATGCACCCTGGCTACGTTGTAACGAACGGCCCAACCTGGTCGCTGGACGGTCGCACCATGTACCTCAACGATTCGGTGGGCGGGCGGGTCCAGGTCTTTGACTTCGATATGGCCAGCGGCACCCTGCGCAACGAACGCACCTGGATGCAGTGGGCCAGCGCCGACGGTTCGCCCGATGGCATGACCACCGATGCCCAGGGCCGCATCTGGATTGCCCATTGGGGCGCTGCCTGCGTCACCTGCCACGATCCGGTTTCCGCGCAGGAACTGGCACGCATTGCGCTGCCCACCAGCCACATCACCAACTGCGCTTTTGGTGGCCCCGACCTCAGCACGCTCTATATCAGCAGTGCCCGCGTTGGGCTCAGCGCAGAACAGCAGGCCACCCAGCCGTTGGCAGGGGCCTTGTTTTCTGTCCAAACCAACGCCTGCGGCCTGGCCAGCCCGCTGTTCGGCTGACGCCAAATTGGTGCAGTGCACACAAGGTGTGCACTGCACCGCCCAATCGGCACAGCAGCGTGCAGGCGCGCTGCGAAATCCCCCCAAACAATCTGGCACGCCGTTTGCATAGCTTTATTCAAAGCCCTCCGGGGCTGTGAATGCCCCAGCTGCATCTTTGCACTGTGTGTATTCAGGACAAAGGCGTCCCCACTTGCGAATGACCTCGTGTCAGTCAGCGCGTGCGGACGCCTTTTTTATTTTTGTTTTTTGCTTAGCCTTACCGCACCTTCAGGAGCCACTCTATGTCAGACCGTACCCCCGACATCACGCAAGCCCCATTGTCACGCCGCTCGGCCCTGCAGGCCGTTGCTGCCGGCGCCCTCGGCATCAGCCCGGCGCTGCGTTCAATGGTCTATGCAGGCGGTTCGGATGCACCCGAGAAAACCGAAGTCAAAATTGGCTTTATCCCACTGACCGACTGTGCCAGCGTGGTCATGGCATCGGTATTGGGTTTCGACCAAAAATACGGCGTGAAGATTATTCCCAGCAAAGAAGCCAGCTGGGCCGGCGTGCGCGACAAGTTGGTAAACGGCGAGCTGGACTTCGCCCATGTGCTGTACGGCCTGGTCTATGGCGTGCACCTGGGTGTCGGTGGCGCCAAGAAAGACATGGCCGTGCTGATGACGCTGAACAACAACGGCCAGGCCATCACGCTGTCGAAAAAACTCGCCGACCAGGGCGCCGTAGACGGTGCCAGCCTGGCGAAACTGATGCACAGCGACAAGCGCGAGTTCACTTTTGCCCAAACCTTCCCAACGGGCACCCACGCCATGTGGCTGAACTACTGGATGGCTGCGAACGGCATCAACCCCTTGTCGGATGCCAAGGTCATTACCGTGCCGCCGCCCCAAATGGTGGCGAATATGCGGGTTGGCAATATGGACGGCTACTGCGTTGGCGAGCCATGGAACCACCGCGCGATTATTGATGGCATTGGCGTCACCGCGACGACCAGCCAGGACATCTGGAAAGACCACCCGGAAAAGGTATTGGGCACCACCGGCGAATTCGTTAAAAAATACCCGAATACCGCACGTGCCGTAACGGCAGCGATTCTGGAAGCCAGCAAATGGATTGATGCCGGCCTGCAGAACAAAACCAAAATGGCCGAAACCATTGCCGACAAGAGTTATGTGAACACCAGTGTTGACGCCATCAATCAACGCATTCTGGGCCGCTACCAAAACGGCATGGGCAAGACCTGGGATGACCCCAACTTCATGAAGTTCTATAACGACGGCGCCGTTAACTTCCCCTATCTTTCCGATGGCATGTGGTTCCTGACGCAGCAAAAACGCTGGGGACTGCTGAAAGACCACCCCGACTACCTGGCCGTGGCCAAGCAGATCAATCAAATTGATATCTACAAACAAGCGGCCAGCGCAACCAAAACAGCGCTCCCCAAAGATGCGATGCGCAGCTCCAAATTGATGGACGGCATCGTCTGGGACGGCAAAGACCCGAAAAAGTACGCCGAGTCTTTCAAGATCAAAGCCTGAAACCACACGGGAGTCCGCCATGGTGTCCACCACAAACACAATCCCCGCCGCCGCTGCGCCAGCGGTAGCCGCCCCACCCGAACGGGATATCGGGGCCATGCTGTCCAGCCTGTTCATGGCCGCTTTGCCTCCCCTAATGGGAATTGGCCTGCTGGTGGGTATTTGGGCCTTGGTCAGCCTGGGTACCAAAGACAGCATTCCGAGTCCCTTGGAAACCTGGCGGCAGGCAGTCGAGATTTTCAGCGATCCGTTCTATCGCAAAGGTCCCAACGATTTGGGCGTAGGCTGGAACGTACTGATGTCTTTGCAGCGCGTTGCCCTGGGCTTCGGATTGGCTGCCGTGGTCGGCATCCCCGCCGGCTTCCTGATTGGCCGCTTCAACTTCCTGAGCCGCATGCTCAACCCGCTCATCAGCCTGCTGCGTCCGGTCTCACCACTGGCCTGGCTGCCGATTGGTTTGCTGGTATTCAAGGGTGCCAACCCAGCGGCCATCTGGACCATTTTCATCTGCTCAATCTGGCCGATGATCATCAACACGGCGGTTGGCGTGCAACGCGTTCCGCAAGACTATATGAATGTGGCCCGCGTGTTGAATCTGTCCGAGTGGAAAATTATCACGCGCATTCTGTTTCCCTCGGTACTGCCGTATATGTTGACCGGTGTGCGCCTGGCAGTGGGTACCGCCTGGCTGGTGATTGTGGCGGCAGAAATGCTGACCGGTGGTGTCGGCATCGGCTTTTGGGTGTGGGACGAGTGGAACAACCTGAACGTCAAAAACATCATCATCGCCATTTTTGTGATTGGCATTGTGGGCTTGGTGCTCGAATACATGCTGATCAAAGTTGCCACCGCATTCACGTTCGAAGAGGTTAAGTCATGAGCGAAACAAGCAACGAAAAGATCAACGCCAAATTCATAGAAATCAATGGCGTTGCGCAAACATTCAAAACCCGAAAAGGCGTTTTCCCGGCATTGCGCGACATCAATTTGAACGTGGCACAAGGCGAATTTGTGGCCCTGATCGGGCACTCGGGATGTGGCAAGTCGACCTTGCTCAATCTGATTGCCGGCCTTACCTTGCCAACCCAGGGAACGCTGCTGTGCGCCAACCGTGAAATTGCCGGCCCTGGGCCCGAGCGTGCGGTGGTATTCCAAAACCATTCACTGCTGCCCTGGCTGACCTGTTTTGAGAACATTTATCTGGGTGTGGAGCGCGTCTTTGGCGCCGGTGGGCGCAGCACCGGTGCGGCATCTGAAAGCAAAGTCCAGCTGCGCGAACGCACCAACGCGGCACTCGAATTGGTCGGCCTGAGCGCCGCTGCGCACAAACGCCCTGGAGAAATTTCCGGTGGCATGAAGCAGCGCGTCGGGATTGCCAGGGCGCTGGCAATTGAGCCCAAAGTACTGCTCATGGACGAGCCCTTTGGGGCCCTGGACGCGCTCACGCGTGCCAAGCTGCAAGATGAACTGCTGGAAATTGTGGCGCGCACCCACAGCACCGTGGTGATGGTGACGCACGACGTCGATGAGGCCGTATTGCTGTCCGACAAAATCGTCATGATGACCAACGGTCCGGCCGCCACGATTGGGGAAATACTCGCAGTCGACTTGGCACGGCCACGCTCCCGCGTCGCACTGGCCGACGACGCCCAATACCAAAGTTATCGCAAAGCCGTGATTGACTTTTTGTACACGCGCCAAGGTCACGTCGAGAAGGCCGCATAATACGGCGGCATCAACACCTTGCTGTTATGCCGCATCTCCACTCGATTCACCACGCTGCAATTATTTGCAGCGACTACCCCCAGTCCAAAGCGTTTTACACCGAGGTACTGGGCTTGCGCATCGTGGCAGAAAACTACCGCACCGAACGCCAGTCTTACAAGCTGGACTTGGCGCTGCCCGATGGATCGCAAATAGAGTTATTTTCGTTTCCCAACGCGCCTTGCCGGCCATCGCGGCCGGAAGCGCAGGGCCTGCGCCATCTGGCTTTTACGGTCAGCGATGTAGCGGCCAGCGCAGCCCGACTGGAGGCCCAGGGGGTGGCCGTCGAGCCGATCCGGACCGACGAATACACCGGCCGGCGTTACACCTTCTTTGCCGACCCCGACGGTCTGCCGCTGGAACTCTACGAGTTCCCTGAAGCGCATACTGCGTGAGACCCCCCAGGCACCCCCAGGCAAAGGGGTCTCACCCCGGATTAACCGGCTGAGCGGCCGTATACGTCCTCAAAACGCACAATGTCGTCCTCGCCCAGATAGGAGCCCGACTGCACTTCAATCATCTCCAACGGCACACGCCCCGGGTTTTCCAAACGGTGCGTGACACCCAGCGGGATATAGGTCGATTCGTTTTCCGACATCAGGAAGGTTTCATCGCCCTTGGTTACTTTGGCGGTACCGCTGACCACAATCCAATGCTCGGCACGGTGGTGGTGCATTTGCAAAGACAAAGTTGCGCCAGGATTGACAATGATGCGTTTGACTTGGAAACGGGCACCGGCATCGACGCCGTCGTACGAGCCCCAAGGCCGGAATACCTTGCGGTGAATCTGGCCCTCTTTGCGCCCCGCCTTCTTCAGGCGATCGACAATTTTCTTGACGTCCTGGGTATGGTCTTTGTGGGTGACCAAAATGGCATCGGCGGTTTCCACCACGATCAGGCCATCGACCCCCACGCACGCAATCAAGCGCCCCTCGGACAAAGCCAGGGTGTTGCGGCTGTCTTCCAGCAAAACGTCGCCCTGCCCCACATTGCCATTCGCATCCTTGGGCAGCACTTGCCACAAGGCCTCCCATGCGCCAACGTCTGACCAGCCTGCGCTGAGCGGAATCACGGCACCCGAAGGCAAGCGGGCATCGTGCTGGGCCGCACCCGACAACTGCTCCATCACGGCGTAGTCAATCGACTCGCTGGGGCAGGCAACAAACGCTTCTTTGTTGACGCGCACAAACTCGCCATCCGACTTGCCAAGCTCCCACGCGTTGCGACACGCGTCCAGGATATCGGGGCGGCACACGCCCATCGCCTGCAACCAGACCGACGCCCGCAACACGAACAGACCGCTGTTCCACAAGTAATTGCCTTCGCGCAAATAGGCTTCAGCAGTGGCCACATTGGGTTTCTCTACGAACCGTGCAATGTGACTGGCTGCAGTGCCCGGCCAATTCGCACCGGTCTGAATGTAGCCATAGCCGGTTTCTGGCGTCAGGGGTGTAATGCCAAAGGTAACTACCTTGCCGTCGGCCGCGAGTTGGGCCGCTTGTTCTACGGCCTGGCGGAATGCCGCGGTGTCCAAAATGACGTGATCGGCGGGCATCACCAACAGCACCGGATCGGCGCCATCCCGCGATGCGGCCAACGCCGCCAGCGTCAGCGCCGGCGCCGTATTGCGACCTGCCGGTTCCAGCACCAGCGTGCCTGGACGGTCCATGGTGCGCAATTGCTCGGCCACCACAAAACGGTATTCTTCATTGCACACCACCATGGGCGGGGCCAAATCAATCCCCGAGATACCTTCGATACGGCGTACGGTGGCCTGCAACAAGGAGTCATCGCCAATCAGGGGCAACAACTGCTTGGGGTATTTTTCACGCGAGAGAGGCCACAGCCGGGTGCCCGAGCCACCCGACAAAATAACTGCTTGAATCAACATGTAATGCTTCCTGTATGAGTAAAACTGGTTCAGTGTTCAGGCGCGGGCATCGCCCCAACGCAAGCGGGTGGCTTCGTCCGCTGCGTACAGCGTTTTACCCCGGCGGTTCACACAGTAATCGGGCGACACAATCATTTCGTGGAAATGCATGTCGGCGCCAATTCGGGTGTACTGGAACAAAATACTTTGGGTCAGGCAGGCGTTGTTGCGTACCACGCAACCGTGGCCAATCCAGGCCGGTCCGGTGATTTGCACACCGGGTTCAATGCGCACGTTGGAGCCAATATAGACCGGCCCTTCTATCGTTACGTCATTCCAGGGGATCTGTGTATTCAGACCCACCCAGACACCGGGGCGGACTTCTTTGCCGGGCATCTTGACGCCTTCCACTTCGCCCTTGAGTGCACGCTGCAGCACCGACCAATAGTCGCTCACGCGGCCAATATCGATCCAGTGGAATGGACGATTTTGAACATAAAACTTTTGCCCCTTTGCCGCCAGCTGCGGAAACAATTCAGAGCCAATGTCATAGACCTTTTGCGGCGGAACCAATTGCAAAATCTCTGGCTCAAACAGGTAAATACCGGCACTGGCCAGGTTGGAACGCGCTTCGGCCGGTGCCGGCTTTTCCTGAAAGGACTGGATCAGGCCTTCGTCATCGGCAACCACAATACCGTAAGACGAAACTTCTTCCAAAGGCACTGGCACGGCCACAATACTGGCCAACGCCCCCTTGGCATGGTGCTCGGCCAGGGCTGCGGTGATGTCCAGGTCAATCAGGGCGTCACCGCACAAGACCAGGGTGGTCTCATCAAAGAAGCCACCAAAATCCTGGATTTTCTTCATGCCACCAGCAGACCCCATAGGGCGCGGAATAATGTCGCCGTGGTCACGCACCCCTTCGTAGGAGTAACCAATTTCCACGCCCCAGCGGCTGCCATCACCAAAATATTGCTCGATACGGTGGTGGTGGTAGGCCACGTTAATCATGATTTCGCGAATGCCGTGGCGGGCCAAATGCTCAATCAGATACTCCATCACCGGCTTGCCCAAAATAGGCACCATCGGCTTTGGCAAGTCTTTTGTCAAAGGCCGTACACGCGTACCCTGGCCCGCGGCCAGAATCATTCCTTTTGCCATTTTTACTCTTTCAAAACAACATCAAATACTTGCTGCCAAGCCTCCCTGGGCCTATTGCATCGCGACCCCCTATTCTTACTCAAGAAAATGACTATTCGGGCCAAATTTTCATTTCTGCGGATCAACGACAATAATCTTCAAGATATTAGAGAAAAAACCATGACCGTGATAGTTACCGGTGGCGCCGGATTTATCGGCAGCAACTTTGTTCTGGACTGGACCGCGGCATCGGATGAGACCATCGTCAATTTGGACAAATTGACCTATGCGGGAAATTTAGAAAACCTGGTGAGTCTGGATGGCAACCCGCAACACATATTCGTCAAAGGGGATATTGGCGACCGCGAATTGCTGGACCGGCTGCTAACGCAATACCGCCCCCGGGCTATTTTGAATTTCGCGGCCGAGAGCCATGTAGACCGCAGTATTCAGGGCCCCGGAGAATTTATCCAGACCAATATACTGGGCACGTTTCATCTATTGGAAAGTGTGCGGGCGCATTGGACGGCACTGCCGCCTGAAGCGCGCGCACATTTCCGTTTCTTGCAGGTCTCAACGGACGAAGTCTTCGGTTCATTGGGCCCGACCGACCCCACCTTCACAGAAAACCACCCCTATCAGCCGAACAGCCCTTACGCTGCCAGCAAAGCCGCCAGTGACCACTTGGTACGCTCGTACCATCACACCTACGGCCTGCCGGTGCTCACCACCCACTGCAGCAACAACTACGGCCCCTACCACTTCCCTGAAAAGCTGATTCCCCTGGTGATTGTGAACGCACTGGGTGGAAAACCCCTTCCGGTCTATGGCGATGGCCAGCAAATCCGCGACTGGCTCTATGTAAAGGACCACTGCAGCGCAATCCGCCGGGTGCTGGAAGGCGGAACGCCAGGCGCCACCTACAATATGGGTGGCCACAACGAAAAACCGAACCTCGAAATTGTGCAAATCATTTGCGATTTGCTGAACGCCCTGCGCCCGCGCGCCGACGGCAAACCCTACCAAGACCAAATTATGCACGTCACAGACCGGCCGGGACACGACCAGCGCTATGCCATTGATGCCACCCACATCGCCCAATCCCTGGGCTGGACGCCAGCGGAAACCTTCGAATCGGGCATTCGCAAAACCGTCCAGTGGTATCTGGACCATCCGGCCTGGGTCGCCAACGTCCTCAGCGGCAGCTACCGGGACTGGATTACACGCCACTATGGAGGCCGTGCGTGAAGATATTGTTGTTGGGCCGCGACGGCCAACTCGGATGGGAATTGCAGCGGGCCCTGGCGCCGCTGGGACGGGTCATTGGTCTGGGGCGGTCTGCACAGCACAACCCCGACGCGCTGTGTGGCGACCTGGACGACTTGGAAGGCCTGGCCCGCACCGTACGCACCCTGCACCCCCAACTGATAGTCAACGCGGCCGCCTACACGGCGGTCGACAAAGCAGAGGCAGAACCGGAAAAAGCGTTCCGCATCAATGCCGAGGCACCGGGCGTACTGGCGGAAGAAGCCCATCGCTGCGGCGCCTGGCTGCAACATTACTCTAGCGATTATGTGTTTGACGGCAGCGGCGATCGGCCCTGGAAAGAGGGCGATGCCACCGGCCCGCTGAACACCTACGGCAGCAGCAAACTGGCCGGCGAAAAAGCCGTTTCCAGATACCCGCGCCATGTGATCTTCCGCACCAGCTGGGTTTATGCCGCACGCGGCGCACACTTTGCCAAGACCATTCTGCAGTTGGCGGCGGAGCGTGACCATTTGCAAGTCGTAAACGACCAGTTCGGGGCCCCCACATCGGCCGAAATGCTGGCAGACGTCAGCGCCCATGCCTTGCGCTGCGCCATGCAATCGCCCGAACTGGCCGGGACCTACCATTGTGCGGCGGCCGGCGAAACCAGCTGGTGGGCTTATGCACGTTGGACTATTGAAACCGCCAGTCGGCTCGGCTGGAATGTGCGTGCAACGCCCGACACCGTCACTGCAATCGCCACCACGGACTATCCGACTCCCGCCCGCCGGCCCATGAATTCGCGCCTGAATACAGACCAATTACAGTCTGCATTTGGTGTGTATTTGGATGACTGGCGGACCGGCGCCGAGCGCATGTTGCGCGAAATTCAGCCCTAACGCCCTACCCATGCCCCTCCTCGACGCAACGCAATCCCCACGCCGCAAAGGCATCATCCTGGCTGGCGGGCCGGGTACCCGGCTTTACCCGGTCACGCAGGCCGTGAGCAAGCAACTGTTGCCGATTTACGACAAACCGATGATCTACTACCCCTTGAGTGTGCTGCTCTTGGCGGGTATCAAAGAAATTCTGATCATCTCCAC
>Ga0228698_1000366_pt1 | contig 38190 bp, 46 predicted proteins | sample McNCre117_Aug_MG_FD_178015 | JGI IMG/M metagenome (GOLD analysis project Ga0228698, IMG submission 178015) | Freshwater microbial communities from McNutts Creek, Athens, Georgia, United States - 1-17_Aug_MG | ecosystem: Environmental > Aquatic > Freshwater > Creek | place: USA: Georgia... | reverse complement strand
CCGCATCCGCCGCATCCGCCGCCAACGCCGCCGCCCACGCCGCCCACGCCGTCGCCCACGCCACCGCCGCCAACGCTGCCGCCAACGCCCGCTACCACGCCAACGCCGCCGCCGCCCCCGCCTACGTCGCCGTCCGAGCCGCCCAAACCGACGAACTGCGCCGAGTGATCGCCTGCATCGATTCCGGCGCAGACCCCTACCCGAAGTAATGAGAGCGCCCCCACTGCGTCCAGTTGGGCGCAGTGAGATGCGCTTTCGCATCGTAACGTAAGGAACCGACACCATGCACACGACCCCCGACACCAAAGACCACGCGCAGGAGCAGGCCGTTGCGGCATACGAGGAAATTGAATCGGCATTGGCCGATCTGGCAGCCGCAGAAGACGACTGCGACGACGACCGGATTGAAGACGCTCTCCGCCGGGTCCAAGAGGGGCCCTTGAGCGTGGAAGTCCGGAGCGGCTGGACCCTCCCAGGTGAAGACCTCACAGCCGAAGAATTCGGCATTCTGCTGTGCGCCGGCGGGCCCGCCGTCCGAATCATGGGCGAACTGCGCGACGGTGCGCCTCGCCGTGCATGGCTGGAGTACCAAGGTTGGGACACCCCTTGGACCCAGTATTTCGGCGCATCGTCCGCCACCCTTTGCGAGTATGCGAGTCATTTCTTTTTCGGAGAGTGAAGCCATGACGCAGAATCTGCCCACAATCCCCGGAGTAGACCCATTCACCTTCGCCGGGTTCCAATGGCCCCGATACCTTGCCAGCATGGCCTGCGGGCCCGCTACCCTTCGTAAAAAATGGACGCGGCGCGTGGTAGGTGAGTATTACCACGCTCCGCGGCCTCACCAAGCCGGGACTGGTCGGGGGTTCTACCTTGACTCGGACGGTCAGCCATTCACACGGTGGCAGTGGTGCGACGATGTGCCCGGGGTGAGCATTAACCCCACTGGGTGGCTCGATGAATACGGTGACGACAAAATCCGGGGCATTGTGGTGTCCCTACCGCATGGCCGCTTTCTGGCCGGGTGGTCAATGGGTGAGGGTATGGCTTCCACCGTCGATGCCGCCTTATACGCCACTGCCGAAGCAGCAGCATACGCTGCTGATTGCATGGCCGAACGCGCCGCCGAAGCCGAGCGCGAGTATCGAGCCCAACAAACCGAAGACCTGGAGTAAAGATCACCAATCTGCCCCGTCATGACCGCCGCCTTTCTGGTTGCCCTAGCTGGGGCCGCAGTGGTCCGCCTAGTGTGCCATTTTCTTGACTTGTGACCCTTAACCCACCCCAACCCGCCACACGGCGGGTTTTTCTTGACCCCTGAGAAAGCAAACCATGACCAACAACACCGCAAGCCCAGCCCGCAAGCCACGAACCCCCCGAACCGATCCCGCACCGGGCACATTCGCTGCCCGGGTCCGCGAAACCATGGCCCGACTGAACCTTGACGAACCTCGGGCCGCAGCCTACTTTGGGGTTCCCGTCTTCACCCTTCGCAAATGGACCACGGGCGAACGCGAACCCGGGGCCGCAGTGGTCCGGCTGCTGGACGTGTTGGGCACCCTTGAGGCACTGGCCCCCGCGCTGCACGACTCTTTTTTGCCGCCCGTGCAGCAGGCCAGTCCGCGCACCCGAGGGCGGGCGAAGGGGGGAAGTTGACGTTGGGAACCGGTCATGTCGAAAAATCCGGTTCCATTGGGTCAACAGGTTCATCCCATGAACCGGTCATGTCGAAAAATCCGGTTCCATTGGGTCAACAGGTTCATCCCATGAACCGGTCATGTCGAAAAATCCGGTTCCATTGGGTCAACAGGTTCATCCCATGAACCGGTCATGTCGAAAAATCCGGTTCCATTGGGTCAACAGGTTCATCCCATGAACCGGTCATGTCGAAAAATCCGGTTCCATTGGGTCAACAGGTTCATCCCATGAACCGGTCATGTCGAAAAATCCGGTTCCATTGGGTCAACAGGTTCATCCCATGAACCGGTCATGTCGAAAAATCCGGTTCCATTGGGTCAACCACCATGAAAAAACGGGGCCAGTTGCCCCGTTTCTCATTCGTCCATCGTATCGGGGTCGTACCCCTTGACCAGCTTACGATCGTGGCCCTTCTCGTATGCGTAGCGGTAAATGTAGTCAGCATGGCGCTGCTTGGCCTTGACAACCTTCTCGCGGTACGCCTTGAACATGGTAGGCAGGGACGGGTTGATGGCCCACAGAATCCGCTTCTTGTGCAGGTCGTTCTCTACCTGCGCCACCCAGCCCGCCTGCTCCAGCACCAGCATGGCGTCCATGACAGCCTGATCCTTCTGCCAGTCGGTCTTACCCTCCAGCGGCCTGCGGGCTGACTTCTTCAAGGTACGCAGGTCAATGGTCTGGACATCCCCGCTGATCTGGATGATATGGTCAATGACCCACTGGTCAAAGTCATTCGTGATGACCCCACCCACCTCGCCCAGTGCGTAGCGGTACGCGGGGATCACGTAACCACGAACCAGGCTCACGACCCTGTGGACAACCTCGGCCTGCACCTGCGGCATGAAGGGCGATTCGATGATATGAAACAGCAGGATCAAACGACCCGCCAAACCCTCCAGCTTGCCGAACGCCGTCATGTACTCGCTGCCACTGTCAAGCACGCGCTCGTCCTGCTTGGCATCCTCGTACCATGATTGGAACTCACGGAACGCTGTGAACGCTTCTGTGGATAATTGGTAGGTCTGGGGCGGCAGGGCGTAGACCAAGCGCAGGGTGTTCTCCCACGCTGTCGCGCTGGTCATGTAATCCGGGATCGGGTGACCTAGCTTGGTCTTGCGGACACGAAGGACGGCGGGTACGAACCGCTGCAATAGACCATCCGCTGCGAGAAACGCCAGGTTTTGCCTGAACACTTGGGGCTGAATGTTCCCGTAGATGCTCACGGCCAGGTTCTCGCAGTAGATCGACCCCGCGCCTACTCGGTCCATCTCGTAGTGTTCTGACTCGTAACTGACAACCCACGCGGAGCGATCCTCGCCGCTGGTCTTGTCTGTCATCTTGCGCACCCAAGAGTTCATCTCGTCAAGGTGGCACAGTAGGCCACGGGGCCGGTCTGCTGCTTGGCGCACCAGCTTCTGACTCGTGATGTCGCTGACCGTGATCTTGAGCGGTACGGGCTGCGGCGGCATGTCGGGCACCGTGGGGGCTTGGTCACCGCCCAGCATGGCCTCGGGGCTGGCAGAGAACTCCAGAAACGCCTTCTTGGCGCTGGCGTAGGCAGCCTCCTTACCCTCCCACTCCAGCAATTCCTTACCGTAACGGGGCCGGTCCTCGGCTTCGATGTTCTTCAAGGGTGACAACATGGGTCGGGAGCCGGGGGACTTCTTGTCCGCTGGATCACCGAGGGTCATGAGCCACAGCACAGGCGGCACACGGAAACCCGGCATAAGCTCGAGCCGGGTGCGGGCGTCAACCACCCCGCAGACAGCGGCCAACCCAGCGAACAAAGGCACTAAAGGGTCGCAGCCCACGCTTTCACTGATCTCGTTGGAACGCTGGCGCAATATGGTGGGCCACAGGTCCATGTTCATATCGGGCGGCTTGGGGCGCAGCCCGTCAATCACGTCCAACGGCTCCATGACAGGAATGGTGACCTTGCTGAACAACTCGGACGCATCGGGGATCGGGCGCGTCCACCCGTGCTTACGGGCAATGTGGAAAAGTGTCCCCAGCTTGACAGCGGTGGCCTTGTCCGGCTTGAACGACATCCATTGCGTCAGGATTTCCCGCTCCCCTGGGTACTTGAACTGGGCAGTCGATGACCAGTCATGCCACAGGTGCAGTCCCTGCTCAAGCTGGTTGGTCTGGGTGCCTGCCCAGTGCAGGGCCATGCCGATGGATGCCCAGTCGTCGCGGGAGCAGTCGGCGGGTACTGAATCCAGTGCCTGCCTGATCTCATCCCACGATGCGTCAATCGTGCCGTCCGTGGTAATGGTGCGGTCCTTGTCCTGCGCCAACAGCCCGTTCCACAGATCGAGCAGTGCCTGCGGGATCACCGGCAGACGGGTCCAATGACCCTTACCCGCCCAGTGGTAGGGCTGGCGTGTCTCGGGGTGGATGCTCGGGGGCAACACGTCCTGCACCGTGAGGCCACTGGCCGTGGCGCAGCGCAACTCGTAGGCGGTGATGCCGCTGTGGAGAATCTTCTTGCTCGGCAGCGCAGCGCCGAAGGGCATGGCATACAGCAGCTTGCCGTGACCGGGCTTGCCCGAGTGGATGACCACCGCATCAGGCGCGTCATAGAGGGCTCGCAGGTCAACGCCATACTCGGCCAGCATACTCGTGGTGATGGTCCAATTGTCGATGTCAAGCGCCATCGTGCCGCTGTACGCATGGGCCAGCCCGATGCCGAAGCCCGTGGGCAGGTCGCCTTGGGCCTTGAGTGCGTTCCTCTTGAGGTTCCAGCCCGGGGTGCGCGGCCCCTTGGTGCCGCCAGGGATGGGCACAAGGCTCCAGCCGTGCCGGATGTACGCGTCAATGGACGCGGGATGCGGCTGAACTGTCTGGGGGAGCATCATACAATTTTCTCGCTGGTGATGGCAGTTGCCAGTTTCGTCATGGACGCCTCCTTAAAAGGTTGCCACGGGGTTCACAAGACCCCGTGGTTTTTTTCGGAGAAAAATTTTGTGGCATGGGGTGTATTGTTGCGCAGTTGTGATACACTTTCGACATCGACAGCAAAAAAATGTCTCCATCATGATCCCAACCAAATCGGCGTACTTGACTGTCCGAGTGTCAGACAAGACCCGCGCCATGTTTCACGCCAAGGCCAAAAAGTTCGGGACCCCGAGCGAAATCTTGCGTGAACTCGTTGACGCTTTCATCGAAGACCGCGTCACTATCCAACCCCCTGTAAACGGTAACCCTAAGGAGAAACTGTATGTCCATCGAAGCAAAAATTGAAGCATTGACCAGCGCTGTTCATGCTCTCACCGCGCAACTCGCGCAACTGCAATCTGTCAATGTGGTAGCCCCCGCACCTCTTTCTGCACCTCTTTCTGCACCTGTTGCTGCACTCGCCCCCATTGGTACCCTTGGGTCAGCGATGCCCGCTCCTCCCGCATTCGTGGCCCCCGCTCCTGCGGCTGCCCCATCTGCTGCTGGTGCACCATTCACCAACAGCAAAGGTTTGATCGACTACGTGATGGGGGCATACCGGGCGCTTGGCCCGCAAAAAGGTGCCCATATCCAAGGCGTCTTGACTGGCCTGGGCTACCAGAACATCAACGATGTCAAGCCCGAACACTATGGGCAGTTCTTCGCAGGTGTTGAGGCACTGAAATGAGCGGCCACGCCCAGCTATCCCCGTCGAAGCGCAGCCGCTGGGCCTTGTGCCCCGGCAGCATTCGAGAGGAAGCCAAGTACCCCGACACTGGCAGCGGCCCTGCCGCTGCTGACGGCACGCACTCGCACACGCTGCTGGAGCACTGCATCAAGAACGGATTGTCGGACCCAATTGGCCAGGTGGGGGAAACCTTTACCGATCATGAAGGTACGTTCAAAGTTGACGCAGACCGTGCTGCCCGTGTCAAGATCGCCGTGGAGTACATCCGTGAACGGTCGATGGGCGGCCTGTTCAATGTCACCTCCGAGCAACGTGTCGATCCGCAGCACCTGCTCGGTCGTGATGATCTGTCGGGCACCGTGGACTGCCAGATCGCCGGGCCTGGCTGGATCGAGTTGATCGACTACAAGGACGGCATGGGTGTGGTGGATGCCAAGGGCAACATGCAGCTTGAGCAATACGCATACGGTGTGTTGGCAGGCTACAAGCTGCCCGTAAACGTAGAGTACCCAGTCAAGACGATCCGCATGACCATCATCCAGCCCAAACTGGCTCTGAAGGGCATGAATTCGATCACATCGTGGGAGGTGCCCGTCCGCTACTTGTTGGATAACATCGGCGCAATTGTCGTTCAGGCTGCTGCAACCGATGCGCCGGACGCTCCGCTTGTCCCGGGTGAAAGTCAATGTAAATTCTGCCGCGCCAAAGGCTCATGCGCCGCGCTGGCAGGTAACGTAATGAAGGAGGTAGGAATCATGTTCCAACCAGTCGTAACTCAAACGCTCGATGTCGCGCAGCAAACCGCCGACAAAGACCCGGCAACCATGGACGTTCACCAGATTCGTCAGATCATGGAAGCCGCGCCCCTGCTTCGCCAACTCCTCGACGCAGTGGAAGAAGAAGCCCTGCGCCGCATGAAGGCAGGCCAGTCCATCCCGGGTCTCAAGCTGGTCCACGGTCGTGGCTCCCGTGCTTGGGCGCTGCCCGAGGAGGAGATGGCCGAGAAGCTGGTGAAGATGGGCATCCCCAAGACCGTAATCTACGAAACCAAACTAGTCTCGCCTGTCAAGGCTGAGAATCTGACGTGGGAGAAACGTGACGGCACCCAAGTGACCCTCACTGATCGCCAGTTGAAGCGCATGGGCCAAGAGTACGTGGTCAAGATGGCTGGCAAACTCACCGTGGCCCCCGAATCTGACAGCCGCCCCGCTGTCATCATGAATGCTGCGCCGATGTTCGGTGCAGTAGAGGCAGCACCTGCTGCCGAATCCCTGCCCTCGTGGCTCTCGTAACCATTGAACGGTAATCGTCATGTCTGAAATCATTTATCTGTCCAACGTCCGTCTGTCCTTCCCTAACCTTGCTGAACCCCAGACGCAGATCAACGAGCAGACCGGCAAAGAGCGCATCTCGTACAACTGCGAGTTCATCATGCCGCAGGATCACGCAGGCTTTGCCCAGTTCATGCAACGCTACGGTGCGATGGTGCTGGAGAAGTGGAAAGAACATGCCCAGGCTGTCATGGGCATGATCCAGCAGGACCGTAAGCTGCGCTGCTACGGTCGGGGTGATGAAAAGATCAACAAGAAGACCTTCCAGCCCTACGACGGGTATGTAGGTCATGTGTTCATCACCGCTGGCCGCGAATCGCAGCCGCAGATGATCCAAGCCGACGGCTCCCCTATCGACCCATCCAACACGATGGCCTACCAGCAGCTTGCTCGCAAGATGTACGGCGGTTGCCGAGTCAACGCTGCCGTCAAGCCGTGGCTGCAAGAGAACAAGCATGGCCGTGGCGTCCGCTGCGACTTGGTTGCTGTCCAGTTTGCCGGTGACGACACCCCGTTTGGCGAAGGCGCTGTGGACGCGTCGAATCTGTTCGGCGCTGTGGCTGGTGCTGCCGCCCCCGGTTTCGCGCCTGCCGGTATGCCCGGGTTCATGGCTCAACAGCCTGCGATGCCCGCTGCACCGTTCCCCGGTGCTCCCATCGGCCTGCCGCCCTTCATGATGGGTGGTCAGTAATCGGGTCAGGGCCGCTGTCGCTGGGGCCCCCGGTGGACCGGGCCAGCGGCCCCACTTTCAGGTTATCGTAATGAGTAACGACTATGTGTTCGACATCGAGACATACCCCAACGTCTTCACGATGGCGGTGGAACATGCGGACGCCCCGCTTCGGTGGATGTTTGAAATCAGCGACTGGCGCAACGACTCCCGTGAGATCGTTGAGTTCCTCCAGTTCCTCAAGGAAACGGGTGCGCGACTCGTGGGTTTCAACAACCTGGGGTTCGACTATCCGGTAGTCCATACCCTGATCCGCATGGGTGTGAGTTCAGCACACACCCTTTACGAGAAGGCGATGGCGATCATCCACTCACAGGATGAAGACGGTAGCAAGTGGACGCACCTCGTCAAGCCCAGCGATCAGTTTGTCGCGCAGCTTGACTTGTTCAAGATTCACCACTTCGACAACAGGGCCCGTGCCACCAGCCTCAAGGTGCTGGAGTTCAACATGCGGGCCGACAACATCGAGGACTTACCGTTCAAGGTGGGCACCACGCTCACCCGCGATCAGGTTGAAGTGCTCAAGCGATACAACCAGCACGACGTGAGCATGACCAAGGCGTTCTACCACAAGAGCCTTGACATGATCCGTTTTCGAGAGGAATTGACGCGCAAGTACGCCCGAGACTTCATGAACCACAACGACACCAAGATCGGCAAAGACTACTTCGTCATGAAGCTGGAAGAAGCCGGTGTGTCGTGCTACGACTTTTCCGACAAGGGGCGCACACCCCGGCAGACCAAGCGCCCAGTGATCCACCTAAAGGACGCCATCCTGCCGTGGATCAGCTTCGAGCAGCCCGATTTCACCCGGGTGATTCAGTGGCTCAAGGCCCAGTCGATCACCGAAACCAAAGGGGTCTTCACGGACCTCACCGCAACTGTCAATGGATTCACTTTTGTATTCGGCCTTGGAGGGATCCACGGCTCCGTTGAATCGGAGATCATCGAGTCAGACGATGAACACGTCATCGTGGACCTCGATGTCACTTCATATTATCCGAACTTGGCAATCACGAATGGGTTCTACCCGGCCCATCTCGGTAAAGAATTTGTCAGCATCTACAAGCACCTGTTCGAGCAGCGCAAGCAGTATCCCAAGAAGTCCGCAGAATCAGCCATGCTGAAGCTGGCACTCAACGGGGTGTACGGTGACAGCAACAACCAGTTCAGCGTGTTCTACGACCCGCTGTACACCATGACCATCACGCTCAACGGTCAACTGCTGTTGTGCCTGCTGGCCGAAGGGCTGATGACGATCCCCGGGCTGCGCTTGATCCAAGTGAACACTGACGGCCTGACCGTGAGGGTGCCGCGCAGCCGCAAGTTCATGGTTGATCTGGCCCGCGTTGCGTGGCAGGAGCGCACTGGTCTAAACCTTGAGGAAGCAATCTACAAGGCAATGATGATCCGCGATGTAAACAACTACATCGGTGTTTTCGAGGATGGCAGCACCAAGCGCAAGGGTGCCTACGAGTACAAGATGGGCTGGCACCAAAACGCAGGAGGCCTTGTGATTGCAAAGGTGGCCGAGAAGGTGCTGGTCGAGGGTGCGCCTATTCGGCAGACCGTACAGCAGTGGCCCGAGATCATGGACTTCATGCTGCGTACCAAGGTGCCCCGCAACAGCTATCTGGCAATCGAGTGGGACGGTCAGCCGCCCCAGCAGTTGCAGAACACCACGCGCTACTACATCGCTGAAGGCGGTGGCCGATTGTTCAAATGGATGCCCCCTCTCAAGGGTAATCAGGAGTGGCGCAAGATCGGCGTCGAGAGTGGCTGGGGTGTTCAGCCATGTAACGACATCCGTGACGCTGGCAAGCTACCGATTGACTTTGACTACTACATCAGAGAAGTGGAGAAGCTATGTCTGGGCTTGGCATGAAGTTCGATGGCGGCAAACCCCGATGGAGTTTGTTACCCAAAGGCACAGTGTTGCAAATCATCGAGGCTCTGGAGTTCGGTGCCGCCAAGTACGCCGAGAACACCTGGCAGCATGTTGAGAACGGACGCCAACGTTATTACGATGCTCTGATGCGTCACATGGAGGCGTGGTGGGCTGGTGAAAAAGCAGACCCTGAAAGCGGACTGTCTCACTTGGCTCATGCTGGATGCTGTCTTGTGTTTCTACTCTGGCTGGATCGTGACATTGCCAACAGAAAACAAACGGACGAGAGGCGCTGAGGTGCTTGAGAAAGACATCGAGAAGAAGGTCTGCGACTATGCCAAGACCAAGGGTGCGCTGGTCTACAAGTTCACCAGCCCCGCTCGTGCTGCTGTACCGGATCGTCTGTTCATCGGTCCCGATGGTCGCATGTGGTTCTGCGAGTTCAAGCGCGAGGGGCAGAAGCCCACACCAGCGCAGGAGCGTGAACACGATAGGTTGCGCCAGCACAAGGTGTCCTTGTTCGTGGTGGACAACGTGGACGACGGCAAAGCAATGGTCGATCTAATGGTGATGGGATGCTGAAAGTATTGGCGGCCCGCATCCACAAGATGCCTCCATCACCAGACCGATGGAAGCTCCGCAGCACAACTTACCAAGGCATCGCTGATGCTATGGCTGCACAGTGGGGTGGGCAATGCTAACCCCTGACCTACTCCACGGCTATCAGAAGAAGGCGGTCAATTTCCAGTGTACCCGCCCCAACTCGATGCTGTGGTTGGACATGGGCTTGGGAAAGACCATCATCACGCTGACCAGCCTCGCGCATTTGGTCAACACCGGCTTTCTGCGTGGCGTGGTCATCGTCGCCCCGATCCGGGTTATCCGGCTGGTCTGGCACCAGGAGGCTGTGAAGTGGGAGCACACCAAGCACCTGCGCTTCAGCATGGTCGCGGGCACCAAGGACCAGCGCACCCGCGCCTTGCTACGCCCTGCTGACGTGTACATGGTGAACTACGAGAATCTTGGCTGGCTTGCTGAGACCTTACAGACCTATTTCATCAAGAAGGATCGCCCGATGCCGTTTAACGGGATCGTCTGGGACGAGATCAGCAAGATGAAGAATAGCGCCACGAACCGGGTCAAGGCGTTTCGCAAAATCGCTGACCAGTTCGACTGGACCACTGGCCTCACTGGCACCCCGGCCAGCAATGGTTACAAGGACCTCCACGGGCAGTTCCTCGTGGTGGACCGTGGCGATCGTCTGGGCACCAGCAAGACGGCGTTCCGTACCCGGTTTTACCGCAAGGTTGGGCCGTACAAGGAAGTGCCCTACGAGGACACTGAGGACACAATCAAGAAGCTGATCGGCGACATCACGCTGGAGATGTCGGCTGAGGACTACAACCCGCTGCCTGACCTGATCGTCAACAACATCGAGATCGAGATGCCCGACGATCTGCGGGCCAAGTACGACAGGCTGGAAAAAGAGTTCTTCATGGTGCTCGACAGCGGTAAGGAGATCGAGGCGTTCAACCAGGCGACCCTGACCAACAAGTGTTTGCAGTTCTCTAACGGAGCCATGTACCCGGTTGCCGGGATGCCACTGTGGGAGCCGGTGCATGACATGAAGCTGGACGCCCTTGAGGACATCATCGACGAAGCCCAAGGTTCACCGATCCTGTGCGCCTACGCCTACCGCAGCGATGCCGAACGGATCATGACCCGGTTCAAAGATCTGCGCCCGATCAACCTGACTGAGTGCAAGAGCGAGGCTGCGCTCACAAATGCCATGCACCGCTGGAAAACTGGCGACTGCCAACTGATGATCGGCCACCCGGCGTCGATGGGCCACGGTATCGACGGCCTCCAGAAAAACGGCCATATCCTCGTATGGTATGGCCTCAACTGGTCGCTGGACCTGTACGAGCAGTTCAACGCTCGGGTGCGCCGCCAAGGTCAAGGGGCACCGGTCATGTGCCACCGCATCCTGATGCAGAGCACCCTCGACCAAGCACAAGCATTGGCCCTCGACGAGAAAGCCGCAACCCAAGCAGGGCTGCGAAACGCAGTCAAGCAATACCGTCAATCCAAAGGAGTATGAAGATGACGATTGAAGCCATTGAACTCTGGCACAAACGCGCCCGCCCTGATCCCACCGACAAAGACTTCAACGTGCAGCTTGGATGCCATTTTGAAGAGATCGTCGAGATGATGGACACCATCAAATTACTCGGTGCCCCCAGTGCGCTATCGGACGCCCGAGAGGTCATGCACATGTTGGCTGACTGGTTGAAAAAGGGGGTCGTGAGTGCGCAAATCACCAACCGCAAAGAGTTCCTTGACAGCATCGCTGATCAAGTCGTCACTGGTGTCGGTGCGGCCTACTGCGCGGGTATGAAAGGCGCACACGCATGTAAGCGCGTGAACACTAGCAACTGGTCAAAATTCGACGAGAACGGTCGACCGATCCGTGACCAAAACGGCAAGATCACCAAAGGCCCAAATTACCAATCGCCGGTGCTTGACGGTCTTTACTGAAAGTGTGGTACACTTGTTGCACACTAACCACTGAGGAGTAAGTGTAATGAAGCTAACCAAACTGCACAAAGAAACCATCGTCCTAGCCATCATGCAAGACACCCAACCTATCGACAAGGTGAAGCGAAGCGAGGCAATCGTCAATGCTATCGTCAAGGCGATGTCACCCGAGGTGCGCGCGGTGTACAAGACCAGACCCAAGGCGCTGCGTGAGAAAAACGTTAAGTACACCAACCAGTATTCCAAATGGGGCAATACCATTGTGGGTGACGTGACCGATGCACAGATCAACGAGATCGTTGCACCGTACGAGAAGGAGGAGCAAGAGCGCGATGGCATGCGCCTCAAGCTGATCGCTGCGTTCGGGGGCATCAACACACTCAATCAAGCACTGACAGCTTTTCCCGAGTTCAAGAAATACTACCCGACTGAGGCGCAGCCGACCAAGAACCTGCCAGCACTGGCAAACGTGATGACTGACCTGGCCAAGCTGGGATGGCCCAGGCAAGGAGTTGCAAAATGATCCGTGAAACCATCGACTGGCTGAAAAGTGTGTACACAACCCCAAGCGCCGAAACCTTGGCCCTGCTGGAACTGGAAGACAGCAAGCGAGGGCTGTTGGAGGCTCAGACAGCCCGCGAATACGCCGACGCCATGTGCAAGTACCGCGAGGCGCAGGTCGAGCGCCTGACGGCCTATCTGCGCAACGGCACCGAGGAGCAAGCATGACCACATTGTCTTTTCACCTACCGGAGGAGGCACCTTGGGTGCACTGAACCGTGGAAAGCGAGTCATTGCTGCCATTGCCGCCATTGCCGAGTTCGGCGAGATCACTGCGATGGAGTTGGCCGAGCATTTGGGGGTCACCCGATATGACGCCCACGCAGTCCTGCGGCGCATGAGCAAGCGCACCAAGGCCGGGGTCAAACGCATCCATGTTGTGCGGTACATCCACGACCACGACGGCTCCCGCAAATACCCACGGGCCGTCTACGCGATGGGTGACAAGCCTAATGCCAAGAGGCCCAAGGCTGACCAACTCAAGGTCAAGCGGGAATACTACGCCCGGGCAAAGTCTCGCACGACCATGAACAGCGTGTTCAATCTCGGGTTGAAGTGGAGAGCGGCGTCATGAGCATGAAATGCCCAGAATGCGGGGCTTGGACTTCGGTTAAGGAGACCCGCACCCGTAAGACTAGAAACACCACAGTGCGTCGCTATGAATGCGCCAACCTTCACCGGTTCACCACAGAGGAGATTGTCAAAGATGAAATGCTGCGACGAGTACGGGAACTGCAACCAGGGCCGCGATTGCCCTGCAAGATTGGCAAAAGTGAAACACCGATACCCGAAACACCCAGAATCAGTGTTTAGGTTCTACGTAGCCCGACAACTGAAGGCGCTGGCAAAGTGGGCACTCCTCGCAATTCTCGGGTGGGTGTTCTGTGTCCCGGTTCTTTACTTGCTCTTGCGAGCGTAAAACAGGGTGCGGTCGCCAAACAAATAGAACCCAACAGCGCTGGCAAAGTTGTCTACGGACTCGCTGTTAACGCTGTTGACCTTGAGATACGCCCAAGTACCCAGCACAAGGACACCGACAGCAGGGCGCATCAGGCGCACCGCAGCCTCAACCCAAGGATATGAGGGGTTGGTGCCCCCTGCATCGTTCATGGCCTTGAACATATCCAGATCGAGCTGGCGCATCTTGACGTACTCGTCTACGTTCACCGGCTTGTAAGTGTCGGTCTGGATGAACCGACCAATAAGGGATTTCCCTAAGTCAACGGCCAACGGACCGAGGGCGGCAAGAATGGTTAACGGGTCCATCAGGGGTACTCCTTGTGAGGCAGTTGAAAATGCGGGCCGTCCTTGAACGACTTCCAGTCCCCACCCCACTCGATTGGGACTTTGACCTGGTTGGCCGCTTCCTTCATTGCAGCAGCGATCTTGTCGTATAGCGGCCACGACCAATTGACCTGTTCGTCCACCCATGCCCCCAGATCGACGGCGTGACCTGTCAGGTGCCGGGAGTTCATTGTCTGGCTGGCCCCTGATGCCACCAGTGTGCGCTGGCGATGGGGATCGCGGACACCTTCGAGCACGAGGAAGTCCACCGTGGTTATGTGAATGGCACGTTCGACGACTTTCACAAGGTCCGGGTGGACCCCTTGAAGACGCATCTTTGATCTGGGACCAAGCTGGAACACGTCAGTTGCCTTTCCAGTGGTTGATGACGAAGACAACGACGCCCGACACCGCTGACACCACGGTCATGCCGAACCACAGGCCACCTTTGCCCTTGTTGGCGAGTTCCAAAAGCTGTTCAAGCTGGCGTTCCATCTTGTCCACCTTCTTATCCATATCCTGCACTTTTTGCAACAGACCCCCGTATTTCACTGGGTCGATTTCAGCATTTTCGAACGACATCGGTGTTACCTCACAAACTCATTTTCAACATTGCGATCAGGTGCCAGCATGTTGACACCGGCGGCGGTTGTGCCAGTCACTGTCGCGCGGGCTGGCGCACTCCACTTTGACGGATCACCGATCAGTCGCAATACCCGGGTGCGCTCGGCAGCGGGCAGCGACTCCAGCAGGTTCGCAGCACCCTCGGGTGTTTTGAGTGCCTCGGTCAAAGTTCCCATCGTTTTCCGACCGATTTTGTTTTCCAAGATGTTCAGCGACTTATTGGTCGCTGTGATCAGGGCACTCATGTACGACGGAAAACGGAACTTGCTCATGTGCTGGAGCAACAGTTCCTTGAGCGCGGTCTGGCCACCTTCAACTTGCGACTTGATGGTGGCGTTGCGCAGCACCTTGGCTGCCTCGGAATGCAAGGTGTCCAGTGTGTTTTCGGCCAACTCGACTGCGATGTTGTATTTGCCCGGGCCGAGAATCTTTTCCACAGTTTCCGGCGACTCGCCTTTCACAAGGCGCACAAAGGCGTCCTTGTCATTTTTCCACAGGTCCAGGGCTTTACCGCTGAGTTTCTGCTTGGCGATGTCCTGCATCCCCTTGGCGTAGTCTTCGAGATAGGATCGGTAGCCTTTACCGCCAGCAGCTTCCACGGCGTCCACGATCATGGGTTTGACGCGAGCCATGACCGAGGCAGCGGCCTCGCGCTGGACGCCTGGGTCTTGACCTTTGAGCAGATCACGCACAGCGGCGTTGACCGAGTTCTTGCGGATTGCGTCGAGGGCTCTGGCGTCGATGACACCGCCCTTGCCTGTCCACTCGATCAAATCGCGGGTCAGGTTGTCCACGGACGCCCTCATGACATCGTTGCCAGCAAACTCAGGGTCGCGGGTGATCTTGCGCAGGCTGTCCACCAGCGGCTGAGTTTCCAACGGCTTAACGCCAGCAGCACGCAAAGTGTCGGCAGCGGCTTGAGAGTACCGAGAACCTTGACCGAGATTGAGGGAGGCATCAGCGGCTTTCGACGCCCAACGTTCAGCATCTTGCGCCAAGCTTCCCATGTGATTGGCTTGCTGGCCGGGGATGATTGTGCCAGTCGTGTCATCGATACCGTATTTGTAATAGGCATCGATTGCTTTGTTTTTGCCACTTTCCAGCGTCCGAACTTGCTGCACCTTTTGAGCAGCAGCGGCTGCATCTTGCGCGGCTTGGTTCTCCAGCGCCGCCACATCCATGCCCTTGTTGGCACGGGACAGCGAAGCCTGGCGGGCAGGGCTGGTGATGTCGTTGAGGGTCTGTTTGGCGACTTGGTTGGTCGTGCGGGCCTCAGTTGCCGTGGCACCGCCTGCCAGCTTGACTAAAGCGTTGAGCGATACTTCGCCTTGGGACTCCTCCAGCGCCCGCAGGAAACGAGGATCGCGGGCCGTGGTGCGGGCGATCAACGCCTGCCATGTCGGGCTGTTGATGTCGGCAGTAGCCTGCGCGGCACTCACACCCGTACCCTGCGAAGCCTTGAGGGCGTTGATCGCCTCGGGCAGGTCCGGGCCGAGGGCGTTGCGGGCGATGCTGGCCGCCTTGTTCTGGGGCATCTGGCGCAGATCGGCCAGTTTCCCCAGACCCTTTTGGAGCAGCGGACCAACGACACGCCCACCTGCTTCAAAGGTGGCACCTTCGAGAATGTTGCGCACCGGCTCGATGACATGTGCTGCTCCTTGGCGCGGGGCCTTGCCGCCGAGGTACACGTCGGCCAGTTCGAGGGCCTCCTTGGCGATGCCGTAGCCCAGACCAGCGCCACCCACGGCACCGGTGGCCGTGCCCACGGGGCCGAGCACCGTTCCAGCACCACCGCCCAGCAGAGCACCACCGCCAGCACCTAGCGCCTCGACTACCGGGGCGGCGTAGGGGCGAACAGCCTGATACACCCGTTGGGTTGTGGTCAGGTCTTGCCGAGCACCGGGGGAACCCTCGGATGCGGCGGTGCGTGGGCGCAGCGACTCAGGTAGCCCAGGTGCAGCGGGTTGGCTGATCGCTGGCAATTGGGATTGGATCATTGACTGCGCTTGCTCGGGGCTAGTGCCCTCAGGCACCTCGAACCGAGCCACGCGACCATCGGGTAGCTGGAAGCGGGCGATAGGCATTATTCAAACCCCAAGAACTTGACGCCGCCGGCTGCTGGTGCAGTGGGTGCAGCGGGTGCTGCCCCACCAGCGCGATATTGAGCGTTTGACACGCCTTTGCGGATCACGTCTTGAAGGTCCATCGCTGCTCGGATGAACTCCTTTTCATCGGTCGAGGTGGACATCCGATTGATGGCGTCCGTACCCTTTGCACCTTCTTTTTCCGTGATTGCGCCGCCACCCTTGAGAGCCTGGAACGCTTCGAGGAACGAGGCGCCTTTAATCTGGTCGAATCGAGCCATGAAGCCAGCTTCATTGGTGCCCGGGACGAGTCGATAACCCGGAAGCCAAGTGGCACCCACTGCACCCTCAAAGCCGGGGTGCGGTTTCTCACCTTTGAGCAGTTGACCGGTCTTGGAGTCACGTTTGCCGACCAACTCGTCGATCAAGCGGATACCGTCTTCGGCACGACTAATGATCTGCGGCAATGCTTGCTGCGCTGCCACACTGCCCTTGGCGATGGCTTCGCCTGTTGCTTTGGCTGCGCCCATGCGCTGCTGGAACGCAGGATCGGCTTCCCGACGTGCGTTTTCCTCCAACACCGCGACACGGCGACCTTCGAGGCCGATGCGTAGACCTTCGTTGCGGATGCGATCGGCTTCACCCGGGCCCATTGTCTTGGTCTGAGTTCCGATGGTCTTGAGTTCGCCGGTGACCGGCTGGAACGTGCGCGACACGACCTGCCCGCCCACGTCGGTGGTGGACAACTGCGGCTTGTTCATTTCCATGAACTTTTCGGTGCCCAGCTTCGACTCATTAATCAGTCGAGCAAGACCGCCGGGAGTCTGGATCAGTTGTGCGATGCGGTCGCGGGATTGATCGGCAGTCACTCCACGGGCAGCTAACGCAGGTCCAATGATCGGATCTTTGTGGTTGGCCTCGTGCCATGCGACATACGCTTCGGCAGCATTGGGGGCGTTGGGGTCCAGCGTTTCAAGAAAGCCACGGGAACGCTTAAGCGCGGCGTCTAGCACCTCACCTTCGGTCTTGGATTGGGTCAGGCGCTGGGTTTTGGCGTCACCAAGTTTCTTTTCAATGTCGGGCAGCTTGGAGCCGTAGCCTCCTGACGCCATCGAGGTGCGCAGACGATTGATGTCCACGTCGCCGGTCTGAGGGTTGTAGGCTTCAGCATAGGCGCGGTTGAGCGCGTTGGTGGCGTCTTGTTCACGCTGGGCTTGCTGCATTTGCAACTGCGCCAGTTGGTTGTGCTGTTGGGCGTTCTGGATCGCGATTACACGACCGTATTGGGCCAACGGGTCTTGGAGTTCGATACCTTTGACACCGAGAGCGATTGCGGGGTTGATAGCCATGTTGACTCTTTACCCCATAGTAGCCATGTACGGTACTTGGTACGATGGGTATGTGGTCGGGGGGATCGTTGACGTTGGAACGCGAAGCGCGTTCAGCATGTTCTGACCCTGCGAGTAGTTCAGGTAAGTGCCCAGACCTTGAGTGAGTGCATTGGCACCCCCCACATAGCCGGATGCACGAGCAGCAGCGCCACTCGTCAGGGATTCCCCGACGTTGGACGCCATCGTTTGACCAGCTTGCCCAAGTTGCTGCGCAGTAGTTTGACCAACCCCCGCGAGGGACTGCAACGGCTGGAGGCGTGCTGCGCGTTCGGTTTGATACCGATTGAAAGCATTTTGGTACTCCTGAGAGCCAAGGTCTTGACCAAAGCGTTGGATGCCTTTGAGCGTGGCACCCGAGAGCAGGCCACCACGGGCTGCGGCTGACCGTTCCAACGCCTTCATGCCTTCTGACATACGGAACCCATAACCCGGGTCAGCTTGGAATTGAGACATGCCGAACGGGGTGTAATCGGTTGCCAGCGGCACCAGCTTATTGAGCGCCTGTTCGCCTGCCTTGAGCCAAGGCATTTGATCTTCGCGTGTTTGGCGATACTGCTCGTTCTGAAGCTGTGCCGCACTATCAGCGGCAGCGGCCTGGGTGCCTGCTGCACTTTTAGAAGCACTCGCACCAATAAGAGAACTGGCGACAACGGAACCAGCAACCCAAAAAGTCATGGCTGCCCCTCGATTTCTTTGTGTTTGACCTGATTACCGAGAATGTACATCGAATCGGGGTCAACCTCCACCAATTCGGCTTCGGCTTCTTCGACTGTCTTTGACTCGGTGGTGTGGAAGGTCATGCAAAGCGTGTCGGTAACCGCATACACCGCCCGCTTTGTCCCGGGTTTACTTTGAAACAAGTGCGGTCCGGTGACCTCTTGTGCATTTCCATCACCGTCCGTGATCTGGACAGTTCCCGACACGATGATATAAAAATGTTCTTTTTTGTGGACTGCGCCGACCACGAGCACCCCGGCGTGACGAAACACTTCACGGCAGTACATGCCGCCATGGAAGTAGTGCTTTGTCTCAGGTTCGTATTGCGGCAGCTTGGTTAACTCCCGCTGTAGTGATTCCACCTTCTGCCGCATTATCTGCTGCGGCGCAACCCCGAACCCGTCACCGTAGGTTACTTTCACTGAGTCACCTCACGACCACTGACCCGCATGTTGATTGCGCTGGCCGTCCCGGCAATCGTCGAGATGAAATCGCCACTCCCCAAGACCTGACCCACCAGTTCCGGGAACGTGTAAATCTCGGACGGCTGGAGCGTCTTGGTCTTGGTAACCAGGTTGGTGTTACCGGCGGTACCAGCGGTAGTGACCAAGTTGACCGAGATCGTTGCAGCCGAGGCGCTGTAATTGGTCGCCGTGAACTTGTCAATGATGGTGGTCACGTTAGTGGCCGTGTACTGCGTGGTCTGGGTGTTCTCGACAGTTTTTGCCGGGACCAGAACTTTGACGGTGACTGTCATGTTGAACTCCTTATGAGGGTCCCAACGAATCGTTGGAGTCCTACTGCGTCATTATCCAATTTGTGCCATCGGAAACCAAGGTGGCGTTTGCACCGACCACGGCTGGCAAGATGGCCGTCGTGGCAGCACCACCAGCCAGCGGCACCACATTAACCGAAGCTGACACGAGGGTTTGGGCTTGGTAATTCTGGAAATGCAGGACCCGGCCAACATTGGTGCTGGCGCTGGGCAACGTCGCGGTGCAAGTCGAACCGGACTTGTTGCTGATCAACCAAGTCTCATTGCCAGCAACTGTGAAGTCGGTAGTCTTGGTCGCCGGGGCTGACCTCAATCCAGCAATCGCCGCAGTGACCACACCAACATCGAACTGCGGGGCGACCTGCAACGCTTGAATCTGTTTTTGCAATTCGGCAATCTGGTCCAACAGATCATTTTGCGACGGGGCCGATTGCAACGCTTGAATCTGTTTTTGCAACTCGGCATTCTGCGCCAACAGATCATTTTGCGACGGGGTCGATTGCAACCCCAGCATCTCTTTCTGCAACTCGGCAGTCTGCGCCAACAGCCCGTCTTGCGATGGCGCAAGGTTTTCGCTGGCGTTGTTGACAATGTGATCGACCTCGTCAACCGTCAGCGCAGGTGGTCCTTTTTGTACATCGTCAAGTGAAATGCTGCTGCCGCCCTGTGACTGAAACAAGGACAGGAAAAACAAATACCATTCACGCGAGACTGTGCCCGATCGCGGGTCAATAAACGCGACCCGTGGTGGCGTGATTGGTACGTTGACCGGGTTAGGCATTCGTCGGGCTCACGAGTAGTTCCGCGCCCACAATAGCAATCTTCACGGGGTCGGTGCCGCTGACCTCATACACACGGTCGCGGATTTTCATCGTCATCCCCAGACGACGCCAGATAGCGCGGCGGTAGTATTCGCCGATCTTACCGATGCTGACCCATTTCTCGCTGGACCATGTGTGCCCGCCATCGTCAGACCAGCGCAGCATGACTTGGGGGTCACTGCCTTGCCCGAGGCTCAAGCCCACGCCCGTCTCCAGATCAAGCTGGAGGCTGTGTTGCGCGGTGCGGGTAAGGTTGTTCTGGCCGGTGGGCAGCGCCCTCCATGACCGAAGCCACTTCTGGATACTGCCGTTGTCCGAGTAGTTCTCAAGGTCGAATGCGTAAACATTGGCGTTTTGGTAGTCACCCACCAATACATCGCCTTGGAAGAATGCTTGGCAGTTGCTGCGGTGGCGGGTGAACTCACCGTTGGTGAACCCGCCACGCTCGTGCCATGCTTGCGTGGCCACGTCGTAAACCCATGTCGTGTCGGCCTGCGGAAAGATCAGCACATAGAAGCTGTGGCCGTCCTGCTGGTATGTGTACCCGATGGCGTCCGACATGTTGTCGTACTGCTGGATTTGCCACTCGACAGCATGGGTCGAGATGCGCTGGCCGGTGTAGCCGTTGGCCCGGTAGACGATGCCTTGACCTCGGGCATCCTTGCCCAGCCAGAACAGGCCGTTGTCCATCTTGGCAATCGAGTACGGGGCAGCACAGCCCAGCTCGTTGTACGCACCCTGGATGCGCGACAGGGGGAAGTCTGCGTTGCCGCTGTTGTACCAAACCTCGACCGAGTTGGTGCCAAACACCCATACTTCCCGATGGTCCGCAATGATGCCAACCACGCCGTCCGGGGAGCCTTCGGCGCTGGCGAAGTCCAACGGGTCTACGCTCAGACCATCCAGCAATCCGGTGACCCAAATCTTCTGGCTATTGGGCTCGTTGAATACGAAATACCCATCAAGGTAGGTCACGGTCACCGCGCCCGGAAAATCACTGTCCGTGATTTGGGCGAAGGCGTTGGTCGTGGCGTTGTATATGTAGCCGGGACCGTTGCAAGCCACGAACAACTGAGTGCCGTTGTCGGCCATGCTGACTGGACCACTGGTGCCCGCCACGGTGCCCAGCGTGGTCACTGCGTAGGTGGAGTCCACCTTGTACAACTTGTCGCGGCTGACCACGTACAGGTTGTCGTTGAACTCCCACATGCCCCGAATCGGCCCGATGCCCACGGATACCTTTAACTTGAGGCCCGGTGCGCGGTTCAAAAACGCTGGCTCTTTGCCCCCCTCTGGGATGATCTCAGGGAACAGATTGACCATGCGTGCGTCCGCAGCATTGACGCTGCGAGCGACGTAGGAGGAACCGAGGATCGGGGTCTTCATCAGAAGTTACCGGCGTAGATATTGAACCGTTGCCGGTTCGCCACGACAGCGTAGGGCATACTCATGATGTCGTCCGGGTTGTTGATGCGCTTCAAGTTGCGCTTGCTGGTCATGGCAATACGCTGAACCTGTGGCGACGGCTCAACGCCGAACTCGGGGGCGATCTCCATCGCCAAGTTGTAGGTGAAGGCTCGCATGTACCCAGGTGGAAAGTACAACTGGGTCGCCAGATCGGCTGGTTGTGCCAATTCCTGCACCGAGACAAAATGCCACTCCAAAACCTGTGTGGGTTTGGGGTAGACGAACATCTCGACATTGGGGAATGTCTCGTTGACGAAGATGACCTGCGGGAAAGTGGATGTGGCCGTCTTGACAGCGATGCCGTTGTACTGGTCTTGGTTGATGAACTTGATGCCATACGACACGCCGCTGGGGGCGCGGTAGTAAGTGGCAGTGTCCAGCAGCACAGGACGGTTACCCACGAAGTCGCCAGTGGGGCCGAGGGTGCGACGAATCTCGCCCGCAGGCCAACTGAAAACCTGGTCTTGGGTGGCGAAGACAGACAACCGCTCGGTGTTCCACGAGTCGATCATCTGGTTCATTGCCAGAAGCGCATCTTGGCTTGTTGCCGCTGACGGGGTTTCACCTTCGGCCAATACGCCGAGCAACCGCAACGCCCGGTTAATTTGATCGCCCGCCGTAGTAGCCATTTCAGATCTCTTCGGATTCGTCGCTTGCCAGCGTGTCGCTGTTGGGCTGTTCGATAGGTTGTCGGGTCACACGACGCGAATACTTGCGCTTGGCAGGTGCTTCTTCGACGGATGCCGATTCAGCCGGTTTCTCAGCGGGCGCGTCGGGGTTGTAGCGCGTCCATCCGAGTTTTTCGTCGTGTTCGAGTTCTTGCGCGTTGATGGCAACTTTGGCGCCGTGGACGGGGTGTACGAGTACGACGTTCATGATAATGAAACAGGGCCGAAGCCCTGTTTTCAGTTGCTAACGATTAGGAAATGCGGTAGCAAGTCCAAGCACCGTCTCCGGTCTTGCGGGCGCGGAAGTGACCCGAAGTACCAGCGGATACCGTACCAGCGCCGACCAGAGTCCAGCCGGTGCCGACGGCGACCGTGATGGCATCCGAGCCAGCAGCGTCGATGTTGATGACATAGAAGTCAAAAGCAGCGTTCACTTTGACAGCGTTCGGGATGCCAGCTTCCAGATCTGCCACGGTGGGCAGAGTCAGGTTGCCGGCGGTGCCGTTGAAGGTGAACAGACCATTCGATAGTTGAGCAGCCGTTGCGGTCGCAGCAGCGGTCAGAGCGGTCGGGGCGCCTTGCACCAGCAGTTGAGCTTCAGAGACATTACCTGCGCCGAGTTGGTAACCACCGCCACCATTAGGGAGAGCCATGACAATTTCCTTTCAAGATTGAGTTCGGGAAACGGGGGCCGAAGCCCCCGGTTTCAGATTAGCCCCACATACGGCAGCCCATCTGCGGACGGATCGTGTTGTAGCCATACAGAACGTCAACACGGCACGGCATACGGTCGTTGTTGATGTCGTACTGGCGAACCACCCGCAGGCTGATGCCGTTGTGAACGGCACGGCTGGCCATGTCCACGCCTTGCGGCAGCAGCAGGTCAGCGGTGGCGAACGCGATGGCGTCACGATGGTAGGCGAGGTTCTGAGCGTAGGTGCCGCCAGAAGCGCCGATGAAGGTCACAGCCTTGCTGCTGCCAGGCAGGCTCACGACGGTAGCCAGAGCGCTGGAGGACGAGTACATCGGAGCCACGGTGATGTTACCTTCACCAGACGAACCCAGAGTCACGTCAGCCAGAGCGACGAACTGGAACAGCGAACCGGTGGACTCGCGGGTCTGCGGGTTGGCGGCAAAGCAGCCATCCACGGTGAACACGTCGCCAGCTTTCACGGTGGTGTTGTTACCAGCGCCAGTGATGGCGATGGTGGTTGCACCCTCAGTGGTCACGGCGGCAGATGTCGAGCCGGTAGCGGCGGCACGGGTGCCGACGGTGAACGACTTGATCGACTGGCTCATGTTCACTTCCTCGTAACCCAGCACATTCTCACCCATCATGCCGTTCTTGAACTGGCGGGAGATCACGTCGGTGGGGTTGAAGAAGCCGGACAAGCCGTTCACCAGCGCAGCGTTGGCGGCGGGGTTCACAGTCAGGTAGCGCGGCGACATGGTGGCGGCGTTTTCGTTCAGCTTCTGCTGGGCTTGCAGCATCACTAGCGCGGTGCTGGGGGCAGTGCCGGGGGTACCAACAGAGTTACCGAACTGCTTGAATGCGTTGGCAACGTCAGCGTCCACGGTGGATGCCAACTGACTGATGCGAGGCTTCAGAACACGCTCAGCGAAGTCGTCCAACTGCATGGTCAGTTCGGCAGAGGTGAAGTTGATGCCAACGTGCTTCTGCGATGCCACGGTCAGGGTGGTGTACTGTTCGTTGTCGTCCTGAGCTTGCAGGGCGGCACCGTCAGTCACCAGAGCGCGGTCGGGCAGGCGGATACGCAGGGTCGAACCGATCTTTGCGCCTTCGACAGCAAAGCTGTCATCGTACTGGCGGTTCACGTTGCGGGTGATCACGAGGTTGTTCTCCAGAATCTCCAGAGATTTGCGCGTGATCATGTCAATGGTAAGAAGGCTGTTTGCCATGACTCAAGTCCTAAATTAACGGTTGCGGAGTGCCCGAGCCTTGGCAATTTGTCGTTGACGCTCGGCGGCGATCCACTCCGATGTACTCATGGTCTGGGTAGACCGAGGATCGGTGGTATCAGTGATACCCGGGTTCACAGCGCGAGCAGTCACCGGGGAAATCGGCGCCGGCGCAGACGTTGTTTTCTTTTGGGGAGGTTCGGTGCCAAGTTTGACTTCGATCTTCCCAATTTCACGCGCTTGTAGGAGCGGCGACAGACGCGAGATGCGATCAGCTTCTTTCGGGTTACTGCCCAGCCAGTAGGCCAGATCAGGCCCGATGTCGGACGCTTTGATTACCCCTGCCATTACATCGGTGACTCGGATGTTCGGGTTGTAAGCGACCTGTTCAAAGTCGGCGTACTTGACCCGAGCGTCTTCCTCACGCTCTGCGTAGGCGTCCTCAATCTGAGCGCGTTGCTTTTGAATTTCTCGCTGTGCGATCAGTTCTTCGGCCTTACGGACAGCCAATGCTTCCGCATATGCTTCCGTGGTTTCAAACTGATCAGCAGGCGGTAACTCTGCTGGCACCGACTGCCGCGCTTGCATCTCTGCTTGCTTGGCTTGCTGCTCACGTTCCCACTTACGTTGCTCTCTTGCGAGGCGCTTGCCGATCATCGCATCGAGTTCGGCCTGAGTGAATTTCTTCTCTTCGGCTATCTGCCCTTGCTGATTCTCAGCGGCTTCCGGCGCGTTTTGTGCCTGACCCGTGGTGGCCGTCACCTCGGTGGCTGGCGCGGAGTCTACTTCCGCTAGGTGTTGGACTTCATCAGTCATTTCATGTTCCAGAGGAACCCCGGTGAACCCCGCCGGTAATAATGGTTTTGAACATCACCGATAGTAACTGATATTCAGTTTTGCACCGGATGCTTGTTCAATGAAACGGATTTTGCTCAAGTCGCCGTCATATTGCAAGGGGATGCCCACAGCAAGCGGCATACCGACAGAAGCGGTCGGCGCAACGCCATCATCGCGCCAGCGAACGCCCTGGGATTCAGCAACGATCAAGGCAAATGCGGGAGGGCAATTAAGACCATTGGCGTCGGTTGTTGGCAGTGTCAGACCAGCCGACGTGCCCAAGCTGATGATCTGCTGGTAACCGAGGCACGACGTAACGACTTTGAGGAGGTTGTTCGCCATTTTAAAATCTCCGTGGCGTGGTGAATGAACGAAGGGCGTATGCTACTTCGGTTACGGTTTGTGGGGTCGCGCTGAAATTCCAGTTCAGATTGTTCCCAGCATCAACGTTGCCCGCACTCGTCAGCGAGTTCCAGATTGCACCGCCCGTAGCGTTAATGTCCTGGATGGTGCAAAAACTGACGTTGACCGTACCAGACGCATCGGTCAGAGTTGCGCGGGCGCCGACCGTCGAACTGTTGAGCGTGATCTGGTTGCCGCTGGTTCCCGAGACACTGAACGCGCTAACCGTGGTTATTGTGCTGGCCGGAAACGTAATCGTTGCAGGCTGCACAGTGTTGGCGATGTTGGCGAAGGTGTTTGCTCCGCTAATGGCCAACGCGCCAGCGCCGCCTTGGGCCAGAGTCCCAAACGACTTACCACCTCCAGCGAATGTCTTAGCGCTGGCGCTGGTCATAGTGATGGTGGATGCGCCGGCGTTGACCGTCACATTCGCAGCGTCAGTGGAGGTGTTCCATGCAACACCGCTACCCGTGACTGTCCAAACACTGCTGCCCGTTGTCATCGTTTTTGCGCCGCCAGCCGCTGTGGCGAACGTGTTGATTGACACCGCTTGGCCGTTGGAGTCAATCGTTCCGTTTGTCAGCGTCATCGTGCGCGCGGAGCCAACAGTAAAAGAATCAGCGAACCGCCAAGACCCGCCGACACCGTTGAAGTTGACATTGCAGTTGAGGGTCTTGCCTGCGCAAGTGATGACGCGAGGGGTGGCGCTTGTGGATGCGAACGTGGTGGTGTTTGCGCCATCGGTCAACGTCATGCCAGACGATAGCGTCAAATTGCCGTAGATCGTTTGTGCTGCGCCATTGCCAATCGGGTACGTTCCAGTGAACCCTGAAAACACCAGGTTGTTATATCTTGTGTTGGGGGCATTGCTGAACGAATCACCGCCTCCGATAACCGTGGCGTTCAAGCCGTTGGCTTCCGTATTTCCAGCAGTGCTGGCATGGTAAATCAATCGGCTACCAGTCGAACCTGAATAAGTGAAATCAACCGCATAGGCTCCGACGAGGGTTAAATTCGTCAAGTCTCGGAAGTCCCAAGCGACAACACCAGCAGACCCCCCACCAGTGGCCACAAACTTGCCACCACCGAAAGAAATTGACCGGGTGTTGGTGTTGTTGCTCCAGATTCTTGCCGCCGTCCAAGTGAACCCGTTAAGCGCCAAAGAGCCTGTGGTGAATGTCACAAGCCCGGCAAACGTGGGCGACCCGGACAACGACAGCGCGATGTCTGCTTTGTTGATGGTAGCGTTCGTGCAAGCCGCTGTCGCTGCCACAGTGACTCGGGCAGCGGTTCCGCTCCCAGAGTCAAAGTTCACGGTGTCCGTACTGTTAGGGATACCCGCACCACCGGCCCCACCCGATGACGCCGACCAGTTTGCGGAACTCGCGTTGTCCCAAGTTCCGTTACCGCCAACCCAATAGTATGTAGCCATCAGAATACCGCCCTAGAGATTTCGTAGGCGTACACAACACCACCCAAGACCCGGACATTCAAAAGAATTTGACCGCCCCCAGTGAAGTCTGCGCCGCCAGCCAGCACCATGTAAGGGCCGTTCTGCAAGGTCACGTTTGCGTTGCATGTGATCAAGACAATACGTCCGCTGACACCGTTGATGCTCAACTGCGTGACATTCGTTGCGACGGTGGGGGCAAAGTCAACAAATGACGCAGCGCCCATTGCCAGAACACCGGCGGCAACAGCCGACTCATTGATTACCCCACCATTCCCTAATGAAATCCCGATGTTGGAATACAACGGGAACTCGTTTAGAGAATCGGTCAGCGGAACAATGCCCGTGTTTACGCCCGTGGTAAGGTCATTGATTTTCAGTGTACTCGTGCCAGCCCATGCTCTACGAGGGCGAAAGATATTGCCTTGAACGGTAGCTGTTGGGTTAGAGCCAGTCAGCCTGACACCGTTAATGTTCGCCGCTGATGCGCTGTTGTTGTAGATGAAATTGTCGCGCACAACCTTCGACCGACCATTCGCATCGCCATCGGTGTAAAGATCGATACCGATTGTGCCAGCATGGCTCAGTTGCATCTCATTGGCAAAATACACGTTGCCATACGTAGCATCTGTGCTGCGAATACCGGTGGCAAAACAAGTGGTCGATGTACCGAAAAAGAACGAATTGCTGACAGTGGTTGACGTGCCTCTGTCATAAACAACTGTGTTCTCAACGCCTTCAAAGTAACAATCGTTGATGATTGTCTTGCGAACGCCTGTGCCAACAACGATGCCATTCGTCACAGTAGAACATTCGCACTGCTCCAGCAAAGTTGACAAACTACTTGGGGCAGGGGGTGCGCCAGCCCCACCAATGACAAAACCTGTAGCGAACCCTCGGGTAGTTACGTGCTCAAAACGCAATAGTCCGCCGGATAAGGTAGAGGTTGCGCTAACGCTTACCGCCGTTCCAGTTCTAATAGTGCCAGGAAGAGCAACCAAATCGTCATTCATCACATAACAGTTGCGAATTGTTGCCGCATAGCCATGTTCGATATAAATCCCGTCTCCTGACCCTTTTTGGCGAATTTCACATTCTTCAATAGTAGAATAGTCGCCAGAAAAACGATCTAGCGACATAACAGGGTTGCTACTGTCACCTTGAAAACGTATGTTGCGAATGCGGTAAGTATTACTTGCTGCGGCTGATGGGCCAAGCGTATTGTCAAACCTGAATGTGGGGGCAGTGTCGGGCGAAGTAATTCTGGTTCCATTAATGGACGGGTTATCAAGAAAACCCGATGCCGCGCCGTCCCCATAAATGATGAAAACATCGCCGCGATATTCGCCAACACTGGAGGGAGGAATTGTGATTTTTGCTTTGTAATCTCCAGCAGGGACGTAAACAGATTTACCCGTCGTCCATGCTTCTGCGATTGCATTGGCAAAAGCTGCTGTGTCATTCGTGACGCCATCGCCTACAGCGCCAAAATCCAACACACTCAAGCTCTCTCGCAGCTTTACCTGGACCGTAGTGGCAGCCGTGCCTGTCCCTGACTGCAAAAAGCCGATAAGTGATGAACCATTGGGCTGTGCTAACCGAACAAAAACGTCATCGTAAATACCACTGCCGTTACCCGTGATATTGTCGTATGTGGCAATCGTCACATCCGATGAATTTTTCAGTACAAATTTGTAGCTAACCGCGTCAGTAAGCCAAATCTCGCCCCCATTTGACACGCGCCCCGCCGAATCAAGAACGATAGGGTTTGCGTGGGCCACATTGCCCGCGTTAGTGGTGTACGTGGTTTGCTGCGTAGTAGTACCGGATGCGTAGCTGTACAACTTGCCGCCGGTCAATGGGGTACCGTTGCTATCAAAAAATTGAGCGCCCGCCCCTGCCAACATGGAAAGATTGACCGTCATTTCGGCTCCTTATGCGAGGAAATTTAGCTTGGGGGAGGAGCCGGAATGCCGCGCCAAGAACAACGCGCCCACGAAATCAGCGCATCCCATTCATCTCTCCTTGGTCGGGTGCTTCCATTGCTTCCATTTGTGGAGTCTCGCGCACACCATGCGTGCCGGCCACCAGATCGCCAGTGTCCACCGCAGCCGCAATGGTACCCATCACAATATCCTGAATCTGCTCGGGGGTCATGCTGGCCTGCATAGCACTGATGCGCTGGGTCTCGGCGCTGTACGCCTTGACCTCGGCCTCGAACTCCTTGATGGCAAGTTCTTTGGCTTCCATGCTCTGCTGCACGTTCTCCAGCATGGCTTGCATGACCTGCATCTGCTGAGCCATCTGCTCCATTTGCTGATTCGCTGCCACCAGAGCCGGGTTGTCCTCGTCGGCCAACACCTTGGGGTCAAGGGTCTTCTGAAACCGCTTGGCGAGTTCTTGGGCACCAGGCCAATCCATGTTCTTGACGAATAGGTCACCGGCCACGCTCCACAGTTGCGGGTTACCTTGCAGCAGTTGGGCCATCGACTCAAGGGCTTCCTGACGCTTAGTGGCGTAGCCGGGGCCGGTGACAACGCGCACGTCGTACTTGCCGACAGCCGGGTTGTAGATTTTGTCGATCACGACGCCTTCTTGGTTCACGATCTTCTTGACCGGTTCCTGCTGCATCGGGTTCATTTTGACGGTCGATGGTCCGCCGTCTTCGCCAATGATACGAGCGATCCGCTCGGTATCGTAAATCTTGGGGATCAGATCCACCAACTGACGACCCACATGGCGAATAGCACGAGCCAGATTATCCACATAGTGATAGGTTCCCACGTCGCCCTCACGCTGACGCGCAAGGATTGCCTTACCAGAACGCTCATTGCTGGTCATGCCCAGCGAAGCGTTGTACTGACCAGTAGCTGACTTGATGTCCTCAGATGCCCCCGCCTTAGCTTGCAAAAGGCCGCTGGACGCCATCGGAGGCTGGGCCCGCTGGGGTAGGGGCAAGACGCTACCTTGACCATCCGTAACGTCCGGGTTTACCTCCAAATACGGCCAGTTCTGGGTGTTGGCAGTCTTCCATTGGGTTTCATACCCCTCGAACTGGCCGCCGTAGCCGATGAACGGGGCTTTGGGGGCCAGCGCCAGCATCTCGGCTTCCTGCGATACCCAGTAGTTGTACATGCGCTGGGCGTCCTTGGCGTTGCGCACCAACCCCGACACGTACAGGCGACCATCGACCTCGAACTCATTACCGACCACACGCACCACGGGGATGTACTGACCAGCCCACTCGCGTTCTTCAAGAATCTCGTAGCCGTTGGTCTTACACCACTTGACTTTCTTGCGGTCGGACTGACGCTGGCGCAGGGGTTTGATGAACATCATCCGAAGCTGCTTGTCTTCGGGAGTGCCGTCAAACGCAGTCACGTTACCGGGGTATAGGTTCAGCGTGGCCTTGTCGTGGTCAATGTAGAAGTATTCGGCGATCCGAACCGTATTTTCGCTAATCCAGTTGCTGATTGACTGATCGCCCACGCCAAGCGACATCAGGGTCGTGATGGGCGCAGCGTCCGGGTACACCCGCTCGTACTCAGCCTTGGTCATGTCCTCAGTGATGAAGCACCAGCGGGCATCGGCACCGGTGGGGTCTTGAATCAGCGGGTCCATGTAAACCGAGAAGCTGTTGCGGATGCGCCCGATCTTGATGTCCTGATCGAACGTGGCCTCGTCGCAATACTCGGTCAGCAGACGGACGTAGCCTTCACCGTAGGAGACCTGGTTCTCACAGGCAGTGTCATAGGCCACGTCTGCGTCGGAGATGTACTCAATGTGGCGGATCACACCGCTGTAGACCTCGGCCACCTCGACATCGCCTTCGTCATCAGCCGGGATCACCTTGATACTGGGGCGGTTCATCCGCTGCTCGTTGGTGATCTGCTTGACGTGCTGTGGTAGCTTGTTAATGGTCAGCGTGGGGCGGGCGTTGATGGTCTGACCTTGAACCGCGCTACGAGTCTGGAGCACGTCAGCGGGCCACTGCCACTGGTTGTCCGGGGAGCCTGCGTAGAAGCGCAGGTCATCGAGTTCGCTCTCGCGGGTCTCAGACATGGCCGAGATCGCCATTGTCATGCGAGACCGGGCGATGGCCAGAATGTCCTCGGAACCGCCTTTTGACGGATACGGGCCGTTTTTTGCCACATTCGCTGCGGCCACGATTCCGATGTTGTCTTTCATGCGTCAAATACTCCGAGGGTGTGGGCCTCCCGCATCACGAGCAGGTGTTCACCCTGCCATTGCAAGTCTTGACCGATGGAATCACCAAACAGCACCCGATCACCGACTTTAACATCTGTGGCGTCAGGGCCAACAGAAATCACGGTGCCCGTACCCGTCTGTTTCTGTCGCAGCAGCACGAAAAGCTCGTGTTTTTCAAGGTCAGGTCGGACGATCAAACAGTCTTGGGGTGCTTGCAAAATCATTTCGTTCCTTTCGGGTAGGGATCTTGGCCAGCTTCGATACAGACAACCACGCGGCGCAGCTCAGCGGTTTGGGCGGCTCGGGCAGCGTCCCAAGCGACCTCGTAGGCGGTTTGGGCGTCGGCGGTTTGGGCGGCGACGTAGGCGGAGGCGTTGGCGGTGTCGTAGGCGACGTTGGCGACGTTGGCGGTGTCGTGGTCGGCGACGTAGGCGGCGGCGTTGGCGGCATGGGCAGCGGCGTTGGCAGCGGCGGCGTGGGCGGCGGCGACGGCGGTTTCGTGGGCGACGCAGTAGGCGACATGGGAGGCAGCGTATGCGGCGTCGGCGGCGGCGTCGGCGGCGGCGGCGTAGGCGGCGTCGCGGGCCGCATCAAGCTCATCTATCGTCGCCTCGCCATTGGCGAAGCGCTCGGCCACGTCCAGCGCCTCGATGCATCGCTGGTCAGGCATGAGGTGCTGCACCTGGCGGATGGACCACACGGCGAAAAGTCGCTTCTCGCGATCGTAGCCATCCACGGCGCGTAAACACCAGATTGTGTCTCGCACGCCGTTGCTGTCTAGAACAACCTCCAGGCTCAGCGGTTCGTCATCAGCCTTGGTCTTTCCCAAGTGGCGCCGCAGCTTCTGCCATCCGTCAGGGCAGGGGCTTTCTTTACGAATCTTCGCTAGCGTTGTTTTCATTTCGTGACTTTCGGGTAGGGGTCTTGTCCGGCGTCGATACAGGCGATCACGCGGCTAAGCTCAGCGGCTTGTGCTGCTCGGGCGGCGGCGAAGATCACTTTGTAGTCGCTACCGCGTTCGTCTGCGGCGAAGATCACTCTGTAGTCGGATGCTGCGGCGGCGGCGGATGCGGCGGCGTGGGCGGCGGTTTGGGTGTCGTAGGCGACGTAGGCGGCGGCGGTTTGGGTGTCGTAGACGGCGTGGGCGGCGGCGTTGGCGGTGTCGTAGGCGACGTAGGCGGCGGCGTTGGCGGCGGCGTTGGCGGTGTCGTGGTCGGCGGCATAGGCGGCGGCGTCGCGGGCTGCGACAAGCTCATCTATCGTCGCCTCGCCATTGGCGTATCGCTCGGCTACGTCCAGCGCATCGATGCTTCGCTTGTCAGGCATGAGGTGCTGCACCTGGCGAACGCACCACACGGCGAAAAGTCGCTTTTCCCGGTTGTAGCCATTCACAGCTCGTAAGCACCAAGTAGCGTCTGTCAGACCATTGCTATCAAGAACGGTTGCTAGGCTCAGCGGCTCATCATCAGCCCCGGTCTTTCCCAAATGGCGCAACAGCTTCTCCCAGCCGTCAGGGCATGGACTTGCTGCGCGAATCTTCGCTAGCGTTGTTTTCATTTTGTTCCTTTCGGGTAGGGGTCAGTGTCGTCACGACCCCATCCAAGATGTTGAAACAGCCCCAGTCTGCGCGTTGCGCCTGGGTGCTGTGCGATCATTGTACTCCCGATGTGCAACAGGAAACGCAAAAGTCACGGCGATGGCGTCAGCGGCATCTGGTGAGGCCAGACCACGGGCTTTCATCTCCTTCTTGCCCTCCAGGAAGATGGTGCCCGCAGAGTTCGGCTTCTTCATCGGCCCGACCAGATCGGCCCTGAGGAGCCTGTCCTGCGGCAAACTGGCCGACTTGATCCAATCGCGCATAGCCCCCCAAATCTCGGCCCTCTTGTTACCCCACATTACAGGGTTTTTGGCTTTCCACCCGAAGTTGACCCCGCGCACTTTGTACTTCTGCTCGGTCAACCTATCAAGGACGCCATACCCGAGCCCACCCTCGTCGATCACGGTGAGCGCCGGTCGATATTCCTCGATGGCGTCGATCACATGGCCCACGGTAGTCATGGTGTCGTCGCCACGAAACCGCTTGATGGACACAATGTCACGCCCACGGCGCACGGCGATCACGGTGCTGTCCATGCCACCCCGTGCCGGGTCCACACCGATCACGACGGGCGCGGTCATGTCCTTGTACTGGGGTCGTTTCATGGCGTCATCGACGAGGTGGGGCGCAATGAACTGGTCTTGACCGCTCTTAGGGAAATCTCCATAGACCTCGACCCGTGCTTCGTCGGAGTCCTCGCCGTACTCCTCGATGATCTGCTGGTAAATGGTCTTGTCGGTGCCCTCGACGGTGCGAGCGTCGATCTTCTCAGACTCCCAGAAGTCGCGCTTATTGCCGTCCACTGACTCGTAGAAATATCCAGTGTTGCGCCGACCGTTGCTGAACGCGAACCAGTATCGGTCGAGGATGTTCTCGGTGAAGAACCCCGCAGCCACGGACCAGATGCTGTCTGGGATACCCGACGCTTCGTCGAAGATCACCATCATGCCGTCCATGTTGTGCACACCGGCATAGGCGTCGGGGTTCTCCTCGCTCCATAGCTTACCCTCGGCACCCCAGTAGCGGGTGCCTTTACGCAGGTCACGCTCAACCAACTCGGTCAGCCACTGCGCAGGGTTCAGGCTCGTGGCCGTCGGCTCCCACCAGTGAGCATTGATAGCCATCGTGACCCACTTGGTGAGTTCACCCCACGTCACCTTGCGCAACTGGTTCTCGCTGTTGGCCGACACGATGACGCTTGACCCAATCCGAGTGGTCAGCATCCACAGGATCAGCCACGACACGAGTGCTGACTTGCCGACACCACGACCCGATGACACGGCCCGCCTGAGCGCGTCGATCAGGTCGCCCTCGGTCAGCTTACCCCGGTTCTCTTTGATGAAGTCCCGTATCCTGCGCAGCATTCTCCTCTGCCAAGCCCGAGGCGCCTTGAAGTGTTCGAGTGGGGTGTTCTTCTGCCCCCAAGGAAACGCAAAGAGCACAAACGACTCTGGGTCATCCTTGATGTTAGGACTCCAAAGCTGCGTCATGAGCATCTGCTCCTCTTCGGGGCTGTATCTCATTTTTTGCATCAGCCGTTCTCCAGTCTCGGGGTCACGTCAACCACCTCCGCATCGATTACCCGTGCCTGAGCCTGCGCCAGCGCCTCAGTAATCGAGATCGTCCCACCTAACTCGATCTGCTTAGTTTCCCCGTACCGCTTGCGGTTGTGGGCGCCCATGAGCCACTTGCGCGTGTCGATGCGCAGCTTGTCCCGGTTCACCGTGTCGTTGCTGGCCGGGTCAATGGCGCCCACGCCATCGGCAATCTCAAGAATCTCCCCGGCCAGGAACTCGGTGCGCATCTCCTGCGCTTCTTTGAACCGTTCGTGGCGTTGGGGGTCGCGTTTGACCCAGCGCAGGAAATCCTCATAGGACACGACCCGATGGTCGTCTTCGATCAAGGACTGAAGGGAGCGGCCACGATAGATATCCTCGATGACGCGCTCGAAGATTTGCTCGTATTCGAGATGGCGCAACTCACGCGCTGACTTGGAGGTACGCGGGGGCTTGGGGTCTGGGCACGACAGCCAGTTTGGTAATGGGGATTCACCGGTGACAACCGTGCCTAGGGAATAAGTGTTGCCCTGTTCCATAGTGCTGTGATGGTATCACGATCTATGAATTTGTGGAACGGGGGATAACGGAACCCGTTGGGTTTTTAGTTTTTGAAAAATTTTCACGGGGTCTGTGGTGCCTGCGTAGACGAAACCATGACCCTCTCGGCCCTCCCCCTCCCCCTCCCGGCACCCCGGGCACCCCGGGCACCCCGGCACCCCGGCACCCCGGGCACCAGCGGGTCAAGACGCCCCACCCCTAGGCCCCACCCCTAGGCCCAATGGGTCAATGCACCCTTGGCATCCTAGCCCAGGGCCCCAGTGGGTCAAGACGCCCCAAAGACCCGCTGGGTCGGGGTGTCGCGGGGGGCTTTGGTGCGGTGGATCGGGCTGTTGGTCAATGCACCCGCTGGGTCAAGAGTCGGTCGAAAAGCGGGGAAAAAGACGGACCCAGTGGGGCAAAAAATGGGGTGGTGACAAAAGGCCCTTTCGCGCCCAGGAGATATTTGGTAGAGCACTTTTCGAAAGGGTCTTTTTTTCTGGATTTTCAGGATCCGACCCCCCGGACCAAAAGGGCCGGCTGTCACCGGGTCATCGACTCGCCACCCAGTGGGGAGCCCAGCATCTTTTTTTTCACTGCCCTATTGACATGCTGACCCAATGGGGTAAAGTGCAGACATCGCACCACGGAGCGCCCCGACAGGGGCTGGAGATAGAGATGACCACAATCGAACTTGATGACGCCCTCTGCGCACTGAGCGCAGAGGCCCAAGCAGCCTTCGCGGCTTGGGTAGTGGCCTGCACCCCCGCGCTGGCGGAGCGTGCCCAAGCGGCGGTGGCCGCTAAATCGACCCTCGTTCGGGGGGTTCGTGTGGTATCCCTCTCTCACGAGGCTGCGCTTCTCGCCACCCGGCAATCGCCGGTGGAAGAGTTCGAAGCATCATATGCTTCCACCCGAGGCGCCCACGCCCACTGGGTCGCCCGGGCAGCCTGAGAGTGCCCCCACTGCGCCTGACGGGCGCAGTGAGATGCACTTTCGCATTTTTATACGTCCCCGAAAGGGGCAGGAGATACACCATGAGCCGCACCACCACCGCCCTCCTCGCCGACCTGCGCGACACCGCGCTGAGGGCAGGAGTCCCTGCCCGCCACGCCGAAATCGGGCGGCAAAGCCCTATTCAGCTTGCTCGCTCGGTGGCGAGCTACTGCCATGAGCGCGCCCGCTCCTCAAACAAAGAAGCGGCGACCAGCCGCTTCAACCCCAGCTTCGTGACAGCGAAGCTGGGTGCGCGCGAAAGCGCAAAAGAGGAGGCGGGCCTTTTCGGGTACGGCGCGACAGGCGGGCTGTCCCGTGAGCGCATCCAGCCCGGGGCATCGTGGGATGAGGTCAGAGATGCCTTCTACGGAGTCATCGCCGACCTGACGGAGGGCATGACCCGGTCGGTCAATGACGCGCTGGACGCAATCCGCGCTGGGGGCGGGGATATTGGCGATCTTCACGTCGCCCACTACGGGGTCGACGGCGGGTACCACATGGATCGCCACGCACTGGTAGGGGACCTGCGTGGCGGGTGCTGCCCGTTCGGGACACTGTGGGAGCTATTCGGACTCCCCGCAGATGAGACGGAGAAGGCCATCGCGGGGCGCATTTTCGGTGCGTAAGCGCCGGTGGAAGAGTGTGATGCACTTTCGCATTTTTACGCCCCGAAAGGGGCAGGAGAACGACATGACCACCATCATCAATCTGACCCCGCACGCCCTCACCATCGAGGGCGTCGGCACCATCGAGCCCTCGGGCACGGTGGCCCGCGTCGCCACCGTGCGGGACGCCTGCCCATCGCTGGGCGGCATCCGCATCACCGCCCAATCGCTGGGCGACGTGGTGGGACTCCCCGCCCCCGCCGACGACACGATTTACATCGTGTCCGGCATGGTCCTTGAGGCCGTGCGCGGCCTGCGCCGTGGCGCCGACGTTTTCGCGCCAGACACCGGCGCGGATGCGATCCGCAACGATCGGGGGCAGATCGTGGCCGTGCGCGGCTTGGTCTGCTGACCCATTTTTTTACGCCCCGACAGGGGCAGGAGATACACCATGAGCACGATCGAAGTCACTTGCGCCCAGCGCCAATTCGCGGGCGCCGTCCGAGTAGGCGAGTACGTCGCCTGGTGGGTGTCGGATGATCGCCAGTCATCCCTGCCGATGGCATTCGGCAGCCACCCAACCGCCGCCGAGGCGGTGGCCGATGCCGAGGCCGGGGGGCGCCTGCCCGACGTGGCCCTTGAGGGTGGCGCCTACGAGGCAGCCCTCGTCGTCGCCGATGCCGAGGCCGAAGACGCCTGAGAGCGCCCCCACTGCGCCCAGGTGGGCGCAGTGAGATGCGCTTTCGCATCTTTTACGCCCCGAAAGGGGCAGGAATAAGACCATGATCACCATCGAAACCCGCCTTTTTTGCAAGGCCTTGAGGTTCGCTTCTGCGTGCGCCGCGAGAAAGGACATCCGCTTCTATTTGCTCGGCGTTCGAGTCGAGGCGGTGGGCGACACGCTGACCCTTTGCGGCACCGACGGCGCACGCATCGCAGTGTGTGCACTGCGTATTGACAGCGATTCGATGACCGACCTATCGCTGACGATAGGCAACGACGACGTGAAGCGAATCCTGGCCGCGTTCGGCAAAGACAAAGGCCAAATCGTACTGAGGTCAGAACGTCAAGCGGACCAGGTGCCTACCTTGATAGTCGAGGCCGGGGGCGTGATCCTGCGGATTAAGGCGGTGGGCGGGGTGTTTCCGGACTACCGCCGTGTGATTCCCCCGACCGATCGAGAGCAGGGGGGTATGCCCATCATCGATGCTCTTCTCATGGCAGAAGCCTGCACGGCGCTAGAGCCGCTTGCGGGCAAGCTCAAAACCAGCTGCCCCGTTCGATTCGATTCGACCGGCAACCCCGGGGCCTCGGTTGTGGTGCGCCCTTCGGTCATCGACGACACCCGAGTGACTGAATTGCTGGTTGTCATTGCGCCGATTCGTGTCTGAGAGCACCCCCGCAGCGCCCAGGCGGGTGCTGCGAGATGCGCTTTCGCATTTTTATACGTCCCCGAAAGGGGCAGGAGATACACCATGAGCACGACCATCGCCCTTGCCCATCTTGACAAGGGCCAGATTTGGCACACTTTAGAAGCCATCGGAGGGCACCACGATCGCGAGATGCGGCTCTTTGCCGTGTGGTGTGCACGTCAGGTGCAGCACCTCATGCCTAACCAGCAGGGCATCGATGCGCTGGACGTGGCCGAGCGCTTCGCCAATGGCGAGGCGTCGATAGATGAGCTTGACGCGGCCCGAACCGCAGCCGCAGCCAACGCGGCCCGAACCGCCGTCGCCCACGCCGTCGCCCACGCCACCGCCGCCAACGCCGCCGCCTACGCCCGCTACCACGCCAACGCCGCCGCCCACGCCGTCGCCCACGCCACCGCCGCCCACGCCACCGCCGCCAACGCTGCCGCCAACGCCCGCTACCACGC
>Ga0228698_1000365_pt1 | contig 38235 bp, 36 predicted proteins | sample McNCre117_Aug_MG_FD_178015 | JGI IMG/M metagenome (GOLD analysis project Ga0228698, IMG submission 178015) | Freshwater microbial communities from McNutts Creek, Athens, Georgia, United States - 1-17_Aug_MG | ecosystem: Environmental > Aquatic > Freshwater > Creek | place: USA: Georgia... | reverse complement strand
GGGGTCGATGCGCCCGGATCTGCCGATGCGGCCGATGCGGCCGGCGCGGCGGGTGCGCAGTTGCGCACGCCGGCGGTGCAGGCGCTGCTGCTCGATCTGCTCGCCGCGTCGCTCTGACGCGGCGCCTGCGCGTCAGGCGCCGCCGCCCCAGGCATCGGCCACCTTCGGCACGATGCAGTCCGGGCCGAGCCGGTCCGCAAAGCCGGAACGGCGGATCAGCCCCAGCGGCTGCGCGTTGACCTCGGCCAGCAGCAGCACTGTGCCCTGGCGGTGCAGCACGCGGTGCAGCTGCTCCAGCGCGTCCAGGCCCGAGGTGTCCATCGAGATCATGCGGTGCATCTCCAGCACCAGCACGCGGGTGTCGGGCGCCAGGCGCGCCGGCAGTTCCTCGATCTTGCCCACCGCGCCGAAGAACAACGAGCCGAAGAGCTCGAAGACCTGCACCCCCGGCGGCAGGGGGCCCCCGGCGTGCGGCTGGACGGTGAACAGCGAACTCATCCGCACGATGAAGAAGGCGCAGGCCAGCAGCAGGCCCACCTCCACCGCGATCGTCAGGTCGAACACCACGGTGAGGAAGAAGGTGCCCAGCATCACCGTGCGGTAGGGCAGCAGGAAGTGCTTGAGCCGGGCGAACTCGCGCCACTCGCCCATGTTCCAGGCCACGAACATCAGGATGCCCGCGAGTGCCGCCAGCGGCACGTGCAGCGCCAGCGGCGCGGCGACCAGCACGACGATCAGCAGCGCCGCGGCGTGCACCATGCCGGCCACCGGGCTGACCGCGCCGGCGCGCACGTTGGTGACGGTGCGCGCGATGGTGCCGGTGGCCGGAATGCCGCCGAAGAAGGGCGCGACGAAGTTGGCCACGCCCTGGGCCATCAGCTCCTGGTTCGGGTCGTGGCGGGGCAGCTCGGTCATGTTGTCGGCCACCCGGGCGCAGAGCAGCGACTCGATCGCGCCCAGCAGCGCGATCGTGATCGTCGGGATCAGCAGCTGCTTGGCGGTGGTCCAGCTGAATTCCGGCAGGTCGAAGTGCGGCAGCTGCTGCGGGATGCCGCCGAAGCGCGAGCCGATCGTCTCAACGTCCAGCCCGAGCAACGCGGTCACCAGCGTGGCCGCCACCAGGGCGACGATGGTGCCGGGCAGGTGCGCGGCGATGCGCTTGAGGGTGGCGGATCTCCCCGTCGGGGCCGTGTCCATCCGGTAGGACTTGGGCCACAGCACCACCGTGGCCAGGCAGGCTGAGGCGATGGCCACCGCCGCCGCGTTGGTCGACGGCAAGTGGCGCGCCAGCACGGCGATCTGGGTGAAGAAGTCCGCCGGCAGCTTGTCGATCTTCAGGCCGAGGAAGTCCTTCACCTGCGACAGCCCGATCAGCACCGCGATGCCGTTGGTGAAGCCGATGACGATGGACACCGGGATGTAGCGCACCAGCGCACCCAGCTTGAACCAGCCGAGCAGGAACAGCGTGACGCCGGCCAGCGAGGTGGCGATCAGCAGGTTGGCCAGCCCGTAGCGCTCGACGATGCCGTAGACGATGACGATGAAGGCGCCCGCCGGCCCGCCGATCTGCACGTGCGAGCCGCCCAGCGCGGAGATCAGGAAGCCGGCGATGATGGCGGTGAACAGGCCCGCTTCGGGCTTGACGCCCGAGGCGATCGCAAAGGCCATCGCCAGCGGCAGGGCGACGATGCCCACCGTCAGGCCGGCACCAAGGTCAGCAAAAAATTGCGCCCGGCCATAGCCGGGCAGCACGTCAAGCAGACGCGGTCGGAATCGATGCAGTGAGGCGGACAAAAGGGTTCCTCCGGTGGGCGGGGCAGACGCAGGCGGCGTTGCCGGCCGGAGGGCCGCAGTGGTGCAGTCGCACGATGAAGCGCCGACGCCGGGACAGGGCCCAGACCTGCGGATCTTCGAGCAGCACGGCGGTCATCACCCGCCGATTGTGCCGCGCCAGGCGGTGATCCGGCCCTGCGGCCTACCCGGAGCCACCGCCTCAGCGCACCAGCCGCAGTTTGCGCAGCAGCTTGCCGATGAACACCTGTCGGCGAACCCGCGACGCCGGCACCGGCGAGGCCGCGCGCACCGGGGGGCGGCGCGACAGCGTGGCAAAGCGCTCGCGCGTCATCACCTCGATCTGGGCCGTCTTGTACGGCAGGTGCAGGACCGGGCCCAGCTCGTAACCCGCCTGCTGGCACAGGATGAGCATGCGCTCATTGCGCAGGTCGGGCTCGGCGATCACGCGCTGGACCGCCGGGTCGCTGAACAGGTAGTCGGTCGCGGCGGTGAGGATGTAGAAGCCAATCGCCCGCACGCTGCCCTTGCGCTGCTCAGGCGGTGCCACCAGCAGGTGAAAGCCTCGATCGGTGGGTTGGACGCCCTTGTAATGCTGCGCCAGCGGATCCTGCGACGGCCGGTAGTCTTCCAGCAGGAAGAGCGGCTCGCTCGATTCGTCCAGCGTGCCGATCAACAGCTTGTGCTCGGGCCGCTTGGCGATGCGGCTGCGGTAGGACGCCCGCAGCTCGTCGAGGCTGCAGCCCTGCATGCCCCAGAACTCGGCGTAGTCGCGGGTGACCCAGTCGTGCAGAACGGGCGCGTCCCGCTCCAGGTCCAGCGGCCGCAGCCGGATGGTGCAGGTGCCGGCAAAGTCGGTCACGTGGCAAGGGGGGAGCGGTGCTTGCATGAGGGCCTGTTGCGGAGGGCTGCAGTTGGAGACGGGGGGTGAAGAGCGGCCACTCTACAGGGCCGCGCCGTTGCGCGACAACTTTCGCCGGCCCGTCGGACCGAGCCCTCCCGGGCGGGTGTGGCACACAACCGACGACCCGCGCTTCGGGGGGGCGATCTGCGGTGGCCTCGGCGTTAACGCACCCGCATGCCCGGCTGCGCGCCCGGGAAGGGCTCCAGCACGAAGACGCCCGGGTTCGCCTTCTCGTCGGCGTGGCTGGCCGCCAGCACCATGCCCTCGCTGACGCCGAACTTCATCTTGCGCGGCGCCAGGTTGGCCACCATCACCGTCAGCTTGCCTTCCAGGTCCGCCGGCTTGTAGGCGCTGGCGATGCCCGAGAAGACGTTGCGCGTGCGCCCTTCGCCCACGTCCAGCGTCAGGCGCAGCAGCTTGGTCGAGCCCTCCACCGCCTCGGCCTTGACGATCTTGGCGATGCGCAGGTCCACCTTCGTGAAGTCGTCGATCTTGATCTCGGGGGCGAGGTCCTCGCCGCCGGGGACGACCTTCTCCGGTTCCGGGGCCGCGGGCGGCTCGAACAGGGCCTCCAGCAGCTTCGGGTCCACGCGCTGCATCAGGTGCTGGTAGGCGCCGATCGTGTGCGCGCCCAGCGCCCGGTCGGCCGCCTTGAAGTCCAGCGGCTCGACCTGCAGGAAGGCCTCGACCTGCGTGGCCAGCGCCGGCAGCACCGGCTTGAGGTAGATCGTCAGCAGGCGGAAGGCCTCGATGCACACCGAGCAGACGTCCTGCAGCACCGCGTCCTGGCCGGCCTGCTTGGCGATTTCCCAGGGCTTGTTCGCATCGACGTACTCGTTGACCCGGTCGGCCAGCGCCATGATCTCGCGCAGCGCCTTGCCGTACTCGCGGCCCTCGTAGAGCTGCGTGACCGTGGCGCGGTGGGCGCGCAGCGTGTCCAGCAGGGTGCGGCCCTCGACGCCCAGGTCGCCCGACAGCCGGCCGCCAAAGCGCTTGGCGATGAAGCCCGCCGCCCGCGAGGCGATGTTGATGTACTTGCCGACCAGGTCCGAGTTGACGCGCAGGACGAAGTCGTCCGGGTTGAAGTCCACGTCCTCGACGCGCGCGTTCAGCTTCGCGGCGATGTAGTAGCGCAGCCACTCCGGGTTCATGCCCAGGCCGAGGTACTTCAGCGGGTCGATGCCGGTGCCACGGCTCTTGCTCATCTTCTCGCCGCCGTTGACGGTGATGAAGCCGTGCACGAAGACGTTGGTCGGCGTCTTGCGGCCGCTGAAATGCAGCATCGCCGGCCAGAACAGCGTGTGGAAGTAGGTGATGTCCTTGCCGATGAAGTGGTACTGCTCCACCGCCGGGTCGGCGATGAACGCTTCATAGCTGCGCGCCTCGCCGTACTTCGCCTTCGGGCCGCCCTTGTCAAACCAGTTCTTCAGCGAGGCCAGGTAGCCGATCGGCGCATCCAGCCAGACGTAGAAGTACTTGCCCGGCGCGTCCGGGATCTCGATGCCGAAGTAGGGCGCATCGCGGCTGATGTCCCAGTCGCCCAGGCCGCCGTTGCCCTCGTCGTCCTTGGTGAACCACTCCTTCACCTTGTTGAGCACCTCGGTCTGCAGGCGGCCGTTCTCGTGCGTCCACTGCTCCAGGAAGCCCGCGCAGCGCGGGTCGCTCAGCTTGAAGAAGTAGTGCTCGCTGCTGCGCAGCACCGGCGTGGCGCCCGACAGCGCCGAGTACGGGTTCTTCAGCTCGGTGGGGGCGTACACCGCGCCGCAGGACTCGCAGGAGTCGCCGTACTGGTCCTTGGCGCCGCACTTCGGGCACTCGCCCTTGATGAAGCGGTCGGGCAGGAACATGCCCTTGTTCGGGTCGTAGAACTGCTCGATCGAGCGCACCTCGATCAGCTCGTTCTTGCGCAGCGCCAGGTAGATCGCCTGCGCCAGCTCGTGGTTCTCCACGCCGTCGGTGGAGTGCCAGTTGTCGAAGGCGATGTGGAAGCCGTCGAGGTACTCCTTGCGGCCCGCTGCGATGTCGGCCACGAACTGCTGCGGCGTCTTGCCCGCCTTCTCGGCCGCGATCATGATCGGCGCGCCGTGCGCGTCGTCGGCGCCGACGAAGTGCACCTGGTGGCCCAGCATGCGCTGCACCCGCACCCAGATGTCGGCCTGGATGTACTCCATGATGTGGCCGATGTGGAACTTGCCGTTGGCGTAGGGCAGGGCGGTGGTGACGAAGAGCTGGCGGGTCATGGGGCGGCGTCGATCGGTTCGGCGCACCTGCAACGCTGTGGCGTGGGCCACCGCCACTGCTGGTGCGGCTAAACGCCGATTCTAGGAGGCGTGGCGTGCGCGGGGTACCCGTGGGCGCGATGGGCCACGTGGACGTGACGGCGCGGTGTCGTGCACACGCCGACTTGCGTATCCACAGAGAATCCAGGCCTGCATGCCGACGGCTACACTGCCCTGCGCTTACCCCCCCAACCTGTCCACTCCGCCTCCTTCGCGCCATGCCGATCACTGAAGCCGCCGTCCGTGCCGTCCTCCAGACCGTTGTCGATCCGAACACCGGGCGGGATTTCGTCAGCGGCAAGCAGCTGCGCAACCTGTCGGTCGACGGGGCGGACGTGGCCTTCGACGTCGAGTTGGGCTACCCCGCCAAGAGCCAGATCCCGGCGCTGCGCCGCCAGCTGATCGACGCGGTCAAGCAGGTGCCGGGCGTAGCCAACGTCAGCGCCAACCTGAGCAGCAAAATCACCGCCCACGCGGTGCAGCGCGGCGTGCAGCTGCTGCCGGGCGTGAAGAACATCGTGGCCGTGGCCTCCGGCAAGGGCGGCGTGGGCAAGAGCACCACCGCCGTCAACCTGGCGCTGGCGCTGGCCGCCGAGGGCGCCAAGGTGGGCGTGCTGGACGCCGACATCTACGGCCCGAGCCTGCCGACGATGCTGGGCATCGAGGGCGCGCCCGAGAGCCAGGACGGCAAGACCATGGAGCCGATGGAAGGCCACGGCCTGCAGGTGATGTCCATCGGCTTCCTGGTGGACAACGACCAGGCGATGATCTGGCGCGGCCCGATGGCCACCCAGGCGCTGGAGCAGCTGCTGCGCCAGACCAACTGGCGCGACCTGGACTACCTCGTGGTCGACATGCCCCCGGGCACCGGCGACATCCAGCTCACGCTGTCGCAGAAGGTGCCGGTCACCGGCGCGGTGATCGTCACGACCCCGCAGGACATCGCGCTGATCGACGCGCGCAAGGGCCTGTCGATGTTCCAGAAGGTCAGCGTGCCCATCCTGGGCCTGGTCGAGAACATGGCGGTGTACTGCTGCCCGAACTGCGGCCACGTCGAGCACATCTTCGGCGCCGAGGGCGGCCAGCGCATGGCCGAGGAGCTGGGTCTGGCCTTCCTGGGCGCGCTGCCGCTGAACCGCTCGATCCGCGAGCAGGCCGACGCCGGCAAGCCGACCGTGGCGGCGGACCCCGACGGCGAGCTCGCCGCGCTCTACAAGGCCGTGGCCCGCCAGGTGGCGGTGAAGATCGCCGATCAGTCGAAGGACTACTCGTCGAAGTTCCCGACGATCACGGTGTCGAAGAACACCTGAGCCTGCTCAGCGGCGCCGCCATATGACCGGCGGTCATGTGCTTCGGCGCGATCGGTATTTGGCAAGTTCCGCGCTTGCAGGCACAGTGGCCGCCGATGCCACTGCGGGCCGGGGGCCCGCGCCGGCCCCCGCGGAGCCCGACCATGCCCGAGCCGACCCGATCGACGATTTCACCTTGCCCTGAGCGGCCACCGATCCGGGCGGCCGTGGCCAGCGCCATGATGTGCGGCGCCCTGCTGCTCAGTGCCGGACCAGCCCAGGCGCAGGTACAGGAGGCCCAGGCCGCGGCCGATTCGCCCTCGCTCAACGCCCGCCAGACGCGCACCTGGGCCGCCACCTGCGCGGCCTGCCACGGCACCGACGGGCGCGATCAGGGCGCCATTCCGGCCATCGCCGGGCGCGGCGCGGACACGCTGTACCGAGCGCTGATCGAGTTCAAGACCGGCCAGCGGCCCGCCGCGACGGTGATGCCGCAGCACGCCAAGGGCTACAGCGACGAGGAGCTGCGCCGCCTGGCCGAGTACTTCGCGGCGCTGGCCGTGCGTTGAAGGGAGACTGACCATGACCGTTCAACGACGCCGCCTGCTCACCGCCGCCGCCGCCGCGGGCGCCGCCACGCTGGGCCTGCCCGGCTGCGCCAGCTTCATCGGCCGCGCGCCCATCGGCCGGGTGGTGGTGATCGGCGCCGGCTTTGGCGGCGCCACCGCCGCCAAGTACATCCGCCTGTGGGAGCCGCGCATCGAGGTGACGCTGGTGGAGCGCAACGAGCGCTTCGTCTCCTGCCCGATCAGCAACCTGGTGCTGGCCGGCACGGAGACGATCGAGGCGATCACGCGGGGCTACGACGGGCTGGACCAGTACGGCGTGAAGCGCGTGCACGACGAGGCGGTGGCGATCGACTTCGACCGGAAGCTGGTCCGCCTGGCGCGTGGCGAGCCGCTGCCCTACGACCGGCTGATCGTCGCGCCGGGCATCGACTTCCAGTTCGACGCGGTGCCGGGCCTGGCCGCGGCCCACGCCAGCGGCCAGGTGCTGCACGCCTGGAAGGCGGGCGCCGAGACCGTGGCGCTGCGCCGCCAGCTTGAGGCGCTGCCCGATGGCGGCGTCTTCGCCCTCGCGATCCCGAAGGCGCCGTACCGCTGCCCGCCGGGGCCCTACGAGCGCGCCAGCCTGATCGCCCAGTACTTCCAGCGCGCCAAGCCGCGGTCCAAGGTCCTGGTGCTCGACGCCAACCCGGAGATCGTCTCCAAGAAGGGCCTGTTCGAGAAGGCCTGGCGCGAGCTCTACCCCGGGGTCATCGACTACCGCCCGAACAGCGAGCTGCTGGAGTTCGACGCCGCGGGTCGCACCGCCAAGCTGCTCACCGAAGACGTGCAGGCGGACCTGTTCAACATCATCCCGGCGCAGCGGGCCGGGCGCGTCGCCGCGCCGCTGATCACGGTGAACAACCGCTGGGTGGGCGTGGAGTTCCAGGGCTTCGAGTCGCTCAAGGTGCCGGGCGTGCACGTGATCGGTGACGCCATCGCCGCCGCCCCGGCGATGCCCAAGTCCGGCTTCATGGCCAACAACCACGCCAAAACGCTGGCCGACGCGGTGATCGCCCACCTGACCGGCCAGCCGGTCAACCCCACGCCGATCCTCACCAACACCTGCTACAGCTTCGTCTCGGACCGCGAGGCGGTGCACGTGGCCTCGGTGCACAAATGGGACGCGGCGCAGAAGACGCTGGCCCCGGTGCCGGGCGCGGGCGGGCTCTCCGCGGCGCGCAATGCGCTGGAAGCCAGCTACGCGCGCACCTGGGCGCGCAACATCTGGGCGGACATGCTGACCTGACGCGCGGCGCCCAGTGGTGCCTCCCGCGTGACGTCACGAGCCATGGCGGAGAATTCCGGGACGATGACGAACTTCACCCCCCTGGCCGCCCTGCTCGGCGGCATCCTGATCGGCGCCGCGGCGGTGCTGCTGCTCTGGCTGAACGGCCGCGTCGCCGGCGTCAGCGGCATCGCTGGTGGGCTTTGGTTCGCCCGCGCGGGCGAGCGCAACTGGCGCCTGCTCTTCCTGGCCGGGCTGATGCTGGGCGCGCTGCTCTGGGCGTGGTTCGGAACCGGCCCAGCGCAGTCGGCGCGCAGCGGTTTTCCCGTGCCGCTGCTGCTGATCGCCGGCCTGCTGGTCGGCTACGGCTCGTCGATGGCCAACGGCTGCACCAGCGGCCACGGCGTGTGCGGGCTGGCGCGCCTGTCGCCGCGCTCGCTGGCGGCGGTGGCGGTGTTCCTGTCGGTGGCGCTGGTGACGACCTACGTCACCCGCCACGTTCTCCATCTCGGTTGAAGGCCGAACGCGATGAAGACCGTCTTGAAAAGCATCGCCGCGCTGGCCTCGGGCACGGTGTTCGGCCTGGGCCTGTCGATCGCGCAGATGACCGATCCGCGCAAGGTGCAGGCCTTCCTCGATGTCGCCGGCGACTGGGACGCGAGCCTGATGCTCGTGCTCGGGGGCGCCGTGCTGACCGCGGCGGTGGGCTTTCGCGTCGTGCTCGGGCACGGCCAGCCGCTGTGGGCGGCGCGCTTTCACCTCTCCGAACTGCGCCGCATCGACGCCGCGCTGCTGGGCGGCTCGGCGCTGTTCGGCGTGGGCTGGGCGTTGGCGGGCTACTGTCCCGGCCCGGCGATCGCGTCGCTGGCCACCGCGCCGATCACGGGCAATGCCGAGCTGCTCTGGCTCGTGCCCGCGATGCTGGCGGGCTCCGGCCTGCGGCGTTGGCAGACCACGCGGCGCGCGCTTGCGGGGCTGGCGGGGCCGGCGGCGCTGGACGCGACCCGCTGACGACGGCGGAAGAAAAACGGCGATCGCCTTGGGCGATCGCCGGTGAAACTGCGGCCACTCGTGAAGCGCAGTGCGAAGAGACCGAGGAGAGGGCCCCGGCGCCGGGCTCAGAGCTCGCTGAAGTCGTAGCGCAGGCCGATGCCGAAGCTGCGCGGCGCGCCGGGCGAGTAGAAGGTCGAGCTCTGCACCGGATAGCCGGCGGCCGCGGAGCCCCCGTAGGCCCGAGCCTGGTAGGCGCCGTTGCTGTTGAACGCGGCCGAGCCCAGCTGGGCCGCCGTGGTGTAGCGCCGGTCGGCCAGGTTCATCACGCTGGCGAAGACCTTCAGGGCCGAGGTGGGCTGCCAGCTGGTGCTCAGGTTGAACACCGCATAGCCCGGGTTGCGGCCTGAGCCGAGGTAGAGGTTGCCGTCGGCCTCGTGGGCGCCGTTCTCGTTGCCGCGCGCCAGGCTGGACGACACGCCCACGCCGCTGACTTCGACCTCGACTTCCGGTGCCGGCATCCAGGCCACCGCCAGCTTGAGCTGCTGGCGCGGGATCAGCGGGATGCGGTCGCCCGGTCGGATGTCGATCGTGCCCTCCAGCCCGCCGCCGCTGCTGTTGCTGCTGTTGGCCGATCCATTGACGGTTTCAGCGCTGCGGAAGGTGGCGTCCAGCCAGGTGTAGGCCGCACTCAGGCGCCATTCGGACAGCTTGGTGCTGCCGCTCATCTCGATGCCCTGGCGGCGCGTCTGGCCGAAGTTCTTGAAGTAACCGTAGCCGGCCTGGTTGTCGGCCACGAAGAGGATGTCGTCGCGGTTGTCGGCGCGGAAGGCGCCGACGTGCCACTCGGTGCGCCCGCCGTCCAGCCGCCCGCGCAGGCCGATTTCGGCGGTCTGGGTGACCACTTGGCGCAGCGGCGGGTCGCCCGCCATCGCGTTGGGCAGTTTGCAGGGCTGCTCGGGGTTGGCGCAGCCCAGCTCGATCGCGGTGGGCGCGCGGCTGCTCTGCGCGTAGCCGACGTAGCCGCCCACGGCGGACGACAGCGCCCAGGTCAGGCCCAGGGCCGGGTTGAATCGGCTGAAGGTGTGATCGCCGTCGAGCGAATCGCTGCCTCCGCCCGGGTGGATGCGATCTTCATTGACGACGTGGGTGCGGTTGTAGCGGCCCGACAGCGTCAGGTGCAGGCCCGGGCTCAGCGTCACTGTGTCGGTGCCGAACAGGCTGGCGGTTCGGCTGCGGCTGGTCATGTCCACGCGGTTGTCCAGCGGCACCCCATCCACGTTGCCGCCACTGACGCCGTCGGCCCAGGCGTTGACGCCTGTGACGCTGCGGTCGGCGTTCAGGTAGCCCAGCTGCGTCGACTGCTGATAAGCGACGCGGCTGGCGTCCCAGGCGGTGCCCACCGCGTAGCGGTGCTCCATCCCCTCGACGGCCTTGCGGCCGCTGACCTGCAGGTTGAAGCCGCCGTTCTCCTGCACGCTCTGGCCGTAGTTGAGCAGGCCGTTGCACTTCTCGCCGGGCTCATCGCCCTGCAACGCCTGGGCGATGCAGCGCAGGTAGGGGAAGGGCGTGTTGGCCGCGTTGATCGTTGCCGGGTAGGCGATGCCCGCGGCGGTCAGCGCGGCCTTGTCGGCCGCCGACAGCGTGTAGACCGACTGGTTGAGTGAACCGCCGTTGACGTCGCCATTGAGCGTGCGTGAGGTCATGCCGCGCAGGTAGACGTTGCCCGACAGCGTGCGTTCGGGCGTCAGCGCGTGGCTGAACTCGAAGGTCGCGCCATTGCTGTGGTTGTGGGTGGTGTCGGGCTTGGTGTAGACGCTGGACCAGCTGCTGTCCAGCAGGCGCTGCTCCTGCAGGCCGTTGCCGGTGAGGGCGGTGTCGGCGTGGGCCAGCGACAGGCTCAGCCGCGTGGGGCCGTCGCGCCAACCCAGCTTGCCGAAGAGCTGATTCATGTTGGAGGGCGAGTCGTCGCGCCAGCCGCTTTCGCGGAAGCTGCGCGCCGTGCCGAACCAGTCCCAACCCTCGCGGTTCGAGCCCCCGACGTCGAGCTCCAGGTTGCGTCGGCCGTGGCTGCCGACGTCGAACTGCACCGCGGAGCCCGGGTGACTGAGCCCGTCCTTGGTCTTCACCGCCAGGGCGCCGCCCAGGGTGTTCAGGCCGAACAAGGGGTTCGAGCCCGGCATGAGGCTCATCGAGGCGATCGCGCTGCGCGGGATCAGGTCCCAGTTGACGGTGTCGCCAAAGGGCTGGTTCTGGCGCACGCCGTCGACGTACAGCGACAGCCCCTGCGGCGTGCCCAGCAGCGGTGAGGCGGTGAAGCCGCGGTAGCTCACGTCCGCCTGCAGCGGGTTGCCCTGCATGTCATTGAGGTGCACGCTGCCCAGGCGCTGCAGGAAATCGGCCAGCGACTGAGCGCCGCTGCGCTGCAGGTCGGCGTCGGTGGCGGTTTGCACCGGGGCGGCGATCTGGTCGCGGTTCAGGCGGTTGCCCGAGCCGGGGGTACCGGAAATCTCGACGCGGTCGAGCGTGGTCGGTGCCGCCGATTGCGCCAGGCCGCTGGCGTGGGCCAGCGCACAGCTCAGCAGGACGGCGACTTGGAGGGAATGGGGGCGGAACGAGCCAGGCAGGCGAGCGGCAGCGAAAGTCATGGGGCCTTGTCGATGGTTTGTCGAGCAGCGATGGCTCAAACGTTATCGATCGTGAAGGGGTCCCGACAGGGAATTCTTCCCGGCTGCTGGAAAGCCCCAGGGCGGCGCCGCGACAGCGCCCGCCGGGCTGTTCCGCGCTGACACAACCTGCACAGCCGGCACAACCGGCGCCGTCAGGGGCGCCGCAGGGCGTCAGCCGATCAGCCCATGCTCGCGCGCGTAGTGCAGCAGCTCGTGGGCGCTGCCCACGCCCAGCTTCTGGCGCACCAGGGTCTGGTAGTTGGAGATGGTCTTCTCGCTCAGGCCCATCTGCCGGGCGATGGCGTCGACGCCCAGGCCGGCGAGCAGGTGGCGCAGCACCTCGGCCTCGCGGGCGGTGAGCTGCTCGTGCGCCGGCTGCGCATCGAGCGCGCGCAGCGCCTGGGCGAGTGCAGCGGGGAGGGCGCGCCGGCCGGCGGCGACGCTGTGCACCGCGTCGACCACCGCCTGCGGGTCGCTGCTCTTGGGCACGAAGCCGGCGGCGCCCGCGCGCAGGCACTGCGCCACCATCGTCGGCGCGTCGTGCATGCTGACCACCAGCACGCGCAGTTCGGGCCGGGCGGCCTGCAGCGCGCGCAGCAGCTCCAGGCCGTTGCGACCGGGCATCGACAGGTCGAGGATCAGCACGTCCAGCGCCAGCGGGGTGGCGCCCAGCAGCGCGGCCTCGGCGCTGTCGGCGTCGCCGAACTCGGCCACGACGCGCAGGCCGGGTTCGAGCTCCAGCAGGCGGCGAAAGCCCACGCGCACGATGGCGTGGTCATCGGCCAGCGCGACGCGCAGGCCGGGGGCGGCGGAGGGCAGCGGGTTCATGGCGCCATGCTACGGCCCGCCAGGCGGACCCGGCCGGGTCCGGCGATCGCCCACCAGCAGGCGGCGCTGGGCAGGGCCGAGGCCAGGAAGAGCGCCGTGAGAGCGGCCCAGGTGGGCAAGAACTCAGCGGCGAAGGGCCAGCCGGCCCACTGGGCGAGGCCGGCGGCCCCCGGTGCGAGCGCCAGGGCCAGGCCTGCGGCCCCGGCCACGAAGCGTCGCCGCGTGTCGAGCCCCAGGTGCAACAGGCCCCAGGCCATGGCGTGGGCCGCCACGGCGAGCAGCAGGTAGAACACCGGGAACAGCATCAGGAACAGCCCGAGCGCGCGCAGCGGCGTGTCGCCCCCCGGGGCGGTGGTGAACAGGCCGCCGGCATCGAGCTGGCGCACGGCCAGCGCGGCCGAGGGGGCGAGCGCCGCCATCGGCGAGGTGAGGCTGGCCAGCAGGGGACGGAAATCAGCCATCGCGGGCCTCGGTTGGCGTGGGGGAGGGGCTCGGCGGTGCGAGCGGCAAGCTGGCCCGCAGCCGCCAGCCAGGGCGCGGATCTGCGGCGCTCGCCGCCTGCGCTGGCCCGCTTTGCCAGACCCCGCCCAGCGCCCAGACGCGCTCCTGCATGCCGCCCAGGCCGTTGCCGCGCTGCAGGGCGGTGGCCGCGTCGCGCAGGCCGATGCCGTCGTCGCGCACCTGCCAGTGCAGCTGGGCCGGCGCGCCGGTGCCGTCGGACGGCGCAAAGGCCAGGCGCAGCTCGATGTGGCCGGCGCGGGCGTGGCGCACCGCGTTGGTCAGCGCCTCCTGGCTGAGGCGGTACAGCGCCAGCGCCAGCGGGCGGGGCAGGGCGATGGCCTCGGCCTGCGTCGGCGGCCAGGGGCGCAGCGGGCCGTCGGCGTCGCCCAGGCCGTGCACCCAGTGGAACTGCGGGGCGGGCTCGCCCGGCTGGGCCGCGGGGGTGCCCTGCCAGCCCTGCACCAGCGCGTCGAGCAGCTGCAGCAGGCGCGCCAGCGGCAGCGGCGGCGCGTCGGTGGCGGGGCCTTCAGCGCCAAAGGGGTCGAGCTGGCGCAGCAGCTGGCGCACGTCCTGCTGCAGGGCGGCGCAGTGCTGGAGCATGCCACCGACCACCTCGGCCACTTCCAAATCGCCGCCGGCCTCGGCCGCGCTCAGGCGGCGCTGCAGCCAGGTGGCGTCGAAGCGCAGCGCGGTCAGCCGCTGACCGAGCTCGTCGTGCAGCTCGCGGGCAAGGTGGTGGCGCTCGTCTTCCTGCAGCGTCAGCAGCTTCTGGCTGAGCAGGCGGCGGCGCTGCTCGGCCTCGTCCAGCGCGGCGGCGAGGTGGCGCAGCGCCGCGGCGATGGCCTCCAGCTCGCGCAGCGGCATGGCCGGCAGGCGCGCCACCGCCTGCGGGTCCTGGCGCTCGATGCCGGCGATGGCGCCCAGCAGCGCGGCCAGCGGCGCCAGCGCGTGGCGCAGGTTGAGCTGCATCACCGCGAGCAGGCCGGCGATCGCCAGCAGCAGCAGCGCCAGCGTGCCGGCGAGGTTGGTCAGCGCCTCGCGGCGCTCGCTGTCGGCCGAGGCGTCCAGCGAGATCACCCAGGCCGGCCCGTTCGGGCGCGGCAGCAGCCAGGAGACGCGCCGCGGCGGCGGCTCGGGCTCGATCCAGGCGTGCAGGCGCCGCAGCGGCCAGAGCCACAGCGGGTCGTCGGCCGGTGGCGGCGGCGCCAGCAGCGTGTGCCCGGCGGTGTCGTGGATGTGCAGCGTCAGGTGGCGCAGCGGCGCCTGCTGCTGCATCTCGCGCAGCGCGGCGAAGGCGCGGGCGTCGTCCTGCGGCGCCAGCGTGCCCAGCCGGCTCATCAGCGTGGCCAGCTGCATCGCGGCGTCTTCCTCGGCGCGGATGTCGTCGTCCATGCGCTGCAGCCCGAGCAGCAGCGCCAGCGCCAGCACCGCCAGCCCCACCCAGGTGGCGCGGCGCATCAGCAGCCGCGGCAGGTCCAGCGGCAAGGCGGGGCGAGTGAGGGCGGGGCGAAGAACGGGCCGCATGGGTCGACCGGGCGCGCAGCGTCTCGGTGGGGCCCGACTCAGTCGCGGGTGGGCGGCAGCTCGCTGAGTGCCGGGCCGGCGCCGAAGACGTCGAGGATCGGGCGCAGGTTGGCCGCCTCGCGCTGGCAGGTGGCCGCGTCCTCCGCGCAGGTGGCGGCGAAGTCGCGCCGGAACGCCGCCAGCCGCTTCTGGCTGTGCAGCACCGTGGCCAGCAGGTTCAGCGCGTCGATGCGCTGGTCGTAGCGCCCGGGCTTCAGGTGGGCGCCGTGGAAGAGCGTGGCGATGCGGTCGCGCCCCCAGAGGTAGCCGTTGCCCTGGTGGGTGTCGGTGGCGCCGTCCTCGTCGAAGGTGACGATCAGCAGGCTGTTGTGCGTGCGCGCCCACTCGGCGTAGCCGCCCAGGTGTTCCTTCAGCCAGGCGTCGGCCTGCGCCAGCGGGGCGCTGTGGGCGTCGTGCTGCTCGTCGGGCACCACCAGCGCGACGGTGGGCAGGTCGTTGAAGCTCAGCGCCCTGCCGTCGGCGTCGCGCAGGAAGCCGCGCCAGCGCCGGCCCTTCGGGTCGGTGGTGGGCTCAAAGCCCAGGTTGACGTCCACCGGCAGCAGAAAGCGGCGCTGCTGCGGCGTCACCTGGGCCGTTCGCGCCAGAGTGTCGAAGCCGATCCAGTTGATCGCCGGGTTGTGCTTGCGCCGGTAGTGGTCCAGCAGCGGGTTGGGGTCGCCCGCCTCATCCCAGTAGGGGTGCGGCAGGCTCTGCGAGAAGGTCAGGAAGCTCTTGCCGCCCTCGCGCAGCGCCGCGCCGAGGTTGGCGGTGACGAAGGGCCGCCGCGCCGCGGGAATCAGCCGGTTGCCGATGCCCACCGGGCCCTCGTCGCCGGGGAAGTCCAGCCGGTTGCCCGCGGCATCGGCCTGCGGCTTGCCGCGGTAGGGCGTGCTGTCGTCCTGGAACCAGTCGGGCCGCACGCCCTGGTGGCTGCCGGAGAACAGGTAGAGGTAGTTCGGCTGGCTGGGCCGGGCCGACAGCGGCGCGTCCGAACCCTTCGGGATGCGCCGGTAGGGCGTCTCCGAGGCCCAGGCGTTGGTGAACTTGACGCCGTACCGCGCGTCCTCGGCCAGGCCGTTCAGAAAGGGCAGCGCCGGGTTGCCCCAGATGCGCTGGTCGCCGCCGGCGTCGGCCGAACGGTTCTCCAGCACCACGATCACGATGTGGTCGTAGGCGGGCAGCGCCGGCGGCTCGGCCGGCTCGGCGGCGCGTGCCGTGGCGGCGCAGGCTGCGGCCAGAGCGCCGAGCAGCGCACGGCGTGTTTCAGCGGTGAGCAGGGAGCGGAAGGGGCGAAGGAGGCGGTCGGTCGAAGCAGGCATCGCGCAGGAAGGGGCCGATATGATCCGCCCCGACTGTGCCAGACCCGGCCCTTGCGCCGGCGTGCCCCCGCTTTCACACCCAGTTGCGGCATGTGTGCCGCCCGAGACGCCCACCATGTCCCAGATCGACAACCCCCGCCGCGACCGCGAAGCCGGCTCGCGCGACGCCACCCACGACACCACCCGCATCGACGACGTGCGCATCGGCGCGGTGCGCCCGCTGATCAACCCGGCGCTGCTGCAGGAGTGGCTGCCGGTGCCCGACGCCACGCTGGCGCTGGTCGAGCAAAGCCGCGCCGCGATGGCCGACGTGCTGCACGGCCGCGACGACCGCCTCATCGTCGTCGTCGGCCCCTGCTCGATCCACGACCACGACCAGGCGCTGGCCTACGCCCGCCTGCTCAAGCACGAGGCCGAGCAGCTCAGCGAGGACCTGCTGATCGTGATGCGCGTGTACTTCGAGAAGCCGCGCACCACGGTGGGCTGGAAGGGCTACATCAACGATCCGCACCTGGACGGCAGCTTCGCGATCAACGAGGGCCTCAAGCGCGCCCGCCAGCTGCTGCTCGACGTCAGCGAGATCGGCCTGCCCACCGGCACCGAGTTCCTCGACCTGCTCAGCCCGCAGTACATCGCCGACCTGATCGCCTGGGGCGCCATCGGCGCGCGCACTACCGAGAGCCAGACGCACCGCCAGCTCGCCTCCGGCCTCTCCTGCCCGGTGGGCTTCAAGAACGGCACCGACGGCAACCTGAAGGTGGCCAGCGACGCCATCCTCTCCGCCAGCGCGCCGCACGCCTTCATGGGCATGACCAAGATGGGCCAGGCCGCCATCTTCGAAACCCGCGGCAACGCCGACTGCCACGTCATCCTGCGCGGCGGCAAGGCGCCCAACTACGGCGCCGAGCACGTCGAGGCGGCCTGCGCCAACCTGCGCGCCGCCGGCCTGCGCGAGCAGGTGATGATCGACTGCTCGCACGCCAACAGCAGCAAGCAGCACCGCCGCCAGATCGACGTGGCCGCCGACATCGCCGCGCAGATCAGCGCCGGCGAGCGCCGCATCACCGGTGTGATGATCGAGAGCCACCTGCAGGAGGGCCGCCAGGACCTGGTCGTCGGCCAGCCGCTGGCGCACGGTGTGTCCATCACCGACGCGTGCATCAGCTGGGCCCAGACCCAACCGGTGCTGCAGCAACTGGCCCATGCGGTGCGGGCGCGCCGCGGGCGCTGAGTCCAACAGGTCAACGGCCAACAGGCCGAGAGAAGAAGGGGCGGGCGCCGGGATGGCGCCGACCGTCTGACCGCGTCGAGCGGTGGTGACATTCAGCCCCTCTCGGTGACCAGGCAAACTGGCCCGATTCCAAATTGACGAATATCAAAATCAGCATCCGGGTGGGTGTTGGCGTTTGGCCACATGTGTAAACGCCAGGCCGACTTGATCGAAGTCGGCCGCACCTTGCTTGACCGGATCTCGCAATTCGTGCAAATTTATCAGCATGTCGTTCACGAGCTGATAACAAGACTCGAAGAAATAGAAGAAGTGGCTGCTCAGGCCTCCTGTTGAACATCCCATTGTGTTTCTGGTCAGCCGGCATCGGCTGGCTTTGCTGTGGCCGCTTCATTTTGGGCGATGGCTGAAGGAAATCCATTTCCTCTCGGTATTCCCTGATGAGCCGCCGCATGGTGATTCCATTCTCAACGTCCCAAATTCATCGGGAGGAGGGTGGCGTCGTGGATTCATGGGCTTTCAGGGAGCGGTGAAGGGGTTCTGAATGAATATGCGGTCAGGGTGGGTGCGAGGGTTCCTCCTCGCATGGGTCATGGTGCTGGTTGGCACCTGGTTGACGGCTTGCGGCGGCGGTGGAGGAGGGGGTGGCGGCTCGACCTCCACGGCCCTATCGATCACCACCCAGCCCACGGACCAGACGGTCTGGAGTTGGGGCACTGCTGGCATCTATGGTGAGATGGGCAATGGTACGAAGACGTTCGCCTACCGATCTGTCCAGCCGTTTGGTATTTGCCAAAATTAATCGACAGTGAGCCCCGGCTTCAGTCGGGGTTTGTGCTTTTGGTGTTCGTTTTGAACGTCGTGTGGGAATTCAATCTTCGATTCTTGGATGATTGAATATTTTGTTGTTGTGAGTTGATGGAGTTGCTGATGAGCAAGATGAATGTGGCGATCAAGTCTGGCGTGGCTTTCCTGCTTGTCGCTGGTTTGGCGGCATGCCAAACACAACCTGCCCGTGACGGTGGGGTGCAAGGCGCAGCTCTGACTGCGGCGGTAGACCCCAATCTGCCGGCGTGCGCGAAGAATTTTGAAGTGGGTGGGAGCTTTTTTGCTGGCAAGCGGTATACCACCCACGCACCACTGCCGGGCCTGACGCCGGATGCGGCGTATAAAAAGACTTACGCAGAAATCTCCAAGCGTGGCTGGCAAATAATTTCCTCCGACAAGGACGCGCGCAGTATTTCCGCCAGCCAGGGTGTGGCATTTTCTGGTGCTGGGAAAACGGTTCCGTTCAACATCATGATTGGAGAAGAAAAGGGCAAGGGCTCCAATGTGAGCTTTGTCTTTGCTCTGTCGGGTGGCCTGATGACTTCAGAGGAAGGGGTCAAGACGACCTTCTGCGACATCGTAAAGAGCATTGGCGGCTGATGAGGGACTGACGCTCGCGCCGGAGATACCTGCCTGAATGTATCTCCGAAGCGGCTCAGTCGATCAACCAGGATTTGGAGGGAAATATGCAATGTCCAAAATGTGGCTCTGATAATACTCAGCGTCTACAGGTTGTGCACGAACAAGGCACGCAACTTATCAATACGACAAGTAAAACCGTGGGAGTTGGATTCAACGCCAACCCACTGGCATCGCTTGGCTTGGGCGGCGCAAGGACTGAGACCACTGGCACAGCACAGTCTGCGATGGCTAAGAAAGCTGCTCCGCCGCCACGGTACCCATTCTTCTTGGGTCCTATGATCGCGATACTTGGCTTTTTTTGCTTTGGGGTTGAGGGGGCGTTGGCGAAGTTTGCAGGAGTGGGACTGATCGCCGGTGGCGTGTACGCGGCATATTGGGGATACGGCTACAACCGTGACAAATGGCCGGCCCTGTACGCGCGCTGGGATTCATCTTGGCTGTGCAACAAATGCGGAGCCATCTACGAACAGAAATTGAACTGACTGCATGGCTGCAAGGGCGGCGAAAGTTGGTTCGGCACTGCATCCACAGCGCCGTACAGCGCACCGCTGACGCGGACCCATTCGGCGTGCCGCAGGTCGGCGTGCGACAACGTGCGTTTCCCGGCTGCGAAAGGCGCATCGGCCCGCAGCTGGGAGCGGCACATCCCGCCGGGGGCGCTCGTTCACCGGCGGGGCGGCTTCAGACCGTCCTCGCGTAGGACGACGCTGCTAAGGTCGCCCACCCCCCACCCGCCGTTCGGCGCGTGCGGGATCGATCCGGTTCCCCACCCTGAGATGCGGCGAGTTCGTCGTGCGCATGGCCTGGCCCGAGCGGCTGCGAGGCCTTCGCTCCTCGGTTGGCACAGTGGCCCGGAACACTCTGTCTCGAATCTGGGGACGCACACCGGTGCGACAGCCCGGCAGGCGCTGCCGCCGCTCGGGTGATGGTGTTCGGCCGAGGTGACGGCTCGGGGTGAGCCTCCGGTATTTCCCTAGGTCCCGGCCCGGGCGGCCGGAGCGGGCGTGGCCTGGTGGCCGTCCGGCGGGCGGCTGACGCGGCGTTGCGGGGGCTGGGGCGCCTCGATTTCACGGGTTTTCACGGGCAGCGGGGCCGCGCCGATCGTGCTGGCGATCGCGGCGGTGCGGCTGCGGCGGCGTGGCGGGGGCGTCGCGGTGGCTCGGCCCGGCGCTGGCGGCTCCAGCGCGGGCATACGAGTTGCAGAACAGGTGGATGTGAGAGGGACGCGCCGCGCTTCGGTGGTTGCCGGCGGTCGAAACGCTCCCCCACGTCCCAAGACCACCTGTGAGCAAGGAGACACACCGTGAAAAAAGCAGCTCGTGCGAAGAGTCGATGGCTGGTGGGCACCGCAGGTCTTGCGCTTCTGGGCGCACCGACGCTGGGTCATGCCAATGCCGACGTCGAGAAGAACATCGCCAACCCGAACAACTGGGCGATGCAGGCTGGTGACATGTACAACCAGCGCTACAGCAAGCTCAAGCAGATCAACAAGGGCAACGTCGGGAAGATGCAGGTCGCCTGGACCTTCTCGACCGGCGTGCTGCGCGGCCACGAAGGTTCGCCGCTGGTGGTGGACGGGACGATGTACCTGCACTCGCCCTTCCCGAACAAGGTCTTCGCGATCGACCTCGACACGCAGAAGATCAAGTGGAAATACGAGCCGAAGCAGGACCCGGCGGTGATCCCGCAGATGTGCTGCGACACGGTCAACCGCGGGCTGGCCTACGCCGAGGGCAAGGTCTTCCTGCAGCAGGCGGACTCGAACCTGATCGCGCTGGACGCCAAGAGTGGCAAGCTGATCTGGTCGGTCAAGAATGGCGACCCGAAGCTGGGCGCGGTGAACACCAACGCGCCGCACGTCTTCAAGGACAAGGTGATCACCGGCATCTCAGGCGGTGAGTGGGGCGTGCGCGGCTTCCTGGCGGCCTACGACATCAACACCGGCAAGCAGGTGTGGAAGGGCTACTCGGTCGGCCCCGACGCCGAGATGCTGATCGACCCGGCCACGACGACGACCTGGACGGACGGCGCCGTCAAGCCGGTGGGCCCGGACTCGTCGCTCAAGACCTGGCAGGGCGACCAGTGGAAGACCGGCGGGGGCACCACCTGGGGCTGGTACAGCTACGACAAGGGCCTGAACTCGGTGTTCTACGGCACCGGCAACCCGTCCACCTGGAACCCGGCGCAGCGCCCGGGCGACAACAAGTGGTCGATGTCGATCTGGTCGCGCGACGTCGACACGGGCAAGGTCAACTGGGTCTACCAGATGACGCCGTATGACGAGTGGGACTTCGACGGCATCAACGAGATGATCCTGGCGGACATCCCCGTCAAGGGCAAGCCGACCAAGGCGCTGGTGCACTTCGACCGCAACGGCTTCGCGTACACCCTGGACCGCACCAACGGCGCGCTGTTGGTGGCCGAGAAGTACGACCCGCAGGTGAACTGGGCGACGCACGTGGACATGAAGTCCGGCCGGCCGCAGGTGGTCAAGCAGTACTCGACCGCGCAGAACGGCCCGGACGTCAACACCAAGGGCGTGTGCCCGGCCGCGCTGGGTTCCAAGGACCAGCAGCCGGCGTCCTTCGATCCGGAGACCAAGCTCTTCTACGTGCCGACCAACCACGTCTGCATGGACTACGAGCCGTTCAAGGTCGAGTACACCGCCGGCCAGCCCTACGTGGGCGCCACCCTGTCGATGTACCCCGCGCCGAACAGCCATGGCGGCATGGGCAACTACATCACCTGGGACGCCGGCAGCGGCAAGATCGTGCAGTCCAAGGCCGAGAAGTTCTCGGTGTGGAGCGGCTCGCTCAACACCGCGGGCGGGCTGAGCTGCTACGGCACGCTGGAGGGCTACCTGAAGTGCGTGGACAAGAACGACATCAAGAAGGAGTTGTTCAAGTTCAAGACGCCCTCCGGGATCATCGGCAACGTGTTCACCTATGAGCACAAGGGCAAGCAGTACATGGGCGTGTTCTCGGGCATCGGCGGCTGGGCCGGCATCGGCATGGCCGCGGGCCTGGACAAGGACACCGATGGCCTGGGCGCCGTGGGTGGCTATAAGGAGTTGAACCAGTACACCGAACTGGGCGGCTCGCTGACCATCTTCACCCTGCCGCAGCACTGAGTCGATGCCGGCGTGGGCGGGCGGACTCGCCCGCCTGCGCCGCACTCGACCTCTGCCCCGAACGACAACGACGGTGCGCCGGCGCCGGGCCCGCCCGATGGTCCGAGCCGGCGCCTCCTGCCCCCACCGATTGCAGAAAGACCGGAAGCAATGAGATCAGCCACCCTGTCCCTGGTCCTGGCCGCGCTGGCGACCGGCGCCTGGGCGCAAAACAAGGTCGAGACGCCGCTGTACACGGTGGTGGACGGCTACAAGGTGGATGCCAACACGATGAAGGGCTTCCGCACCTGGCGCCAGGCCGCCTGCGACCGCTGCCACGGCGCCAACCAGGAAGGCCTGGTCGGTCCCTCGCTGGTCAACAGCCTGAAGGTGCTGACCAAGGAAGAATTCGTCAAGACCGTCACCTACGGCCGCCTCGACAAGGGCATGCAGAGCTTCGGCACCAGCCCGGCGGTGATGGACAACCTCGACCTGCTCTACGCCTACCTGAAGGGGCGCTCGGACGGCGCCATCACCCGCGCCAAGGTGGAAGAGCTGAAATGAGCACGCCCCTGCGCCTTCGCCCGCGCCCGAGTCCGCGCTCAAGCGGGCCGCGCCGCGCCGCCGCGCTGCTGACCCTGGCGGCGCTCGCCCTGCTGGGCAGCGGCGGTGTGCGGGCCGACGACGAGCCGCGCAAGGCGCTGCGCGTGTGCCAGGACCCGAACAACCTGCCCTTCTCGAACGTCGCGGGCGAGGGCATCGAGAACCGCCTCGCCGAGGTCTTTGGCCGGGCGATGGGCCTGCCGGTGACCTACTACGCCTTCCCGGCGCGCATGGCCTTCATCCGCAACACGCTGCGCTACAAGCTGCCCGGCGAGGACTACCGCTGCGACATCGTCATGGGCGTGCCGGTGGGCTTCGACCAGGTCTCCGCCACCAAGGCCTACTACCGCTCGACCTACGCGCTGGTCTACCCGCAGGGCCGCGGGTTGGACGGGGTGAAGACGGTGGCCGACTTCCTGGCCCTGCCGCCCGAGCGGCTGAAGACGCTGCGCATCGGCCTGTACGACCGCACGCCCGCCTCGGCCTGGCTGGCCAGGCACGGCCTAGTCGACCAGGGCGTGCCTTACCTGATGATGAGCCCCGACCCGGCGCAGTACCCCGGCCAGCTGCTCGAGACCGAGCTGGCGGCCGGCAAGATCGACGCGGCCATCGTCTGGGGCCCGATCGCCGGCTTCTTCGCCAAGCGCGTGCAGCAGCCGCAGCTGCAGGTGCTGCCGATGAAGTCCGAGCCCGGCGTGAAGTTCGACTACGCGATGGCCATGGGCGTGCGCTACGGCGAGCGCGAGTGGAAGCAGCAGGTCGAGCAGCTGCTCGACAGCCGCCGCGACGAGATCCTGGCGGTGCTGCGCGAGTACCGCGTGCCGCTGGTCGACGAGAGCGGCACGCCGATCCCCTGACTGTCGAGGTTGCGATGACGTTCACCGATGCCCGATTTCTGCTGTGCCTGACCGGGCTGTGCGCGGCGCTGGGCCTGGCCGCCCCGGCCGTGGCACAGCCGTCCTCGCCGACGGTGCCCGCCACCGAGGACGCCGCCAAGGACGGCGCCAAGGACTTCTCGCCGGCCGAGCGCCTGCTGCTGATGAGCCCGCAGCTCGGCTTGGTCAAGCCGCCCGCGACGCTGAACTACCGCTTTCGCCGCAGCGGCACGCTCGACGAGGCCTTCGAGGACAGCGTGCGCATCGGCCTGCAGCGCGTGGGGGGCTCAGGCAGCGGCACGGGGCCCGCTGCGGCCTGCTGCAAGGCCAGTGGCGAATTCCTCACCGGCAAGCGCCGGCTGGAGCTGCCCGAGATGGATCAGGTCGAGGGCAACCCGGTGACGCTGTACTTCCTGGAGCACGACATCCGGGACATGAAGGCGCGCACCCAGGGCTCGGTGACCTACTTCCGCAAGCGCATCCGCCTGGCGCTGTACCAGGGCGCGCAGGTTCGCGACGTCACGGTGAGCTACCGCGGCAAGACGCTGCCGGGGCGCGAGATCCGACTCGAGCCCTATCGGGACGACCCCAACCGCGCCAGGTTCGAGCGCTTCATCGGCAAGCAGTACGTCTTCGTGCTCTCCGACCAGGTGCCCGGCGCGGTGGTCTCGATCCGCAGCCGCGTGCCCGGCGAGGCCGGTGGCGCGCCGCTGATCGAAGAGGAACTCTGGCTCGACGGCGCCGCGCCCAACCCGGTCGCCACCGCGCTGCGTTGAGCGCGGCGGCCCGATCCCCCTGCGTTCCCGCTCCACCGTGCCCACCCTGACCATGCCCACCTTCCCTGCGCGGTCGATCCGCTTTTGCACCCCTCGGGCCGCTGCGGTCGCCCTGGCCGCTGGGCTGGCCGTCGGAGCCGGCTCCGCGGCGGCGCAGGCCCCTGCGGGCGCCGGCCACCTGGCCGAGTACCCCACCGTCGATCGCGTGCTCTACGTGCAGGAGTGCCAGCGCACCCACCCCGGGCCGCACTACGAGATGGTCAACAAGTGCGCCTGTGCGCTGGACCGGCTGGCCGGTGAGCTGAGCTTCGACGACTACGTTCACCTCTCGACCGCCGCCAACGCCACCACCATCGGCGGCGAGCGCGGCGGCGTGATCCGCGACAGCGAGGCGCTGCAGGTCGAGGTGCGGCGCTACCGCACCCTGCAGGCCAAGGTGAAGAAGGCCTGCTTCATCACCCCCTGAGGCCGAGGACTCCCCCGATGCGCGAAGCCTGCCGCCTGCGTCGACGCGCTCTGCTCGCCGCCGCGCGGGCCGTGCTCGTCGCGCTGTGGGCCAGCGCCGCCAGCGCGGCGCCCTTCGCCTACATCACCAACCAGGGCAGCCACGACGTCAGCGTCATCGACCTGGCCGCCCTGCGCGTGGTCGCCACCGTGCCGGTGGGCGCGGCGCCCGCGGGCGTGGTGGCGGCGTCGGCGCGCGGCGAGGTGTTTGTGGCCAACGCGGCGGCGCACTCTGTCACGGTGCTGGACATGGCGACGCAGCGTGCGCTGGGCAGCTTCCCGGCCGGGCAGGGCGCGGTGGGGCTGGACGCCAGCGCCGACGGCGCCCGGCTCTTCGTCGCCGACTGGTTCGGCCAGCGCCTGCGCGTCTACGACAGCGCCCGGCGTGCCGAGATCGCCAGCGTGCCGCTGGGTCGTGCCCCGGCCGGCGTGGCGGCGCTGCCCGATGGCTCGGCGGCCTGGGTGGCCGAGCGCGACGAGGACCGCGTCGCGCTGGTCGACGTGGCCAGCCAGCGCGTGCTGGCGCGCGTGCCGGTGGGCGCACACCCCTTCGCACTGCTGCTCGACGGGCCGCGCGCGCGGCTGTACGTGCTCAACGTCGAGAGCGACGACCTCAGCGTGGTGGACACCGCCACGCGCCGCGTCATCGCCACGCTGCGCACCGGCCGCGCGCCCTACGGCGCCGCGCTGGCCGATGGCGGGCGGCGCCTGTACGTGACCAACCAGCACGCCGAGTCGGTCAGCGTCTTCGACGCCGAGTCGCTGGCGCTGCTGCAGACGCTGGACGGCTTCGGCTACCCCGAGGGCATCGCCGCGCACGGCGATCGCGTCTGCGTCGTCAACTGGATGGACGACGCGGTCAGCGTGCTCGACGCCGCCAGCGGCCGCCGCCTGGCCGACATCCCGGTGGGCCGCAACCCGCGCGCTTTCGGGGCCTTCATCGGCGCCTTCACCGGTGCCTTCATCGGCGCGGCCGCCCCCGCCGTGCGGACCGCGGCCCCCTGAATTCCACCCGACGAGGAGACCCATGACGACAGCATTCCCGACCCGCCGCCTCGCCCTGGCCGCGGCCACCCTCGCGCTGGCGACCCTGGCCACCGGCGCCGCCGCCCACGGCCCGACGCGCCAGAAGGTGGTCGAGACGGTGACCATCGATGCCCCCGCCGCCAAGGTCTGGGCGCTGATGGGCGACTTCGCCGCGCTCAAGGCCTGGCACCCCGCGGTGGCCGACAGCCCCGCCGACAAGGGCAACGAGGTTGGCTCGGTGCGCCAGCTCACGCTCAAGGGCGGCGGCGAGCTGGTCGAGACGCTGGAGTCCCACGACGCCGCGCAGATGAAGTACAGCTACCGCGCCAAGAACGGCGGCGCGCTGCCGGTGACCAACTACACCTCGACGATCCGCGTGACCGCGGAGGGCAGCAAGAGCCTGGTCGAGTGGCGCGGCGCCTTCTACCGCGGCTTCCCGAACAACGACCCGCCGCCGGACCAGAACGACGAGGCCGCGGTGCGCGCCGTGACCGGCGTCTACAAGAGTGGCCTGGCGGCGCTGAAGGCGCTGGCCGAGGGCCGCTGAGGGCCGCCGAGCCGCGGTGACGCTGGAGCCCGCCGATGACACCGACCCTGCCGATGCCGACGCACGATCGGCGGCGAGCGCTGGCGGCGCTGGGGCTGCTCGGCGTCGCGTCGGCGGGCTGTGCGAGCTGGGCGGCGACGGACCGCGTCGAGCTGCAGCCGGTGGCGCCGGGCGTCTGGATGGCCCGCGGCCAGGGCGGCGAGGTGGACCCGGCCAACCGCGGGCGCATCGGCAACGCGGCCTTGATCGCCGGCCCGCGCGGCGCGGTGGTCATCGACAGCGGCGTGTCGCGCCGCCACGGCCAGGCCCTGCTGGCGGCTGCCCGGCGCCTGTCCCCGCAGCCGCTGCGCGCGCTGCTGCTCACGCATGTGCGCCAGGAGTTCGTCTTCGGTGCCGCGGCTTTTCAGGACGCCGGCCTGCCGGTGCTGATGCACCCCGCCGCCGCACGGCTGATGCGCGCGCGCTGTGAGGGCTGCCTGAAGACGCTGAATCGGGTGCTGGGCGCCGAGGCGATGGCCGGCAGCCGCGTCGCCGTGCCGGATCGCCTCGTCGAGGCCGGTGATGCGAGCTTGACCGCGTGGGTCGGCCGGCCGCTGCAGCTGCTGGCCTTCGGGCCGCAGGCGCAGTCCAGCGGGCCGGGTGACCTGGCGGTCTGGGACGAGGCCAGCGGCACGCTGGTGGCCGGCGGCCTGGTCGATGCCGACACGGTGCCCGATGTGCAGGACGCCGACTTCGCCGGCTGGCGCCAGGCCCTGGCCACGCTGGCGCGCCTGCCCGGGCTGAGCCAGGTCATCCCCGGCCACGGCCCGCTGGCGCCGCCCGCGACGCTCGCGCGCATCGCCGCCTACCTCGACGCGCTGGAGGCCCGCACCGCCGCGCTGCTGGCCGCCGGCACGCCGCTGAGCGAGGTGGCCGACGCGACGGACCTGAGCGCCTTCGCCCATTGGGACCAGTACGACACGGTGCACCGCCGCAACGCGTCGGTCGTCTACCTGCGCCACGAGCGCGAGCTGCTGCGGCGGCCTGAGCCCCCCGCGGGCGAGGAGAAGCGATGAGCCTGCCGCTGCCGGGGTGGCCCCGCCGCCGCCTGTTGAACACGCTGGGGACCGGGGCCGTGGCCCTGGCCGCCGCGCCCTGGCTGCTGCCCGCAGCCCGGGCGGCCGTGGGCGGCCTGCCCAGCCAGATCGACCACGACGGCGGCTCGCCCGAGTGGGAGCGCCTGCGCGAGCGGCTCTTCGGCCCCCGGCCGATGGTCACCGGCCCCGCCGCGCAGGTGCAGCTGGTCGTGCCGCTGCGCGCGGCCTACGGCGCCTCGGTGCCGGTGAAGATCGTCGCCCGCCTGCCGCAGACGGCCGAGCGCTTCGTGCGCCGCTACACCCTGCTGGTGGACAAGAACCCCTCGCCGGTGGCCGCCACGCTGACGCTCACGCCGCGGCTGGGCCAGGCGGACTTCGAGACCCGCCTGCGCGTCGACGAGTACAGCCACCTGCGCGTGGTGGCCGAGCTCAACGACGGCAGCCTGCACGCCGCCTCGCGCTACGTGAAGGTGTCCGGCGGCTGCAGCGCGCCGCCCAACCGCGAGCAGCTGAACCTGATCGGCCAGACGCGCCTTCGCCTGCCCGAGGGCCTGCGCCCCGCCGGCCAGCCCACGCCGGCCGAGGTCAGCGTGCTGCACCCCAACGACACCGGCTTCGAGCTCAATCAGGTGTCGCTGATGTTCATCCCGCCGCACTTCGTCAACGCCCTCCGCGTGCGCTACGACGGCGAGCCCCTCTTCGACGTGGACTGCGACTTCTCGCTCAGCGAGAACCCGAGCTGGCGCTTCTTCTTCCAGCCCCGTGCCGACCGGGGCGGGCTGCTCAGCGCCGACGTGACCGACAGCAAGGAGGGCGCCTTCCACGGCCGGTTGGACCTGAGCGCGCTGCCGCCCGGCACCGGTGCCGGGGGCGGGGCAGGGGGTGGGGGAACATGAGCCCGGCCCCGCACGCGCAGGCCCCAGATTCGCAGGCCCGCCGCCGCTGGCTTCGGGGGGTGGCGCTGCTGACCGGCGCGGGCTGGCTGCGGTCGGCGGTGGCGGGCATCCCGGCGGCCTACGAGGCCGTCATCGTCGAGCCCCGGGTGACGCCAGCGGCGGGCCCTGGCGCTGCGGCGTCGGCGGCCCCCGCGGTCTGGGAGTTCGACCTGCGCCCCGCCCAGCAGCGCGCCCGGCGCGAGGGCCGGCGCCTGTACGTCTACCTCGGCGCCAGCGACTGCCCCTACTGCCGCCGCTATGAGGCCTTCCTGGCGGCGCACGCGGGCGAGCTGGCGCCGCAGTTCCGGGCCGAGAAGTACCTCGTGGTCGACCTGCGCAGCCAGCTCAGCGTGCAGGCGCGCCAGCTCTGGCTGCGCAGCGAGCAGGCGCAGGGCGCCTACGCCGACTTCCAGCGCGCCATCGGCGACCAGCGCGAGCGCCTGCTCGTCTACCCCAGCGTCTGGCTGCTCGACGCCGTCAGCGGCCGCCCGCTGATGCAGATGCCCGCGGGCACCGGCACCTTCCAGACCGTGGCCGAGCAGCTGGAAATCCTGCGGCTGGAGCAGTGAGCGCCAACGGGGCCGAAGTGCGGTGAAACCGTCAGATTCATTGAAAAAATCGAAGATCCGAAACCTGGGGTTTACCCGGATGAGTGAGATACTGCGGCGCGTTTTCAGACCCGCAGCCCTCGCCGGAAGATCCCATGCGCCGTTCGCTCTCCCCCCTTGCCTCCTTCGCCGCCGTCGCGGCCGCCCTCCTGGTCAGCAGCGCGCCGGCCGCCGCCGCCAGCCCCGCGACGCCGCTGGCTGTGGCCGACTACACCGTTTTCATCGACCCGCCGACGCAGTTCGTCTTCGTCAAGCTGCCGCAGGGCTGGAAGTTCGCCGGCAAGGCCGACGGCACGCTGCCCGCCGCGCTGCCTGCGAACGTCGTGACCCGCCTGCTGCCGGCCGACGCGGAGTAAGCTGCGCGCCCTTCACCCCTGGGCGTCGCCCGTGGGGGATCCCACCCTCACGCTCCGACACCCATGGGTCAAGCCAAACGCCGCGGTACCCCCGAGCAACGCAAGCTGGCCGCGATCGACCGCCAGCTCGCGCTGCGGCCGAAGTACGTCACCTGCAACCACTGCCAGGCGCAGCTCACCGAGCTGCTGCCCATCGACATCAGTGACCTGAAGGGCATCGACGCGGCCTTCGCGGCCCATTGCCCGCACTGCGAGCACGACACCTTCGCGATCAAGGGCGAGCCCGAGGCGGTTGCCCAGATGCACATGGCCATCGAGGACGCGGCGGGCGCCGAAAGCCTGGCCGGCGTCGTGCCGGCTGCCAATCGCGGCTGAAGCCGTGAGCCCGCTGGCCCTTCTGTGCGGCGCGCTGGCGGGGCTGGCCCTGTCCTTGTTCCCTGCTGCGGCGTGCGCGGCCGATTCCGTTGCTGGCGTCTACCAGACGGCGCCCAAGAAGGTCTGCTTCTTCGGTGTCAGCAAGCCCGGCGGCCGTTCGTTCGCCACCGAGTGCTCGGTGGGGCGAGACGAGTTGACGATCCAGCTGCTGCCCTCGGGCTATGCGGTGTCGCTGTTCTTTGTCTTCGACAACGGCCACACCTGCGAGTTCGCGGGGGAGGGGGCGCTGCAGCGGCGGCGGCTGACGGCCGTGGATCCCGGGGATCGCGGCTGCCCCTTGTTCATCGACTTCAGAGGGAGCTCGATCCGGCTGACGCAGTCGGCCGAGTGCCGCGACCACTTCTGCGGCCTGCGCGGGTCGATCGACGACACGGTCCTGTATCCCAAGACGCGCTGACGGGGGCGCCCCGGGCGGAATTTCGGCGCCCCGTCCGGCGTCAGTGTGCGTCCAGCAATCGCCAGCCCCGCGCCAGGGCGGTCTGGCGCAGCCGGTCGTCCGGCCGCACCGCCACCGGCTGCTGCACCGCGCAGAGCAAAGGCAGGTCGCTGGCCGAGTCGCTGTAGAAGGCGCTGAAGGCGCAGTCGGCCAGCCGCGGGGCGCTGTGGCGCGCCAGCCAGGCTTCGACGTGGGCGATCTTGTGCGGGCCCCAGCAGGGCTCGCCGATGACCTCGCCGGTGAGGTGGCCGCTGTCGTCGCGCGCCGACTCGGTGGCGATCAGGTCGTGCAGGCCGAAGGCCTGCGCGAAGACCGCGGCGATGAAGCGCGTGGTGGCGGTGACCAGCACGCAGCGGTGCCCGGCGTCGCGGTGCTGGGCGACCAGCGCGTGGGAGGCCGCCGGCAGGCGCGGTGCCACCGCGGCGGCAAAGCCCTGCGCCAGCCGCGCCAGATCCGCTGCGCACAGGTGCGCCAGCAGGCCCACGGTGGCGCGGTGCAGGCCGCGGATGTCCTGCCGGCCGGCGACGTAGGCGTGGCAGAGGTCGAGGTGGCGCTGCGGCGCATCGGCCGGCAGCACGCCCTGCGAGGCCAGCCACTCGGTCCAGGCCATGCCGCTGTCGAAGGGGATCAGCGTGTGGTCGAGGTCGAAGAGGGCCAGCTGCATGGGCGCGGGCCGCGGCTCAGCCTGCCTGGGTTGCCGATGCGGCCACGGCCGGGTCGGCGAGTGGGCCCGGCGCCAGTTCGGTGCGCAGTTCTGCGCGCAAGACCCCGCGCAGCGCGTTGCTGACCCAGATGACTTCAGCGCGCTGCAGGTCGGCCAACGTCAGCGTGCGCTCACCGGCGGCCACCAGCGGGTCGGCAAGGAGCTGGGCGCGCATCACGCCGGGCAAGGCGCCGTCGCTCACCGGCGGGGTCCACCAGCGGCCGTCCAGGCGCAGGAAGACGCTGCTGCGCCCGCCTTCCACCAGCCGGCCGTCGCGGGTGAAGAACAGGCTGTCGAAGGCGCCCTGCGCCTCGGCGGCCGTGACGCCGGCGTCGTAGTGCGCGCGCAGCGTGGTCTTGAAGGCCGCCAGCGGTGCGGCATCGGGCAGGCGCTGTGGGGCGATGATCAGCCGCACCGGCGCGCCGGGGCCACCGTCTAACGCGCCATCCCGCTCGGCGGGCAGGGGGCCCAGCGCGGCCTGGCGCAGGCTGAGCCGGCCGTCGTGCGCCAGCGCCAGGCGCAGCCGCGTCGGGCTGGTCAGCGCCTGCGTCGCCTCGTCCAGCAGTGTGCAGGCGGCCTCCGCGTCAAAGGCAAAGCCCAGCACGCGGGCACTGTGCGCCAGCCGGTCCAGGTGCTCGTCGCGCAGCGCGATGCCGTAGTGCGGCTCGCCGCGCATCGTCTCGAAGAGCTCGAAGCCCGGGTCCAGCGCGGTGAGGAAGCGCGCCTTCAGCCGGCATTCGGCGCGCTCGTCGGCGGCCACGCTGTCCATCACGATGCCGGCGCCCACGCCGAGGCGCAGCGGGCGCAGGCCGTTTCGCTCGTCGCCCAGGGTCAGGGTGCGGATGGCGACGTTGAGGCAGAAGTCCTCGCAGCGCTGGCTGGGGTCGGCGGGGGCGTCCACCCAGCCGATGGCGCCGCAGTACAGGCCGCGCGGGGTGGACTCCAGCTGCTCGATCCAGTGCATCGTGTGCCGCTTGGGCGCGCCGGTGATCGAGCCGCAGGGGAAGGTGGCGCGCAGCAGTGCGGGCAGGTCCACCGCCGGCTGCAGCCGGGCCTGCACGGTGGAGGTCATCTGGAACAGCGTGGTGTAGGGCTCGATCTCGAAGAGCTGGGGCACCCGCACCGAGCCGGTCGTCGCGATGCGGCCCAGGTCGTTGCGCAGCAGGTCGACGATCATCAGGTTCTCGGCCCGGTTCTTGATGTCGCCGGCCAGCTCGCGGGCGGTCTCGCTGTCGCCCAGCGGGTCGCCGGCCACGCGGCGGGCGGTGCCCTTCATCGGCCGGGCGGTGACGACGCCGGCCTCGTGGCGCAGGAAGAGCTCGGGCGAGCGGCTCAGCACCCAGCGCCGCGCGTCGTCGGCGCGCGCGGGCAGGGCGATCAGCGCGCCGTAGGGCACCGGCTGGCGCTCGCGCAGGCGGCGGTACAGCGCGATGGGCTCGCCCCAGGCCTGGCCGTCGATGCGGTAGGTGTAGTTGACCTGGTAGGTCTCGCCGTCGGCGATGGCGGCGTGGATGGCGGCGATGGCCGCATCAAACGTCGCATCAAAGGCCGCGTCGTCCCCGCTCGGCGTCAGGCCCAGCGTGCCGGCGGGGGCGTGATCCGGGTCATGCTTGTCCAGCCAGCAGGTGACCGCCTCGGCCGACAGCCGCTGCAGCCGGCGGAACATCAGCACCCGCAGCGTGGCCGGCTCGTCGGCCGGCGCCGGGCGGTGCGCAGCGCCGATCAGCCGCGCGCCCCATTCGTAGTCGGCCAGCAGCACGGCGTGCAGCGGTTGCGCCGCGGTGCCCTCGCCACGCAGATCGGCCTGCACCGCCGCCCAGGTGGCGTCCAGATCGGCCGGGTCGCTGCAGCGGTGCTCGCGCACGAAGCCGGTGTAGAGCCGGCTGGTCGGCGCGGCGTCGCTGGCGCTGGCGTCGTCCAGCAGCGCGAAGGGTTCCTGAAAAGGGGTCATCAATCCCAATCGTTCATGTCGTGCTTGATCGTCTCACGGTTGGCGATCAGCTCGTCGATCGTGGGCTCGTTGGCCAGCGCGCGCCGGAGCGCCAGCTTGGTGGCCTCGTAGTTGGTGCGGTACATGTCCTTCTTGTCGAGGGCCGGGTCCTTGGCGCAGCGCGGGTCGATCCAGACCAGGCTGACGATGCACAGCTCGTTGACCAGCTCGCGCGGGATGATGCCCTCGATCACGCAGTCCAGCACCGCATCGGCGGTGGCGCTCTGCACCACGCCGCCGAAGAGGTCGATGTTGGCCATGTCCTTGAGCGTCACCTTGGGCACGGTGATCGTGGCCGGGCGCACGAGCTGGTTGCAGGCGCGGATCGCGAACATCGCGGTGTGGCCCTTGCTCTGCGCCATCATGGTGGCGAAGGCCTGGCCGACCGGGCCGTCGACGCGGCCGATCAGGATCTCGGGCATCGCGTCGGTGAACTGGCCCTCGGCGGCCAGCACGGTGGCTTCGCCGGCGTGGAAGGTGTAGGGCAGGGCGCGGTGGGTGCTCATCGGGTCTCCGGAAAGACAGGTCGTCGGGGAAAGAAAGAAGAACTGAAGAAGAACTCAGCGCGGCAGCAGCCACTCGCCGTGGCCGTCCACCGCGAGGTCGCCGCGCCAGCGCTGCGGGCGTCGGGCGGGCAGGTCGTTGAGCCGGTCAGCCATCGCTTGGCCGGCGAAGTGCTGGCGGCCCAGCCGCGCCAGGTCGCGGGCGAAGAGCTGCCAGAACACGGCGGTGTCGCCGAGGCCGGGCACGAAGGTGGCGGGCGGCTCGGGCGCCGCCTCCGGCTGCAGCCAGACCAGGCTGCCGCGGCGCTGGCCGTAGCCGGGGTGGGCCCCGGCACGGCCGCCCAGCAGCACGCTGCCGGCCACCAGGCGGGAGGCGGCGAAGTCGCCTACGTCCCCGCCGACGATGATGCTGCCGCGGCGCATGCGGTCGCCCAGCCGGTCACCCGCCCGGCCGTGGATGCAGATCAGCCCGCCGCGCAGGCCGTCCATGCCGCCGGGCAGGGGGCTGGCGACGAAGTGGCCGGCGTCGCCCTCGATGTGCAGCTCGCCGCCGGCCATCTCCACGCCGGCCAGGTCGCCCGCCGAGCCGCGCACGCGGACCGTGCCGGCGCGCATCGTGCTGCCGAGGTGGTCGCCCACCGGGCCGTCGACGAGGATCTCCCCACCGTCCAGGCCCCAGCCGATGTGGTCGACGCGAGCCAGGTCGCCGATGAGGTGCAGGCTCGGCCGCTCCGCCTCGAAGGTTTCAATGTGGAAGCACTCGGCCAGCGGCAGCCACTCGCGGCCATGCGCCACCGGCAGGCGTTCGATGGCCGCGAGGTCCAGCGCAGCCAGCGCGCCGGGCAGCACGCCGCGCAGGTCCAGCCGCAGCGGCAGGCGCTGGCGCAGGGTCAGGCGGTGGCCGTTCATGCCGACGCTCCTTGGGCTCCTGCGGCTGCGGCCCCCAGCAGCCGCCGCAGGGGAAAGTGGAAGGGCCCCAGCTTGCCGCCGTAGTTGCCGGCGGAGATCCGCAGGAGTCCGCTGTCGGCGCCGCGCTGGATGACGGCCGCCATGCCCACGCGCATCGCCTCGCCCACGGCGGCCTCGGTCAACCCGTCGATGACGATTTCCATCACGCAGCCAATCCGCTCGTCCAGTTCGGTTTTCTTCGCCAACCCGACCAGCGTGGGGCAGAAGGCGTCGTTGGTGGAGGCCATCAGCGCCGGGTACTTGCTGCCCACCTTGGAGCCGGATCGCACCACGCCGCCGGGGAAGGGCATCACCACGTCGGGCACGCGGCGCATCGCGGCGACGGCGGCCTCGGCGGCGTCCAGCGCGGCGTCGGTGTCGCGCGCCAGCAGCAGCAGGTTGCCGCCGCCCACGCCCTTGACCACCGCGGTGGTTTCCTGCGCGATGAACTCGCCGTCCATCACCGGCACGCGCCAGTAGCGCCGCCCGCCGATGACCTTGCTGGTCTGCCAGCCGTCGCCGAAGAAGCGCAGGTTTTTGCCGAGGCCGATGGCTTCGCCCTCGTGAATGCCGGCGTAGACCGCCGTGGTCGGGCAGGTCAGCACGCACTGGCCGACGCGGCGCTCCAGCTGCTTGGCCAGCTCCTTGCCGCTCATCGCGAACAGCAGCAGCGCTACGCCGGGGCGGCCGTCGGGCGTCTCGTCGGGCCCCAGTTCGCGCTCGATGCCGGCCTCGCAGCCGCAGGCGATCACCGAGGTGGCGAAGCCGGTGGCCGTTACCCCGGCGTGCCGCGCCCACTCGATGCGGTGCGCAGTGACGATGAGGCGCGTGGCCTTCATCGGGAAGGCCTCGGCGAAGGTGTCGTCTACCGCGATGCCGTTCAGAATGAAGTCATTGCCGCTCATGACGCGGCTCCTTCGAAGCAGGCCGTGGGCAGCAGCCGCCCGCCGCGGCAGCAGGCGCAGAGCTCGTCGTGGCCGATCTCCAGGTGCTGCGGGTGCACCGAGCCGTTGCGCGCCATGCGCTCGCGCAGCGCGGCGGCGAAGCCCCCGTTGTGCTCACTGATCCGCTCGTCGTCGAAGCGCGGCGTCACGAAGTGCGTGCCGCCCACGGGCGTGGCGGTGATGCGCCCGGCGCGGGCCACCACGCGGCCGTCCTTGAAGACCCACTCCGGCGTGGTGAACATGCGCTCGCGGTCGGTCGCATCGTCGCGGTAGACGGCGATGTCCGCCGCCGCGCCCAGGCCCAGGTGGCCGCGGTCGGTGAGGCCCAGCAGCTTGGCCGGGGCGGCGCGGGTCATCACCGCGATCTCCTGCAGCGTGAGTTCGCGCTTCATGTCCTTGAGCGCCGAGTTGGCGGCGACGTCCGGGTGCAGGCGGGCGAGCTGTTCCTCGCGGAAGGGGCGGTCCATCAGCAGGCGGATCAGGTGCGGGTAGCTGGTGAAGGGCGCGCCGTTGGGGTGGTCGGTGGTCAGCACCACCTGCCAGGGGTTGCGCACCGACAGGAAGAGCTCCAGCCCGATGGCCCACTGCAGCGCGTTGACGTAGCTCTTCTCCTGGTAGCGGAAGGGCACGACGCCACAGCCGGCCTCGCACTCGAGGTCCGCGCCGATCCACTTGCGCGGGTTCGCCAGCCCGGCGTTGGCGTGCTGGCGCATCGTGTCGCCCGAGGCGGTGACCGTCTGGCCGAAGAGGATCTGGCCGACGTCGATGGACAGCTGTGGCCGCGCATTCACCGCCTCCACCAGCTGCAGCGCGGCCGAGGAGAACTTCTTCGGCCCCTCTTTGCCGTAGGCGTGGAACTGCACGTGCGTCAGGTGGGCGGGCAGTCCCTCCAGCGCGTCGATGGTGGCCAGCGTGCTGGCGATGTTGCCGGCCACGCCCAGGTTGCTGCCGTGGATGTGCAGCGGGTGCGGCACGCCCAGGTCGGTGAGTCCGCGCGCCAGCGCCTGCACCACCTGCCGCGGCGTGACGCCCCAGTGCACGTGCGACTCGTCCACGTCGAGCTTGCGCTGGTGGTATTTGAAGGCGGAGATGCCGGCCGGGTTGACCACCTTGATACCCATCGCCTTGGTGGCGTGCAGCGTCCAGCCGATCAGGTCGCGGATCTCCTCGGGCGGCGCCCCTTCGGCCAGGCGCTGCAGGAAGTGCTCGTCGTTGCCCAGCAGCACGTAGGCGCCGTGGTCGAGGATGGGGGTGTCGCCCATCTCCATGTGCGCCTGCCGGGCGTTGGCCGCCAGCATCGCGGGCTCGAAGGCCGCCGTGTAGCCCATCTGCACGTAGCGGTAGCCGGTGGCCAGCGTGCCGGGCGTGGCATGGCCGCAGGAGACCAGCTCCAGCGGGTTGTCCCCCAGCGCACAGGGGTTGCTGCCCCCCATGCGGTCGCGGTGGTCCTCCGGCAGCAGCAGGCGCGCCAGGTTGACCTTGCCGCCGCCGATGTGGCTGTGCAGGTCGATGCCGCCGGCCATGACGATGCAGCCGCTGGCGTCGATCACCTCGGTGGGCGATTCGTCTGGAATCGCCACGAGGCGGCCGCCCTGGATCGCCAGGTCGCGGACCTCGCCGTCGACGCCGTTCGTCGGGTCGTGCAGCCGGCCGCCGCGCAACAGGGTCCAGGTCATGTTGTGGCCTCCACCGCATCGAGCTGCTGCAGCGCGGCGAGCAGCGCGTTCACCGTCTCTGCCACCGAGGGCAGCGCCGATGGGCGCGCCGGCCGCAGCGGCAGCATCACCACGCCGTCGCAGCGCACCAGGTGGCCGGCATGGTCCACGCCCGGCGTGCCCACGGGCAGGAAGACGGTGGCCGACTCATGCCCCAGCGTTTGGGCCAGCGCCGGCGGGCCGAGCAGGATGCGGGGCCGATCGCCATCGGGCGGACGCTGGTCCGGAAAGGTGCCCACCCACAGCAGCAGGTCCACCGCCCGGTCGGCGAGCAGGCGTTCGGTGGACAGGCGCAGCCCGTCGTGCTCCAGCCCGCGCGGGCCGACCTGCGTGCGCAGCGGCAGGCCGGACAGCCAGGTGTGCACCGCCTGGGCACTGGCTGCGCCCCCCGAGCCGCTGAGCGGCAAGCCGGCGGCCCGCCCGCTCAGGTTCAGCCGGCCGATGAGGCCCTGCAGCCGCTCGATCACCAGCCCAGCCTGGGCGCCGAGCTGGCCTGGCTCCCAGATCAGCACCGCGTAGCGCGCGCTGCGCAGGCGCTCGGCCAGCGCGCGCAGCCGCTCGTCCGCGCAGAGCTGTGGCCGCGTCAGCGCCAGGTGCAGCAGCGCGGCGGTGGTCGGCAGGTCCTGGCCCGTGGGCAGCCCTTCGATGTCGGTGGTCCGGCCCTCGACTGTGATCGAGCGCGGCGCGGTGACGTCATCGCCCAGCACGACGATCGCAGGTGGCGTCTCGCGGCCAGCCAGCACCCGCTCGAACAGCCGCGGCGCGCGCTCTGCCGGCCAGCTGCCGACGCAGACGATCAGGTCGGCGTGGCGGCGCACTTCCGCCAGCGTGGTGGTGTAGCCGCCGCGGTCCTGCTGGGCGCGCAGGGCCTGGGCGAGGGGCTCGCCGCCGCAGACGTCCGAGATGGCGCCGACGCGGCTGGCCAGCGGGTAGAGCGCACGGGCGGCCGCCACATCCGCGCCCCACCCAGCGATGAGCGGCTGGCGGGCGGCGTGCAGCCACTCGGCGGCCACGCGCAGGGCCTGCTCGCGCGGCACCGGCTGGCCGTGCAGGCGGGCGCTCAGGTCGGTCGGCGGGGTCGATGCAGCCAGCGCCGCCTCGGCCTTCGGGCAGGCGGGCGCGCTGGCGTCGCGGTCGTCGCAGAGCAGCGGGCAGAAGGGGCAGGTCCAGGGCGGCGGGGCGGTCATGGGCCTGCTCGGAGGCAAAGCGCATGCCACGCGCCGGCCGGCGTGAAACCCGCCGATCCGCCCTGCGCGGGCCCGCGGCGTTCCGTCTCGCGGCCTTGGCGGGAGACAGCCTGTTCAGTCGCCGGGCCGATCCGCGGCGCTCGGCGCCACACTTTGCGCCGCTGGGAGGCTTCGGGGGCGGTGCCGCGGTTGCCGGGTGGCCGATCCGGCGTGGCACGGATTCTGTAAAGACCGGGGCATGCCCGCCCCCCTCCGCCCCAGCCTCCCCCGGTCTTGCCCGCTGCCACCCGCGTCA